>OLWQ01000013.1_pt1 | contig 166292 bp, 127 predicted proteins | sample 1673981 | NCBI WGS metagenome assembly OLWQ01 (sample SAMEA103958136, study PRJEB25191) | human gut metagenome | reverse complement strand
CCTCGCGGCATAGCCGCTCGGGCGTGAAGCTGGAACAGCCCACCGGGCTGTTCCTTATCGCTTCACGCCTCCAAAGCGACGATCGCGGTGAATATAGTGGTCGATGGAGCGCCACAGCACATCACGGCCGCAATCCGGGAACAGTTCCGGCACGAAGTCGAGTTCCGCGTAGGCGGCTTCCCACGGCAGGAAGTTGGACGTGCGCTGCTCGCCGGACGTGCGGATCACCAGATCGCAATCGGGAATATCCGGGTTGTACAGGTGCTCGGCGATCATCTTCTCCGTCACACGATCGCCGGAGATCTTGCCGTCACGCACCTCACGTGCGATGGCCGCGCAGGCGTCCGCGATTTCGGCGCGGCCACCGTAGTTCAGGCAGAACACCACGTCGATGGTCTTGTTGTTCTTGGTTTTCTCCTGCGCCACTTCCAGCTCGTCGATGACGGATTTCCACAGCTTCGGACGGCGGCCGGACCAGCGCACGCGCACGCCCCACTCGTTCATCTGATCGACACGACGGTGGATGATGTCACGCGAGAAGCCCATAAGGAAACGCACTTCCTGCGGCGAACGCTTCCAATTCTCCGTGGAGAACGTGTACAGAGACAGGTAGCGCACGCCCGCTTCGATGGCGCCGGCGATGGTGTCGAACACCACCGGTTCGGCCGCCTGATGGCCGTCGGTGCGGATGAGTCCGCGCTGCTGGGCCCAACGGCCGTTGCCGTCCATGATCACGCCGACGTGGCGCGGAACCTTGTTCTTTGGAAAATCGGGAATGATCGACGGGTCGGAAAACGGTGCCGCCGGAATGTCAAGGGATTTGTAATCCACGTTCTCAAAAGCCATACCCGCTAATCTAGCAAGCGCATGGAACGAATCGGCCGTTCCAAATAGTATTCGCCCCATTCTTCCACTATTTGGTGGGTTTCCCGTTGAATCGACGCGGCCGCCGGAACACCGTCCAGCTCCCCCCAATCGCCATCGACAAGCGCCGAAAGCCGGCAAATCGCATCCCACGACACCGCTTCCGATTCGGGGGTATGGTCGGCGGCGCACATCAGGCCACCGGCGGGAATCGAAAAATACCAGGACAGCGCAGACGAAATCGGCTCGCCGCACACCACGCAGACGCGCAGACGGGGTGTCCAACCAGCGATCGCCAGTGCGCGCAGCACGTACGAATCGCCAATCGTGGACGGCTCGTGCGCATGTTTGGCAAGCGCGTTCAACGCGCCCAATACCAGCCGGTATTGTGCGACCGCAGGCTCCTTTTCCGTGGCGACCAGCTTGTCGGCGGTTTCGCAGATCACGTTCGCCGCCGTATACGCTTGAAAATCGGCGCAAATCGGCCCTGCATACGCGGCGATCGATTCGGCTTGGGACACGACGTCGAGCGAACGACCTTCCGCAATGAGCAGCGCCACGCGCATGAACGGTTCGAGTCGGCCTCCGAAACGCGATTTGGTACGGCGCACGCCTTTCGCGACGGCGCGTACTTTGCCATGGTCACGTGTGAGCAAGGTGAGTATGCGGTCGGCTTCGCCGAGTTTGGCGGTGCGCAGCACCACGCCTTCGTCTTGATACAGCGGCATCGTACCTCCTTTTCTTGCCGTTCATCGCATCCTGTTATGCATACGCTCGCCGCACGTGCGCGTTCCGAAATACATTCGCCCCGTCAGTAGATGAACAGCCCCCAGAACGCGAACACCAGCAATACGCAGAACATGGCGGCCACGGTCAGCCAGAACATCACGCGTCCGAACCGCGTGGAAGCCAGCACCGGCTGCCGTCCGCTGACGATTTCGCCGATAGCACCCTTACGTGGCGGCCACTGCGCGATGCCTCGATGGGTTGCCTCTTCGATCAGCCGCATGAACACGCGGGACCATGCCCACACCACGGCGACGCACACGATCTGGATCACCGGCCAGCTCCAATACATCACGCCCGGATTCTCCACTGGGGCACTGCCCCATGCCAGTTTGACCACACCCATGATCACATCGCCAAGGCCGGCGCAGAACAGCACGAACGTGGCCATAGTGGCGATAGTCAACGTGACCAGCGAGTTTTTGAACCCTTGCGCAAGCCCCAGCCGATACCGTCGTCCGTGGGCACGCGCCCAGATCTTACGCATCAGCACGGCGAGCCACAGCACGCCTGCGGCAAGCAGCAGCACCAGCATGCTGGCATGCAACGCGACCAGGTAGATGGTCAGGCCGCGATTGGCTTTGAGGTCCAATGGTACTGCGATTGACTGGTACATTCTGGTGCCGGCCACGCGTTCGCTGGTCTGTTTGAGTCCGTGCGTGGTGCCGACGGCCCAGTCGACCACATCGTCCACGTACGCGTCGGCGAACGGGGTTCCGGAATTGGCTTCGTCGCCGAGCCTCAGCACATGGTTGGCGATGGGGTACGTGCGTATGGTGACGTCCCAGTTGCCGGCCTGGTGAGCCAGATCGACGATTTTCTCCGTGCCTTCCACCTGCGCGGTCATGACGTCTTTCGTGCCATACGCCACCAATGTCGGAATGGCATACGCTTTCGGCGTCAACGTGTCGATGTCGAGATTGGTGAGTCCGAACAGGGACGCGTCGATATTGAATACGCGGCGGACGATCGACTGGTAGCCGTCATGCGCGCCGACGAGCGCGAAGTCCTGTGCGGCGAGGAAGCCCAGCGAATACCGCGGCTCGTAGACCATCGGACTGAGCAGCACCTGAAAAGCGACGTCCGGATCGCGCTGCAGCAGATACGATGAGATCCATGTGCTTTCGGAAGTGGCGTAGATGCCCACTTTGGAGGCGTCCACCGTATCCATTTTCCGCAGGAGGTTGATGACCTGGTCGTAGATGGCGGCGGAACCCGGGTAGTCGCGATTGGCGTCGTTGGTGGACCAGACCGGCTTGTCAAGCACCGCCGTCACGAATCCCGCCGAAGACAGGTCGGAGGCCATGTCGCCGAAGGAATTGTCGCAGGTGCCATAGCCGGCGCCGTGCATGAAAACCACACCGGGACGTCCGTTCCCAGCCCCTTTCGGTTTGCGGATCAGCACTTTGATGTTCTGTATCTCACCGGTGGAAGGCCGTTTCGCTTCGATGGTGACGTACCGTTTCGCCACCTCGTAATCGCCTTTTTTCGCCAGTTTTTCCCCGGATGGATTGGCGAAGGTCACGGCGGTGTTGGCGTCAAGCGTTTCGATGGTCTGCTCGGTCGGCTCGTAGTTCCATGTGGATGCCGTCAGATTGGCCACGGACACCAGAATGCCCAGCAGCATGATGAAAATAGGCAGGTTGACCATGAGTCGCCGCCCGCGCGTCCACGGTTGATGTTGCGGTTGCGGACGCGCGGGCGATGAAGCCGATTCTTGCCGTAATGATTGGCTGGCGGCTGATGATTGACGTTCCTGCTCTGACACACCGCTCATTCTACCGGCCTTTGCTGAAAAGCCTGCGATTGCATGCTACCGACGGCACGCTGGAACATGGCTTTCAGCAGTTGCCGTTTTGCGTCACCGGCACGACCACCGGACCGGTGGCGGTGGCAGGCAACTGGCCGTCGGCCTCCATCTGCGCGGCGATCTCCTGCGCCTTGGCGAGCAGGGTTTCCACGATCTGGTCTTCCGGCACGGTCTGGATGACCTTGCCCTTGATGAAAATCTGCCCCTTGCCGTTGCCGGAGGCCACGCCCAAATCGGCTTCGCGAGCCTCGCCCGGACCGTTGACGATGCAGCCCATGACGGCCACGCGAATCGGCGCGGTCACGTCCTTCAACCCTTCGGTCACCGCGTTGGCCAGCTGAATCACGTCCACCTGGGAACGGCCGCAGGACGGGCAGGAGATGATGTCGAACTTACGCGGGCGCAATCCCATGTATTCCAGCAGCTTGCAGCCCACCTTCACTTCCTCCACGGGAGGCGCGGACAGTGAAACGCGGATCGTATCGCCGATGCCTTCGGCCAGCAGCGCGCCGAATGCCAGGCAGCTTTTGATTGTGCCCTGCCAGGTCGGGCCGGCTTCGGTGACGCCCAAATGCAGCGGCCAATCGCCCTTGGAAGCCAACAGACGGTACGTCTGCACCATGGTGACCACATCATGGTGCTTGACGGAAATCTTGAAATCGTGGAAGCCGACGTCTTCGAACATGCGCGCTTCCTTCATCGCGGACGCCACCAGCGCCTCCGGTGTCGGGCCGCCGTATTTGGCGTACAGCTCCTTATCGAGCGAACCGGCGTTCACGCCGATGCGCAGGGAAATGCCCGCATCCGTGGCGGCCTTGCAGATCGAAGGGCCGACCTCGTCGAATTTGCGAATGTTGCCGGGGTTCACGCGCACGGCCGCGCAGCCGGCGTCGATGGCCTGGAACACGTACTTGCTTTGGAAGTGGATGTCGGCAATCACCGGAATCGGCGATTTTTTGACGATTTCCGGCAATGCGTCGGCATCATCCTGGCTTGGCACGGCCACACGCACGATATCGCAGCCGGCCGCGGTCAGTTCCGCGATCTGCTGCAGGGTGGCCGGCACGTCAGCCGTCAGCGTATTGGTCATGGATTGCACTGAAATCGGCGCTCCCCCGCCGACCGGCACCGGGCCGACCATGATGCGGCGGGACTTGCGGCGCGGATGCAGCGGGCTTTCGCTGATGGCCGCGTCACCGGTTTTGCGGAACGGTTTTTCGATTTCTGGCATACGTGATCCTTGCATGTGCGAGGCGCGTTATGCGCCCCGCGATGGTTCTTACGGCTTGTGCTCTTTACTTGTTTATCAGCTTGTCGGCGCGGGCGCGAGCCTCCTGCTCGAGTCGGCTCATTTCCTCCACGGAAGCGAACAGCGGGTTGCCGCGCAGTTCGGCGTCCATCTCGTCAAGCACTTCGCGCACGGTGTCGACGATGCCGAGGTATGGCAGACGGTGTTCGAGGAACGCGTGGACGGCCTGCTCGTTGGCCGCGTTGAGCACGGCCGTATGCTTTTCGGACGATTCGAGGCAGTGCCGGGCCAGGTTCACCGCGGGGAACGCCTCGTTGTCGAGCGACTCGAACGTCCACGTGGCCGCCTTCGTCCAATCGCATGCGGCGGCGACGTTTCCGAGACGTTCCGGCGCGGACAGGCCGAGGGCGATCGGCAGGCGCATGTCCGGCGGCGAAGCCTGCGCGATGGTGGCGCCGTCGCGGAATTCCACCATGGAATGCACGATGGATTGCGGATGCACGGTCACGTCGATGCGGCTCGGTGGCACATCGAACAGTCGGCTTGCTTCGATGACTTCAAGACCTTTGTTCATCAGCGTGGACGAGTTGATGGTCACGACCGGCCCCATGTTCCATGTGGGGTGGTTCAAGGCCTGTTCCGGCGTGATGTCGGTCATTTGGTCGCGCTTCCAGCCGCGGAACGGACCGCCGGACGCGGTGACGACGAGCTTGGACACTTCGCCGTGTGTGCCGGAACGCAACGACTGCCAGATGGCGGAATGTTCGGAATCGACCGGATTGATCTGCTTGTCGCGTACCTGCGCGCTAAACAGCAGGTGTCCGCCGGCCACCACGGATTCCTTGTTGGCCAATGCCAGCTGGGAGCCTGCCTGCAGTGCCGCGATGGACGGTTCGAGGCCGATGGAGCCGGTGATGCCGTTAAGCACCACGTCGGCGCCGGAGCCTGCCATGGCGATCACCGCGTCAGGGCCGGCTGTGATGTTGACGTTGCCTGCGCCGGCCTGTTCCAACGCCTCACGTAGCGCGGGGACGGCTTCCTTGTCGAAGATCGCGACGGTTGGCACATGGAATTTCGCCGCCTGCTGCGCAAGCAGTTCGACATGTGCTCCGCCCGCGGCGAGACCCGTCACGGTGAAGCGGTCGAGATGACGTGAGATGACGTCAAGGCCTTGGGTGCCGATGGATCCGGTGGAGCCCAGAATTACTACGGTTGATGGTTGCATGGGTTATGCGCTGCTCTCCGTATGATATGCCGATGTTCCGGCATTGGTTTGGACTATGTAAGTTTGGACTATGTAAGTTGGGACTGTGTAGTCGAGGCTGTGTAGTTGGGATTGTGTAAACACGAGAACAGGCTGACGATTCCGCCAGCCTGTTTATTACCGTTGGTTCACTCGAAGGACGGGAACGACAGATCCGGAATATCGAGATTGTCGTCGTTGCCCGACGCCGGGGAAATCGACCTGAAAGCCGGGCTTGGTTCCGGCTTTTTGTCCTCCTGCTGCTTGTCCGCATCGGATTCGGCGGACGGTTCAGTTGCCGGGGCAACTGCCGGTTCTACGGCAGGTTCAGCCGGAGCGGCCGGTTCAGGCGTGAAGGATGGCGGCACCGAGGCTGCGAGGGAGCTCAGGCTCGTCGAACCGGTGGTGACCTGAGGCAAGTCGGACGCGGACAGGCTCGGAACCTGCGGCGTGAACGTGTTTTCCGTCTGGTTCGTCTCATTGATGGTGTGGGCCAGATACGCCAACGCGGCCAAAGACGGATCCTGCTGCGGCTCGGGTTCAACCGGAGCCGGCGGGAATGCCGGAGCGGCTGGAGCCTGCGAATCGGTCGCGGTCGGAGCCGGAGCCTTTGGCGCGGCATCTTCCATCGCATCATCGGCAAGCGGATCGAACGCCTGGGTCTCTTCAACGGCGCTCAGCGCGGAAGAAGCGGAATCGGTCTGCGGCTGGAACACCGGCGGAACCACCGGAACCGCAGGCGGAGTGTTCGTCGGCGTGGCAGGCACGCTCACCGGGGAGGTGACCGCGGACGTGAAGATCTCATGCTCGGCCTTGTTCAGCGCGTCGAAGGAATCCTCTTCGCTCGGCGTGACGGTTGGCACAGTAGGAGGAACCGGAGCAGCCGGAACCGTGGCGGAAGGAGCTGCGAACAGCGGTGCGATCATCTGGGTTTCGCCAGCTGCGGAATCGCCTGAAACCGGGGCAACGGACGGTGCGGCCGCGGCCATCGCCTCTTCGGAGGGTTCACCGACGAAATCCGCGACGCGCGCATACGATTCGAGTCGGGTCAGCAACTGCGCGCAGGCGGCCAGATAGTAATCCACCTGACGTTCGTCGTATCCCCTCTTGCCTTTGCGCTGAGTGAAGATCACGTTGCTCAAGGTCTGAGAATTCGTGTCGGCGATCGCCTTGGCGTCCGCTTCACTGACTTCCTCGACACCCAGCTCGCCGGCGGCTTTCGTCAGGCACTTGTCGATCACGCTGTCGACCTGCTTGCGGTCGTAGCTCGGATTCTTGCCCTCGCCCGGCTTGAACCGTTGGCCGTGCTCGCGTTCGGCATGCGCGTCGAGCTTCTTGAACAGGTCCTCGGTCTGCGCCTTCCATGCCACACGGCCATGCTGGGAGATTTCCCACGTGGTCTGCTTGTCGACCACGGCACGTTCCAGACGGGCAAGCGCGGCATCCACTTGGGCGATCACATAGCCGCCCTTGACCAGTTCGAAGGAGACGTTCTGAATATCATGCTGGGTGAGTTGCGCGCCCTCACCTTCATACAGCATGTGCGCACGTTCAAGGAAAGCATCCACCTGTTCCGCATCGTAGCCCCACTTTCGCTTCGCGGCATGAGCGATTCCCGATGCGTTCTTCTCGGTTTCAGGTTCCTGTGCCATTGGCGTTCGACCTCCTGCTACACGTATTAACGTCACTACTTTACGTGATTGATTCGACGCAGACGCCGCAAAAGATGAAAATTCAGTGAATCGACACGTGCGGCTCATCGCTCACACGGCGGTTTCGCACCGATCAAGCGGCATCATATCCGCCATGCCGACACACGAGTGCGGCTCATCGCGCGGATACGGTACAGTAGTTCGTTGCGGGCGATTAGCTCAGTTGGTTAGAGCGCCACCTTTACACGGTGGATGTCGGGGGTTCGAATCCCTCATCGCCCACTTTTCGCAACGCCGTGAAAAATCAAGGAATCGCATATCATCCCGCGTAATATCAACGCGCGCACCCGTGTTTTGCCCACATTCCGCCCACGTTTTGTTTGTGTTTTGCCGGAAAGTCCACGTAATAGCGAAATCCCCCAAACCCAATGGGCCCGGGGGATTTTCGTATACGCGAGAAAATCGCGAAAAGTCTTGGTTTACTTGCCCTTGCCGAACGCGCGCAGGTGAATACCGTTCCAATCGGAGCTGACGGTCAGCGGAGTGGCGGCATTCATGCCGGCGGTCTTGGCCGCGGACTGCACGGTGCTGGAGCTTGCGGCACCCGGACGTCCCGGCTTCGGGGTGAGCACCCACAGCGGGCCGTCATCGCCGAGAACCGCATAGGCGTCGACAATGGTGTCGGCCAGTTCGTCCTCGTCATCGCCATCACGCCACCAGATGATCACACCATCGACTGCGGAGTCATAATCCTCGTCGACCAGCTCCTCACCGGTCAGTTCCTCGATCTTGGCGCGGATCGAGTCATCCACATCATCGTCCCACAGCCATTCCTGTACCAGGTCGCCGGCGTGGAAACCGAATTCTTCAGCGTTATCAGATGCCGTTTGATTCACGTTCGTCAATATACCAACACTGCTCGAACATATACGTTACGAACGCCGGAATCGCCCACTTTTCGAGATGAAACGGCGATTTCCGCCTGTATCACGCCTATCTCCTTCCGCCGCACGCTCATTGCTTGACGGTGCATTGCGGCAGTGAACCGCCTTTACCATCGCGGATGGCGACCAGCGCGTCGTACGCCTCGTCCAACGTGCCCACCTTCACCACGTGGAGGCCCTGTGGCACGTGCCCGACCACGTCGGAGCAGTTGGATTCCGGGGCAAGGAACCACGTGGCCCCGTCATGCTTCGCGCCGATCATCTTCAACCGGATGCCGCCGATCGCGCCAACCTTGCCTTTGGCGTTCATCGTGCCGGTACCCGCGATGGTCTTCCCGCCGGAAAGCTGCTCTCCGGTCACCTTGTCGATCAGACCGAGCGTGTACATCATGCCCGCGGACGGGCCGCCGATGTCGTCGACGTGCATGGACACCTTCATACCGGACACGTCATAACCGTGCGCCTTGAGGAACCGCTTCGCGGCCGTGGCCGCGGCGTTCTGCGATGAGGACATCTCCTTGTTGCTTTCCTTCGCATAGTCCTTGGCGCTTTGTCCGACGGGGAACACGGCCTCCTGCGGAATCACCGTGGCCTTCGGATTGGCCCATGCCAGCAACGCCTGCGCGTTGGTCACAGGATATCCGGGAACACCTGAGGCGTTGACGGTGACGAGCAGTAGTTTGCCGGAGTCCTTATGCGTCTTCACGCCGGACACGTCGATGACCCGCTTGCCTTCGACTTTTCCGAGCACGTCCTGGGTCGGTCCCGGCTCCTGCACCACGTACGCGCTGGGCGCAATAAGCACCAGCACGCAGAGCACGGCCACGATCGGTCCGGCGAGATATCGCCAAGGGCGAACATCGAACCACCGTCCGACCTGACGCCAACGTCGTCTGATACGTGGCAGAAGGCCTTGAGACGACCCGTTACGTGTGCTTTTGGCGTGAACTCGCTGTGTTTCCTGCATATCGGCCATGCCTCCCATACTATGGAAGGCAACGAACTTAACAATCGCGTGGAACAAAGGCAGGAAACGGTATGGATGAGAATGCGATCCGCCAGTGGCTTATCGATTGCTTCGGACCGATTCAGGGCGAGATGGCATGGAACCAGCTTTCCAACATGCCGGAAGCCGTACGCGACCAGCTGATGAGTCAGGATCCGAGCACGCTGCCCAAGCCCGAAGAGGTCAAGTCCATGATGCAGGCGTTCACCGCCGGCGGACTCAACACCATGGGAGATATGCAGCAGGCTGTGGAACAGGGGCCGATCAACATCAAACTGGCGAAATCGCTCGCGTTGCAGCAGGCGAATGGTGCCGGATCGGACAGCAGCGTGAACGCCGAAACCGGCGAAATCGCAAGACGTGCCATCAGCGAGGCGAACCTGTGGCTTGATACCGCTTGCGAATTCAACCCGGCGCAAGGCGAGACGCAGCTGCTCACCCGCGCCGGCTGGGTGGAGGACACAATCGACGCGTGGGCGCAGTTCGCCTCCCCCGTGGCCGAATCGATGAACGACGCTCTGGCTTCGATTCTGTCGCAGCGTTTCGGCGACGGCGAAATCCAGACTGAGATTTCCGGGGTTTTCGCAGGCCCTATCGAAATTCCGATTCCGGACGAAATGAAAAATCCGGCGAAGCTGATGCGATTCGTCGGCAACACGTCGTTCGCCATGCAGTTGGGGCGTGCCGCCGGCGACCTGTCCCATGAGGTGCGCGGCAGCTTCGATCAGGGCATCGCGCTGCTGAAGAATCCCGCCGGCGGACTGATCATGCAGAACGTGACCGAATACGCGAAGTCGCTGGACATCGACGTGAACGAAGTGATGGGCTATCTTGCGCTGCAGGAGCTTGCGCATGCCAGGCTGTTCGCCTCCGTGCCGTGGCTGATGCCCCGCTTCGAGGCGCTGCTGGGCAAATACGCGCGTGGCATCACCATCGACATGGATGCCATGGAGGAGCAGATCCGTGAGGCGGAGTCCATCGATCCGGATTCCATGGCCAGCGCGGTGAACATCACCAAGGTGGCGTTCCCGGACACTCCGGAGCAGAAGCAGGCCATGAAGGCGTTGGAGAATCTGCTTGCCTTGGTGGAGGGCTGGGTGGATGCCGTCGTGTGGCGTGCGGGCATGGCGCATATTCCGCATATCGAACAGCTTCGTGAGATGTTGCGCCGCGAACGCGCCATCGGAGGCCCTGCGGAACGCACGTTCGAAAGCCTGATGGGCATGCAATTGCGCCCCAAGCGCATGCGTGAGGCGGCCGCGCTGTGGGAAAGCATCGGCGCGCAGGAAGGCCCCGAGGCGCGCGACGCGAAATGGTCGCATCCGGATCTGCTGCCGCAGTTGCCGGACGAACAGTCCGAGGATAGCTCCAACGAAGAGAACGGCGCCGCATCCGCCACTACCGGTACGGAACAGACCACGGCGCAACAGGATATTCCGGACAGCATCGATTGGGATGCCGAACTGTCCAAGCTGCTCGACGAGGAAGAGCACAAGGGCGATGACGCCGATGGCACGAACGACGCCGACGGTACAGATGACGCCGGCGATACGAACGCTTCCGGCGACCCGCAGTCACCGGAAGAAGCGTGATTTCCTGCGCCCTCGATCGGACCCATCGTCCTCGCGGGCGCGCGCATAGGATACGTCGAGCGTGTCTTCGGCACGCGTGACCGCCACGTACATCAATCGCCGTTCCTCTTCCAGAAGGTCGCCTTCGGGTGGTGAACCGTATGGAATCAGCCCTTCGGAGCATCCGATCAGGAACACGTGTTTGAATTCCAGGCCCTTGGAGGCATGGATGGTGGAGATGGTCACGCCTTTAACGTCGCCGCCTGCGCCAAGTGCTTCCAACATGGCCAAGCGGGTCTGAGCGTCATCCGCGAGCGCGGAGTTCTGCCATCCGCTGTCTCGTTTGACGCGGTAGCGCAGGTGTTGTTCGCCCAGTGCCCGGCAGAGGATTTTCTGCTGCGCGTTGACTCGGGTGAGGATGGCGCAGTCGCCCGGAGATGCTCCCTCGTCCACGAGTCTGCGGATGCGTGCAGCCACGCCCCGGGCTTCTTCGAGATCGCTGTTGTAGACGGTTTGCGCGACTCGGCGGCCTTGGTCTCGCTTGGAGTTGAGTTTGAGATAGTCGGCGCGTTGCGGTGAGGCTTCGAGCACGCGGTTGGCGTAGTTGACGATCTGCGGTGTGGAACGGTAGTCGTTGTTGAGTCTGACGTCGGCGGTGAGGGGGCCGAATTCGGAGGCGAAGTCGAGCAGGTTGTAGCTGCTGGCTCCGGCGAACGAGTAGATGGTCTGTGCCGGGTCGCCGACCACGCAGATGTTGCGGTTGTCACCGAGCCATCGGGTGAGCAGCCGATGCTGCAGGGGCGAGACGTCTTGGTATTCGTCGACGGTGAGCCATGTGATGCCGGAGCGGATGCTGGCCGCCACGTCTTCGTCGCTTTCGATGAGGTGGCAGGTGATGAGCAGGATGTCGTCGAAGTCGATTTCGTTGCGATTGGTTTTTTCGGTTTCGTAGGCTTTGTAGACGTCCACGAATTGGCTTGGTTCCAGTCCTGCCGGCGGCTGGTGGTGGATGGCCGCGCAGACGCGTTCATAGTCTTCCGGCGCGATGAGCGAGATTTTGCACCAGTTGATTTCGGCTTGCAGGTTGCGCACGGTGTCGTCGTCCACCTGCTGGGTGGTGACTCGGCGTAGGGAATGTTCCACGATTTCGCGCGGATTGCGTGAGATGAACGGCATGGGCCCTTCGCATACGTCTGGCCAGATCCGACGGAGTTGGTGTAGTGCCGCGGAGTGGAAGGTGGCGGCTTTGACGTCGGATGCGACGTCGAGTTGGGATAGTCTGTTGCGCATTTCCGCGGCCGCTTTGACGGAGAAGGTCACGGCGAGCGTGGCGTGCGGATCCCATGCCTTGATGGCGCATGCGTAGGCGATTCTTCGGGTGACGGTCCGCGTTTTGCCGGCACCTGCGCCGGCGATGATACGGACGGGACCGCGCACGGCGGTCGCCGCCATGCGCTGCGCATCGTCCAGTCCGTCGAGAATCGCTTCCGCTGTTGCATCCATATGCTCCATTGTGGCAGATTGCGTGACGATACGGACGCCATCGGCGCGATTAACCGTGAATTCGTGGCAAGTCGCGCCCTTATTAGCCTTCAGTGTGTATTAAGGTTGGAATTGTGACCGAACGAAGCAGATTTATGATGGCCGCCTTGGCGAGCGCGGCGATGCCGAACGCCACCATCGCTGGCACGCGTGACAGCGAGCAGGTCAACGCCACCGACAAGGGGTATGGCATTGATCATGCCGTGGTGCAGGACGCCGCGGGCAAGTTGTATGACACGTTCGCTTCGAACACACCGAAGGGACGCAAGCGTCTCGCTGGTCGCGTGCGTGCCGCGCAGACGTTGATGGGCAACCGCGAGTTGGGCGGATTGGGGTTCGACGTCGATCGCGTTCTGGCGTTCTCCAACGGCGAACAGGAGAGGTCCGTCACAGGAGACGTTTCCGTGATGATCGCCACGCATCATGATGGTCAGGCGCGTCCGCTGACGCTGCTGACGTTGGACGACTGTGCCAGCGTGGGCACCGCGTTGGGCGCGATACACCGTCTCCGTCCGGATTTTCTGCAGGAGGCCGGCTATCCGGTGTTCTCCACGGGGCAGATTCGCGCGCAGCTGACCGCATGGATCAAGCGTTTGCGTCAGGCTGGCCATGTGCCGCAGGAGATCACGACGAGCTGGTCCGACGTTCTTGAAACGGATGGCCTGTGGTCGTTCGCCACTTGTCCGGTGCATGGTGGCCTGTCCGACGGCGATGTGCTGTTCTCGGGCTCGTCGATCACCGCCATCACGAACTGGCAGGATATGCAGGTCAATGATCCGGCACGTGATTTGGCGTGGATTTTCTCCAAGCTTGACGAGAACCACCGTAATGCGTTGCTCAGCGCGTATGGACGCATGCTGGGCAATCGTCTGGATGATCTGATCATGCTGCGTGCCAACCTGTGGCTGCAGATGGAACAGGTGGGCGATTTCATCAGCGCGTTGAATCAGGCCGATAGCGTCAAGATCATGCAGTTCAAGGCGCAGGTGGAGCGTTTGGCTCACCAGTTGGGTATGCTCACCGCGAAGAACCATAGGCCGAGCGAGACGCGTCAGGACGAGCAGAAGGCCGGCAACCGTCCGCCGAGCACCATCACCGTGGGCACGTTGCTGGACGAATCGGAACGTCGCAGGCAGGTGGCGGCGCAGCAGAATAACGATGCCGACGCGACCGGCGAACGTCATATCGACGCGACCGATATGGATGATGACAGGACCGGCGATTTCGACGTCACCGGCTCCCAGCCCGTCCGTAAGACGAAGCAGATCGTCGATGACGCCACGGAAGCGTTCGATGTGACCGCCGCCGAACATATCGCCTCCGCCGGCATGGTTTCCGGCAATGCCGATTCGGACGATACGAGCGAACGTGAGGAATCCCCCGTCAGCACGTTCGTTCCGGAGCAGTCCGCGAGGGAGCGTCACGAGTCGTTGCCGTCCAGTTCAACCATTGTGATCAGCACGTTGCAGACCGCCGATGGCAGCGATGACACGAACGAGGAGGAAATTCCTCAAGCCCATAGCGAAGCGGCGACCATGCTCATTCCGCTGCTCGAACGCGATGAGGCCACTATGCAGAAGGCCAAAGCGGAGGTCGACCGGCTGCAGGCCGAGGACGCCACCGATGAGAAACCGCGCGTAGAATAAGCGCATACATTGCAAACGAATTTGCACACGAACACCCTTACAAGGAGCATCATGGATATCGAACTGGGCATTCAGAACGTGGCGCGCACCGTCACCTTCAGCACCGAGCAGAGCGCCGACGAAGTGAACAACGTCATCGCCGAGGCCGTGGAGAATGGCAAGACCATCAACCTGACCGACGACAAGGGCCGTCGCATCGTGGTGCCGGCCGGTTCTCTCGGCTATGCCATCATCGGTTCCGAAACCAAGCACGCCGTCGGCTTCGGCAATCTCTGATCGCCACCAACAAACGCGTTGGACACGTTCCATATGAAAAAGACGTCGGACCATATCAGGTTCGGCGCCTTTTTCATATTCGATTCATGTATCCGGTTCACGCTTGGAAATTCCATATCCGGATTTCATGCGGCATGTGAGCTGCCGACGCGACCGATCAAATCCACACCCCGGCACAAGATTTCGCGTACGGTGTCGTCGTCGGTAAGGTTCTCGCCCAGACCGTTCGGCTTGCCTTTGCCATGCCAGTCCGAGCCGCCGGTCACCAGCAGATCGTGCCGTGCGGCAATCGTCAGCAATCGTTCGCGCTGTTCCGGAGGATTGCCGCGATGCCATACTTCCAAGCCGTCCAAGCCGTCGGCGATCATCGCGTCAAGCTGCTCGTCGGACAGCAGCCGGCGGTTGCGTTGCGGATCGCCCGCATGCGCGGCGACCACCACACCGCCCGCCCCCTTGACGGCGGCGATGACCTCGTGCGTCGACGGCGACGGCGTGGGAATGTAATACTTGGATTTGGCGCTCACCGCGTCGGCGAACGCGTCGGAACGCGTCTCGTACACGCCCGCCGCGACCAGCGCGTCGGCGATGTGCGGACGGCCGATTGTGGTGCGCTCCCCTTCCTTCACTTGGGCGAGCACATCGTCCCACGTAATCGGAAAATCCTGCGACAGCCGCTCAACCATGCGTTTCGTACGCCGCAATCGCGCCGCACGCGTGTTGGCGAACATGCTGGAAATATGCTCGTTGGACGGATCGTATTGGAAGGCGAGCATGTGCACGGACACATCTTCGTCGACGGCGGTGATTTCCGTGCCCAGCAGTAACGGCAAACCGATTTCCTCCGAGGCTTCCGTCGCCTCGCCCCAGCCGGCGGTGGTGTCATGGTCGGCAATCGCCACACCATGCAAGCCAAGCTTCCTTGCCTGCTCCACCAGCGTGCGCGGCGTCTCCGTACCGTCGGAAAAGACGGTATGGCAATGAATATCCCAACCTTGTGCGGGTGGTTCCGCGTAACTCACGTGACTCATATGACTATCGTAAGCTCGAATCCGCGGTTTTTCGCGTAGACTGAGACATGACAACGTTTGTATTTTGATTTTCCAAGGATTGACGATGATCGATTTTGAAGGCCAGGCCGCTGTGGACGCAGCCGATGACGAAACGAGCGTCGGCACAGCCGTCGCCGTGGACGACGACTACACGAAGCCGCGCGGATGGCGTCACGGCGCAACGTGGACGTATCTGATCATGCTGCTCGCTTCGGCGGTGGCATTGCTCGTATCGTTCATTCTGTCGGCGGACACGCTGAAAATGGCACGCAATCCCGGGCAGAAGCTCAACTGCGATGTGAACGCCGTGCTGTCCTGTTCCACGGTGGCCGAATCCTGGCAGGCGGAAATCGTGAAGTTCGCCGGATTGAGCTTCCCGAACGCGTTCTTCGGCATTGCCGCCGAATCGGTGTTCGTGACGATCGCGGTGATCGGATTGTCCAAGGTGGCCGTGCCGCGTTGGTTCGCGCTGTGCACATGGCTTGGAGGCCTTGCCGCGTTGGCGTATTCGTATTGGCTGACCACGCAGTCGCTGTTCGTCATCAACGCGATGTGCCCGTGGTGTCTGGTGCTGATGTTCTCCACCACCGTGCAGTTCATGGCGTTGTCGCATGCCACGGTGGCCGTGCAGGATATGCCGTCCGGTCATGCTGGATTGCGCAAGTATTACCGGCTGAATTTCGATCTGATGGTCGATGTGGTGTGGATTGTGGCGTTGATCGTGGTCATTCTCGTCAAGGATGGCCCGATGCTGTTCGCCTGATACGGTTTGCATCGAGCCTTTTACGATGAAGGCCGACCCTGCGTGGCCGGCCTTTTGCCTATCCGCTTTTCGTTTGCTGCCGCAGCGGTTACAGCAGTTCGATTTTGCCTACGATGGTGGCGCTGCCGGTAAGCTTCACGTCTTCGTCGGTCACGTCGACGCGCAAGGTGCCGCCACGTACGGTGATGGTCCAATGGTCGATGCCGGTTTTGGCGCGCAACGTGATGGCGGTGGCGCATAGGCCCGTGCCGCACGACAGGGTTTCGCCGCAACCGCGTTCGTTGACGCGCATGGTGGCCTCGCCCGCATCGTCGCCTTCGCTTTGCTCGTCGATGCGCACGAACTCCACGTTCTGGTCTGACGGAATCTCGGGCGCGACGACCGGCTTGGTGACCAGATCAAGGTCTTCGACGTTCGGCAGGCTGGCGAATGCGTCCTCAAGAACGGCCACGACGTGCGGATTGCCCATGTCCACGAACGTGCCACGTGCGGAACCGGACGTGCCCGGAATGGTCACTTCGTAACCGTCGACGTCGCCGCGCTTCCATGCGCCCATCTCCACCTGGAACACGTCCTTGCCGAGGCCCGGCACATCGCCGAGCGACGTCAGGACCTTCACGCCGGCGCGGGTGCCGAGATGGAATGGCTTGCCGCCCGGCTGGTCGGCGATGCCCTGCCGCTGCGCGAACAGCGTGATCGCACGCGTGCCGTTGCCGCACATCTCGGCCAGCGAGCCGTCAGCGTTGCGGTAGTCCATGAACCAGTCCGCATCGCCCGCCGCGCAATCGGCGATCTGCCTTTCGTTCACATCGGACACCGCCTGCGGATGCGCCAGACGGATCAGGCCGTCGCCGCCGATGCCGAAATGGCGGTCGCACAGGAATCGCACTTCATCGGCGGTCGGCTCGTGCGTACCGTCTTCGTCGAGATACACCACGAAATCGTTGCCGGTGGCGTGCGCTTTGTAAACAATGCTTGGAATGCTCATACCAGTTCACTCTACACGCGGTAGGCTATTGAAAGCGTTTGGCGTATGCGCCTGCGGGCATGCGCGCGATGGCAAAGGAGGACGTATGGCTTCAACGGCACCTATCGGCGTTTTCGATTCCGGTTTGGGGGGTATTTCCGTGGCGCGTGAGATTCGACGCGACATGCCGAACGAGCATGTGCTGTATTTCGGCGACTCCGCGAACGCTCCGTACGGCACGAAATCGCCCGAACAGGTGCGCGAACTGTCCGACGTCATTGTGAAACGATTCGTGGAACAAGGCGTGAAAGCGGTCGTGATCGCCTGCAATACCGCCACTTCCGCCGCAGCCAACGAACTGCGCGACACATACGACATTCCGATCATCGGCATGGAGCCGGCATTGAAGGTGGCTTGCGACCGTGGTCACGGCAAGCGTCAGCGCGTCATCGTGGCCGCCACTCCCCTGACGTTGCGTGAACGCAAGTTCGCCGTGCTGATGGACCGTTTCAAGGCCGATCATACGATTTTTCCGGAGCCCTGCCCCGGTCTGGTGGAGATCGTGGAGCATGGGCAGCTTGACGACCATGATGTGGTGATGCGCACGCTGCACCAGTATTTCGACCAATACGATCTGTCCACGATCGACTCCGTTGTGCTCGGCTGCACGCATTTCGTGTTCTACCGCGATTATTTCCGCGAACTACTGCCCGATACGGCGGCGATCATCGACGGCAATGAAGGCACTGTACGTCATCTTGGCGTGGTGCTCGAATCGTTGGGCAAGCTCGCTCCGGAAGACGCGGAAGGCGGCATCGAGCTGGCCAATTCCGACACTTCCGCACGAATCGCGCAGTTGGCGCAGTCGCTGCTTGATCGCTGAGCGCGAATGTCCCGACAGACCGCGTAAAGTCGAATGAAACCCGGCAAAAGGGACGGACTTGCGAAAGGACGGGCGCATATGGCCAACAGGACAGCGATGATCGACGTCGGCGGCGGTTTCCGCGCGATTTACGGCGCGGGTGTGATGGACCGCATGCTGGAGGACGGCATACATGTCGACCATTGCTATGGTGTTTCCGCCGGCAGCGCCAATATGGTTTCCTACATTTCCGGACAGCACGGGCGAAACCACACGTTCTACACGCAGTACGCGTTCCGTAAGGAATACGCGAGCTTCGACAGCTATGTGAAGAACCACAATTACGCGAACCTCGACTACGTGTACAGCACGCTGAGCAACCACGATGGCGAGAATCCGGTGGATTACGAGGCGTTTGCGGCGAATCCGACCGAATTCACCGTGGTGGCCTGCAATGCGGACGATGGTTCCACGAAGTATTTCGACAAGTCGGACGTCGGCTACGACAATTACGACATTATGAAGGCGTCGTCGGCGGTGCCGGTGGCGTGCGAACCGTATGTGATCGACGGCGTCCCGTATTACGACGGGGGCATCGCTGATCCGATTCCGGTGCAGAAGGCCATCGACGACGGCTATGACCGCATCGTGGTGATTCTCACCCGTCCGAAAGACACCGTACGCGAACAGAAGAAGGATATCGGCCCGGCCACGATTCTGAAGCGCACGCACCCGGAGGCCGCGGAAAAGCTGATGAACCGTTATCAGACGTACAACGACGAGGTGGCGTTGGCCAAGGAATACGAGAAGGATGGCCGTGTGCTCATCCTCGCGCCGGAAAGCATGTACGGCTTGAACACGCTGAGCAAGTCGTTCGAAGGTCTGGAACGCATGTACCGCGCCGGATATGCGGCGGCGGCCGCGATTCCAGCGTTCTTGGAAAGCTGAAATCCGTTCTTCCGCAGCGCTGCCATGCGTTTCCAACGGCCCTAACGGCAACCGTATGACAGTGATCGCATGACAGCAATCGCACATACGACGATTACATGGCAGCCGTCATATGTGCGTTACGGCATCGCAACACGCGTAACCGGGGCGGCGGCTATGCTGGAACGCATGGAAAAGCAGAATCGTATTTTTTCCGGCTTTGATGCCGATGCCATCGATCGCACCACCGCCGCAGATCTGGCCGAAGTCGGTTCCGACAAGTGGACCCGCTACCCCGGCTGTATCGGCGCGTTCATCGCGGAAATGGACTACGGCCTGGCGCCGTGCATCCAGCAGGCCATCGACAGCGCCTGCGACCATTGCAAACTCGGTTACATTCCCGAACCGTGGAAGCGCCGCGTGGCCGAGGCGTGCGCCGGCTGGCAGAAAAGCCACTACGGCTGGGACGTGGATCCGGACATCATCCGCGTGGTGCCGGACGTGTTGGAAGCGTACGAGATCTTCCTGCGCGAGCTGGTCGGCGCCGGCAATGCCGTGGTCGTGCCGACGCCCGCGTACATGCCGTTCCTGAGCGTGCCGAAGCTGTACGACGTCGACGTGATCGAAATCGAAATGCTTCAGGGAACCGACGAAACGACCGGCGAACGCGAATGGCTGTTCGATTTCAACGCCATCGAACACGCGTTCGCGGCTGGCTGCCATGCGTTCGTGCTGTGCAATCCGCACAATCCGATCGGCAAGGTGCTTACGTTGGCCGAGGAGCAGCGGCTGTGCGAGCTGGCGGAACGGTACGACGTGCGTATTTTCAATGATGAGATTCACGCGCCGTTCGTGTTCGAGGGGCGTCATATTCCGTATCCGACCATCAGCAAGGCGGCCGCGCGGCAGTCTATGACCGCTACCAGCGCGTCGAAGTCGTTCAACATTCCGGGTACGAAGTGCGCGCAGGTGCTGCTGACGAATCCGGCGGACCGTGAGATGTGGGCGGAACGTGCGGAGTGGAGCGAGCATCAGACCGCCACGATCGGTGCGATCGCCACCACCACCGCCTACAACGAGGGCGATCCGTGGTTCCAGGACGCGCTTTCCTACGTGCGACGCAATCTTGGGTTGTTCGACAAGCAGATGCGCACGCGGTTCTCGGGCGTTGGCTATATTCGCCCGCGCGGCACGTATATCGCATGGCTGGATTTCGGCCCGCTTGGCATTGACGATCCGGCCGCGTATTTCCTTGAGAAGGCGAAGGTGGCGCTGACCGACGGCCGTTCGTGCGGCCGCGCGGGAGCCGGCTGCGTGCGCGTGAACATGGCGATGCCGTATCCGCTGCTGGTGGATTGCCTCAACCGTATGCATGACGCGTTGCAGGCGGACGGTTTGCTTTAAAGTTTTCCGTCTTTCGTGTGTGACCGACGCTATGGGCGGCCACACACGCCATATTGCGGGAAAATCCGCCGAATCATTGCGATTGCAACGGTTGCGCTATGGGCGAATAGCAGCATGTTACGATGGCCGCACACCACCGTCGGTGGACGCGCGACGCGAATCCAGCGTATGCGTTTCATTGAGAAGAAGGCTTTACGAATATGCGATTCCCCTACAGCGGCAACGGCACATGGACGCCCGACTACCACTGCGGTTTCATTGATGCCGTCAAACGTTTTTTCATCGGCTACATGGAGTTTCGGGGGCGTTCCAGCAGACGCGAGTTCTGGCTCGCCATGCTGTTCTTCATTCCGGTCAGCGTGCTGATATTCCTTATTCCGGCTGCCGGAACGGTGTCCGGAATACTGTGGATGCTGGCCACCATGGTACCGATCATGGCCATCTCCTTCAGAAGGCTGCATGACACTAACCGCACCGGCTGGTGGTTTCTGCTTGGGCATGTCGGCACCATTCTGGCCCTTGCGATGCTGGTCGTCATTGCGTTCGGCCTGGTCATCATCGAAATCGGCATGATCATGGTCATCCCCCACGAGCCGCCGAAACTCGACTTTCATGACCCGAACAGCTTCCCGGGAATGCTGCTCACGCTGTTCTATGTCAGCCTCGGCATGGCCGGCATCTCGCTGATCATCCAAGCATTCCTATACTCGCTGCCCAGCAAGCCCGAGGGCGTCCGCTTCGACTGATGTTCTCAGCGGCATCCCGCCCCTCTTCCCTCCCTGCATTACCCTCTTAGCCCTTTTGTATGGAAACGTTCCATCTCACATTGAGACAGAGCAGTGAGCTCGGTTAACAAAACTCCTATAATCACGTCTATTGTCTTTCCGCCGTCATAAGCGACGGAATGTCAACATCAGAGGAGAAAACAATGAAGAGAAACATGCTCCACCGCCTGGTCGCCATGGCCGCGGCGGGAACCATGCTGATGTCGGTCGCCGCGTGCGGCTCGTCATCCGATGACAACGCCGCCACCAGCAATTCCAGCGACACCTCGCTGATTTCCGTGAACAACAGCGAGCCGCAGAACGGTCTGATTCCGAGCGACACCAACGAAATGGGCGGCGGCAAGGTCATCCGCTACCTGTTCGAAGGTCTGGTGAGCTTCGACGCGAAGGGCAAGCAGCATCTTGAAGTGGCCGAAAGCATCACACCGAACGAGGACGCCACCAAGTACACGATCAAACTGAAGAAGGGTTGGAAGTTCACCAACGGCGAGGCAGTAACCGCCCATTCCTTCGCCGACACCTGGAGTTTCGCCGCCAATGTGAAGAACGCGCAGAAGACCTCGAGCCGCTTCTCCACCATCAAGGGCTATGACGAGCTGCAGGATCCGAACGTCGATCCGAAGGCCACACTTTCCGGTCTTTCCACTCCGGACGACTACACGCTGGTCGTCGAGCTGAACAAACCTGATTCCGTGTTCCCGACCAAGCTCGCGCACCAATCCATGTTCCCGCTGCCGAGCGTGGCGTTTAAGGACATCAAGAAGTTCGGTCAGGCTCCGATTGGCAATGGTCCGTACAAGTTCAAGTCCTGGTCGCATGACAAGAACATCATCATCGTGCCGAACAAGGATTATAAGGGCAGCCGCAAGGTATCCAACAACGGCATCGAATACCGCGTCTATACGAATGAGGATTCCGCTTACTCCGACGTGCTGTCCGGCAACCTCGACGTGATGGATCAGATTCCACAGTCCGCGGTGAAGACCTTCCGTCAGGATTCCAGCGTGATCGCCTACAGCCAGGCAGGATCCTCATTCCAGTCCTTCGTCATTCCGGAACGTCTTGAGCATTTCGGCAACGACGAGGAAGGCCAATTGCGTCGTCAGGCCATTTCCATGGCCATCAACCGCGACCAGATCGTCAAGAAGGTTTACAACAACACGAAGACTCCGGCCACCGATTTCACTTCACCGCTCGTCCCCGAATATGTGAAGAAGCTGGAGAAGAACGGCGACAACCTGAAGTACAACGCTTCCAAGGCCAAGGAACTGTGGAAGAAAGCCAATGCCATCAAGCCATGGTCCGGCAACTTCCGAATCGCCTATAATGCCGATGGCGGCCATAAGGAATGGGTCGATGCCGTGTGCAACCAGATCAAGAACACGCTCGACATCGACGCCGCCGGCGAGCCGTACGCCACGTTCAGCGACGTGCGTAACCAGGTGACCAACCGCACCATCAAAACCGCGTTCCGTGCTGGCTGGATGCTGGATTACCCGTCCGCTGAAGATTATCTCAATCCGCTATATGCCTCCAGCTCCGCTGACGGTCATGGTTCGAACGATGGTGATTACAAGAGCGCGGAATTCGACGAGCTCCTGAACGCTGCACTTGCCCAGACCGACGTAAAGAAGCGAACCGAGGACTTCACCAAGGCGCAGGAAGTGCTGGCCAAGGATCTTCCGGTGATTCCGCTGTGGAACGACAACGTCGCCGCCGCGTCCGCGACGAACGTGAAGAACGTATCGTTCGATTACACCAACCTGCCTACCTACAACACCATCACCAAGTGACGGCTTCGTTGTGACGTTTCGCTGCCAATCGGCAACGAAAAACGAGTGGGGGTTCGAATCATTAATGGATTCGAACCCCCACTCGGCGTTTTGCAGCCGTTTCGTTTATTTGCTTACGGCGTCAAACCTATGGCGTCAGCTCTGCACGTAGCTGCCCTTCGGGGACTTCCAACCGCAGTTCATCATCTCGCTGTTGAACACCATCGCACCGTCGCCATGGGCGGGGACGACGATCATGCCACCGTCGCCGTGGTGACGGGCCACACCGTCCAGCGCGGCCTTCGCAGCCTCGACAGGATCTTCCTTGGCGTACAGCACGCGGTCGGAAACCTGGTGTGCGGCGACTTCCTTGACGAACGCCTCACCGATGCCGGTGCAGGAGATCGCAACGGAATCGTTGTTGGCGTAAGTGCCGCAACCCGGCAGCGGCGAATCGCCAACACGGCCCGGCATCTGGTTGGTGATGCCGCCAGTGGAGGTGCCGGCTGCGATATTGCCGGACGCGTCACGTGCGACGGCGCCGATGGTGCCATGCTTCTCCCATTCGTCGCCATTGGACTGCGCCTCACGCAGGGATTCCTGACGGGCCGGGGTGATGAAGTACTCGCTGTCGCACAGTTCGATACCCCACTCCTTGAGCAGGTTATCGCCCGGCTTGGCGAACATGACGTGCTTGGTCTTCTCCTTGATGGCGCGCGCCACATTGATCGGGTTCTTGGACGTGGTCAGACCGCATGCGGAGCCGACTTCGCCGTCAACGCCGGTCATCAGGCAGGAATCCATGGACACGATGCCTTCGCTCGTCAACGCGGCACCACGGCCAGCATTGAATTCGGGAGCATCCTCCATGACACGAATGGCCGCGCAGACGGCATCTTCGGCCGGAGCGCCCTGTTCCAGCAGCGCATAGCCGGCTTCAAGGGCCCTGTTCAGATCCTGCTCCACCTGGGCGCGACGTTCCGGCGTGTCCTTCTTGCCGCGATTGCCAGCGCCTGCGTGGATCACCAGAAGGATTCCATCCGGATCAGCCTGGGCAACCCGGACTGTCGACTGCGGCAATGCTGCTTCGTTTGTTGACATCTTCTCTCCTTCAGATATCTCGCTTATGTTTGACATTCGCAGATATCTTACGCCGGTTGCGGCAACGAAGCGCCCGACATGCGCAAAAGCGATGCCGTCGCGCCGTTACGCAATCAAAAACATATCGAAGCGCGACTGCGTCCTTTCTTACGTTTCATACTTTTGCAAATCGCAATCTCGTATTTCATGGTGCTCCTCCGTTGGTAGTGCCAGTATGCGTCAAGCGCATCGTTCCCCGGACAAAATCACGTTCTTAAGCAAAGCCACGCTTGTAAATCGGAAACACAAGTCGTTGTGGCCCCTACGGATTCATGTATATCGAAATGGCTGAAATTATTATCCATCGCAAAAACTCTCGTAAGCAACACCTATCGAGATAAATGTAGCTTATTTTAACGTTAGCTACACTTATGCGGATAAGTGTAGCTAACGCACATGCGATGCGACTGATAGATTGGCAATAAATGGATATTCGTATACTTATTCGTATACTTTTTTATGCGTTTTCAAATCTCGCAGAGGAGAAACATGTCAGCCGCATCGATCCTTGACAGCATGGTCTCCGTCACCAGCCTTAACCACGGCGGAGCAAGCAAAGCATTAAGTCAGGTGGGCGACAACCATCCAGTCGTCGTACTCAAAAACAATCAGCCCAGCGCGGTCATAATCACGCCCGCCGACTATCGCCGGCTCACTCAGGCTGAAGAAAATTTCGCGCTATACCGCAAAGCCGTGGAACGCCTACGCAACGATGACAGCACACTGCTAACCGATGCAGACGTATTCGGCGAAGATTATAAGCCGATTGATGACGGTTTTGAACCAGAATTCGAATAAGGTCCATCAACAACCGGCAAGTGGACAATTTTGTATATTTTGATATGGCGATGCAGGTTGTATGAAATCAAGAAATCGACGTCTTGCACAGCCGGATTGAATATAGTGGATGGCATTGCGATACGTACAGGTTTCACTTTTGGTCGGAGCAGTATCCATGTACAAAGGCGATTTATCAATCACACGAGGAGCTGACTGAAATGGCAGCGTTCGGCAGGCCGGAATATGACCGTTATGTACGTCTTGCGGAAATGATGATTTCATTTCTAAGAGACCATGGATACAACTACGACGCCAATCTCGATCAAGACATCCTTGACCATGATGGACCGGGAGTGCCAGTCGAAAATGGCGTTGACGCCATCATCGAGTTCAACCTCACTCCTCCGAAGGATATGATCACCTTGTTTGGACAAGTTCATGATGAAAATCCTTGGTGCGACGAGGAATACGAACAATTTCGCGATTACCTGCGAGAACGCGAAGATGAGCACCAATCGGGTAAATCGATTCCGCCATCCGCAGATTAGAACGCCCCCACACACAAGTAATAATCGTTTGCACTGTTCATCGTAGCGGGCGCGGAACTCATTCTCACTTCCCGCAGTGACACCGTATGCCAGATAAAAAACCGGGAACGGACGCGACGTTTGAATTACGACGAACCCGACTCCCGGCATCGCGACTGCTTCTCAAAAGATGTGTGCTTGACTCACATGGATGGTACTGAGAACCATTCGCTTGCGATCTGCTTCCGCACACATGCTGGCGCGATGTAAATACAACGCAGGCACACGGCAGATACAAATCAAGTCTGTGCAAAACTTCCAGCCAGCAAAGAAGCCGACCGGAAAGCCACAGGCCACTCTAGTCGTATGGTCGAATATTCACAAATTAACTGACCAAACCGACATATGTCATGTGAAGTGAGCGATAAATCAAAAAACGGCAGTTCAAAAGCGGACCATCTCAATACACGTATCCCATATGGGATACGACCGGTAGTGAAGGTCCGGTCGTACACGCTTATCGTATTTCAATCCACGCATCCCGTATGGGATGCGACTTGCCACGATTAAACATACATCCTCCTTTCGTGTTTTGCTTCAATTTTTCTTAAGCAATTTCTGCACTATTTTTCCGCAGTATGGGCCGCTGGTTTCCATCAGGAACTGCACCATATGACCGCCCAGACGAGAACAGGCACCAGCCCGCCGTGCCTGTATATTCCCGAGACGCAGCCCAAAAACGAATCCGCCGGCTGCAGCCGGCGGCGCTCGGGAAGGAAAGGACGATGGCGATACCGATGCCCAAACAGCAAGATATCAGGAGACTGGACCGTCAGGGAGTGTCCAGGTCGGAGATCGCGAGAAGGCTGAACGTGGACCGCGCCACGGTCGCGAAATACGCCGACATGGACGACATGACCCCGAAACCGCCCACGGACAGGCGCCGGGGCTCCAAGATCGGCCCGTACGCGGCGTTGGTCGACGGATGGCTCGAGGCCGACCGCATGCTGCCCCGCAAGCAGCGCCACACCGCCAAACGCGTGCATGACAGGCTCCGCGCGGAGACCGGCTACGACGGCGAGTACACGACGACGCTGAGGTACGTGAGACGCTGGCGCGAGGCGAACCGGAGCAGTTCCGACGGGTACGGGCGAGCTCGTCTGGGCGCCCGGCGTCGCGCAGATCGATTTCGGTGTGGCGAAGGCCCGCATCGCCGGCGAGCTCGTGGACGACCACTGCCTGGTCGTCACGTTCCCCCATTCGAACATGCGGTACGTGACGAGCCTGCCCGGGGAGAACGCGGAATGTCTGTGCCACGGGCTGGTCGAGGTGTTCGAACACATCGGTGGAGTCCCTCCCGTGATCGTCATGGACAACGCCACCGGCGCGGGACGCAGGAACGCGAGGGGCGAGGTGACGCCCGCCGCGGTGCTCGACGTGTTCGACATCAAAAAATCGCTGTCACACAAGGGCAACCCCTACGACAACGCCGTGGTCGAATCGACGAACAGGCCGCTGAAGAAGGAGCTCGTGTACCGGAACCACTACACCACGATCGAGCAGCTGAGGCATGACCTCAACGACTACGTGTGTTGGTCCGACAACCGGCGGCTCCACTCCACCCTCGGATACCGGAGCCCGAAGGAATTCACCGAACAGGGACTCGTCCTCTAAGAAACTGTCCAACACGCTGTTGCCAATCCACTCGTGCTCTACGAGCCCGTCGGCACCGGCAAGACGCATCTCGCGGTCGCGTTGGGCAGGCTCGCGTGCATGCGCGCGATACCTGTCAGGTTCTTCACCGCGACCGGGCTGCTCATGCGGCTGCGCCGCGCGAAACGGGAAGACCGGCTCGACACGGAGCTCCGGCAGATCGCCAGGGCGAGGCTCCTGATCATCGACGAGTTCGGCTACATGCCGATCGACAAGGAGGGCTCCAGGCTCCTGTTCCAGGTCATATCGGATTCCTACGAGACCTGGAACGTCGTCTATACCACGAACATCGAGTTCTCCGGCTGGGGGCGCGTGCTCGGCGACAAGAACATGGCCGCCGCGTTGATCGACCGCACCGTGCACCACGGCAGGCTCGTCAGATTCGAGGGAGGCTCCTACCGTAGCGAGCACGCCCTCATGACCAGATAGCCAGGAAGAAAAGGGCGGCGGGTTCCGACGGCGCAGTTTCTGTTGGAACCCGCCGCCTGTGCTGCTGAAAAATAGTGACCATACTGTGGACACTAACTTGCAGGAACACATTCCTGACCTGGTCGAGCGCGTCGCTCATCCAGGAGACGATGTGGAACGAGTCGAGTACGCGCTCGGCGTTCGGCAGGTGCTCCTTCACGCTGGCGTCGATCCATTTGGCTCCGTCGCCGGTGACGATCCGTATGGAGGCGCGCTGCTCGTCGGTCAGCTGTCGGAAGAACAGGTCGAGCACCTCCTTACCGTATCCGTCGTGCGCCCAGACGACCCGTTTGCGCTTATGGTCGACGACCACGGTGATGTACGTGTGCCCCTTCCTGTAGCTGGTCTCATCCACGCCTATCGCGGTGAGACCGTCGAACATGGACAGCATCGAGGATTCCAAGCGGGCGGCGACCCTGCGCGCGATATGGCCGGCGGTCCTCCACTCGATGCGTAGGAATCCGCTCACGGTCTTCTGGCTGGCGACCGCCGTCAGCCATGCGCACTCCATCTCGAAATCCCTGGTGAACCGGCTGCCCGGCTCCGCCCACGGCACTTGGGCGACCACCACGCCATGCTCTGCGCACGCCACGCGCGGAGCCAAGCCCATGAGCTCGACCCCATAGCAACCGAAGTCCTGGTGGCGCCATCGCCGTTCGCCGCCCCCGTCGTCGTACTTAGGGCACTTGCGCCCGCAGCGCGAACACCTGAGTGCCGCCTTCCGGCACCGCACCCGGACCACCAGCGAGGGAGCGGGACGCAACGGGGAATCCACCGACACGTCCTCGACGACCATGCCTTTGACGTTCAGCAATCGTTTGAATAAGCTCTTCAACTAAGGCGCTTTCTTCGGTTGTATTTCTTGGTCGAAAAACAAACCTACAGGAAGCGCCCCTCACACATTGGGATTCAACGGCTCACCGACGAACCACCACCCACGAAAACAACACAAGAGCCTAATATGTCTATGCATACAAAAAGTCAAAAATGCAGGTATAGCGATACTGAGTAATGCCGTAAACCGTACGGAACCGTCGCAGTGCGACAATCGTCATTGCTGTTGCCACTGCTATGGCTCCGCCTGCCCATCCGCATTCTATAACCCAAAACGGGCCATTCGAGTAGCAAAAGCCGGAAGGTTAAGCCAAAAACGGGGTTAGCTAAGTATGGAAACCGCATCACCATCCGGCTTTTGTTACTCGGAACGGGCGGTCACGGTAACAAAACGCGGAAGGGTGGGCCAAAACGGAACGAAAGGCCAAGGAAGCGCGGGTCGGAGAACCCGTGCGGTGCGGGAGGACTAGGCGTGGGGGTGGACGCGATTGAGTGCGCGCTGGACGGTGTCGCGGGTGGAGCCGGCGCCGTTGCCGCGGACGCCGAAGAAGACCATGACCACCATGATGAAGCAGATGGTGGCGCTCACGCGCAACGCCCACTGGATGCCAAACACGTTCGCCACGGCATACATGTTCTTCGCGCCGCCGATCGCAGCCCAGCGCAGGGCGGTAAACGTTTCCATCAGAATCACCAGCACGGGTGCGCCGATGGCACCGGCAATCTGGCGGACCGTGTTCGTAACGGCCGAGCCGTCGCTCACTTCCTCAGGTTCCAGACAGTTCAGCGACCATGTGGTGATCGGCATAAGCACGAATCCCATGCCGATTTGGCGCACGAACTGCCATATCGACACCCACCAGATCCATGAGGTCATGGAAATCAGACTCATCATGATGGTGCCGAACAGCAGGGTGATCGAGCCGATCAGCGCCACCGGACGCGCGCCGAGACGGTCGAGTGCCTTGCCTCCGAAGAACTGCGCGATGCACTGGCCGAACGCGCCGGGCAGCATCACCAGGCCGCTGATCGTGGCGGAATAGCCTCGGCAATCCTGAATGTAGAGCGGCATGATCACCATGATCGAGCTGAAGGCGAAGAACGACAGCGCGGCGGTGACGGTGCCGACGGTGAAGCTCTTGTTTTTCAGCACGCTCAGGTTGAGCAGCGGAGGCTGCTTGGACGGGTCGGCCGACTGCCGGCGAGCGCCGTGGATCTGGCGCAGCACGAACCAGACGATGCCGACCACACCGATGAGCATGGCGAGCCACACCATCGGATGCGTGAACGGATACGATTCGATGTTCGTGAAGCCGAACATGAGTCCGCCGAAGCCGAAAATCGACAGGCCGACGGAGAAGAAGTCGGCTTTGGCGGACGCGTCGCGCGTGCCGAAATTACGCAAGCCGAAAATCGCAAGAAGCAGCGAAATAACGCCGATGACCGTCAGTGTGAGGAAAATCGATCGCCAGCCGTTCAAATCGGTTTGCACACCACCCAAAGTGGGGCCGATCGCGGGCGCGACGCTCATGGCCATGCCGACGGTGCCCATCGCCATGCCACGGCGCGAAAGGGGGTAAATCGAAAATACCGTGATCTGCAGGACCGGCCACATCACGCCGGTGCCGACGGCTTCCAGCAGACGGCCGATCAACACCAGTACGAACGATGAGCCGAGCCAGGCGAACACCGAGCCGAGCGTGAACACCGCCATCGATGCAATCACGATCTGGCGGGTGGAGAATCGGCGGGTCAGGTAGGCGGTGAGCGGCACCATAACGCCCATGACGAGCTGGAAAATCGACGTCAGCCATTGGCCGGTCGTCACGGAAATGCCGAAATCGGACACGATGGTGGGCAGTGCGGCGCTCAACTGCAGCTGAGTGAAGTTGCCGACGAACGTGATAAAGGTGAGAATGGCGATCGATACGAACGCGGCATGCGTCAGATGGTCGTTTTGGTACGATTCCTCGCGCGTGAGCGGGCAGGATAGGCTGTGGCGATTGTTGTTGCGGTTGTTGCCGCTGTTGTTACTGCCGTTGCCGCCGTTGTTGTGGCCGCCGTCGCTGCCGTTGCTTCCGTGGACATCGCGGTTCGGACGCGGTTTTGTCTCCGGTTCCATATTCTTCAGCAATTAAACCCCTCCGTTTGCAGACTGCACAAGTCTAATACCGTGGGTAGCCGGAGCGTGCGGCAAGGGTGCGGGAAGTCTCGTATAACGGAAGTGTCGGTGCGGCGGAAATCAGGCTTTGCCGAGCATTGTCAGCACGATCAGCACCACATTCAATGCGACGATCAGCGCGGCGACCGCGATATTGACGACGTGCTTGGCCGGACCGTCCACGTACTCCCCCATCAGCGTGCGGTCGTGCGTGTAACGCATCAGCGGAATAATCGCAAATGGAATGCCGACCGACAACACGACCTGGCCGACGATCAGCGCTTCCGTCGGATTGTTGGCGAACCATAGCACCACCAGCGCGGGTACCAGCGTCACCACTCGGCACGCCCACATCGGCGCTTTGATGCGCAGCAGGCCGTGCATGATTTCGCTGCCGGCGTAAGTGCCGACCGACGTGGAGCTCAGGCTCGACGCAAGCAGACCAATCGAGAAAATCGTGCCGATCACCGGGCCGAGCACATGCTGGATGGCCCGCTGCGCGCCTTCGATGGTGTCGGTGCCGGTCATGCCGTACAGCGAGTTCGCGGCGAGGATGAGCAGCGCGAGGTTCACCGAGCCGGCAAGTATCAGCGCCCAGGCAACGTCGATTTTGCTGCCGTGAAGCAGCTTCTTCACGCTCGGCTTCGCTTCGCCGGGGGCGTAATGGTCGTTGACGAGCGTGGAATGCAGGTAGATGGCGTGCGGCATGACCGTGGCGCCCAGCATGGACGTGGCCATAAGCACGGTATCAGTGCCTTTGAAGCGTGGAATCAAGCCGGCGACGACTTCTTTCGGATTTGGCGGGGCGATGAACAGACCGGCGATGAAACCGAACGTGATCACCAGCAGCAGGCCGATGATCAGTTTTTCGAAAATGCGATGCGTGACGCCTTTTTCGAAAATCAGCAGCACCGTCGACACCGCGCCGATGATGCAGCCGCCGACGAACAGCGGCAGACCGAACAGCAGTTTCAGCGAGATCGCACCGCCGATCACTTCCGCCAGATCGGTGGCGATGGCGATTACCTCAGCCTGCATGAAAAACATGAAACGGCCCGCGTCGCCGAGGCGCTCGCCCAGGATTTCCGGCAGGCTTTTGCCCGTGACGATGCCGAGTTTCGCGGACTGGTATTGGATAAGCACGCTCATGCAGTTGGCCAGTACCAGCACCCACACCAGCAGGTAGCCGTAGCGCGCGCCCGACGTGATGTTCGCCGCCACGTTGCCCGGATCCACGTATGCGACCGCCGCCACGAACGCGGGGCCGAGGATGCCGGCGAGCGCGTGGCCGTGGTGGTGGGACGGTTGGGAGTGGTGGTGCGTGGGTTGCTGGGCTCCTGCAGGCCGTGCGTCCGTGCTCTCCGCGGGCCGCACGTCCGCGCTCTCCGTACTCATAGTGCCGTCTTCTTCGTTCTCTGTATCCGACTTCATATCCAAATCGTTCTTCATATCCGGGCAACGTTATAGCGCGTCCGCCCGCACGGAATTGTTACGTCTGTTACGGGAGGTTGAATAATCGTTGGATATGCGTCTGGTGCGGGGTAAGCGCAGGGCTCCAGTGCGGGTTGTTGGTGCAGGTTGTTGACGCAGACTGCCGATGCAGGTTGCCGATGTTGCGGACACAGGTTCAGGCGGGCTGCCACGCACAGGTTCAGGCGGGTCGCGGACACAGGCCGGACAACCTACGAGCGCAACAGCCGCTACACTGGTGCGAAGAACATTGCATTTCGACTCAAGGGGTTGTTCCATGGCTGTTTTCCACACTCCGATGATCACGCTTTCCGACGGCAATCTGATTCCGCAGATCGGCTTGGGCGTGCTGCGTATCGACGATGAGGGCGTTACCCCCGTGGTGGAGAGCGCGCTGGAAGCCGGTTATCGTCATATCGACGGTGCCGCGGGGTACAACAACGAGGCGGGCGTGGGGCGCGCGCTGAAAAACGCGGGGTTCACGCAAGGCGAAAATCGCAAAAATCTGTGGGTGACGACGAAGCTACGCGACTCCGAGCAGGGGTACGATTCCGCGCGCAAGGCGTTCGACCGCCAGCTCGGCCTGCTGCAGCTCGATTATGTGGACATGTATATGCTGCATTGGCCGACGCCGTTCGACTGGCGTTCCGGTGAGACTTGGAAGGCGTTCGACGAATTCCGCGCGGAGGGCCGTGTGCGTACGCTTGGCGTGTGCAATTTCCTGCCGGAGCATCTTGAGCGGCTGCATAAGGAGACGGGCGAGTATCCGGCCGTCGACCAGATCGAGCTGCATCCCACGTGGCAGCAGCGCGAGGTGGTGGCGTACTGCAAGGAGCACGGCATCGCGGTCGAGGCGTATTCGCCGATGGCTCGCGGCGCCGACTTGAACGCCGGCGACGGCGTGATCGCACGCATCGCCGAAGCGCATGGCGTCACGCCCGCGCAGGTGATTCTGCGGTGGCACATCGAAAACGGCACGATCATCATCCCCAAGTCGGTGCATGCGGACAGGCAGAAGCAGAACCTCGACTTGTTCGGATTCGTGCTCAGCCCGGCCGAGCATGCGGCCATCGATGCGCTCGACGGGCCGACGCGCGCCGGGCACGATCCGATGACGTTCACGTACGCGTGAGACTGCTTAGGGTGCGATGACAAGGCACGGATCGCGTGACGGCACGCATTTTCGTAAGAAGCTGCTCAATGCCGACGGGCCGGTGGAACGCATACTGATTCTGCTGGTGATCGCCGTGGTGGCGGGCGTCACCATCGGCCTGCTCATGCCGAAAGCAAACCCGACCGTCGGCGAAATAACAGGCGAATACACCGCGTCCGGCAGCGCCGCGCAGACGCTGCAGCAGCTGACGGTCGACGATAATCAGCGGCACGCCGGCTACGATCGCGACCTGTTCGGCTTCCGCCAAACCGACGACGACGGCAACGGATGCGACGTGCGCGAAGACGTACTGGCGCGCGACCTGACCGACGTGCGCTACCGGCAGCATGGATGCAAAGTGGAATCGGGCACGCTGGCCGACCCGTACACCGGCAAAACAATCCACTTCGTACGCGGCGCGCGCACCTCGTCGGCGGTGCAGATCGACCATGTGGTGGCGTTGGAGAATGCCTGGCGGTCGGGCGCGAGCACGTGGGACCAAGCCAAGCGGTACCGGTTCGGCAACGATATGTACAACCTGCTCGCGGTGGACGGGCCCGCCAATCAGGAGAAGGGATCCGCGTCGGCCGCGTACTGGCTACCCACGAACGGCGCGTACCGGTGCGAGTACGTGGCCCGGCAGATCGGCGTGAAAGCCAAGTATGGGCTGAGCGTCACCACCAAGGAAAAGCGGGCGATGCTGTCCGTGCTGCATGGCTGCCCGGCGCAAAGCGTACCGGAGCGGTGAGGCGCGTGGCAGATGGCGGAGCGTAGGTGCGCGGTGAAGCGTAGGTGAGTGGCGGAGTCTCCCGAAATGTGTCACGATTCGAAATTTTGGCCATTTTTTCGAATCGTGACACAAAACAAGCGACACGGGCAGTACCGGAAGAGTAGGTCCAAGGCCTGCTCTGGAAAGGGCGGAGCTGGCGCACAGATAGCGTGGGCAGTGCCGGAAGAGCGGAATCAAGGCCTGCGATGGAAGCGAGGAGGGCACTCAGGGGAGGAAGGCATGCGGAAAGCGGGAAGCACTAGGCGGCGAGAAACCAAACACGCGACACTAGGCACAGGCAGCTAGGCACAGCCAACGCGACACTAGGCACGGGTGGTGGCGCGGGCTATGACGCGGGATTGGGTGGTGATGAGCTCCGGTTCCAGCGTGCGGCTGCCGTCGATGCGGTTGATGATGCGGCTGACCGCAGTTGGCGCGATCCAGTCGAGGCAGGAATCCATGGTGGTCAGCGGCGGCTGGAAATATGCGGCTTCCTCGTTGTTGTCGAAGCCGATCACCTGCACCCGGTCGGGCACCGCGATGCCGTTCGCTGCCAAAGTGAACAGTGCGCCCAACGCAAGCTGGTCGTTGAACGCCACGATGCCATCGAAGGGGATGCCGGAGTCGACGATGCGCTGCGTCATGCGCGCGCCCGAGCCGATGGTCCAATCCTGGCCGACGTTGGGCACTAGCCGTGTGTCCAATTCGACGCCTTGGTCGGCACACGCTTCGAATATGCCTCGCATGCGCAGCTGCGCGTTGCCTTCCACGGCGTCGCGCAGCTCGAGGATATGCTCCGGATCGGTTCGCGAGCCGATCACCGCAAGATTCGTGGCACCGTGGTCGAACAGGTATTGCGCGGCGAGACGCGCCTCCTGGACGTCGTCCGGGGTGACATGGTCCGCCTTGCCATGCGTGGACCGCGCGCCCACGCAGACCAGCGGATAATCCACGTCCAGGTCCTCGGGATCGAGATCCTCGACTTCGGAGATGGACAGGATCATGCCGTCCGACACCGTGGCATTGAAGTTTCGCAACAGCGCGCGGGCACCCTGCGCGGATCCTTCCGCATACGTGGTGATGTACACGGAATAGCCGTAGATGCGGGCCGCGTCGATCACCCGGTTGGCCAGTTCGGCCAAATATGGCGCGGTCAGGCTCGGCACCGCGAGCGTGATGAAGCCGGTTTTGCCGCGATTGAGATTGCGGGCCGACACGTTGACGCGGTAGCCGAGCCTGTCGATGACGTCCTGCACTTTTTCGCGTGTGGCGTCGGCCATGCGGCCGGAATGGTTGATGACGTTCGACGCGGTTTTGAGGGAGACTCCGGCCTCTTGCGCCACTTCACGCAGTGTGACGCGTTTCCTGTCAGACTTGTCCGGCTTCACTTCGGCCATATCTCCCCCTAACCGCATCCGTCATCGATATTCGACTTCCGACTTTACCGCCTTACCACGAGCACGCCGTTGCGGCGTACGGTGTACGAGCCGGGCTTTTCCTCCCGATCAGTCTGGAACAGGATGACCGGCTCGCCTTCGATGCCTTGCAATTCGACCGTCTTCTTGCCACGGGGCAGGTAGAAGTCGAAGGTGGCGTCGGCGGAGGCGCGCACGGTGTGCAGCACGTCGGCATTCTCCTGCGACGAGGCCGCGAGATATGCGCGGACCAGCTTCGTCAGATCGGCCACATCCAGGTCGCAGCCGACGAAATACGCTTCGCCGGAGCCGTACGGATTACGGGTGACCGCGGCCGTGCCGTCGAGCTCCCATTCGTCCGCTTCCTCGCCGGCGTACGTGGCAAGCACCTGCGCGTGTTCGCCGGTCACGTTCACGTCGTTCTGCCACAGGCGGGTCGTGGTGCCGTCCAGCGCGGCCGAATCGTCGGCGGACGACAGTCGGATCTCGCCCGGCTCGCCTTCGGCTTCGGCGCCGAGGATGTTGAATTCCTCGCCGCGGACGCCCAGCATCGAGCGCAACAGGCCATCGCCCGCGCCCGGGTATCCGCCGAGCCAAGTGTGGAAATGCTCGTCGATCAGTCCGGTCGCGTAGCCGACCACCACGCGGCCGCCGGCGGCCGCGAAGTCGGCCAACCGCTGCGTGTCGGCGGCGCTCAGGATCAGCACGGTCGGCAGCACGACGGTCTTGTACGAGCTCCAGTCGTAGGCGAGCGGCACGATGTCGGCGCGCGAGCCCGCGTCCAGGAACGCGCGGTACCAGTCACGCACGTCATGCCAGTGGTTGAGTTTCATGCTCGGCAGGGTCTGGGAGCGGGTGGCCCATTCCGATTCGGCGCTGAAGAGGATCGCCGTGTCGGAGTGCGCCAATTCGGTGCCCTGCACGCCGGCGTCGGCGAGCGTGTGCAACGACGCTCCCAGCTCGCACACCTGGCGGAACAGCTTCGTGTCCTCGCCGGCGTGCGGAACCATGGCCGAATGGAACGCTTCGGCACCGAACGCGGACGCGCGCCACTGGAAGAAGTTGATGGCGTCGGCGCCCATGGCCACATGGGCCAGGGAGTCACGCACGATCTCGCCCTTGCGCTTGCGGGTGTTAAGCGGCTTCCACTGCACCGCCGAGGTGGAGTGTTCCATGACGTACCACGGCTTGCCGAGCGCGAGCGAATCCATGAGAGCGTCGGAGCAGGCCAGCTCGTCGAGGTGGGATTCGCCCTCGTGGAAGTAGTGGTCGTTGGATACGAAGTTCACTTCCTTGGCCCAGGCGGCGTAGTCCATGCAGCACTGGTCGGTGGAGACCATGAAGTTCGTGGTGAACGGCTTGTCGGGGCAGATTTCGGCGATCGCGTCGCGTTCGGCTTTGTAGAAGTCGAGGAGCATGTCGTTGCCGAACCGTTCGAAGTCGAGCTTCTGGCCGGGGTTGACCATCGAGTCGGCGCCCATGAACCGTGGGATGAGCACTTCGTCGAAGCCGTTCATCTCCTGGCCCCAGAAGGTGGTGCCCCACGCCTGATTGAGCGCGTCGATGGTGCCGTACTTGCGGCGGCACCATGCGCGGAAGGCCTCGAGCGCGTTGTCGGAGTAGTCCTCGCGGTTGTTCCACCCGTATTCGTTGCCCATGTGCCATGCGGTCACATACGGGTTGGTGCCGTACCGTTCGGCGAGCTTGCGGCACAGGGTCAGCGCGTATTCCTTGAACACCGGGCTGGTCGGGCTCCAGGATTGGCGCGAGCCGGCGTTGACCGGATGGCCGTACTTGTCACGCGGAAGGACCTCCGGGTGGCTTTCGTACAGCCACAGCGGCGCGGTCGCCGTCGCGGAGGCCAGGTCGACCACGATGCCGGCATTGCCGAGTTTGTCGATGATGCGGTCGAGCCAGCCGAAATCCCAACGATCCTCGGTGGGTTGGATGCGATCCCAGCTGAAGATGGCGAGGGCCACGGTGTTGACGCCGGCCTGCTTCATCAGGCGGATGTCGTCGTCCCAGATGTCCTCGGACCATTGGTCGGGATTGTAGTCGCCACCGAAGGCGATGCCGCGGCCATCCGCGGTCAGCAGTTCCGGCCATTCGAAGTTGCGTCGCGCACTCACGATTATCTCCTTTGGTAATTGGCATAAAGCCATGGTTTTTTGTATATTACATTCGTTATTTGCCCACCGGCATGTGGTACACCGGTGTAGCATACACGTCGGTGACGTCAGCGACGCACGCATCGGACTGCTCCAGGCGGGCCGCCATCGACGATGTTACCTTCACGCGGACCCCGCGCCTCAGCGGCGTGACGACCAGCGTCAGCTTTCCACCAGCGGCATCGATGGCATCCACGTAATCGCGCAATCCGACCTGCCATGTCTCGCCGTTGCAGAAATTATCGGCGATCAGCACATCGCCGCAGAACAGCCAGCCGATATCGCCCTGGTATGCGATGTTCAGCATGACATCGGCGACCTGCCGTTGATCGCGGAAAAGCCGTCCCATGCCAGCCGGCAAAGCGATTTCGTACCGATCGGCGTGCAGTCTTCTCAGACGCGCATACACCGATACGGGCTCCACCGGCCGCGGAGAGCCGAGCAAGCCTTCCGGATATGCGGCGATCCCGTTTTCGGCGCGGGGCGATTCCAGCGTCCACCCATCGCCGTCCTCGTACAGCAACGCGTTGTCGTCGTCGACGAAGGCGAGGCCTCCGTCCAACACCGTCATCCGCCCGGCGAGCGCTCGTGTGACGCATACGATCTCCGCCGCGTCCCGGACCATGAAGCGTTCGAAATCCGCCTTGCCGACGGTGACGTCCTGGATGTCGCCTTCGAAATGGAACGTCAGCTCATCCATGCCATCGGGCTTGAGGAACACGAACGTGCGGAACGGTCGGCCCGGCACCCGCAGCACGGTGACCGGCTGCAGGTTGGCGCGGACGAGCCGCACGCCGTCCAGATCCATGTTGAACGGCAATATGCAGTTCTCCCCCTCGGCGAGGCCGATGCCGGTGAACCGTATGCGCTCACCGGTACCCGTCGTCACGTCGATTTGCTCACCGTGACGGCTCGGCACGCGCGCATGGTCCTGGAAGTTGTCGATGGACACGAAACCCCGTTCGCCATCGCTGCGCACGGCATACCGGAGGGTCTCGGAGTCGGACGGATCGATGCGGTCCTGCCCGTCCTGCAACGAGACCGGCATTCCGGCGAGTTCCGGCCCGAAGGCTTTGACGAACTCGTGCAGGGTGCGCAGCCGCCGGTAGGATTCCCGCACCTGTCCGAATTCGCCAAGGGGCGCTTGGAAATCATAGGAGCGTTTCGGGGTCTGCCCCTCATTGAGGAATCCGGCCGCGCCCTTCGGGTTGGTTCCGCCATGGAACATGTAGTAGCCGAGGAAATCGCACCCCGAGCCGAGCTTGATGTTGGCCATCGCGTCGACGGAGCGCTTCGGCAGCACGAAACGGTAATCGTACGAATTGAACATCCCGCCGCCCATCTCGCAGCAGGCGTACGGGCGGCTGTCCGGATCGTACGGGGGATCGAAGCCGTCGCTTGTGCTGGAGCCATGCAGCCTCCGGTATCGGTACTCGTCGGTGGCGGGATGCTCCGTCATCCCCTCGGCACCGACGCCGTCGTAGAACAGCCACGGCCGGTACGCGTATCCACCCCACAGCGGCAGCATGTCGTCCGGAACCGGTGACTGCCAGCCGGTGCAGGTGAACATCGGCGGGTCGATGCCTTCCTCGATCGCGATGTCGCGCAGCCGTTCCAGGTAGCCGGCCCCATCGTGGCCGGACGGCACCCATTCACGGCTGATGCCGGTGGTCATCTCCCAAGGAGCCGACGACGCTATGTACTCGTTGTCGACCTGGGCCGCGATGATCGGCCCGCCATCCTTGAAATACAGGCCGCGCAGCTGCTGCGCGATATGCGCGTAGAGACCGCGCACCGCATCGAGGAAGCCGGCGTCGAGGGAACGGACCTCATACGACTTGCCGTACAGCCAGTCGGGAAGTCCGCCGTTGCGCACCTCGCCATGGCAGAACGGTCCCAGCCGCACGATGACGTGCAGTCCGTGCCGGGCGCACAATTCCACGAATCGGCGCACGTTCCTGTTGCCGGAGAAATCCCACTCCCCCTCGCGCTCCTCATGGTGGTTCCAGAACACGTAGGTGGATACGACGTCGATGCCCGCCGCGGCCATCTTCGCGAGTTCCGTGTCCCACCGTTCGGCGGCGATCCGCGAATAGTGCATCTCGCCGGCGATGGGGATCCATGGCGATCCGTCACGGGTCAGGAAGCGGTTCGTGGCGCCCAGGGTCCCGCCATCCGGCCCGCATGCGGCTGCGGCGCGGATGACGGGGATCCCGTATGCGGGCGTCCGCGCGAACTTGCTGGCTTCCGAAAGATCAACCTCATAGCGCATAACGCTGCTCCTTGTCGAATTCCCGCAAGCAGGAGGACCGGTCAGCCCTTGACCGAACCGGCGACCAGGCCGGCCACGATCCAACGCTGGCAGAAGATGAAGAACACGAACACCGGGATGAGCGCGATGGTGGTGACCGTCATGAACAACGGCCAGTTCGTCGTGAAGGTGCTGATCGCGTTGAACACCTGCAGCACGATGGTCTGTTTGTTGGTCGACGAGATGTACACGCTCGGCGTCATGAAGTCGTTCCACGTGCCCATGGTCTGGAACACGATGACGGTGGTCAGGATCGGGCGGATCAGCGGCAGCACGATCGTCCAGAAGATGCGGAACGGACCGGCGCCGTCGATACGGGCGGCCTCGATGATCTCATACGGCAGGCCGCGCATGTACTGCACGATCAAGAAGTAGCAGAAGGTCGCGCCGCCCGTGTAAAGCACGATCAGGCCGAGCAGCGAATCGACGAGACCCACCTGTGCCTCCATGCGGTACTGCGGAATCAGCAGCGTCTGGCCGGGGATGATGAAGGACAGCATGAGCAGCACGCCGATCACGGCGGTGAACTTGCTCTTCTTCAGGATCATGCCGTATGCGGCGAGCGCGCCGAACAGCACCTGCAGGCCGACGCCGACCACCGTCACGATGATGGTGTTCTTGAAGGCGTTGACAATGGGCAGATGCCCGAATGCATACGTGTAGTTCTCGAAATTCCATGTCTTTGGTAACCCAATCGGGTCCATGGACATCTCGGCGCTGCTTTTGAACGTGTTGATGACGATGACGTACAGCGGCACCGCGCAGATCAGCGCGATAGCGATGACGACGACGGAACGGATGATCGAGCCGATACGCTCGCGTTGCTGCAGAGTCATGACAGCCTCTTTTCTACCAGATTGGTGATTACCTGCTGCAGGGCGACCAACAGCGCGCAGCAGATGAAGAAGATGACGCCCAGTGCGGAGCCCAGTCCGTACCGGCTCGAACCGATGCCCGTGAGGATGATGGACTGGGTCACGGTGTAGGTGGAGTAGCCCGGACCGCCGCTGGTGAGGCCATACGGCAGATCATAGACCTTCAAACCACCGGTAAGCAGCATGAAGATGCTCACACCCATGGCCGGAACCATCTGGGGCAGTGTGATGTTGAAGAACTGCTGGCGACGGTTTGCGCCATCGACGGCGGCCTGTTCGTAGATATCGGCGGGGATAGCCTGCAGATACGCCAGATACAGCGTGGCGTGCCAGCCGATCTGAGCCCATACCGCTACGAAAATCACACAGAATTTGGCAAGTTCGGAATTCGACAACCACGGAATCGCATCGATGCCGATCTTGGCGAGCAGCGTGTTGACGACGCCGGACTTCAGCGGGGAGAAGATGTACTGCCAGACCAAGCCGAGCACGGCCATGGACGGCACCGAGAAGAAGAAGAACAGGGAACGGGCGAAGTTACGGCCGAAGAACTTGCGGTTGAGCACCACAGCCAGCGGCAGGGCGATCACGGTGATGAGCACGGTGGTGGCCACCGTGTACAGCAGCGTGAAGCCGAGGCCCGCGAGCAGCGTCGGATCCTTGAAGCACTGCACGTAGTTCGCGAACCCCACGAACTTCGCGTCCGCGAAATTGTAACCGGAGTAATCGGTGAAGCTGAACACCAGGCTTTGCAGGAATGGGATGAGGATCACCACGATGAACACCACCATGATCGGCAGCAGGAAGCGTGCCGAGGCGAAGTTCTCCATGAAGTTGCGGTGACGACGCTGCTTGAGATGCAACGCCTCTACCTGATCAGCGGAATGTGGACGCGCCGCTGACGCTGTTGATACTGACATGTTGGTTGCTTTCTACAAAACGTGAGATTGGCAGGTCCAGGCGTGGCGCGGACGGAAGGGTCCGCGCCAGCCTGCCGCGATGGATGTCTGTTCGCGATGGATCAGGAGAGGGTCTTGAGCTTGGAATCGAGGTTCTCCGCGGCCTGCGTAGGGCTGATGGAGCCGAGGGCTACCTGCTGCAGCTGGGTGAAGGTCTCGGCGCGCAGCGCGGTGGTGCCCTTGCTCCAGTGGGCGGAATTCAGGTACACGTTGCCGGTCTTGATGTACAGGTCGTAGGCGTCCTTGAAGTGGTCGTCCACCGTGGCGTTGAAGCCCTTGACGGACGGGATCAGGCCCAGCTGCTTCTGGTACAGCTTGAGGCCCTCGTCGGAGGTCAGGAAGGTGAAGAACTTCTCCGCGGCCTTGAGCTTGTCTCCGGAGATCTTGTTGTTGATGCCGAAGGCCGGATCGATGGAGCCCGGCGCGTACGGGGTGTCACCCTTCTTCAGCATAGGGATCTGGCCGAAACCGTAGTTGAGGCCGGTCTCATTGAAGCTGTCGATGTCCCACGAGCCGGAAGGATAGACCGCAAGACGTCCGGCGGTGAATTCCGACTTGACCTGGTCGCCGCTCAGGCCGGACACGTCGGAGCTCATCAGGTTCTGCTTGATCAGCTTGTCCCATTCGCCGTAGTACTTGCCATACACGTTCTTGAACGTGTCCTTACCGGCGTCGATCTTGGCGTCGAGCGCCTCGCCCTGCTTGGCGGATTCAGCGCCGATCCAGCCCTCGACGGCGTTGCCCAGTCCATCCTTCGGCTCAAGGTATGGGGTGATTCCCGCGGCTTTGAGTTTGCCGCACATGGTCAGGAATTCATCCCACGTCGCCGGGATGGAGTCGTAACCGACCTTCTTCAGCAGATCCTTGTTGTACACCCAGGCATTGGTCCAGGTGCTCACGCCCATGGCGTATACTTTGCCATCCACGCTATAGGCCTTTTTTGCGGCATCGCCGATTTTATCCATGAAGCTTTCATTGCTCAGGTCCTTGGCGTAGTTGCCTTTGACCAGATCGCTCAATGCCTCCGGAGGAACGATGTAGACGTCGGCCAGGTTTCCGCCGGAGATTCGAGTCTGCAGCGTCTGCTGGTAGCCACTCTGGGAACCGGTGGTGGTGCTGTAGTCGATCTTGATGTCCGGATTGGCCTTTTCGAACGCGTCGATGATCGGCTGGTACTTGTCCTGCGAATTGTTCGAGAAGAACGACAGCGTGGTCTTGCCGTCGGCGGCGTTTCCTCCACCGCACGCGGCCAGCGGAACAAGCATCGCCGCAGCGGCCACCGCCGCAATCATCCTGATGGATTTCTTCTCCATGATGTACTCCTCCTTGTGTCCCATCGTTGGCACCCGCTTTACGTGCGTTCATTCGTCGAACCCACTCCAGCTGCGGTAGATACACGTCAATATGTCTTCAACTGACCATTCAGTTGATTCGGGATATTTCCTTCCCTTTTTGGTATAACTGTGTACCTGTTGAAACAGTATAGGTTTTCCGGTGTACCATGTCAATTCAAACAAGGAAATTTGCATCCCATCGACCGCTACCCCTACAAAACATCGGCGTGTCGTATACCGGCAGCACCGTCGACAGCGGACGACGACCCGCCCGCACCATCCGGAGACGCGCAGCCCGAAAGCGTATTGCGGGTGGGCAGGACGCATGTGGACAAGTCGGTGTATTACGGGGGATTATTTTTCCGATGAATTCCCCAGTATTAGTTGGGATTGAAAAGATGCTGAAAGTCCACAGATAAAAAATCGGCGGCCCCAAGGAAATATCCTTGGAAGCCGCCGATATGCTTGCGTGCGTCGCGCTACGGGCTCAAGCGAGTACACAGCGTGCTACGCAGACCGTGAGCAACACAGACCGCGCGCTACACAGAATCGCAAGCTACAAACTCAGGAACAGCTCGTGGATGCGGGTGTCGTCGGTGAGCTCGGGATGGAACGCCGTGGCGAGGATCTTGCCTTGGCGCAAGCCGACCACATTGCCGTCCACCGACGTTTCGACGGTGGCGGCCGGTCCGACTTCGGCCACGAACGGCCCGCGGATGAACACCAGCGGGAAATCTTTGAGCACGATGTCGGCCGGGGCGTCCTGCGGAACATGCTCGCCCGGTGCGACCACGACGGCGGAATCACCGGAAGAGGAGCCGAAATCGGCGGTGGCGGCGAACGAGCCAAGCTGGCGGCCGTATGCGTTGCGCCGCACGACGGCGTCAAGCGCGCCGAAGTAGACGTTGTCGTCGTTATCGAGCTTGCGGGCCAGCAGAATCATGCCGGCGCAGGTACCGAACACCGGTTTGCCGGCGGCGATATGCTCTGCAATCGGCTCGAACAGGCCGGTGGAGCGCAGCAGCTTGCCCTGCGTGGTGCTCTCGCCGCCGGGCAGAATCACCCGGTCGATCGAATCGTCGAAATCCTCGGCCGCGCGCAGCAGCTTCCACGGCGCGCCGAGGTGATCCAGCATGGCGGCGTGCTCGGCGAACGCGCCCTGCACGGCGAGGATGCCGGTCACGCCATGTTTCGCGGCTTCGACGCCGGCCGATTCTTCCTTCGAAATGTATTCAACTGCTACAACCATTACCGTTCCTGTGCTTTCGGATGTGCCGGCTCCGCGGTGCTTCTCGCTGCCCGCGGAGCCGGCGTCACGCATGCGCCGTGCGGGCCGTCATTCGCCGCGGGCGGCCATGATGGTTTCGATCTCATCTTCGTTGATGCCGACCATGGCCTCACCGAGATTCTCGGAAAGACGTGCAAGCAGCTCGGCGTCCTGCCAATTGGCGGTAGCCTGCACGATGGCGGCGGCACGCTTAGCCGGGTCTCCGGACTTGAAGATGCCGGAACCGACGAACACGCCTTCGGCACCCAGCTCCATCATGAGCGCGGCATCGGCCGGAGTGGCCACGCCACCGGCTGCGAAGTTGACGACCGGCAGACGGCCATTGTCGTGCACGTACTTGGCGAGATCGTACGGCACGGCCAGCTGCTTGGCGGCCTCGTACACCTCGTCGTCGCGCAGGGAGACGAGTTCGCGGATCTGCTTGTTCATGGTGCGCATGTGACGCACGGCCTGGATGACGTCGCCGGTGCCCGGCTCGCCCTTGGTGCGGATCATGGACGCGCCCTCGGCGACACGGCGCAGCGCTTCGCCGAGGTTCTTCGCACCGCACACGAACGGCACGTCGAACTGGTTCTTGTCGATGTGGTACACGTCGTCGGCGGGGCTGAGCACTTCGGATTCATCGATGTAATCGATTTCAATGGCCTGCAGAATGCGGGCTTCGGCAACATGGCCGATACGCACCTTCGCCATGACCGGGATGGACACGGCCTCCTGAATGCCCTTAATCATGGCCGGGTCGCTCATGCGGGAGACGCCACCGGCCGCGCGAATATCGGCCGGAATGCGCTCGAGCGCCATCACCGCGCATGCGCCCGCGTCCTGCGCGATCCTCGCCTGCTCGGGGGTGGTGACGTCCATGATCACGCCACCCTTGAGCATCTGCGCCAGATTCTTGTTCAGTTCGTTCCTGTTGTTGGCCATCGCCAGCCTTTCGTCGAAGGATTTGCCTTTGACACAGATACTAACGATTTCCCATTTCGATTTCACGCGAACTGAATCTTATAACCTACCAAAAAGTCGGTTTTGCTAAATTTGCAACCTTATTTTCACGATTGTTTCATTGGCTTATGATTTCGATTCCGTCGACATTTCGTCGGTTTCGTCCGTTTTTCTTGCTTTACCTGCGACTATGGCTTTCGATTCGCCCGCTTCCGTACGCCGTCGCGCGCGCTATAGGAAACACGAATGACATGCGATTTTCATACGACCACATTGCGGACGTGCGGCGCGTCCGTATGCGGCCGCATGGGCATGGGCACCTCACCAGGCCCCGCATTACGCCGATTCACACGCTAGTTCGCACGCATCGGCTCGCCGCATCAGTTCGCAATCCGCACGCGCCAGCTCACATGCGCACGATGCGGTCCGCGATACGCATGGTGGAATCGCGGTGCGAGACGAGCAGCACCGCGCTCCCCTGCTGCGCCAACGCGTCAATCGATTGCAGAATCACGGATTCGTTGTAGGCGTCGAGGCGACTCGTCGGCTCGTCGAACAACACCAGCGACGCGTTGCGCAGGAAGACGCGAGCCAGGCCGATGCGTTGCCGTTCACCCTCTGAAAGCCGCCCGCCCAACTCGCCGACGGGGGTATCAAGGCCCTGCGGGAGCGAGTCGACCAGTTCAAGCGTGGAAGCCTTGGCGAGCGCGGCGCGCAGCACGTCATCACCGACAGAAAGGGGCGTCCGGGTGGAAAGCACGGAATCAGCGGCATTCCACGAAACGGGAGGAGCGGGCGGGGTAAGGAGCGCTCTGCCGGAAGTCGCGGAATCGTCCGGATCGCCAGCATTATCAGCCCTATCCGCACCGCCCATATCGCAGGCCATGAGCAGGTTTTCACGGATAGTGCCGTCGAACAGGTAGGTTTCCTGCCCCATCATCGTTTGCACGCGACGGCGATGATGCGCGTCGATCTGCGGCAGTGGCACCTCGGACAGTGCGACTAAGCCGGATTGCGGGTCCCAGTAACGCATGAGCAGTTTCAGCAGGGTCGATTTGCCGCGGCCGGACGGGCCTTGGACGCCGAGGATGCCGTGTTGTGGTATGTCGAGCGAGACGTGGTTGAGGATTGGCTCGGCGGATGACTCGGGGGCATCCGCATCGCTTCCGGAAGTTGGAGCCTCGCTCGAATTGCCGTAGCCGAACGTGACGTCGTGCATGGACATGCCGTGGTAGCGCGGCAGGAAATCGCCCCGCTCCTCCACTGCGGGGGTTTCGTCCATCAGCGCGAACAGGCGGCGGGCGGCTGCAAACGTTTGCGTGAGATTGGCCGGCAGCGCGCTCAACGCGAGCGTCGGACCGAACGAGCTGGCCAGCAGCACGAAAGCGGCGGTCAGGCGGGCGGCGGGCGCGGAAAGGACGGTCTGGATGGTCGCAGCTGCAGCGGAAGCGGCGGAAGCGATGGGCATCGTCGTACCGGACGTGACCATCGCCAGCAATGCCGCGATGGCAGTGAACAGTACGACCAGCACCGCGCCGAAGCCTGCGAAATCGCCATTCTTGGCACTCAGCCGGGCGCGGCGGCTCCAGAGCGAGCGCGTGCGTGACGCGATGCCGGCAAGCCGCGCATGGCCTTGGCCGAATCGGATGATTTCGTCGAGACCGCGCATATCGTCGAGCATTTCGTCATCAAGTTGGGCGGATTCGCGGCGAATATCCCCACCGAGACCGCCTACCGCCGTGGCGAAGAGTTTCGGCAGCACGATGCCGACGGTCAGGTGCGCGATGACCAGCGTGATAGCGATTGCAGGGCTCAGCGTAAGCAATGCGACCGCGTAAAGCACGGTGGTCGCAATGGCGATGACAACCGGCGAAATGGTGTGCGCGAAGAAGATTTCCAGCAGTTCGACGTCGGTGGTGACCAGCGCGATCAGGTCGCCTTTGCCTTTGCCGGACAGTTTGGCGGGCGCGAGGCGACGCAGCGCGGCAAACGTTTTCGACCGGAACAGCGCGAGCAGGCGGAAGGCGACATTGTGGTTCATGTATTGCTCGGCGTAGCGCATGCCGCCGCGGATCAGTGCGCAGATAATCATGGCTGCGATTGCCGCAGGAAGGCTGAGATTCCAGACTTTTGCGCCAGCTGCGGCAAACAGCGCGGCGACGCCGAAAACCGGCAGGAACGTGGCGGCGAGGTGGCCGAGGATGCCGCACGCGCAGGCGATGGCCATGGGTTTGCGCAGTGGGCCGACTTCGCGCAGCAAGCGGGCGACGACTTGGGTTGTTGGCATGTCCGATTTGACGCCACTGGCGTTCGATTCGGCGGAACCAGACATCCGAGACACGGCAAACGCACCAGACGCATGAGTCATACGCGATACGCGCGGCGCGACGCGACCAGACAATCCCACCCGTTCCACGCTTTCCTGCGCCCGGAACAGCTTGGCATACGTGCCGTCCGCGGCCATGAGATCGTCATGCGCGCCCTGCTCGACGACGACACCCCCATCAAACACTACGACATGGTCCGCGTCGGCCGCGTTCGCCATGCGGTGCGTGACCATCAGCACGGTTGCGCCGGCGTCGGCGAGCGCGCGAATCGTTTGCAAAATCAACGTTTCGCTGTCCGCGTCGACGCTGCTGGTCGCCTCGTCGAAAATATAGACGGCCGACCTGCGCAACAGTACACGGGCGATCGCAATGCGCTGTTTCTGCCCGCCGGACAGATTCGCGCCGTCCTGCGTGATCGGCATATCGAGTCCTCGCGATTGCGCGCGCACGAAATCGTCGATATGCGCGGCTTCCAGCGTCTGCCACAGCTCGTTGTCGGTGGCGTCGGCGCGGGCCATGAGCAGGTTGTCGCGCAGGGTGCCGGCGAACAGGTGGCTGTGCGCGGAGACGATGGAGATTTCGCGGGTGAGCGATGCTGCGGTGAGGTCGCGGATTTGGTGCGATTTCAGGGTTTCACTGTCATCCGGCGCCGCACTGCTTAACATAGCGCCCAGCACTTCGTCCCGCATTCCGGATGGCATTTCGGACAGCAGCACATCGCCTTCATATCCGACAAGCGTGCCGGCAAGCAGCTGGACGGCTGTGGATTTCCCGGAACCGGATGGCCCGACGATCGCAGTGACTTCGCCGGGCAGCGCACGGAGGGCCACGTTGCGCAAGGCGTAGCGCGTTTCGCGCGCGTCACCCGCGCCGCCGCCCTCATCAACGCTGTCCGCATCCGCGTTCCGCATATCGGAATGCGATGTGGACGATATACGACGGGGACTCGCAACACCGGCACCCGCAGACCCGGCAGCGTCAGGCCCCGCACCAGCAGTACCCCCAGCATCCACATCCGCGTCCGCATACCGGTACGAAACACCACGAAACACCACGCCGACACCACGCCCGGAAACCCCGAATTCCGGCAGTTCCTTGCTGCCATGCTCCGGTTCGGGCGCGTCGAGCAGCGCGAAAATACGTTTCGTGGACGTCATGCCGTTCATCGCAACGTGGAAATACGAGCCGAGCTGTCGCAGCGGAATGAAAAAATCGGCGGCTAGCAGAATCGTCAGCAATACCGCGGCGATCGGCGTCAAACCAAGCGGCAGCACGCCGGACAGCGCGAAAACGCCAGACGGCGAGAGCGAGCCGGATACAAATCGCCATATCGCAACGCCGATGCCGGCGGCCGCGCCACCGTACGCCACGGCATCCATCGCCGTGAGCGAACGCAGTTGGATCTGCAGCACGTTCATGGTCATCACGCGGAACTGTTCGGCCTTCTCGTCCATGACTCGTGCGGCGCGCTCGTCCGCGTCGAAGGTTTTCAGCGTCTCAAGTCCCTGCAGATTGTCGAGGAACGCGACGCCCATATCCGTGTATTTGCCCCAGTATTTCTTGAATACGCGGGCAGCACGCATCGCCACCATGCCGACGATGAGCACGATGAGCGGCGCGCAGGCGAGCAGCGTCGCGGCGGTGGGCAGGTCGATCGGCGCAAGCACGGCGAACAGCGTGATGGGGGCGAGCACGGCGTAGCACAGTTGCGGCAGGAACAGTTCGAAGAAGCTTTGGATTTGTTCGATGCCTTCGCCCGCGGACTGCACCACGCCGGCGGTGCGCACGCGCTGCGCGTAGGACGGGCCGAGCGCGAGCATCTTATTGAACAGTTTCTCACGCAGCGCGAGTTTGACGCGTTCGGCGGCCTCGCTACCGAAACGTGCGGCGGCGCGAATGGTGACGAATCGCACGACCGCGGCAATAAGAATAATGGCGATGCAGGGCGCGGTGGCGGACGGTACGGGCGCGAACAGCGGTTGCAGCATACGCACCACAGCCACGACGAAGGCGATGTTGGCCACGAGGCCCAGCCATTGGCAGGCGACTTTCGCCGCGATCAATCGACCGACGCCGTCAGCCAAGGAAAACAGCCGCTTGTCGAACATCATGCCCCTTTTCCAATCGTTTGCAATCCCGCCATCCGCTCCAAGCGTATCGGGCATACCGACGAAAGGCAATGACGGAACGGCAATCGCAGAAAATCGTCGGAAAAATCTAGAAAACCATCAGAACTCGCAAGCAAATGCACAACAGCAAAACCACAGAAAACCAAGGGAACGGCGAAAAGTGAGGCGGCTGAATGTTCGCCGTTGAGCAAACAGCCTAGGCGCAAGGGGTAGTTGCGCCAAACTTGAGTGTACACGGAACATGTTGTGGTTCGCAACGTCACTCCGCCCAGTTTTGCCGCATTTTCCACCGTTTTCGCCCGTAAGGGCCACCCCTCTCGAACCCGTCGCGCAACCCGTTGGATACCCTGCGATCGAACGCGTCAAACCTTTTTTCGAGATGACGCATCCGTGCACCAATCCCCCGTTCCGTTGACGTTTCGTGCCACTTTGTCAGTTCAAACAAACCCGTCGCCATATTTCTTGTTGTTTCTTACAATGCGGACTTACGTCACCGTAACTTACGATATGCGAGGCGCGACACAGGACGCGAAAAGCACGTCACCGATCACCGCAATCGCAGCGATCGCATATATCGCAAAACCCACGAAAACCGCGGAAACGCAAGAAAAGAGAACACTTCATGCTCACCGAGTACACGACCCCGGGCGCATCCGTCGAAGTACGCGACGACGAATCCATCTACTCCCTGCTTACCGAACGCATCAAGCGCACCGGCGAAGACACCGTGATCGCGGAACGCAAAACCGCTCCGGGCCAGTGGACCAAGGTGACGACCGGCGAATTCCACAAGAACGTGCTCTCCGCGGCCAAAGGCCTGATCGCGTTCGGCATCGGCAAGGGGGATGCCGTCACCCTCTTCTCCACCACCCGTTACGAGTGGGGCGTGCTTGATTTCGCACTGGCCGCAATCGGCGCGGTCAATGTGCCGATCTATGACACCGATTCCGCGGCGCAGGCCGAACGCATTCTCAACGATTCCAATGTGAAGCTCGCCATCGCCGACGATCGCGAACGCTTCGACCGTCTTGATTCCGTGATTGGCCGCTGCCCGTCTCTGAAGCATATTCTGATGCTCGACGCCAATGCCATGGGCGCGCTGGAGGGATTGGGCGTCACCGTGTCCGACGAAGAGCTGGACGAGCGTATCGCGTCGGTGCGTGCCGACGATCTGGCCACCATCGTGTACACGTCCGGTTCCACGGGGGCACCGAAGGGTGCCGAGCTGTCGCATCGCAATTTCGTGTCGATCACGCGTGCCGGCAGCCTTGCGCTGCACGAGATGATTCTTGAAGACCATCCGCGTCTGCTGCTGTTCCTGCCGCTCGCCCACTGCTTCGCGCGCTTCATCCAGTACGCGTCGATCGCTTCCGATGACGGCGTGGTCGGCTATCTGCCGGACACCAAGACGCTGCTGCCGGATGTGCGTTCGTTCGAGCCGACGTACCTGCTGGGCGTGCCGCGCGTGTTCGAGAAGGTGTACAACGCGGCTTCCCGCAAGGCCGGCATGGGTTGGAAGGGCCGCCTGTTCCTCAAGGCCGCCGAGTCCGCGCGCGACTGGTCGCGCATGCAGCAGGCTGGCGAGAAACCGACCATGAAGCAGACCGCCGAACACCTGTCGTATGAGGCGTCCGTATACCACACCGTGCGTGGCGCGTTGGGCCCGCGTATCCGTTATGTGGCGTGCGGTGGCGCTCCGCTGGACGCGTCGCTGGCGCATTTCTTCAATGGCATCGGCCTGCCGATGATCCAGGGCTACGGTATGACGGAAACCGCGGCGCCGTTTGCCGCGACCCGCGTCACGGACAATGTGATCGGTACCGTCGGCCAGCCTGCGCCGGGATCGTCCGTGCGTATTTCCGACGATGGCGAGCTGCAGGTCAAGGGACCGAACGTGTTCATGGGTTACCACAATCTGCCGGAGAAAACGGCCGAGGTGTTCACCAAGGACGGTTGGCTGCGCACCGGCGATCTTGCGTCGATCGACGATGAGGGTCGTATTACGATTACGGGCCGCAAGAAGGACATCATCATCACCGCCGGCGGCAAGAACGTGTCGCCGATTCCGATGGAGCAGGAGATTGCGAAGTGTCCGATTGTGGAGCATGCCGTGGTGGTGGGCGATAATCGTCCGTTCATCGGCGCGCTGGTCACGCTCGATCCGGAAGGATTGGCGGCCTGGCTGCCGTCCGTGGGCCTGTCCGCGGATACGCCGCTTGACCGCGTGGCGGCTACCGCCGCCGTTCATGACGAGATTCAGAAGTATGTGGACAAGGCGAACGCGACGGTTTCGCGCGCCGAATCCGTGCGTAAGTTCGTGGTGCTGGATGCGCAGTTCACGCAGGAGAACAAGTGCCTGACGCCGTCGCTGAAGGTGGTGCGTCCGGCAGTGAACCGCGTGTTCGCCGACGTGATCGACCGCCAGCTGTACGCCGGCAAGCGCTGAGCCGCACATAGGTAAACAAAAACAGCACGGCGGGGAACGCTGCGTACAAAAGTACGTCAACTTCCCCGCCGTGCTGTTTTTTAAGCGCACCCCGTATCGCTGAGATAACACGTGCGGTAACAGTGCGGCAGGAAACGCCGGCGTACGAAGGTACGTCAAGTTTCCTGCCGTGCTGTTAACGCTCCGTTATTTCAGTGACGGTTGTTGAGGCGGTGGTACATTTCGCTCAGCTCCAGCTCCTTCTCGAACTGGCGGGCGTTGGTGTTCTCGTCGATGACGGCGAGTTCGACGCCGGCGATGCGGGCGAAGTCCTCCCAAGCCTCACGACCGACGGACGTGGTCATGCAGGTGTGGTGGGAGCCACCGGCGGTGATCCAGCACTGCACGGCGGTCTTCAGGTCCGGCTTCGGCTTCCACACGGCGCGGGCGCACGGCAGGTTCTTCAGGGAGCCCTGCGGTTCGACGATGGTGACCTCGTCCATGAGCAGGCGGAAGCGTTCGCGCTCGTCGGCCATGGAGACCACGACGGCGTCGGCCGGCTTGCCGGAGAACACCAGACGGACCGGGTCGGACTTGCCGCCGATGCCCAGCGGGTAGATGGCCAGCTTCGGCTTGGCGATGGTGCCGATGGACGGGGAGACTTCCAGCATGTGGGAGCCCATGTCGAACTCGTTGCCCGGCACGAAGTTGTAGGAGTAGTCCTCCATCAGGGAGGCGCCACCCTCAAGGCCGTAGCCCATCACGGCGCCGATGCGCACCAGCACGGAGGTCTTCCAATCGCCTTCGGCGGAGAAGCCCCAGCCGTACTCGGACGGGAAGCGCTGCGGGCCGACGCCCGGCAGCTGCGGCAGGGTGCCGAGGTCTTCGAAGTTGTCGACGCCGGCGGTGCAACCGTTCTCACGCATCATGTTGACCATGGCGGCCTCTTCCTTGGCTGCGATGAACAGCTCATCGTAGCGGGAATCAAGCAGCTCGGGGGCCACGTCGTACTTGGCCTTGTAGTCTTCGATGAGGTCCTTGACCTGGCTGTCCTTGACCTTCTCGTAGGCGGCGACGAGGTCGTTGACGGCCCAGGTGTTGATCGAAGCGCCGAACACGCGTTCGGCTTCGGTCTTGTCGCCTTCGGTGACGGCCACGTTGCGCATGTTGTCGCCCCAACGCATGACCTTCATGTTCTGGGAGGCATCCCAGCCGGCGCAGGCGCGGGCCCAGGTGCCGACCTTTTCGGCGACTTCCGGATCGGTGTAGTGGCCGACGACGATCTTGCGCGGAATGCCGAGACGGGACACGATGTAGCCGAACTCACGGTCGCCGTGGGCGGCCTGGTTCAGGTTCATGAAGTCCATGTCGATGGTCTCCCACGGGATTTCCTTGTGGTGCTGGGTGGCCAGCTGCAGCAGCGGCTTGGTCAGCACTTCGAGGCCGCGGATCCACATCTTGGCCGGGGAGAAGGTGTGGCACCAGGTGATCACGCCGATGACGTTCGGGTTGGCGGAGGCTTCGGTCATGAAGGCCTTGACGCCGTCGGAGGACTTCAGGGTCGGCTTGAGCACGATCTTGGCCGGGATCTTGCCGGTCGCGTTGAGGAAGTCGACCATCTCGCCGGTCTGCTGGGCCACCTGGCGCAGCGCCTCCTCGCCGTAGAGGTCCTGCGATCCGACGCCGAACCAGATTTCCTTGCCTTCAAATGGGTTTTCCATTGCCATGTTGGATTATTCCTTACTTCGTTGTTGGGTTTGTCGTTTCAGTTTCCGTCGCGTCAGTGCTGGCCGTAGACGTTGGTGTAGCGGTCGTTAAGGCTATCGATGTCTTCCTGGGAGATCGGGATGATGTCTCCGAGCTGCTTGGCGGCCCACATGGTGTGCGCCACCTCTTCGGTCATGGCGGCGGCCTTGACGGCGGCTTCCGCGTCCTTGCCGATGGTGAACGGACCATGGTTCTGCATGAGCACGGCCGGGGACTTCGGATACTTCTTCAGGGTTTCGACCACGCCTTCGCCGATGGCTTCGGAGCCGATGAGGCGGAACGGTCCGACCGGCACCGGGCCGCCGAACTCGTCGCCCATCATAGTCAGGCCGCACGGAATGTTCTGGCCGGTGGCCGCCCATGCGGTGGCGTAGGTGGAGTGGGTATGCACCACGCCGTACACGTCGGGCATGTGGCGGTAGATGTACGCGTGGGACGCGGTGTCGGAGCTCGGCGCTTCGGCACCGTCGACCACGTTGCCGTCGAGGTCGCACACGACCATCGAGCTCGGGGTGAGGTACTCGTAGCGCAGTCCGGACGGCTTGATGACCATCAGGTCGGCGGTGTGCAGGCGCTGCGAGACGTTGCCTGCGGTCCACACCACCAGATTCCACTTGATGAGCTGCTCGTGCAGGGTGGCGACCACTTCGCGCACCTGCTTGACTTCAGCTCGTACTTCCGGGCCGTAATCAGCCAACGTTGCCATATTATGTTCCTTTCGTCAGGCTTGCTGTTGTTACGATGGACGGTTATTTGGTTTCCAGCGGGATGCTTTCGATGGCGGCATGCTCGATCGGCAGCCCCTTGCGGAAGCGGTCGAAGAAGGCTTCGAAGCCGGCCACGTCGTTGGCGTCCGGCGCTTCCGTGGTGGAGGCCGCGTCGGCGAAGACGCGGGTGTCGAGGTAGTCGGCGAGCGGCTGGTCGGCGTGCCACAGATAGTCGGCGAGCACGGCCATACCCCACGCTCCGCCTTCGGCGGCGGTGGCCATGACCTTGATCGGGGTGTCGAATGCGGCGGCGAGAATCTTCTGCGCGACCTTCGGCGTGGTGAAGATGCCACCGTGGCCGACGAGCGAGTCGACGGCGACGCCTTCGTCCTTGGTCATCACATCCATGCCGATCTTGACCGGCGAGAAGGCGCTAAACAGCTGGGTTCTCATGAAGTTGCCGAGGCTCATGCGCGCCTCCGGGCTGCGGGCGAACAGCGGTCGGCCTTCCGGCAGGCCAGCCAGGAATTCGCCGGAGCGGAACGGATAGTTGAGCAGACCACCGCAGTCGGCGTCGACATCGTCCGCGATCGCGGCGCGGAACAGCGTGCCGTACAGCGTGCCGGCATCGACCGGCTGGCCGATCGCGGCGGCGAACTGTCCGAACAGGCCGACCCAGGCGTTGAGATCGGAAGTGAAGTTGTTGGCGTGGCTCATGCCGGCCAGGTCGCCGGCTGGGGTGGTGACGAGGTCGACTTCCGGATGCAGGCGCGCCAGCTTGTGCTCGAGCACGACCATGGCGAAAATCGAAGTGCCGGCGGAGACGTTGCCGGTGCGCACGCGCACGGAGTTGGTGGCGACCATGCCGGTGCCCGCGTCGCCTTCCGGCGGGGCGAGGACGACGCCCGGCTGAAGGGTGCCGGTCGGATCGAGCAGTTTGGCGCCTTCGGCGGTGAGCGTGCCGGCCGGGGTGCCCGCCACGAGCGGACGGGGCAGCAGGTTCTCAAGCTTCCACGGCTGCGCGGCGACTTCCTCGATCGCGTCGAATCGCTTGATGAACTCGGTTTCGTAGGTATGGGTGGCCGGGTCGATGGGGAACATGCCGGAGGCGTCGCCCACGCCGAGCACCTTCTTGCCGGTGAGCTTCCAGTGCACGTAGCCGGCGAGTGTGGTGATGTAGTCCACCTTGGAGACGTGCTCCTCGTGGTTGAGCACTGCCTGGTAGAGGTGTGCCACGGACCAGCGTTCCGGAATGTTGTACTGGAACAGCTCGGAAAGCTTCTCGTGGGCTTCGTGGGTGTTGGTGTTCTGCCAGGTGCGGAACGGCACGAGCAGTTCGCCGGACTTGTCGAAGGCGAGGTAGCCGTGCATCATGGCGGAGAAGCCGATGTGCCCCACGTGGGTCAACCGTTCGCCATAGGCGGTTTCGACGTCGCCGGCCATCCGGGCGTATGCGGTCTGCAAACCCTTCCAGATTTCCTCCTGGGTGTAGCTCCACAGCCCGTCCTCGAGATGGCTGGCCCACTCATAGTCGCCCGCCGCGATGGTGTGGTAGGCGTCATCGATGAGCACCGCCTTGATGCGGGTGGAGCCGAACTCGATGCCCAGGCTCGTCTTGCCTGCGCGGATCTTCTCGGCGGTCACTGCGACCTGCTCTTGCGTCATAGTTCACGAACTCCTTGCGTCCGAGCGCCTCGCAACCACTCTGTCAACTGAATGTTAGCGCTCACTGTTAACGCTCACTATTGTAGGCACAAACCCGTGACGCACCAAATCCGACGTGTCATCGGAGCAATGAATATATAAACAAATCGAGAAGAAGCAGCGCCTTAGCGACGGCGGACAGGACCCAGGGAGCTGCGGTTGACCATCTGCGCCGACACCAGTCCGACGCCATGCTGCGATGATCCGAAGGAGTTCTCCTCCCCCGCGCCCAGCAGGTACAGCGTCTCGCACATGGCGGCGACACCCAGCTGCTCAAAGCCGGGGCGGACCGTGGTCAGCGGCGGGAACATATTGTCCATGGCAGGCATGTCGTCGAAACCCACCAGGCTCACATCCTGCGGAATGCGCACGCCATGCTCATGCAGCGCGCGGGCCACACCCACGGCCTGGCTGTCGTTGGCGCAGACCATGCATGTCGGCAGATTGCCGCCGGTGCGGCCGATGTTGTCGAGGATGTGGTTCATCTTGCCGTACGCTTCAGAGGATTCCCAGGTCTCACACTGCACCGTCACGGAATTGACCGCATTGGCCGCGCATAGCTTGTTCCATGCCAGCAGGCGCGTCGCCGCGTCGCGCCACTCCTTGGGACCGGCGAAATACAGCACCGAACGGTGCCCGTATTCCACGACTAGATGCATCACGTCGGCCATCGCGGACCATTGGTCCATGCCGACGACGGATACGCGGCGGCGGTCGGCGGACTTCATCAGCCGCAGGCCGTCCTGCACGTCGATGCCACCGTGCGTGGATGTGACGATCACACGAGGCTGCGCGATCCGCGTCCGGCATGCCGCGGAAAACATGACATCGGTGGGCGTGAGGAAGATGAACGCATCGACGTTCATCTCGTCGAAGGTGCGGCACAGGTCGTCGAATTCCTCCTGCGAGCACAGCGCCTCATGCACCATGCTCACCGTCACGAACAGGCCATGCTGGCGGGCCATCGTCTCAATCGCGGAAATCGTGGAGATCGGGCCATAGAAATGCTGGCCGCCGGCGATCAGGCCGATGGTGCGGGACCGGTGCGAGGCGAGCGCGCGGGCGGAGTTGCTGGGACGGTATCCGAGCTGGTCGATGGCCTTCTGCACCTTCTCGCGGGTGGCGTCGGAGACGTCCGGCGAATGGTTGATGACGCGCGAGACCGTCTGGTGGCTCACACCAGCCAGCTTCGCCACTTCGAACATCGAAGGACGCTTATTGCCCGCATTGCGTTTGCCTGCCATGCCCCGTCGCCTTTCGCACACAACTGTTGGTACGTTCGCCTATTGTACACGCAACTTCAGTTAGCGCTAACAACCTTCATGCTCCAAGGATGCGGCACACTGCGCGCAGGCTACCGCACGGCCGCCAAAGCACGCAGACGCGCCGCGAAGTTGGGCCAATCGGTGCGCATGGCGGTCAGCAGCTTGCGGTTGGGCACGTCATCGACCGGCACCCATTCGATCTCCATGCTTTCGTCGTCGTTGGCCTTGGGTTCGACGCGGTGCCCCGGCTTTTCGAAGGCGAACACCGTGGTGTACGACCATGGGCCGTGGTCCTCGCAGTACGATCCGACCACGTCGATGTCCTCCGGCGTGATGTTGGCTTCCTCGTACGATTCACGCAACGCGCCCTCGATCGGGCTTTCGCTGTCGGCGGTGGCACCGCCGGGAATGCCCCACGTGCCGCCTTCCGCGCTCCATACCGCGCGGTGCTGCATGACGACGTGCGTCACCTCACCGGTCGTCTCGCTGCGGCGGGCCAAGAGCACGCCGGACGCGCCGTTCGTACCCCAATGCTTGCGACCGCAGGCGCAATCAACCCAGCCGTCTCCCGGCTGGTGCACGTTCTCCTTGGGCGGCAGCGGCTTCGCGGCACCCGTTTTCGCATCATATTCGGCGTCCGGCGCAAGGTCGGAGCGGGTGACGTTCCACAGGTCGGTCCATTCGACGCCCAATTGCGCCGCCAGACGGCGCGCCAACGGCAGGCTCAGGCCGATGATGCCGTGCGGATCGCCTTCGATCGAGTCGATGAACGCGCCGCCGAAACCTTCCAAAGTGAACGATCCGGCCACTTCCAGCGGCTCGCCGGTGGCGATGTAGCGTTCGATATCCAGGTCGGAATATTCGCAGAAGTGCAGGGTCGCTTTGCTGGCGCCGCGCACCATGCGGCCCGACGCGAAGTCGATGAGGCAATGGCCGGTCCACAGCTCGCCGGTGGCACCGCGCATGGCACGCAGCCGTTCGCGCGCTACCTCTTCGCTATGCGGCTTGCCGTAGCATTCGCCGTCCAGCAGGAACATGGAATCGCAGCCGAGAATCAGCGGGCCGGCCTTCGAACGGGTCAGGCTCGGACGGCCATCCACGAAATCGGCGATCGGCTCGGCGACGGTGGGAATGTCGATGCCGGAGAAATCGCGGGTCTTCGTCTCGTCGGCGGACTGCGCGCTGTCCGTGCGTGCGGCTGTGCCCGCCGAGGATGCGTCGCGATCATCTGCTGCCCGGAGCGGGAAGCCGACCACGCGCTCCCCGCGCGCGTGCGCCGCGGTATCGGCGATGTTGCGATACGCCTGGTGCACGGCCTCGGCCTTCGCCGTGGCGAGAATCATCACACGCTGTTCGACGCTCAGGTCGTTCACGGTGACGCCAAGCGCGGCCGCCTCGCGTTCGAGCGCGGCAGGCTCGTCGACGTGCGAGACACGGATGGTCGGGCAGATGCCGGCGGAGAACAGCACGTCACGGCGTGGACGGGACTGGGAGGCGAGAATCAGCGGGATGCTCATGCGCGTTCCACCTGCACACCCTTGGTGTCGACCGCGAGATGCAGCACACGCCAATGGCCAGATGCCAGCTCTTCGGCGGCGATCCGTTCGAGTTCCTCGTGGGCGTCGCCATGGTGCAGCACAAGCACGCATGGGCCAGCGCCGGACACGGTGGAGGCGAAGCCGTGGGAGCGCATCTTCTCGATCAGCGCCCAAGACGGCTCCATCAGCGAGGCGCGGTACGGCTGATGCAGGCGGTCCTGCGTGGCCGCGAACAGCAGTGCGTTGGCGTTCTGACGCGAGCCGGAGGCCAGCATCGCGGGGTTCATGGCGGCCGGCAGCAGGCTCACACGGGAGACGTTGTGCACGGCGTCCTTGAACGGAATCTCAGTCGGCAACGCCTGACGGGCCTTTTCGGTGGACAGCTCGTAGTCCGGCACGAACACGGCCGCGGTCAGATCGTCCGCCACGCGGTAATTGATGGTGTGGAAGCCGTTGTGCATCGGCTCGCCGCCTGGAATCGGCACGGATCCGACACCTTCCGCGGTCTCCATGTCCCAGGACATGGTCAGGCCGCCGTACACGGCCGGGGCCACGTTGTCCGGATGGCCTTCGATGGCAGCGGCCAGCTCGAACACGGCGTCGCGATTGAGGTCGTCATCCTGCGCGAAGGCGGCCGCGGCGGCGATGCCGGCGACGATGGCCTCGGCGGAGGAACCCATGCCTCGCGCCTGAGGGATGTTGTTGTGCGCCTGCAGAATGAATCCGACGCGTCCCAGACCGAAGGTCTGGCATGCGCGGCGGAACGTGGAGACCACCAGGTGCGTCTCGTCACGAGGCAGGGTGTCCTCGCCCTCGCCTTCGATCATCACCTGCGCCGCGGTGTTCACCGGGTCGGCGCTCAGCGTGAATTCAAGCTCGTCATGATAGTCCAAGGCCAAACCGACCGTATCGAAACCGGAGCCAAGATTGGCGCTGGTGGCCGGAACCTTCACACGCACCTTGCGGGTAACTGGAGTCATCTCTCGTCGTCCTTCGTCACATCTTCATTACAAATCAAGCACCGTATACCGTGGCAGTGCCAGAGTCAAATTTCAGGGGGAACCGCACCCGTGCATCGTATTCGGGCCCATGACGGCGGCTTGGCATGGCTTGCATGCCAATCGCATCATGGGCCCGAATCGCATCCGATATCAGTTCAGCACGCGCAGGATCGACGGCTCTCCGCACACGCAATCCAGCTCGCACACGTCCTTGACGGTTTCGCGCAGAGTGAGCTCATCGGTCATGTGGGTGACCAGACGCAGCTGCTGCAGCTCGCCGTCATAGCCCGGATCCTTCAGCGTCGGCTTCAGATCCTGGTTCACGCCGTTGATGGACACGCCATGGTCGGCGAACTTGGCTGCGATCGCGGCGAGCACGCCCGGATTGTCGTGAATCACGAAACGGACCGCGAACTCGGCCTTGGAAGCCTCGATCGGAGCCTTCTTCAGATCCTTGTACAGCGGGATGGACGGACCGGTGCAGCCCTGTGCGATATGGCGGGCTTCGGTGACCACGTCGCCGACGACCGCGGAAGCGGTCGGAGCGCCGCCGGCGCCGCGGCCGTAGAACATGAGGTCGTCCGCAGCTTCGGCCTTGACGAACACGGCGTTGAAGGAGCCGTGCACGGAGGCCAGCGGATGGGTGTTGGAGATCAATGCCGGGTAGACGCGCGCGGACACGCCGGCATCGGTGTTCTCCACGACGGCGAGCAGCTTGATCACCTTGTTTTCCGCGGTGGCGGCGGCGATGTCGTCGGCGGTGATCTTGGTGATGCCCTCGACGGAGACGTCGTCGATGGTGACGGAGGTGTGGAAGCCGAGGGTGGCCATGATCGCGGCCTTGTTGGCCGCGTCGTAGCCCTCGATGTCGCCGGTCGGATCGGCTTCGGCGTAACCCTTGGCCTGCGCGTCCTTGAGCACGTCATCGAAGTCGAGGCCCTTGGTGGTCATCTCGTCGAGGATGTAGTTGGTGGTGCCGTTGACGATGCCGAGCATGCTCGTCACCTTGTCTCCGACGAGGGATTCGCGCAGCGGCTTGAGGAACGGGATGGCGCCGCCCACGGAGGCTTCGAAGTAGATGTCGACGCCCTTGGCTTCGGCGGCCGCGTAAATCTCCGGACCATACTTGGCCAGCAGCGCCTTGTTGGCGGTGACCACGGAGGCGCCGGATTCGATGGCGGCGAGCACGAACTTGCGTGCCACGCCGGTGCCGCCGATCAGCTCGATGACGATGTCGGAATTGGTGGCCACGCTCATGGTGTCGGTGGTCACGATGGCCTTGTCGATCCACGGGAACGGATCGGTTTCCACCGGGTCGAGGCAGGCGACGCCGGTCAGCTCGATCGGTCGTCCGATACGTGCGGCAAGCTCGTCCTTCTGCTCGACCAGCAGGCGTGCGGTCTGGGAACCAACGGTACCTGCGCCCAGCAATCCAACGCGAATCGGCGCAACATCTTCCTGTGCCAAGGCATCCTCCCTTGAATGTGAAGTATTGGTGTGACCTTGCTTATTGTACGGTCTCAATATGACGTAAGGCCGCGGAATATCAAGAAAATGGACGGTTTCCGAAGCTTTCCCCGCAAGGAAGCCCGAAAACCGTCCATACCGTGAGACGCAATCATGGACTATTCGCTGACGTCCCAGCTCAGCAGATCGTCGATCGTCTGACGGCGGATCATGACGTGTGCGCCGGCCTCGCCGACGCCGACCACGGCGGGAATCAGCGCCTGGTTGTAGTTGCTGGCCATCGTGCGGCCGTACGCGCCGGTGACGGGCACGGCGAGAATGTCCCCGCGCCTGATGTCGGCCGGCAGACGCACCTCGTTGACGACGATGTCGCCCGATTCGCAGTGCATGCCGACCACGCGGCACAGCTTGGTCTCGTCGGATCCCTTGCGATTCGCGATTCTCGCGGTGTAGTCGGAGCCGTACAGCGCCGGGCGGATGTTGTCGGACATGCCGCCGTCCACGGACACGTACACGCGTTCCGTCACCGGATTGCCGCCCTTGTCTTTGGCTTCACCGTTCAGCTGCACCGGCTTGACGGTGCCCACGCGGTACAGCGTGACGCCGGTGGGGGCCACCGTCCAGCGGCCTGGCTCGAAGGAGATGACCGGGGCCGGCATGCCGAGCGCGCGGTTCACGGTGCTGACCGCGTCGGCGAGCCTGCCGAGCTCCACGTCGATGTCCATGGAATCCTCACCGTCGGTGTAGGCCACGGAATAGCCACCGCCCAGATCGACCTCCGGCAGGGTGTACGCATCGGTGGCGTAGAAGGTCTTGCGCAGCAGCATCATGCGCTTGGCCGCCTGGATGAAAGCGTCCGCGTCATGGATGTTGGAGCCGATATGCGAGTGCACGCCGACCAGTTCGAGCACGTCCTGATGGTGGTAGATGTCCTTCAGCACGGCGAGCGCCGGACCGTCGGCCACCATGGTCATGGCTTCGGCGAGCTTGCGGTCGCCTTCGGAGACCTTCTCGTGGCTCAGGTCGTACGGGTATTTGACGTCGTACTGAAGCTTGCGTTCCGCGTGGGCGGAGTGGTCGGAGCCGTCGGCGGAAGACGCGTTCTCCCCCAATCGTGCGTTCGACCCTGCCGGCGTCACGTCGGTCAGGTCGTCGAGCACAGCAAGCTTGCCCGCGTCGGCTCCGGCGGGGAGCAGGGCCACGCCGAACTTCTGGTCCTCGTGCGCGGTGGACACGAATTCGTGGCCGCCGGCGTGGATGCCGGAGGTGACGCGCAGCATGACGCGGGCGCGCTTGCCGAGCCGCTTGGCGATCGCGGCGATGCGTGCCGGCTCATCCGGCTCGTCAATCACGATTTTGTTGAAGCCCTGTTCGATGGCCAGCTCGATTTCCGCATCGGACTTGTTGTTGCCGTGCAGCACGAGGCGGCGGCCTGGGACGCCCACGGCGAGCGCGATGCGCATCTCACCCATGGTGCAGGTGTCGATGAGCATGCCGGATTCGGTGACGATGCGGCAGATTTCCTTGCTCAGCAGCGCTTTGCCGGCGAAGCTGACGTGGGTGACGGTGTTGTTGAACGCGTGGGACGCGGCATGCACGAATTTCGTGGCGCGGGCGCGCACGTCATCGGTGTCGATGACGTAGAGCGGCGAACCGAATTCGTCGAGCAGGCTTGCGGCGGTACGGCCGTGGAAGGTGATCTCGCCTTCGTCGTTCACGGCCGAGCCGGCCGGCCAGATTGGACTCACAGACATGGTTTGCGTTATCTCCTGCCGGTCACATCTTGTCGGGGGCGGTGACGCCGAGCAGGTCGAGGCCTTCGGCGATGACCGTCTTGACGGCGTCGTTGAGCTTGAGTCGGGCGGCGGCGCGGGCCGGTTCCGGAGCCTTGGCGATGCGGATGGCGTCGGCCTGTTCCCCGCGGGCCTCCGGATCGGTGAGTTCCATCGGCACGACGCGCTCCACGTTGTACCACTTGTGGTAGGTGGCGGCGAGGTCCTCCAGGTAGTGGGCCACGCGGTGCGGGGCGCGCAGGTCGCCCGCTTCGCGCAGCAGGGCGGGCCACTGGGCGAGCGCGGCGAGCACTTCGCCGTCGGCGGTGGTGTCGAGCAGGCTCACGTCGGCGCCTTCGTAGGTGATGCCGGCGGCGGCCGCGTTGCGGTCCACGTTGCAGGAGCGGGCGTGCGCGTACTGCACGTAGTACACCGGATTCTCGTTGGAATGCGAGGACAGCAGGTTCAGGTCGATGTCCACCGGGGAGTTGTAGTCGGTGCGGGCCAGCGAATAGCGGGAGGCGTCCACGCCGATGGCGTCGGTCAGGTCGTCGATGGTGACGACGTTGCCGGCGCGCTTCGACATGCGCACGGCCTTGCCGTCCTTCATGACGTTGACGAGCTGGCCGATGAGGATCTGCATGTTCTCGCCCGGCTTGTCACCGAAGGCCTCGCACATGGCCATCATGCGGCCGATGTAGCCGTGGTGGTCGGCGCCGAGCATGTAAATCGCCACGTCGGCCGGGTTGGTCTCGCGGTGGCGCTTGTTGCGGTAGTAGGCGATGTCGGCGGCGAAGTACGCGTAGTTGCCGTCGGACTTGATGATCACGCGGTCCTTGTCGTCACCGTGCTTGGTGGATTCGAACCAGGTGGCGCCGTCCTTTTCGTAAATGTCGCCGCGGGCGCGCAGATCGGCGATGGCCTGGTCCACTTCGCCGTCGGAATACAGGCTGTTCTCGTGGAACCACACGTCGAAATTGACGCGGAAGTTCTTCATGGAACGCTGGATTTCGTCGAACATCATCGGCACGGCGCGCTTGCGGAACTCCTCGCGCTGTTCGGAATCGCCTTCGCCGAGCGGGTTGCCGTCCTGGTCGGCGCCGCCGTCGACGCGCGGCAGGCTCAGCACGTCCACGCCGTCCGCGTTGGCTTCGTCGATGACACGCTTGGCGATTTCGTCGATGTACGCGCCCTTGTAGCCGTCGATCGGGGTTTCCTCGCCGTGGGCCGCGGCGACGAGCGACTTGGCGAAGCGGTTGATCTGCTCGCCGTGGTCGTTGAAGTAGTATTCGCGCACGACTTTGGCGCCGTTGGCTTCGAGCACGCGGGCCATGGAGTCGCCGACGGCCGCCCAACGGGTGCCGCCGATGTGGATCGGGCCGGTCGGATTGGCGGAGACGAATTCGAGGTTCAGGGTCTTGCCGGACAGGTGGTCGTTCTTGCCGTAGTCGCTGCCGGCTTCGAGCACGGTGTCCACCACTGCGGCCGCGGATGCGGAGTCGAGCGTGATATTGATGAAGCCGGGGCCGGCCACTTCCACGGACTTGATGCCGTCGGCATTGGTCAGTTCGGCGGCGAACAGTTCGGCGAAATCACGCGGCTTCATGCCGGCCTTCTTGGCCAGCTGCATGGCCGCGTTGGACGCCCAATCGCCATGTGCGCGGTCCTTCGGGCGCATCACGGCGAACTTGGCCTGCGGCGGAATCAAATCGGCGGTCAGGGTGCCTGCCTTGCCTTCGGAGACAAGGGTGTTGGCAATGTTGAAAATCAGTTCACTAAGGGCTTCTGGACTCATTCTTCCAAGAATACCGGGCACGCTGACAGAATCAGTCTTCCTGTCCATCCTCACGATGGGGTTGCGATACGTCCTGCGGAACGCTTTGCAAGACGTTCTGAGCATCGTCCTGCCCGCCATGCCGTTTCGCACGCCACGCCACGGACGCGTAGTAGCCCGTGTAGCACAGCGCCACGAACGGAATCATGGTCAGCAGCGTGGAGCGCTGCGACGGATCGCAAATCACCAGAACCAGCGCGCCGACGCACATCACGATCGCGGCGATCGGCACGAACGGGTAGCCAGGCGCGCGGTACTTGAGCTCGCCAACCGTATGTCCCTGCGCGAGCCATTGGTGGCGGAATCGCAAGTGGCAGACGGAGACCGACATCCACACCACCAGTGTGGCCAGGCCGGAGACGGCCACCAGCGCCAGGTACACGGTCGAAGCGGCCACCACGGAGGACAGCAGCGCCAGCAGCGAGCCGGCCATGCTGAACATCACCGCGAAAACGGGCACGCCGTGGAAGTTCGTTTTGGCGAGCTTGCGCGGAATCATACCCTCCTGCGCGAGCGACCACACCATGCGCGAGCACACGTACAGGCCGGAATTCGCGGCGGACAGCACGGCCGTCAGCACCACGAAATTCATGATGTCGCCGGCGAACGGCATGCCGATCGACTGGAACACGAGCACGAACGGGCTCGCGTCGACGCCCGACTTGTGCCACGGAATCAGCGCCGCCATGACGGCGATCGAGCCGATGAAGAAGATCGCCAGACGCAGCACGGTGGTGTGCACGGCCTTCGGAATCGCCTTGGACGGGTCCTTCGTCTCGCCCGCCGCGACGCCGACCACTTCGGTGCCGGAGAAGGCGAACACGACCGTCAGCAGCGTGGAGAAAATCGGCAGCACGCCGTTGGGCAGCCAACCGTCGCTGTAGAAGTTCTCGAACATCGGCGCATGGCTATAGCCGGCGATCGGAATCGCGCCGAACATGGCGAGCAGGCCGATGATGATGAACGCGATGATGGCGAACACCTTGATGGACGCGAACCAGAATTCCGATTCGCCGTACAGGCGCACCGACAGGATGTTGAGCAGGAACACGACCACGATGAACGCGGCCGACCAGACCCATGCGGGCGAATGCGGGAACCAGCGTTGCATCAGCAGGCCCGCGGCGGTGAATTCGGAGGCGAGCGCCACCGCCCAATTCAGCCAGTAGAGCACGGCGATGGTGAACGCGGTGCCGGGGCCGATGAAATGCTTCGCATACAGGTGGAAGCTGCCGGCGTACGGCATGGCCACAGACAGCTCGCCGAGGCTCAGCATGATGAAGTAGACGAGCAGCGAACCGATGGCGTACGCGATGATCGCGCCGAGCGGGCCCGCCTGATGGATGGTGTAGCCGGAGCTTAAAAACAGGCCTGTGCCGATCACGCCGCCGAGCGAGATCATGGTCAGGTGGCGCGTTTCCATCTTGCGTTCCAGGCCGCCCTGTTCGACGTCGGGCTTTTCTTGCGATTGCGCCATGCTTGCTTCCGGCTCCTCTTACGTTTGGTTGGGTACGGCACATAGTTTGGCTGGCCGAACAATCGCAAATACTATACGTCAGACTCACGGCAACGTGCGATGGTCGTCCATAGTTCGCGGAAGTGCGCAGAAGCCCGCGGAAGTCCGTAAAAAAGCGTCAGCCCGCATGCTGGAAAAGCGTGCGGGCCGTTTGATCGCAGGTAGCGGTAGGCAATCGCAGTAATCGCAATGCTTGCGATACCTACGAAACGTGCGAAATGCTCAGAGCGCGGCGATGGCGTCGATCTCGACGAGCGCGCCCTTCGGAATGTCGTTGCCGCCAAAGGCCACGCGGGCCGGCTTGACGGAGCCGATGAAGGTCTGCGCGTACACGTCGTCGACCTCGTGGAAGTCCTCGACGTTCTTCATGTAGATGGTGGCGCGGACCACATTCTCGATGCCGGAGCCGGCGGTGTCGAGGATGTGCTTGATGTTCTTCAGCGCCTGCGCGGCCTGCTCGCCCGCACTCTCGCCGGCCAGTTCGCCGGTGGCCGGGTCGATGCCCAGCTGGCCGGAGACGAACACGAATCCGTTGGCCTTCACGGCCTGGCTGTAGGCGCCGAGTGCTGCCGGGGCTTCGGAGGTGGCCACTGCTTCCAGCTTTTCGCTCATACTGTTCTCCTTTGTCGTAAGGTATGTTGCCGCAAGGTATGTAAACGCGCGCCAAGTATGTGCCAATATGCCCGTACATGCGCTATTTGCGTCGCACCTGAAATCATACTTTTCCGATGGGTGGAAGCGGGAAAAACCGTTCACAGAACGATATGGCCGGAGTTGGCACCACACGGCGCAGCAGGCACGAAAACGGCGGAATCGCAAGGAAAACCGCGGAAAAATACAACAAACGAGCAACAAAAAGGCTCCAGCCGTTCGACTGGAGCCTTGCCCGGTGGGCTTGATGGGGATCGAACCCACGACCTTCTGTTCCGGAGACAGACGCTCTATCCGCTGAGCTACAAACCCATGCAACGCACTACTGTACACGGTCTGCGCCCGTTTGCGACACGATTCGGCGAAAAACGTGACGCAGACCTTGCAATCGTTGGGAAAGTCAGTACGCGCGCTCAATGCATCAGAGTGCTCGGCGCAACCAGCACGCGCTGCACGCTCAGTACATGAGGGTGGCGAGGCGACGACGTGCGCGCTTCAGACGCTCGTCGGTCGGCTCGGGGATCGTGAAGTATTCGAGCAGACGCTGGCGCACCGGCTCGATGTCGGCCTTGTGGCCCGCCGCCACGAAATCAAGCAGACGGTCGAACGCGTCCTGGATCTGCCCGCCGATCATGTCGATGTCGGCGACGGCAAGCTGCGCGTCCACATCGTCCGGCTTGTCGGCGGCAGCGGCACGCACCACGCGCACGTCCGCATTGGCGGAACGGGCCAGCAGCAGCGCCTTCGCACGTTCGCGGGCGGCGCGCGTATCGTTCGGATCGGCTTCCAAAACCTTCTCGTACGCGGCGGCGGCACCGGCGTAATCGCCCTGCTGTGCCAGCATGTACGCTTCCTGATGTTCCGGCGGCACCTGATCCTGCACACTGCCGGCGGATGCGGAATTGGCCGCGTCGGAATCCGGATCGCCCGAATACGGAGCGGTGCCGGTCACGCCGGCCTGCTGTGCGGCGGCGATAAGCTTCGGCACGACCACGTCTGTGATCTGCTGCAGTTCCTCGTCGGACGGAAGGCCCTGCAGAATCGGCATCGGACGGCCGCCGATCAACGCGAACAGCGCCGGCGCGCCCTGAATCTGGAACGCCTGTGCGATGGAGGGATTGGATGCGATGTCGATGCGGGACAGCTGGATCTGGCCGTTGAGCTTGTTCACCGCGTCACCCAATGCGCGTGCCATGGCGAACAGACGGTCGTCGGTCGGCACCCACAGGAACAGCAGAATCGGGAACGTGGCGGAGGTCTGCACCATGGCCTGGAACGTGTTCTCCGTGGTGTCGATGACATATCCGCCAGCCGCCGGAGCGCCGCCCGCCTGCCCCGGCTCGGCCTTCACCTGATGCTTGAGCGCTTCCAGATCAACGGCTCCCGCCAATGAAACACCCGGATGGAACGCTTGCTGCTCTGCCATACTTGCCTCCAAAAACACGAAATCGTTGCTGGCACCAACTATAGGTGCCAACAACGATTTCCCGGTTTTCATTCCCACGGATGCGCGATAGGCGGAAAACCGCCGACGACGCGCGTCCAAGGACCCGTCGTTTTACAGCGCTTCGACCTTCACCGGCTGGCGTTCGGAACCGACCGCGGTGATTTTCTGCCCGGAATTCGCCGGCGGAACATACAGCGCGATGACGTTCACATAGCTCGTCTTCATGGTGCTGGTGGCCTTGCCATTGCCGAACAGCGCCTTTTCCGCGTCAGAGGCCGGCTGCGATTCACGGCCAGCGCCGGCGGAACGCGTCCATTCGGAGTTGATCTGCGCCACCACCAGATCGCCGCCGTCCGCGGAACGCATGACGCTGATGGCTCCATTGACCGGTTCGAAGGTCTGCTGCTGCGTGCCTTCGTTAAGCTCCATGGCCTTCTGCACCTGGGCAGTCAGATCGGCAAGCTTCGATCGCAGATCATCATCCGCGAATTTGCTGGCGTACTTGCTGTTCGCCCCGTTCTGCAGCAGGTCCGCATACGCGTCCACCGCCGCTTTCGGCGTCATGACCAGACCGGTGTCCGTAGGCGTTCCCTGCGCGCTGCCGGTTTTGGAGATTTCGAAACTCGGCATCTTCACGCCGGAGAACAGTCGCGCCACACCCCACAGCTTGTAGTTCTGGCGTGCGGAATCCTGCCTGAACACCAGCAGACGCTTGGACTGCTGGTCCTTGGTTGTGGACGTGATGGAGAACACGGACCGTGGCCAGCCGGCATCCGTGGAGATCACGGCCTGGGCCAGATCCGTGGGGATGGTGGTCTTACGGTCAAGATTGCCCGTGGCTTTCGCTACGTTCAGCTCGCTGGTGCGGATGTCCAGTTCCGGACCTTCGAGAATCGTCGGCAACGTATCAGTGTCACGGTTCTGATTGCACTGGTCGAGCGTTTTGAGAATCCTCGTGCGGACCTTTTGCTCCTGCTTGGCGCTCAAGTTCGGCGCGTCCTGCCGGGTGGTGGCTTTCGGGGTCGGCAGCTGGCCTTCGCAACCGCACATGCCGACGGCCATTCCCAGCGCGAGCATGGCCGCGATAATCGCCTGACTACGCTTCCTCATCACTGGTCCTCCTCTTGGCCGTCTTCCTGCGTTTCCGTCTGAACCTCCTCTTGGGCAAGACGAGCGAAATACGCGGCAAGCTCATCCTGCGAGATCACGGAAGTCGCCTCGTCGTCAACAGACGATTCGCCCGCCGTCGATTCAAATACGGTCGATTCGGACACAGTCGGCTGGCTTTCCGCAATCGTGTTCTGCTGGTCGGCGACCAGGTTATGTGCCACAGGATCGACGATGACGGGCTGTTGCGTTTCCTCGAACGACGACGTACGACCGCCGGTGCGATGTTCCGCATGGCGACGCCTGCCGTGACGCGACCTGCTCCGTGCCCTGTTGCTGGCGGCGGTTTCGGCGTTCTTCACCCAAGCCGAAACCTCGTTCTCATCGCCTTCGTTGACGCCAACGCCTTCGACCATGGCGAAAGCGCGCTTGTTGCGGCGCTTATGCGGCGGCATGGCGAATACGGAAGCGGAAAGCACGGCGAGAATCGCCAGCAGTCCGCCGGCAAGATACAACGGCATGGCGAAATTCGGCAGGTTACGACGGTCCCAATTCAGAGTGACCGTGTCTCCCTTGCGGTTGCCGAAATCAATCAACGCCACAACATCCTCGGCGTTATTGCTGTTCGATCCTTTGACCTGCATATCAACGGCACCGTCATTGCACTTGATGGTGCGCCACATGTCGGAGTCCTTGAAAGCCACCTGGTTCTGGGAATTGTCCGCGGTTCCCTGCGCGGAGACCTTCATGGTGGAAAGCGTCGTCCAATCGGACAGACCGGAGACGCGCATGTACTTGCTTCCCGCAATCCATCCGGCAACGTCGCGCGCGGAACCTATGGCGATGCACACATTGGATTTCTTGTCACGGGATTTGGCCGAAATATTGACGCGGCTGTCTACCAGCTGCAGCACGTTCGGATCGGTGACCACGTATTCCGAACCGTTCACCGGAGCGGCGGCGGTGATCTCATTGTCCGGTTTCCAGACGGTTGAATTCAACACGCCAAACACGACGCATGCGATGGCAAGCAAGCCGAAAATAGGCGTGACGATGCCACGCATGATCTTCGCATGCCGGGTAGGGCCCGTCTCGATCTGCGGCTTCTCTTGTTCTTCCTGCAATACAGTCATAGCTTTTCCATTCTACAGTGTCCGTTTGCACAAGCCTGAAAAAAACATGAAAATCATGCTTTGCCGCTATGGTTGGCCCTATGCGTAAATCACTTCTTTCCAAGGCCGTCACGGCAGTCTGCGCAACGGTCATGTGCCTGGGCGTCACTGCGTGCGGCGGTAATTCCAGCGCGAAATCCGACAAGTCGAACTCGGATTCCTCCTCATCTTCCGAAAAAATCGGCATGCACCAGATCGCCGGCGTGACCGCCAAGGGCGAGCTCGGCAAGAAGCCGACCGTCTCGTTCAAGACGCCGATGACGGTTGAGGACAACAGCTACGTGGTGCTGCAGAAGGGCGACGGAGCCCAGATCGAGGACGGCGACCGCGTCTGCTCGCAGGGCATCGCCATCAGCGTCAAGGATGGTTCCGAACTGGCCAGCACGTGGGAGAAGAACACCCCCGACTGCTCCACCGTAGTCACCTCGGATACCAGCCAGATGACCGAGAACTACTACAAGATCTTCAAGAGCCTCAAGCTCAATTCCACCGTGGCGTTCGGCGTGAACGACTCGAATTCCTCCGGTACCTCGTATCTCATGGTACTCACGCTGGTGTCCAAGTCGAAGGACCTGAAGAAGGCCACCGGCGAGAAGGTCGCGGGCGTTCCGGCCGACCTGCCGAAGGTGACGCTCGCCAAGGACGGCAAGCCGTCGATCGACATGAATGGCTATAAGGGCTCCGATTCCTTGATTTCCCAGGACCTCATCAAGGGCAAGGGCGCTGTGGTCAAGGATACGCAGTCCGTGGTGGCGCACTACACCGGCTGGCTGCTTGACGGCACGCAGTTCGATTCCTCGTGGGACCGCGGACAGTCCTCCGCCTTCTCGCTTGACAGCGTGATCAAGGGCTGGAAGCAGGGTCTGGCAGGCCACACGGTCGGTTCCCAGGTGCTGCTGGTGGTGCCGCCGAGCCTCGGCTACGGAAACAAGGATCAGGAGAAGATTCCGGCGAATTCCACGCTGGTCTTCGTGGTCGACATTCTCGCCGCCTACTGATCCGCTGAACCGACTGATAGGTTCCTCCAAAAACAAAATAGCCTCCCCCTCGGGAGGCTATTTTCATATGCATGCAAGTCCTAGGGGAAATCGCGGCAACGCGTGCGGTATCGAGGCGTACCGAGGGAAGGCGTACGAAGGTACGTCGACCGAGGAACAACGAAGATAACGCTCCGTTGCCGCGATTTCCAGAGTTGGAACCGAAAGAATCAGAACAACCGTAAAGAATCGTCCTCAGTGCCCTTCATCTCCTCGTAATCCAAAAGCAGGCATTTGAAACCGCGGTCCTGCGCGAGCACGCGGGCCTGCGGGGTGATGGTCTGCGCGGCGAAGATGCCGTGCACGGGGGCCAGCAGCGGGTCGCGGTTGAGCAGATCGCAGTAGCGGGTGAGCTGTTCGACGCCGTCGATGCCGCCGTTGCGCTTGATTTCGATGGCCACGTGCTCGCCGTTGCCGTCAATCGCCATGATGTCGACCGGTCCGATGGCTGTCGGGTATTCGCGACGCACGAGCTTCGCGCCTTTGCCGATGCGTTCGATCTGTTCGGCCAGGTACTTCTGCAGATGGTCTTCGACGCCGTCCTTGATGAGGCCCGGATCCTCGCCGAGGTCGTACGATTCGTCCGAATAGATGTGCTGCAACGTCACTTCCAGCACGTCGTTCGATTTGTCGGCCGACGCGCGGATCACCTTTTGCGGCACTTCAGTATCAACGTCGTCATCGGCGTGGTCGGGGGTGATGTCCCTGATGCTGCATGGCGCGGACATCCAGTTGAGCGGCTTGTATGAGCCGAGTTCGGAGAAGATCAGCAGGCTGTTGTCCGCCTTGATGAGCAGCACGCGCTTGGCGAGCGGCAGGGAGGCGTTCAATCGTCCGGAATATTCGGCAGAGCAGTCAGCAACAATAATTCGCACGAGGCACTACCCTACCATGCGCGTCGCCGTACGTACGGCATACGTATTCGCGGCGGCGGAAAGCCACGTAAAAGACAAAAGCGGCCCGGTAATCGCAATACAAAAACATATTGCGATTACCGGGCCACCTTACGTCAAGCGGAAACGGCTTATTCGGCGCGCTTCACGTTGGTTCCACGCTCGACCGCGACGGTGAGCTTGTTCGAATCGAAGGAGATGAAGCCGTCAGTCACCTCGAAGGAGAAGCGATTGCCTTCAGGATCCACCACAACGATGGTTCCTTCCTTGATCACGGTCAGCACAGGCTCGTGGTCGGGCAGGATGCCCATTCCGCCTTCGGAGGCGGGAATGGTAACGGACTTCGCCGTGCCGTGCCACACAGGGTGGTCAGCGGCGACGATGTTCACCTGCATAGTCGATCCGGCCATCACGCACCGTATTCCTTCTGCATGTCGTGCCACTTCTTCTCGAGGTCGTCGATGCCGCCGATACCGGAGAATGCCTGCTCCGGAACGTCGTCATACACGCCGTCGCAGATGCGGGTGAATGCTTCGATAGTCTCGTCCGCCGGAACGTAGGAGCCCGGACGGCCGGTGAACTTCTCGGCGACGTAGAAGTTCTGGCCAAGGAACTGCTCGATCTTACGAGCACGGTTCACAGTGGTCTTATCTTCTTCGCCGAGCTCATCGATACCGATCAGGGCGATGATGTCCTGCAGCTCCTTGTTACGCTGCAGAATCGCCTTGACGCGGTTTGCACAGTCGTAGTGCGCCTGACCCACGTAACGCGGATCAAGGATTCGCGAAGTGGAGCTCAGCGGGTCGACTGCCGGGTAGATGCCCTTGGAGGCGATGTCACGAGACAGCTCGGTGGTTGCATCCAGGTGGGCGAAGGTCGTTGCAGGGGCCGGGTCGGTGTAATCATCGGCCGGCACGTAGATGGCCTGCAGCGAGGTGATGGAATGTCCACGGGTCGAAGTGATTCGCTCCTGCAGCGCGCCCATCTCATCGGCCAGGTTCGGCTGGTAGCCCACTGCGGACGGCATACGGCCGAGCAGGGTGGATACCTCAGAACCAGCCTGGGTGAAACGGAAGATGTTATCGATGAACAGCAGCACGTCCTGATTCTGTACGTCACGGAAGTACTCTGCCATGGTCAGTGCGGTCAGCGGCACGCGCAGACGGGTACCCGGCTGCTCATCCATCTGGCCGAAGACCAGTGCAGTTTTCTCAAGTACGCCAGCTTCGTCCATTTCGCCGATCAGATCGTTACCCTCACGGGTACGCTCGCCGACGCCTGCGAACACGGACACACCGCCGTGGTTCTGAGCCACACGCTGAATCATTTCCTGGATCAGCACGGTCTTGCCGACGCCTGCGCCGCCGAACAGACCGATCTTGCCGCCCTGCACATACGGGGTCAGCAAATCGATGACCTTGATACCGGTTTCGAACATCTGGGTCTTGGACTCCAGCTGGTCGAATGCCGGCGGGTTACGGTGGATAGGCCAACGTTCGGTAACCTTAACGGTCTCGTCGGCCTTCTTGTTGAGGATGTTGCCGGACACGTCGAATACGTGGCCCTTGGTGACATCGCCAACCGGCACGGAGATCGGGCCGCCGGTGTCATACACGGTGGCGCCACGCACGAGGCCGTCAGTCGGCTTCAGAGCGACGGTACGCACGGTGGAATCGCCAAGATGCTGTTCAACCTCAAGGGTGATCTTCTTGGTGGTCTCGCCCTCTTCGTGGACACCGGTGTTGGCCAGTTCAACGGTAAGTGCATTGTAAATGTCGGGCAGGTGGCCCACCGGGAATTCGACGTCGATAACCGAACCCTGGATACGCGTAACGCGTCCAGCGGTCGGCTCTGCAGCCGTCTCGGGAGCCGCTGTGGTCTGATTCTCAGCCATATGCGTTCCTACTCTTCCTTCTTGTTCAGCGCATCAGCGCTGCCGATGATTTCGGTAAGTTCCTGGGTAATCGATGCCTGACGCGAAGCGTTGAGCTTGCGAGTCAGTTCATCGATCAGGCTGCGAGCGTTGTCTGTAGCCGTGTGCATGGCGTTCTGTCGGCTTGCAGTCTCGGATGCCGCTGCGGTGAGCAGGCATTCATGGATACGGGACTGGATGTACTTCGGCAGAATCGCGTCGAGTACTTCGTCAACGCTTGGCTCGAACGCATACAGAGGAGTCGCAGCATCGGCATCGGATTCCGGCACAGGACCGGATTCCGGCTGTTCCGGAAGCACGAGCTCAACGGGTAGCATGCGCAGCACACGCACCTTCTGAACCACCATATTCACGAACTCGGTGAACACAATGTAGAGTTCGGAGACTCCACCTTGGTCCGCCGGCTTCATATAAGCGTCCAACAGTGCCTTCGAGATGGACTCTGCGACTTCCACGCCGGGCTGGTCGGTATCGCCTTCCCAAGTGCCGGCAACCGGACGGTTGCGGTACTTGTAATACGTCACACCGCGACGACCATACACATACAGTTCCGGCTGCTTGCCCTGCTCATCGAGTCGGGCCAACAGCGATTCCGTTTCGCGGATGATCGAGGAGGTGTACGGACCTGCCATACCACGATCCGAGGTAAGAGCGAGGACAGCCACGCGAGGGTTGTCCTCGTTCTTTTTCACGATCGGATGGTCGATATGGGTATGGGCCACCAGCGCTTGCACGGCGTCGAAAATCGCATCGGTATACGGCTTCGCGTTCAAGGCCACGTCACGTGCCTTGGCGATATGCGAAGACGCGATCATCTCCTGCGCGTTGAAGATTTTCTCCAGCGACGCGGTGGAGGCGATCCTAGATTTCAATGCGAGTTGCGAGCCCATGAATCACTTCTCTCCTGCGACGATCTTTTCCTGCTCGACCGGAGTGGTGTGCTTCTCGTCAGGCTTCTTCTCGACCAGCGGCTTGCCCGCGCTGGTCACGAAGGTCTCACGGAACGCTTCCACGGCCTTGTCGAGGGCAGCCTCGGTGTCGGCGGTGAAGTCTTCGGTCTCGCGAATGGTCTTGAGGATATCGGTGTTGTGATCCAGATAATCCAGCATGCCCTTTTCGAACGGCAACACGTCGCTGATTGGCAGGTCATCCATCTTGCCATGGGTGCCGGCCCACACGGACACGACTTCCTGTTCCATCGAATACGGGGAGAACTGCGGCTGCTTCAGGAGCTCGGTCAGGTGGGCACCACGGTTCAGCTGAGCCTTCGAAGCCGCATCCAGATCGGAAGCGAACATGGCGAAGGATTCCAGCGAACGGTACTGCGCCAGCGAGATCTTCAGCGTGCCGGAGACCTTCTTCAAGGCCTTCGTCTGGGCAGCGCCACCGACTCGGGACACGGAGATGCCGACGTCCACAGCAGGACGCTGGTTCGCGTTGAACAGGTCGGACTGCAGGAAGATCTGGCCATCGGTGATGGAAATCACGTTGGTCGGAATGTAGGCGGACACATCGTTCGCCTTGGTCTCGACGATCGGCAGGCCGGTCATCGAGCCGCCGCCGAGGTCATCGGAAACCTTGGCGCAACGTTCGAGCAGACGGGAGTGCAGATAGAACACATCGCCCGGGTAAGCCTCACGCCCCGGCGGACGACGCAGCAGCAGGGAAATCGAGCGGTAAGCCTCAGCCTGCTTCGACAGATCGTCGAAGACGATGAGCACGTGCTTGCCGTTGTACATCCAGTGCTGTCCGATGGCGGAACCGGTGTACGGTGCGATGTACTTGAAGCCTGCGGAATCGGAAGCCGGTGAAGCCACGATGGTCGTGTACTCCATAGCGCCGGCCTCTTCCAGGGACTGCTTCACCGATGCGATGGTGGAGCCCTTCTGACCGACGGCCACGTAGATGCAGCGGACCTGCTTCTTCGGGTCTCCGGATTCCCAGTTGCGCTTCTGGTTGATGATCGTATCGATTGCGATAGCGGTCTTACCGGTCTGGCGGTCGCCGATGATGAGCTGGCGCTGGCCACGTCCGATCGGCGTCATTGCGTCGATGGCCTTCAGGCCGGTGGACAGCGGCTCGTCAACCGGATGACGATGCATAACGTCAGGTGCCTGGGCCTCGAGAATACGACGGCCTTCGGTCTTGATTTCACCAAGACCGTCAATCGGGTTGCCTAGCGGGTCCACGACGCGGCCAAGGTAGCCGTCGCCGACGGGCACGGAGAGCACTTCGCCGGTACGACGCACTTCCTGGCCTTCCTCGATACCGGTGAAATCGCCGAGGATAACCACGCCGATTTCGCGGGCGTCAAGGTTGAACGCCAGGCCAAGCGTGCCGTCTTCGAAGGTCAGCAGCTCATTGGCCATGCAACCAGGCAGTCCCGTCACGTGCGCAATGCCGTCGCCAGCGGTCGCGACATAACCGACTTCCTGGGTCGGAGTGTCCGACGGCTTGTACGACTCGACGAACTCATCGAGCGCCTTGCGTATCGTGGTGGGATCAATGGTAAGTTCTGCCATGATCACTCCTTATTGTTGTTTTTAAATTCAGTCAAGTCTTGTTTCAGGCTTGTTCACCGTGTGGCGTGCCGTCAGGCGGTCGCCTTCACCGTGCGCTGAAGATGTTGCAGCTGTGCGACCACCGTGTTGTCGGTGACCTCGTCGCCCACCTGGATGCGCATACCACCTAGGACGGTCGGATCGACCACCGAGTTGATGTGCACCGGATGGCCGGTCTTCGCCGAATAGATGGCGACGAGCTTCTTGACCTGCTCCTTGCTCAGTGGCGTTGCCGTGGTGACGGTGACCATCGATTCGCCCATGTGACGGGAGAATTTGTTGATCAGCCACTGGATGGTCTGCAGATAGCGGCGATTGCGCAGATTGCAGGTCGCATGCTCGGCCAGACGCTTGGTCACCACATTGAAGTCGGCATTGCCGATCAGGCTGTACAGCAGCTTGATACGGGCTTCGGCGGGGACGGTTGCGTCATACAGCTTGCTGCGTACGACCGGAAGGTTGAGCAGTGCGGAATGCAGCTGGGCAAGCTCGATGGAGACCTGCAGAGTAGCATTCGTGTGGTCCGCGTAGTACATCATGCCATCCACACCGAAATCCTCGGCGGCGTTGGCGATGTCGGACACGCGGCTCCAACGGCGGGCCACCAGATCGGACATGATTTCCATCGTCAACGGATGGGCTTCATCTCCAATGAGGGTCTTGACTACCGCAACCTTGTCTTCGACTGGGCGCGACGGGTCGGTGAGGGCACGTTCAAGCTGGATGTTGTGGTCGAGCACGTTGGTGATCGTGAACAGTTCGTTCCCGATACGCCATGCGTCCTCGCCGCTGTCACGCAGCTTGGGGGCCAGCGAGTCACGCGAAACGCGGTCTGCGATACGCGATGCTTCTCCTCGCATTGGTCACCTCCCTTTCTTGAAGGTTTCGATCACTTCTTGTCGCTGTCCAGTTCGGCGATCATCTGGTCGATCATCGTCGACTGCACGTCGTCGCTTTCCAGCTTGCTGCCCAGGATCTTGCCGGCCAGTGCCGTTGCCAGCACGCCGACCTCACCCTTCAGGCTCACCAGAGCCTGCTGCTGCTGGGATTCGATGGAACGCTGGGCGGTGGCGGTGATCTGCGCCGCATCAGCCTCGGCACGGGTACGTGCGTCGGCGATGATGTGCGATGCTTCCGCGCGAGCGTCGTCGCGGATCTTGGAAGCCTCGACGCGTGCGTTGCTCAGCTGGGCATCGTACTTCGCCTTGGCTTCGTCGGCATCCTTCTGGGCCTGTTCGGCCTTGGCGATGCCGCCTTCGATCTTGGCTGCGCGCTCATCGAACACGGCCTGGAACTTCGGCAGGAAGAACTTGTAGAAGAACACGGCGACGATGATCAGAATGACCAACGACCAGAAAATGTCGTAGCTTTTCGGAAGGAACAGTTCCATCTCGCTAGCTGCGGTCACCATAGTGTCTTCCTCCTTTCACGTTCGTTTGCGTCTTCGGTGTTTACCTTGGGGATCAAGTCTTACTTGATGAAGGCGAGCACGAAGCCGAGCAGTGCCAGCACCTCGACGAATGCCAGGCCCAGGAACATGAGGGTCTGCAGACGGCTGCCAAGCTCAGGCTGGCGAGCGGTGCCTTCGATGGTCTTGCCGATCAGGATGCCCAGACCGATGCCAGGGCCGATGGCGGCGAGGCCGTAGCCAACGACGTTCAGGTTGCCGGCAACCTCAGCGAGGGTAACGATATCCATGATTGTTTCCTTTCTGGTTATTGCTTGACAAGAAGCAACACTTAAAAAGCCGGCGGTCAGTCGATCTCCGGATAGCTCATATTGATGTACGCGGTGGTCAGGATGGCGAAGATGTAAGCCTGCAGGCAGGCGACCAGCGCCTCGAACAGGAACATGAACATGCCAGCCGCGAAGGTGATGATGCCGAACGGCATCATCAGCTTGTTCACCACATCAACGAGGAAGAACTGCGTGGCCGAGAGGCACAACGCAAGGATCAGGTGGCCCGAAACCATGTTGGCGAACAGTCGGATCGTCAACGAGAACGGGCGGATAATCAGCAGCTCAAGCAGCTGAATCGGGGACAGCAGAATATAGATCGGGGCCGGAACGCCCTTCGGGAAGATCTCGTCCCTCAGGAAGTGGCCAAGGCCCTTTTCACGGATGCCGGCAATCCAGTACTGGCAGAAGCACCACATGGCGAACACCAGAGGCAGCGTGATGGACGCGCTTGCCGCGATGTTGAAGCCCGGGATGATGCCGCACAGATTGAAGACCAGCAACGTGCAGAACACGGTGGTGATCATCGGCACATAACGCTTGCCACGCAGCTCGCCCATCACCTGATAGACGATGTTGTCGCGGACAAACTCGATCAGCCATTCGACTGCGCCCTGCCAACGGCCAGGGATGAGCTTTGCACGGCTTGCCGTAATTCCGAGAACCAGCAGCATGATGACGGTCGCAAGAATACGAACGAGGATGATGCGGTTGATGGCGAACGGCGTGCCTTGAAAAACAAACGGATCGGGAAGGAAGTCATTGATGCTCGGCATCTCTGGACCATCGGCGATGGTCATGATGCCCTCTCCCAATGCACTAATCATTCACGCCTCCTGCTCTTGTGTCAGCTGTTAGTCTAGCCCAACAGCTGAGTCGAATGTGACATTCCGGTTACCAAACCAGAACATCCTTCGGGTTCTATGTTAACGCGCCCATAAACGCGTTCGCATACCAGCCCCGAATGGCTGCAAAGGATTATCAGACCGTGGCTAGACAACATTCCGCACCGGGAGCTTTCCCCTACTACCGTATAGCGAAAACCGGCGTTTCGCACGTTGCGGGGACTATTAGACACAACCACGGCCGTTGTCGATTCGGTCTATTTCACCCCCATTCACACCAAAATAGACATCGTTTGCAACACTGCTTGATAAAACGTTTTACTTAACATATCGCACCATAATATATGACGGCGAAAATGAAACGATGTCGCAGCAGGCAACAAAAACCGCGCAAAAAGCCCACGACACCGCGCAAAAGCGGCAATCGTGGGACAATCGCCAATACTTGTCAGTACTCGCCGATCTTCGTGAAATCAGCCGCGAATGACACCGTATCCATCGTGCGAGAATGGCGTGAACGCGTCGACACGCGGAGAACCAGGCTCGTGCCGGATCGAACGGTCGGTGCCGAGGCGCTTCTCCTCGCGCAGCTGCGGTACTTCGCTCAAATCGTAAGGCGTGGTCTGATAGACCCAGTTGAGCCAGTTGCGCCACAGCAGGTTGGCGTGGGCGCGCCAGGCGAACAGCGGTTCGAGCTTCGGATCGTCATGCGGGAAATAGTTTTCGGGGAACGGCACGTTGGTCATGCCCTTCTTCATATCCCTCTCGTATTCCTCGGCGAGCGTGTACTTGCCGTATTCCCAATGGCCGAGCGCGAACACTTCGGAGAAGTCACGCGTGGCGATGAGCCCCGGGCCGGACTTCGGACCCCACGTGAGCACCTGCAGCTCGGGATTATGGGCGATATCACCCTCGTTGACCCCCGCCAGGCGGGAATGCGGTTGCAGGCAGATCTCGTCGAAACCGTTGGTGAGGAAGCAGTATTCGTCCTGCAGATACTGGGGAAACACGCCGAAGAGCTTCTCCGGCAGCAACTCCTTGCGCACACCGTACCGATAGTTGAGCGCGCCCATCGCACCCCAGCACAGGTACATGGTGGAGAAGACGTGGGTGGAAGCCCAGTCGAGAATCTGCTTGAACTCGTCCCAGTAGTCGACCTGCTCGAAATCGAGGTGCTCGACGGGCGCTCCCGTCACCACAAGACCGTCGTAATAGTTGTCTTTGAACGCATCGAGCGTCTCGTAGAACTTCACCAGATGGTCGGCGCTCACGTGCGTGGCCTCGTGGGTGGAGGTCTTCATGAAGTCGACCTCAACCTGCAGCGGACTCTTGGAGATCAGACGCAGCAGCTGCGTTTCGGTCTCAATCTTCTTCGGCATGAGGTTCAGGATCACCAGCTTGAGCGGACGCACGCGCTGGCGCTCCGCTTCGGGCTTTTCAAGCGCGAAGATGCGCTCGGAGTCGAGAATGTCTCTGGCCGGAAGGCCGCTGGGAATCTTGATAGGCATGTTTCCTATTATGGTGCGGACCCGGATATGGCGTATTCGGCGGTTTTCATCGACGGGCCGCAGCGTTATACGAAAAACGGATAACGCGCTATCGGATATGCGATTTCACTAGCAACGCAATATGCGACACGCCGATTTGACTTATTAGCCAACATCCGTAAAGTAGTTAAAGCTGCCTCAATGAAGGCAAGCCGACGCGGGGTGGAGCAGCTCGGTAGCTCGCTGGGCTCATAACCCAGAGGTCCATGGTTCAAATCCATGCCCCGCTACCAATTGAAACCGGAAACCTTTTGGTTTCCGGTTTTTTGTTTTTCTAGGACGTCTCGCTCCTTTTATATAAAGTCCCCATACATATCGAACGCAACCGACGCGCACAACGTATGGTCATGCCGCTGTAGCCTTCATAATCGAACATAATCGCAAATCATGTATTAAAACGCTTTACCAAAAGTATTTGAAGAAAGCACTTGTAGCCGCATCGCCGTAATCGTTACGAAAAGGGAAATCACAAAAAGAACACAACTACCTCTATAATCGGCTATATGAATGAAGCAACATCATCAAGCGCGACACCGCGCACAAAGGCAACAGCAAAGACAACAGCTAAAGCAGCGGCCACAAAGACAACGAGGACAGCCGCGAAATCAACCGCGAAGACGACAACCAAAAAACCAACCACCAAGCGCACTTCCAAGCCGAAAACCGCAACGAAGCGAACCGTCGGCGAAACTCCAGCACCTATCATCAACCGCACCAGCCCGGAACAGTTCGGCCGCGTAAACGTTCTTGACATTACTCCGTCCGCCGAAAACGGCCTGTACCCGGCCCGCGTGGAGCTTGGCGAGGCATTCAAGGTCACCGCGCAGGTGTTCATCGAAGGCCGCACCAAGGCCGGCGCCACCGTGTCCGTGCGCAACACGCGTGGCACCGAGAAGGGCCGCTTCCCGATGATCTGCACCAACCCCGGCCTGGACCGCTGGGAAGCGATGGTCAAGATCGGCGACCACAGCGACCTGAAGCCGTGGGAAGACGGCTACGCCGACGTCAAGAAGCAGCTCGGCGAATGGCACATCGTGGTCGAAGGCTGGGAGGATACGTACGCTTCCTGGCTGCACGACGCGCAAATCAAGGTCGAGGTCGGCGACGATGCGGAGAACGCGCTGGAATCCGGCGCGCAGCTGCTGGAACGTTGGGCTGGCGCACGCGATTCCAAGCTGACCGCCGACGACAAGAAGACGCTGCGCGAAGCGGCGAAGGCCGTTGCCGACAAGTCGCTCGACGCGACCGCGCGTCTTGCCGCGGCGACCACCGACGCAATCGCAAGCCTGCACGAAACCAATCCGCTGCGCGACGGCCTGAGCGCGTCGAATCCGCAGCGCTTCCGCGTGGAACGTCCGAAGTCGAGCTTCGCCGCATGGTACCAGTTCTTCCCGCGTTCCGAAGGCGCGTATTTCGACGCCGACGGCAAGATCGTGCAGGGCACGCTGAAGACGGCGCTGTCCGGCCTCGACCGCGCGAAGACCGAAGGCTTCGACATCGTGTACCTGCCGCCGATCTTCCCAATCGGCGTGACCAACCGCAAGGGCCGCAACAACACGCTGATCGCCGGACCGCACGATCCGGGCTCCCCGTTCGGCATCGGCTCCGAGCTGGGCGGCCACGACACCGTCGACCCGCTGCTCGGCACCATGGACGATTTCAAGGCGTTCTGCGATTACGCGCACAAGCTGGGCATCGAAGTGGCGCTCGACTTCGCGCTGCAGTGCTCGCCTGACCACCCGTGGGTCAAGCAGCATCCGAACTGGTTCCGCACCAAGCCGGACGGAACGATCGCATTCGCCGAGAATCCGCCGAAGAAGTACCAGGACATCTACCCGATCGATTTCAACGCCGACATGGAAGGCATCGAAGCGGAAACCGAACGCATCATGGGCCTGTGGATCAAGGCCGGCGTGACGATCTTCCGCGTGGACAACCCGCATACCAAGCCGGTGCGTTTCTGGCAGGACGTGATCGCCGCCGTGACGAAGAAGCATCCGGAGACGCTGTTCCTGGCCGAGGCGTTCACCCGTCCGGGCATGATGCGCGCGCTGAGCTATGCCGGCTTCACGCAGTCGCACTGCTACTTCCCGTGGCGCAACACCAAGGAGGAGCTTGAGGAGTATTTGGAGGAGACCAACGGCGACGGTGGTTTCTACCAGCACAACACCTTCTGGCCGTCCACGCCGGACATCATGACCGCCTACCTGCGCGACAACGGTATCGCCGGTCACGCGGTGCGCGCGGTGCTCGCCGCGATGGGCTCTCCGAGCTGGGGCATCTACAACGGCTATGAGCTGATCGAGAACAAGCAGCGTCCGGGCTTCGAAGAGCAGATCGACAACGAGAAGTACGAAGTCAAGGTGCGCGATTGGGACGAGGCCGACAAGTACGGCATCTCCGAGCTGCTCACCTCGCTCAACAAAATCCGTTCCGAGCATCCGGCATGCCGCAGCTACCACAACCTGCACGTCCTGCCGAGCGACGACGCGGGCGTGGTGGCGTTCCTGCGCCAGACCCCGGCCGAGCTTACCAGTACCGGCAAGCCGGATACGGTGATCGTGGTGGTGAACCTCGACGGCCACAACGCGCATCAGTCCATCGTCCACATCGAGCTGCCGGACTTCGGTTTCGCCACCGACAAGCCGCTCAAGGTGCGCGACGAGCTGACCGGACGCGAGTTCGAGTGGAGCTGGGACAACTACGTCTCGCTGGCACCGTGGGCCGACGTGGCGCACGTGCTGACGGTGGTCGAGGACTGATTTTTGGTCCGGCCTACTTACGACTGGATCCGATTGATTCGGCCGGATGGCTGGATTGATCGCAGCTGAATCGCAGCATATGAAAAGTGCGGGCAGTGCATATCTCATGCATTCCACCCGCACTTTTCATATATGCTCACCGTTTCTGGCTGCTGAATCTCGCCTGTCCGCAACCGACCCCAGAGAAAAACAGCGCATTCGGCGGCGGAGTGGCTGCTGCGGCAACCGTGAATCGCTTGCGATTCGGCATGCAGTGCCGACATGGCGCGAAAGCGGGTATTCTAAGTAACGAACTACTGCTGATCATTCGATCAAGGAGAAAACAATGGCAGAAACCTTCAACGTCGTGGTGGAGATCCCGCGCGGTTCCAAGAACAAGTACGAAGTGGATCACGAGACCGGTCGCGTGTTCCTGGACCGTACCCTGTTCACCTCCATGGGCTACCCGGATGACTACGGCTACATCGACGGCACCCTGGGCGAGGATGGCGATCCGCTCGACGCTCTCGTCATGATTCCGAACTCCGTGTTCCCGGGCTGCGTGGTTGAGTGCCGCGCCGTCGGCCTGTATCACATGGTCGACGAGGCCGGTGGAGACGACAAGGTGCTGTGCGTGCCGGCCGACGTCCGCTTCGACGACATCAAGGACGTCGACGACGTGTCCGAGTACCACAAGGCTGAAATCAAGCACTTCTTCGAGCAGTACAAGGCTCTGGAGCCGGGCAAGGAAGTCAAGCCGGGCGACTACTGGACCGGTGCCGCTAAGGCCGAGGAGGAAATCGTCGCAGCCCGCAAGCGCCTCGCTGAGGCGTGAAGCTGACAGCGCGGTGCGCTGTCAGTAGCCGAAGTGAGCAGCTATGCTGCGCTTCCGTATGCGCAGCATGCGGAAGCGAGAAGTGAGTCGAAATAATTCCGACTCGACGATAGACGATAACAAGCCGCTCTTGTTTCAAGGGCGGCTTGTGCGTTATATGCGTTATAGTGGTGGCTTGTAATTTACGGCATGCGAACAGTATTCGCTGAATTCAAAGCCCGCGGGACACCATCGATCCGCGTGCGGCAGTTCTGTGTCGGTACTCCTAGGCGTAGGCGGAACGCAATCCGTCGAGGCCCATCCCGTGGGGAGACCGGCGGGATGAACCTTTTCACCAGCTATGCTCATTCAAATTCTGCTTATTGGCGTGTCCGTGTCCATGGACGCGTTCGCCGTCTCCATCGGCAAAGGCCTGACCGTCAAGAAGCTGCGCGGTCTGGACGCGCTCAAAACCGCCCTGTGGTTCGGCGGATTCCAGGCGCTGTTCCCGCTGCTGGGCTATTTCGCGGCCAGCACGTTCAGCAAATACGTGACCGCCGTGGACCATTGGATCATTTTCGGCCTGCTCGCCCTAATCGGCGGCAATATGGTACGCGAGGCGTTCGAAGAGAACGAGGAGAACGCCAAGGAAACCCCTGAATTCGATTGGAAGCACATGCTGCCGCTCGCCGTGGCCTGCAGCATCGACGCATTCGCGGTCGGCGTGAGCTTCGCTTTCATGACGCTCAACATCTGGCTTTCGGTGGTCATCATCGGCATCACCACCGGCCTGCTCGCCGCCGCCGGCCTGTATATCGGCCGCGTGTTCGGCTCGCGTTGGCAGAAGCCGGCGCAGATCGCAGGCGGCGTCGTGCTGATCCTCATCGGCCTGAAAGTGCTGTTCGAACATCTCGGCTTCCTCGGCTGACGCTACAGCCCACAGCAGCGCACGCAGCGCAACGGAAAAGCCCGCAATCGCAATGATTACGGGCTTTTTAAATACGTGAATTATGGCGATTACGCAACCGCCAAATCGTCAGAACGTCACGACGGCGAGCGCGGCGATGCCTACCACGGCACCGGCGATCATGACCGGCAGCATCGCGATGCCGATCCACGGATCGCGCGCGGTCGGTTCGGGGTCGGCGTCGCGATGCCAGAAGTACGAGCAGACGGCGAGCGCCACGATCACCAGCAGCACCACGACGAACGCGACCGTGCCGATCGCCTTCAGTACCGTCGGCAGGAAGCACCAGCCTGCGCTGGCGATCATCGCAACGCCTTCGGCCACGCTGTGCGACAGCGAGCGGATGAGGTGCGTGCGGTTTTCGCGGGCCATCTGGCGTCCGAAGGAGATCACGATCAGCAGGATCAGCAGGCCGCCGACGCCGGCGATCCAGCCGTCCTCCATGGAGAAGTCCTTGCCGCCGGTCGCGTCGGCGGCGAAAATCGCCCGTCCGAGCGTCATCGTCGTGGCGCACACCACCGACAGCAGGCCGGCGATGACAGCGATCACGTGTCCGGCGGTGCCGTCGCGGAACGGGCTGAACACTACCAGCAGCGCGATCATCGCCAGCGATCCGATGATGGTGAACGGCACCACGGCGGGATTGGCGGAATCGCCGTATGCGATGCCGGGAACGAGCGCGAGCGCCACCAATACCACGTACGCGACGATCTGGATCGCCAATACTTTGCCGAAAGCGACCTTCGACGGGTTTTGCTGGGAAACGGCCTGCGGAGCGGTCATCTCGGACCCCCTTTTCATATTGTGGTCAATACGTATGCAATATGAATAAATGTAGCCGTATGTGTCCACATACTTCAGTTACAATCGATGAAACGCCGATAATACATTTTGCGTGTACAATCGCGGCATCAGTTTAGAACAAAAGGGAGCTGACGTGACGGATCTTACGCTTATGACGTTCGCTAGCGATCCAGCTACCGTTCTCCCCTCGTTGGCGCTGCTTTCCCACCGCGTGCGCGTGTTGCCGATGGATGCGGCCAGCCTGGCGAAGATGCCGGAGAACACCATTCTGTTTCTTGATGCGCGTGACGACCTGGCCACCGCCAAAACGCTGTGCCGTCTGATTCACGCGTCGGGACTGTCCACGCCGATCGTGCTCATTCTCACCGAGGGCGGCTTCACCGTGGTCAATTCGCAGTGGGGCATTGCCGATGTGGTGGTGGATACGGCGTCCCCCGCCGAGGTGGAGGGGCGTTTGCGCCTGGTTTCCGAACGTGGCAACGCGCCGGTCAACGCGGCGTCCGGTTCGGGCGAGCAGGGCGTGCAGAACGAGGATGGTCTGATCCGTTCCGGCGATTTGGTGGTGGATACGAATGGCTATACGGCCAGTCTGCACAGCCATCCGATCGACTTGGCGTACAAGGAGTTCGAGCTGCTCAAGTATCTGGTGCAGCATCCGGGCCGCGTGTTCACGCGCGCGCAGCTGCTGCAGGAGGTGTGGGGCTACGACTATTACGGCGGCACCCGCACTGTGGACGTGCATATCCGTCGTCTGCGCGCCAAGCTGGGCGGCGAGTACGAGCATCTCATCGGCACCGTGCGCAACGTCGGCTATCGTTTCGATCCGCCGGAAGAGGATGAGCATGAGGCCGCGGCCAAGGATGCGGCTCACGGCGAGTCCGGCGAAAGCTGACTTTTTCTTGCGATCATTCCGTTGATGTTCGACGGGTTTCGTTTGTTTTCGTTGGCCTTTCGCTGATTTCCTGTTGTTTTTTGCTGATTTTCTGTCGTTTTTTCGATGGATTTTCGCTGTTTTTGCCGATTGCGACGTTTCCGCAGGTTTCCCGCGTTCGTCCGCATGCGAGGGGTAGGCTGGGAGGCATGCCTCGGGAATCGAAGAAGGCGCGGATCGCGCGCATGCATCAGGAATACGAGCAGTTGTGCGTGGAGATTCCCGATCCGAAATGCGCGTTGAACTTCAATTCTCCTTTCGAACTGCTGGTGGCTACGGTGTTGAGCGCGCAGACCACCGACAAGCGCGTGAACATGGTCACGCCGGAACTGTTCGGCGAATATCCCGGTCCGGCGGAGCTTGCCGCCGCGAATCCCGAGCACGTCGAGGACATTATCCGCACCATCGGCTTCTTCCGTACGAAAGCGCGCAATATCATCGGGCTGTCGCATGAGTTGTGCGTGCGATTCGGGGGCGAGGTGCCGGCCGATATGGCTTCGCTGGTCAGCCTGCCGGGCGTGGGCCGCAAAACCGCGAACGTGGTGTTGGGCAACGCGTTCGGCGTGCCCGGTTTTCCTGTGGACACGCATGTGATTCGTGTGACTGGGCGATTGCGGTGGCGGTCCGACTGGGCGAGCCCCTCCCCTGACCCGGTGGCCATCGAACGTGAGGTCACCGCCTGCTTCCCTCCCGAAGAATGGACCGATCTGTCTCACCGTTTGATATTGCATGGCCGTGCCATCTGCCATGCGCGAAAACCGGATTGCGCCGACTGCCCCCTCAACGACACGTGTCCGGGCGCGTTCGCCGCGTGATTCCGACGCATGCCAGCCGCCGCGCCGGCACTCCGTCGAATCGCACCCGGCCATCGGGCGTGTAGCACGCGTCAACTAGACTCGGGCGCATGGATGAAAACGGGCGGAAACGTAATCTGAAAGCCGAGGCGACGCGCTGGCTGATCTTCTTCGGCGTCGCGATCGTGCTCAGTGTGCTGCTGTGGCTGGGACTGTCGCTGACAGGCCGCAAGAATCCCATCACATCCTTCGGCACGCTCGTCTCCGACTCGTCGGTGACCGTCGGCATCGAAGGCGAAGCGCCGAAATCGCTTGACATCCGCACCGAACAAGGCACCGCCGTGGAGCAAGCGCTGCTCGGCAACGTATACGAAACGCTGGTGTCACGTAGCGAAACCAACAAGCTGCAGCCGGGAATCGCCAGCTCCTGGCAGGCTTCCGACGACGGTCTCACGTACACGTTCACGTTGAACGGCGGCATGACGTTCGCCAATGGGCACAAACTCGACTCGTCCGACGTGGTCTGGTCGCTGCAGAACGCCGTCAACAACCATTACGTGGGAGCCGACCAGCTTGGTGATCTGAAGGAAATCACCAATCCCAATGCGAATACGGTGGTCATCACGCTCGCCAAGCCGAATCCGCGGCTGTTGCGCGCGCTGGCCGGCCGTGCAGGCATCGTGTACGACGCGGAAAGCAAAACCAACTATGCGAAATCGGCGGTCGGATCGGGACCATTCACCGTGTCAACCGCGGACCAATCGCAAATCGTGCTGCAACGCAACGACTCGTATTGGGGCAAAAAAGCCGCATCATCGCAAGTGACGCTCTACTACTACGCCAACGAGGAATCCATGGCCGATGCCATGAAAGCCGGCAAAATCAGCATGGCGCTGCCGCTGAGCGCTTCAACCGCCTCGGAACTGGGCAAAACCAACGGTATTACCGCGGACAGCGGCATCAGCTTCGACAAGGTGATGCTCGCGTTCAACAACGACAACAACAGCCCCTTCTCCGACGAGCAGATCCGCAAGATGACGCGATACGCCATCGATGCGAAGACCATCGCCAAGAACGCGCCCGACGCGTACGCGCCGCTGGGAGGGCCGATCAGCCCGCTGGAAGACGGGTATGAGGACCTGAGCGGCCTGTACCCCTACAACCTCGAACAAGGGCAACGGATGCGCACGTATTTCGGAGTGAACTACATCGCGCCAATCGACATTCTGGCGCCGAAGGAATACGAAAGCATCGGCAACGACGTGAAAACCGCCATCGAAAACCTCAATATCAACACCAATCTGGAAGTGCTCGATTCCGCCGCGGACGTGACGGAACGCATGAACGCCGGCACCTATAACATCGCGCTGACCACCATGAGCGACGAAGGTGACGCAAGCGTCTTCGACAACGGCCAGTCCGTGTTCCATTTCGAGAACGGCGACGCACAGCAGGCTTACGCCAATGCCATGGCCGCGACCAACGACAACGATTATCAGGCCCGCATGCGCGATTACGCGCGCGCCGTCAGCGAAAACGCGGCCAGCGACTGGCTGTACACGCGCAAGAACTTCCTTGCCGTTTCCGATGGGCTGCAGGGGTATCCGAAGAATCTGACCGATCGTCTGCTGCCGTTGAACAGATTGACGCTGCACTGATTTTTCCACGGTTTTTTTGTGTGGATTTTCCGCGATTTGCCTGCGATTCCGGCATTCGGTTCGATAGGCGCTGATACGACGGCAGTTGTCACATTCGCTTTCTAGACTAGCGACTATGACTGAAAGCCAAGATAACACCATCAACGCGAACCTCACGCCGCTGCCCGACAAGGTCGGCGTGGACGGTCTCGAAGACAAGTGGCGCGGAGTCTGGGACGAGAGCGGAGTCTACAAGTTCCAGGGCACCCGCGACCGTAAGGCCGTTTATTCCATCGATACCCCGCCGCCCACCGTTTCGGGCCACCTGCACGTCGGCCACGTGTTCTCCTACACGCACACCGATGTGATCGCACGTTTCAAGCGCATGAACGGCTACGACGTGTTCTACCCGATGGGCTGGGACGACAACGGCCTGCCGACCGAACGCCGTGTGCAGAACTATTACGGCGTGCGCGTGGATACGTCCCTGAAGTACGATCCGAATTTCGTGCCGCCGTTCGAGGGTACGGACGGCAAGAAGATCGACGCCAAGGACCAGGTGCCGATCTCCCGTAAGAACTTCATCGAGCTGTGCGAGAAGCTCACCGCCCAGGACGAGAAGCAGTTCGAGGCGCTGTGGCGCTCCCTCGGCCTGTCCATCGACTGGTCGCAGACCTACCACACCATCGGCGAGCATCCGCAGCGCGTGGCCCAGAAGGCGTTCCTGCGCAACCTGGCCCGTGGCGAAGCGTATCAGAAGGACGCTCCGGGTCTGTGGGACGTGACGTTCCAGACCGCAGTGGCCCAGGCCGAACTGGAATCGCGCGAATATCCGGGCTTCTACCACAAGGTGGCGTTCCGTTTCGAAGACGGCACCCCGATCTACATCGAGACCACCCGTCCGGAACTGCTGGCCGCCTGCGGCGCGCTGATCGCGCACCCGGACGACGAGCGTTACAAGCAGTATTTCGGCCAGTACGTCTACTCCCCGCTGTTCCACGTGAAGGTGCCGATTCTGGCGCATAAGGCGGCGGAAATGGACAAGGGCGCCGGCATCGCCATGTGCTGTACGTTCGGCGACGTCACCGACGTCGAATGGTGGCGCGATCTGAACCTGCCGCTGCGTTCCATCATCCAGCGCAACGGCCGCATCGTCATGGACACCCCGGATTGGATCGAATCCGAGGAAGGCAAGCGTATCTTCCAGGAGACCGCGGGCAAGACCACGTTCTCCGCACGTAAGGTCATCGTCGACGAGCTGCGCGCTGCCGGCGATCTGGACGGCGAGCCGACCCCGACCAAGCGTATGACGAACTTCTACGAGAAGGGCGACAAGCCGCTCGAAATCGTCACCTCCCGCCAGTGGTACCTGAAGAACGGCGGCACCGACGAGAAGCTGAACGCCGAGCTCATCGCACGCGGCAAGGAACTGAACTTCCACCCGGACTTCATGCGCGTGCGCTACGAGAACTGGGTGCATGGCCTCAACGGCGATTGGCTGATCTCCCGTCAGCGCTTCTTCGGCGTTCCGTTCCCGCTGTGGTACCCGGTGAAGGAGGATGGCACCGCCGATTACGACCATCCGATCACCCCGAGCGAGGACCGTCTGCCGATCGACCCGACCGACGATGTGCCGGAAGGCTACACCGAGGATCAGCGTGACGTGCCGGGTGGCTTCACCGCCGAGCCGGACATCATGGACACCTGGGCGACTTCGTCGCTCACCCCGCAGATCGTGACCCGTTGGGAGGAGCCGGGCGAAGAGAACCAGGCCGTTTTCAACGCCACCTTCCCGATGGACCTGCGTCCGCAGGGTCAGGACATCATCCGTACCTGGCTGTTCTCCACCATGGACCGCGCGCACTTGGAGAACAAGTGCCTGCCGTGGTCCAACACCACGCTGTCGGGCTGGATCCTCGATCCGGACCACAAGAAGATGTCGAAGTCCAAGGGCAACGTGGTCGTGCCGGACAAGCCGATCAAGCAGTTCGGCGCCGACGCGGTGCGTTACTGGGCCGCGGCCGCACGTCTGGGCCTGGACGCCACGTACGACGAAGGCCAGATGAAGATCGGCCGTCGTCTTGCCATCAAGCTGCTCAACGCCACCAAGTTCGCGCTGGCCATCGGCCGTGAGGACGAGAACCATCACGTGGGCGCTCCGGCAGTCGCCGCATGGAACCCGGCCGACGTGACCGAGCCGATTGACCGTTCCGCGATGTCCAAGATGGCCGCCGTGGTCCGCGAAGCCACCGACGATCTCAACAACTACGAGCATTCCAAGGCTCTGGAAGTCATCGAGAACTACTTCTGGCAGTTCTGCGACGACTACATCGAGCTGGTCAAGAACCGCGCCTACGGCACCGCCGATTCCACCGGCAACGTGCCGAGCGAGGCCGCGGTGAAGTCCGCACGCACCACGCTGGGCCTGGGTCTTGATGCGTTCGCGCGCCTGCTGGCCCCGTACCTGCCGTATGCCACCGAAGAAGTGTGGAGCTGGATGCATGAGGGCGAAGGCTCCGTGCACCGCGCAGCATGGCCTGTGGCCGACGTGTACGCGGCCGCCGCCGGCGACGCATCCGCCGATCTGCTTGCTCATGCCGGTGAGGCTCTGGCCGCGCTGCGTGGCATCAAGTCGAAGGCCAAGGTTTCGATGAAGACCCCGATCTTGTCTGTGACGCTTGCCGTTGCCGACGATGTGCGCGGGTCCATCGAGGCCGCGCTGGGCGATATCGCCGAAGCTGGTCGCGTGACCGGACCGATCGCCTTCACCGCACCGGCTGCCGCCGAGGGTGAGGACGAGGCCGCCGATGTGACGGTCGCCGAAAGCGAGCTAGGCGAACCGCCGGCCAAGAAACCGAAGAAGTGAGTCTCTGAGGTGAGCCGCCAGCGGCTTTTGTAGCGCAGCCGCTCACTTCACCCACATACGAGGGGCCTTTCCTTTGCATGAAGGAGAGGCCCCTCGTATATCCCGTCACTGTCTGCAACTAACCGTGCCCCCTTTTGCTCATATTCAGTCAAAATCGCGGGAAAAATGCTTTCGTGAGCGAAAAGGGGTATAAATCGCAGGCAAAACGGTCGAAATCATATCCCCTTTTGCTCACGTCCGTGCAGAATCGCCCTAAATCGCAAGACGTGCGCGCATAGAACCGTCCTTATCCCGTTCTCGGCTGTTCTCAGCGTACATTCCTGCCCCTGCGCACAAACCCGTACGCGAAAAATGGTTTTTATGGGCGTAATCTCAACGAAGGCACAAGCGGAGGCGGAAATCGCAATCAAAAACCCCGAAACGTACCACGTAAGCGACGGAGCACTATCGGATTTAGCGCATCGCACAAACCGCGTGCTCTACAGCACCGGAACGGACAGGAGGTACTGCGGGCCAGCGGACGAATTTCCGGAACCGTTCCCACCCAATCCAGCCTGCAGCGCATCGTCGAAAACTTCCGCAGCGGCGGCCAATTCGACCGTCTCGTCAATCAAATCGCCATTATCCGGCGTGAAACCGGTTTTCGCCAAGCCATAGCCGGTAATTGGTAGCGAGCTGGCGGACAAATCCGCCGAACCGTCGGACGAATCGCCACCGCTGTTCTTCGAAGAGCCGTCCACTCCCCCGACTTTCGCCACATTCTTCGACGTGGTGTCCGCTGCGGCGCCGAACGACGGACGTAGTCCGCCCGCGTAGCTCATCACATCATCCATGCTGATGGCGTTCTTGTCATCGACCAAGCTGGTCGAATCGGCGGTGTTGTTCTTCGCCTGCGCGCGTTCGGCCTTGCGTTGCGCACGGGACCGCCGTTTCTCGGCTTTCGCGCACAACGATTGGCTGGCGGAGGCGGAACGCAACGTGTCCAGCACAGAAGCGTCATCGGCAGCGCCCGATTCGGACGTGTCGTCATCCGAATCCAGCTGGTCGGCGAATCGCAGCACGATCTGGTGGAATGCGCTGGCCTGTCCGGTGTGCTCGCTGGCGTCCGCCAACGCGGTCATCGCCGCGGACACCTTGTCGGACGCGGTTTTGAGCTTCTCATTGTCTTTGATGCCGACACGCACGTCGGCGATCGCCTGGGTTTCGTAGCTGCCAGCCGTGCCTGCGGTGGCGCCCAGTTCCTTAAGCCGAGCCGTGTATGCGTCGGTGAAATCCATCGAATACGGGATCATGGCCGCGGACAGCTGCGATTGGCCGGCACTGTAGTCTTTGGAGCCGCGCTGTTGTTCCTCGCCGGCGCGCTTGGTGAGCTCGTTCACCAAGCCGGATGTGCCACGCTGTTCGATGGTGCGAATCACCTCGTCGACGGCGTCGGCCGCGCCGATATGCCGGTATGCGGCACTCACGTCGTTGACGGCGTTGGCCAGGTCTGCCACGGATTTAGCTACGGAGGTATCGCCGTTCAGTTCGGACGCGGTGCCGAGAATGGCGGGAAGCTGTGTGGCGTTGCCGATCGAACCAGACAGATGCGTGGTGTATGAGCCCACGTACGCGTCGATGTAGCCGTCGAACGCCTGATCGTGCGCTTTGGAACGTACGGCGATGGTCTGTTTGGCAAGCGCTTTCTCGTTGTCTCTGAGCTGTTCCAGTTGGGCGATGAGCTTGCGGTTGCGTTGCGAGCCGACGTTGGTCAGACCGTCCACCAAGGTGGTTGCGCGCTTGGTCAGGTCAGGCAGTGATTGCTGAACGTTGCCTTCCACCGCGGCGATGGACAGTGAGCTCATGGTGAAGTGCTTCGCCGTCACGTAGGCGTTGAAGGTCAGGTCCTCGCCCGGTTTGCCGACCGCAGCCACCAGGGTCGAGGTGTTGTCGGATGAGACGAGCACGCCGTCATCGGCGGTCACGTCACTGCCGACGCGTCCGGGAATGGTGAAGGCGACGATTGGCGTCAGATTGGCGGTCACGTCGGGTTTCGTGGCATGCAGGGCGATGCGTATGCCGATCATGCCGGAAGCGCCGGAAACGTCGGAAACGCTTACGTCGGGCCCGTTGAGGGTGAAGGAGGCGGATATTTTCCACGGCAATGCGACAACGCCTTTGGGAACGCGTTTCGACGTGGAGGATCCGCTGTTGGTCAGGAAAAGGCGGCCTGGTTTGTCGATGGAGGTGTAGGCGCTCATCACGTCATCATGCGATGCATCGGCCGCATACTGCCCATTCTGTTGCAAGGCCGATATCGCGTCGTTCACGCCGACTGCCGCGACGGGAGCGGCGGTGATGACGGCGACCGCGATCGCCGCGGCAAGCGGGCGTCGGGCACCGGATGGACGGTTCGCGGTGGCGTGGCGCATGCCGGACCTCTCAATCGCAATCGAAACAACTTTCCAAGGCATTTAATGTAGTGCCCGGCATGCCCGTCGGCAATGGACGTTCGCACGGGGCGCGCGGAAAACGGACGGCTCAGGCGAAAACGTCGAGTATGCCCGGGTCTCCCCCGTTTTCGGCGATGCGCTTGTGGCGGCGCTTGGCCTCGGTCACCACGAATTCGCGGTACATTTCGGCGATTTCCGGATCCAGTCCGGCTTCGTCGGCAATGCGATGCAGACGCTCGATCTGGGCATGTTCACGCTGGTAATCGGCCGGCGCGAAGCCCGCACGCGCCTTGAGCACACCCACCTGCGACGTGTATTTGAACCGTTCCGCCAGCAGCGAGACGATGGCGGTGTCGACGTTGTCTATCGATTGGCGCAGCGAGGCGATTTTAGCCACCACATCGGCCACTTCGGGGTTGTTCTGCGCGGTGCGCGCGTCGATGATGGTTTCGGATTCGGTTTCTTCTTCTGGCCGAAGCCAGTCATGTTCGCTGTCGCTCATGGGTATAAGCCTACCGCGCACCCTACCGCGGCATCTGCCGAACAGCGGTCACTTCGCGAAGTAACGCTGCAGCACGATGGTGGTTTCGGTGCTGACCGACACCGTGCGATGGATGAGGTTCAACAGCTCTTCGAGCTTGCTGGGCGATTCGACGCGAACGGTGAGCATGAAGCTGGGCGAACCGGCGACGGAATCGCAGGACATGATGCCGTCGATGTTTTTGAGCTTGTCTGGAATCTCGGCTTCCTGGGAGTAATCGATGGGCGTGACCGCGATGTAGGCGTTCACCGCAAGGCCGCGGCGCTCGTCGTCGATAACCGCCTTGTAGCCGCGGATCACGCCGCGACGCTCAAGCTTCTGCACGCGCGACTGCACGGCGGACACGGACAGGCCTGTCGCCTCGGAAAGGTGGGACAGCGTGGCTCGGCCATCCTTTTCAAGCATGTCGAGGATTACGCCATCGGTCGCGTCGAGCTGGCTCGCAACCGTACGTGCGTCTACCGGACCATTGTCACTGTTGGTCATTCATACCCCTTTTCCAACAATCCACTGCACCGGCCGCAATCGACCGTCCCCACTGCAGTTCCATGTTCTTTTTCTTCCTTACCATACCCACTACCGCGCACATACCGTCGCGGAATCGCCGCAGTTTATCCGGACGGCGCAACGCTGTCATGAAATATCTTTGTTTTATTTAGCTCATACCCCCATATCGACCATATATATTTTTCCCATTTATCTTTTCTCGTCGTATTTTTACCTATTTTTTAATTGACAACGTTGTCCAAAAAGTGGCCAATTCCACGAAATTCGTCGAAACGTACGCATAGGAAAGGGGCTACACGGCGATTGCCATGCAGCCCCTCAAACCTTCAGATTCGCTTGCAGCCGACGACTCAGTTGCCGTTGGTGGCGTTGCCGCTCTGCTGGATGAGCGACGCCATGAAATCGCGGTTGGTCGCTGTCTTCTTCAGGCGTGGCACGAGCGTCTGGTAGGCCTGTTCCGGCTCGAGGCCGCCCAGCAGGCGACGCAGACGGTAGATGATCGGCAGTTCCTGCGGATCGGTGATGAGCTCCTCGCGGCGGGTGCCGGAGGCGTTCACGTCGATGGCCGGGAACAGGCGCTTGTCGGCGAGCTCACGGCTCAGGCGCAGTTCCATGTTGCCGGTGCCCTTGAATTCCTCGAAGATCACCTCGTCCATCTTGGAACCGGTTTCCACCAGCGCGGAGGAGATGATGGTCAGGGAGCCGCCGTTTTCGATGTTGCGGGCGGCGCCGAAGAACTTCTTCGGCGGGTACAGCGCCTGCGCGTCCACACCACCGGACAGGATGCGGCCGGAGGCCGGCGCGGCGATGTTGTAGGCGCGGGCCAGACGGGTCATGGAGTCGAGCAGCACCACCACGTCCTGGCCGAGCTCCACGAGACGCTTGGCGCGTTCGATGGCCAGTTCGGCGACGGTGGTGTGGTCGGAGGCCGGACGGTCGAAGGTGGAGGAGATGACCTCGCCCTGCACCGTGCGTTCCATGTCGGTGACTTCCTCCGGACGTTCGTCCACGAGGACGACCATCAGGTGGACTTCCGGATTGTTGGTGGCGATCGCGTTGGCGATGTTCTGCAGGGTGATGGTCTTACCGGCCTTCGGCGGGGACACGATCAGGCCACGCTGGCCCTTGCCGATCGGCGCCACGATGTCGATGAGGCGGCCGGTGAGCTTGTTCGGCGTGGTCTCCTGCTTTAGGCGTTCCTGCGGATACAGCGGGGTGAGCTTGCTGAACTGCGGACGATGCTGCGCTTCCTCGACGCTCATGCCGTTGATGGAGTCGATGGACTGCAGCGGCACGAACTTCTGACGCTGGTTGCGACGTTCGCCTTCACGCGGGGCGCGGATGGAGCCGTGCACGGCGTCGCCCTTGCGCAGGCCGTACTTCTTGACCTGGCCCATGGAGACATACACGTCGTTCGGTCCCGGCAGGTAGCCGGACGTACGCACGAACGCGTAGGAGTCGAGCACGTCGACGATGCCGGCGACCGGCACGAGGTCTTCCTTCGGCTCGTCGCGATGCTGGTCGCGGTCGGTGCGATCCATACGATCGTTGCGCTGGTCGCGGTCGGCGTTGCGGTCCATGCGGTCGGCGCGATCGTTACGGTCGTTGCGATCATTGCGATCGCCCCTGCCGCGACGCTCGTCACGCTCGTCGTAATCGCGGTCACGGCCACGCATACGGCGGCCACGGCGATCGTTGCGTCCACGGCTGTGACGGTATTCGTTGTCTTCGGTCTCGTCGCGACGCTTATCATCGTCGGCGTCTTCCTGCGACGGCAGCGTGGCGAGGATGTCATCAAGGTCGCGCACGACGTCTTCGCTCTTCGGCCCGTCCGCCACGCGACGGCGGCGACGCGGCTCGAAATCGTCCCTACGGTCGTCATCACGACGGCGACGGCGGTCATCCTGCTTCGGAGCGGCATCGTCAAGGCCCAGTTCGGCGAGCAGGTCGGCGCCGGCTTCGGCGTCACGATGGCGACGACGCTTCGGCGCTTCATCGTTCGGCTTCAACGCGTCCACCGCTGCCACGGCATCCGCGACTTCGGAGGATTCCGCGGACTTGGCCTGCTTGGCACGGACGGGGCGTTCCTCCTGCTTGGCTTCATCGGCCTTCTTGTCCTTTGCCGATTTGACCTCAGCGTCTGCGGCGGGAGCGGACTTTGGCGCGCGCACGGTGACGCCGGCCGGAGCCTGACCGCCGGAACGGGCGGCTTGAAGTGTTGCAATCAGTTCGGTCTTGCGCATGGTGGAGACACCACGAAGTCCCATCTGCTTGGCGAGCTCCTTGAGCTCGGGCAGTTTCATATCATCGAGATTAGGGCTTGTTGCCACTGGTAGTTGCCTTTCCTTGGCTTCCACAGGCATGCGCCCGCGACAGCTGTAAAAAAGAATTGCGGAAAATTTCCGTCGAATGAAAAGTCCGCCGCGAAACATCGCGGTTTTCGAACTGCCCTAACCATACAACGCAACCCAGACCAACGCAAAGCGGGCACGCGCGGTCCGCCCGTGCGGTTCGCGCACCGCGCAATCGCAATAAAAATCGCAATGAAAAAGCCCATGCCAAAAAGCATGGGCTTGATCAAAGTTACGCTGCGAAAAATAAATAACGCGTGCGAAGACGCCCGTCTGAGGCCGAAGGCGTACAAAGGTACGTCGAGCGCCGGAGAAAGGGCGTATACGCACGCGTTATTTATTTTTCTACTTTTCTTCGTGGTAGGACTTGTCAGTGTTGACCGACCACACGTTGTCTTTCGACGTTTCGCCGCTCTTGATGTCCTTGACGGCTTCGATGGCGGTGGCCATGGAGTGGTCCATGTTGTTGTAACGGTGCTGTCCGTTACGGCCAACGCAGTACAGGTTGCCGAAGGAGTCGAGGTAGTCGACGAGTTCGGGCATGCGGTCGTAGGTGTCGAAGTAGGCCGGATAAGCCTTCTTGACGCGTTCGCGGTGGGAGTCGAGCACGTCCTGCGGGCCGTTGATGACCTGCATGCGGGTGAGCTCCTGGATGGCGAACTTGGTGGCTTCCTCGTCGGTCATGTTCCAGAAGGAGTCGCCTTCCTCGCAGAAGTATTCGAGGCCGATCCACACGGTGTTGTCGACGTCCTTGACCAGGTACGGGCTCCAGTTGTTGAAGATCTGCAGACGGCCGACCTTGTAGCCCGGATCCTGCACGTAAATCCAGCAATCCGGCACGATCGGCGGGTTGCCGAGGGTCGGAATGTCGGTGGTGTTGGTCAGGCGCAGGTGCTTGACGAGCAGGCCGACGGTGACGAAATCGCGGTACGGCAGGCCGTTGGCGATTTCGGTCATATCCTTCGGAGCCGGATGGTCGGAGGCGTCCACGGCGTTGACAAGGTCCTTGACCGGCATGGAGGAAATGAAGTCGTCCGCGGCCATTTCGGTGCGGTTGCCTTCGGAATCCTCGTACACGACGGATGCGATCTTGCCGTCCTTCTGGCGAATTTCCACCACATTGGCGTCGGTGATGACCTTCACGCCGGCGGCTTCGCAGTTGGATTCGACGGTTTCCCACAGCTGGCCCGGGCCAAGCTTCGGATACCAGAATTCCTCGATGAGGGAGGTTTCGACTTCGGAGTTGTCGCGCTTCTTCGGCAGGAGCTTCTGGAAGGCGTTCTTCAGCACGCCCATGATGCTCAGGCCCTTGACGCGCTGCGCACCCCAGTCGGCGGAGATTTCGGACGGGTGACGGCCCCACAGCTTCTCGGTGTAGCCCTCGAAGAACATGGAGTAGAGCTTACGGCCGAAACGGTTGATGTAGAAGTTCTCCAGGTTGGTTTCCGGCAGCTTGTGCACCATGGACTTCAGGTAGCTGAAGCCGGCGACCATGGTGAGCTTGAAGCCCATGGCCTTCAGGGTGTTGGCGCTCAGGGAAATCGGGTAGTCGAGGAAGTGGCGGTTCCAGTAGATGCGGGACACGCGGTGGCGCTTGAGCATCACCTTGTCTTCGATTTCCGGATCCGGGCCGCCCGGCTCCATATCATGCTCGCGGTGGAGCTTCTTGTCATCATAGCTGGGTGCGCCCTGCAGCGGCAGAACGTCCTTCCACCAGTCCATGATGCGGTCGTCCTTCGAGAAGAAGCGGTGGCCGCCGATATCCATACGATTGCCGTCATGCTTGACGGTGCGGGAGATGCCGCCGAATTCGCGGGTGGCTTCCAGCACGGTCACGTCGTACTGTTCGGAGCCACCGTCCTTGACGAGCTCCCAAGCGGCAGTCAGGCCGGCAGGGCCGCCACCGATGATGACCACGGATTGCTTTTGCGTCACTTTGAAGTCTCCTTACAAACAAAATCGAAGATATTCTACCCGAAGGTAGGGAAACGCACAGCGCACCTGTGCGCATGCACACAAAATCACCGCCAAGTCCGACAGCAATCGCCCTGATAGAAGGAAAACCAGCCGTACGGCTTCCGCCGAAGACTGGTTTTCCGTAGGTCCGCTACATGCTGTCGGGAATGTCGATGTCGGTTTTCTGCACTTCCTCGACGTTCACGTCCTTGAACGTGACGATGCGCACGTTCTTGACGAAACGGCTGGAACGGTAGACGTCCCACACCCACGCGTCGGTCAGCCGCACGTCGAAGTAGACGTCCTGGCCGGCGGAACGCACGTTGAAATCGACCTTGTTGGCCAGATAGAAGCGGCGCTCGGTCTCCACAACGTAGGTGAACAGTTTGATGACGTCGCGGTATTCCTTGTATAGGGACAGCTCGGCGTCGGTTTCGTAGTTGTCGAGGTCCTCGGCGCTCATCGTCTGCCTTCCGTGTCGCGCTTGCGGCCACGTCCAAGCGTGCGCCACCAAGCATCCTTCGAGGTTTTGCGCTCATCCGAGCTGTACGGCCAGTTGTTGTCGGCATCGCCGGCCTTCTGGTCCGTCTTCGCCGTTCCGGATGCTTCGTTCGGCTGCGATTCCTGCGATGGCGCGGCAGACGTCTCGTCGGCGGAGGTCTGCGCCGTGTCTCCACTCTGGCCTGCCGCTGCGGCATCGTCCGCATCGCCCTTATGTACGGAGTTGAGTTGGATGGCGATCGAGTGTTCGCGGGCGCTCAACGCCTCCTTGACGCCCGGATTGTCTTCGATCACGTGCATGCCGAACGCGTCGAGCGAGCGGATCGGGTCGAATTCGTCGACGAGCGTGTCCATGACGATGAGGTCCTGGTAACGGTTCTCCGACGCGTTCCACAGGGCATCGCGCGAACGGCCGGACGGCACGAAGCCGAGCGACTGGTAGACGGATACGGAACGCGTGTTCTGTTCCGGCACGGCCACCCAAATGCGGTGCATGCCGAGGCCCGCCGGTTCCGGCGCGAAGCCGTACGTCATCACGCGGGGCATGATGTCTCGCGAGTAGCCGCGGCCGCGGTAGTCCTTGCCGAGCACCACTTGGATGCGGGCGGAACGTGCCCAGCCGTCGATGTCGATGAGGAAGATCATGCCAATCACGTTGTCGGAAGAGGCCGCGTCAAGCTCGCCGTCGCCGTCATGGTCGGCTTCGGTGACGATGGACCATGCGATGGTACGACGAGATTCCGGATCCCCCACGCCGGATTCGTTCGATTTTTCGCCATTGGACCATGCCACGGAACGACGCACCCACGCGTTCACAGCGCCACGTTCGGCCACGCGGTCCTTGCCGGTGATGCCGGATGCGCCGACGTACGCCTCAATGACCTCCATGCGTGCGATGTCGTCGATGGTGGCGCGGCGCAAGTGCACCATCTCGCCCTTGATGGGCGGAATGACGATGCGTTCCGGCAGCTCCCTCGCCCGCTGGCCCGTCGTCTGTTCCTTCGCTGTGGTTTCAGCGTACTCTGACATGATTATCGTTTCCTATGTTTCTCGGCGCGGTCCCTCGCCGCACCCATACCGACGGTATTGTACCCGACTGAACGCCAGCTGGGAGTTTTGTTAGGCAAAATCCCCGTGAAACCTCCCCAGCCGACGCGTGAATCGTACGAAAAGGCATGTAAAAGCAGATAAAAAGCAACAAAATGCAGAAAGGCGTGCGTTTTTACGATTCCTCTCATCGCAAAAACGCACGCCTTTCGATGCCATCAATCAGGCAACGTTCGGCAATCGCCGGAATGTCACTTGATCTTGCCCATCACGATCTTGGTGACGGCCTTCGCGTCGGCCTGGCCGCGGGTGGCGCGCATGACAGCGCCGATAATCGCGCCCATCGGCTTCATGTTGCCGCTCTTGAGCTTCTCGACGATGTCCGGGTTGGCCGCGAGTGCCTCGTCGACGGCCTTTTCGAGCGCGCCGTCGTCGGAAACGACCTGGAAGCCGTGCTTCTTGACGACCTCGTCCGGAGTGCCTTCGCCGGCGAGCACGCCTGCGACGGTCTGCTTGGCGAGCTTGTCGTTGAGCTTGCCGTCGGCGATGAGCTTCTCGACCTCGGCGACGTCGGCCGGGGTGATCGGCAGCTCTTCAAGGCTCACGCCCTTGTTGTTGGCTTCGCGGGACAGCTCGCCCAGCCACCACTTCTTGGCGCCCGAGGCGGAAGCGCCGGCCTTGACGGTGTCCTCGAGCAGGTCCAGAGCGTCGGCGTTGAGCACGTCGCGCATCTCCAGATCGTTGAAGCCCCACTCGCCCTTCAGGCGGTTGCGGCGCTCACGAGGCATTTCCGGCATCTGGGCCTTCATCTCCTCGATGTGCTCCTTGGTGATGTGCAGCATCACCAGATCCGGATCCGGGAAGTAACGGTAGTCGTCGGCGTCGGACTTCACGCGGCCGCCGGCGGTGGTCTGCGAGGCCTCGTCCCAGTGACGGGTCTCCTGCAGAATCTCGCCGCCTTCGGAAAGGATGGCGGCCTGACGGCGGATCTCGTACTGGATAGTCTTCTCGATGCCACGGAACGAGTTCACGTTCTTGGTTTCGGAACGGGTGCCGAACGGATCGGACGGGCTGTTGCGCAGCGACACGTTCACGTCGGCGCGCATGTTGCCCTGCTCCATGCGGGCATGGGAGATGTTCAGCGCACGCACGATGTCGCGGATGGCGCGCATGTAGGCGCCTGCGATTTCGGGGGCGCGGTCTCCTGCGCCTTCAATCGGCTTGGTCACGATTTCGATCAGCGGCACGCCGGCGCGGTTGTAGTCGACCAGCGAGTGGTCGGCGCCTTCGATACGGCCGTCAGCGCCACCGACGTGGGTGTTCTTGCCGGCGTCGTCTTCGATGTGGGCGCGCTCGATCGGCACACGGAAGATGGTGCCGTCCTCAAGCTCCACGTCGAGGTAGCCGTTGCCGTTGGTCGGCTTGTCATACTGCGAGATCTGGTAATCGCGCGGCATGTCCGGGTAGAAGTAGTTCTTACGGGCGAACTGGCTCCATTCGGCGATTTCGCAGTGCAGGGCGAGACCCAGCTTGATCGCGTAATCGACGGCGGTCTTGTTGACCACCGGCAGGGAGCCCGGCAGGCCGAGGCTCACCGGGGTGAGCTGGGTGTTCGGCTCGCCGCCGAAGTGGACTTCGGCCGGGCAGAACAGCTTCGTGGTGGTGGACAGCTCCACGTGGGTTTCCAGACCGATGACCGGGTCGAACTTCTTGACGGCATCGGCGTACTTCATCAACTTTTCAGCCATTTTGTTTTCTTTCCTCCGATGCTTCCTACTTGTCCAGTCCGTCGAGCCACGGGGTCTTCAGGGACTGCCAGATCGGGCCGTTCCAGCTTTCCTCGAGGGCCGCTTCGAGAGCGGCGGCGGGCTTGTACATGACCTCGTCGCGCTGCTGCGGGGCGAGGAACTGGAAGCCGACCGGCAGGCCGTCGTCGCTCAGGCCGGCCGGGATGCTCATTGCCGGCACGCCGGCGAGGTTGGCCGGAATGGTGGTGATGTCGATGGCGTACATGGCCATCGGGTCCTCGGTCTTCTCGCCGAACTTGAAGGCGGTGACCGGGCTGGTCGGGCCGACGAGCACGTCGACCTTTTCGAAGGCCTTCTTGAAGTCGTCGATGATCAGGGTGCGGACTTTCTGCGCGGAGCCGTACCAGGCATCGTAGTAGCCGGCGGACAGGGCGTAGGTGCCGAGGATGATACGACGCTTGACTTCGTCGCCGAAGCCGGCCTCACGGGTGTAGGCCATCATGTTGGCGGCGGTCTGCGGAACGCCTGCCGGCGGCATGACGCGCAGGCCGTAGCGCATGCCATCGTAACGGGCCAGGTTGGAGCTGACCTCGGACGGCATGATGATGTAGTAGGCGCCGAGGGAGTACGGCAGGTGCGGCAGGGACACTTCGATGACCTCCGCGCCCATTTCCTCAAGCTTCTTGACGCCTTCGTTGAAGCGGGCCATGACGCCCGGCTGGAAGCCTTCGCCGCCAAGCTCCTTGATCAGGCCGACCTTGAGGCCCTTCAGATCGCGCTTCATGCCTTCGCGGGCTGCGGCGACCATCGGACGCGGGCCTTCCGGAATGGAGGTGGAATCGCGCTTGTCGTGTCCGCCGATCACTTCCTGCAGCAGGGCCGAGTCGAGCACCGTACGGGAGCACGGGCCGATCTGGTCGAGCGAGGAGGCCATGGCGATCGCGCCAAAACGGGAGACGCCGCCGTAGGTCGGCTTGACGCCGACGGTACCGGTCAGCGAGCCCGGCTGGCGGATGGAGCCGCCGGTGTCGGTACCCAGGGCGAGCGGAGCTTCGAATGCGGCCACTGCGGCTGCGGAACCGCCGCCGGAACCGCCCGGCACGCGCTCGGTATCCCACGGATTGTGGGTGGTCTGGTAGGCGGAGTGCTCGGTGGAGGAGCCTTGCGCGAATTCATCGAGGTTGGTCTTGCCCAACAGCGGCATGCCCGCGGCCTTGAGCTTCTCGATGACGGTGGCGTCGTACGGCGGCACCCAGCCTTCGAGGATCTTGGATGCGGCGGTGGTTTCGATGCCCTTGGTGACGATCATGTCCTTGATGGCGATTGGCACGCCGGCGAGTTCCGGCATCTGCGCCTTGTCCTCATCGGACTTGGCGTCGAAGGCGTCGGCCTGTTCGAGGGCCTGGTCGGCGGAGACCTTCAGGAAGGCCTTGACGCTCGGTTCGGCGGATTCGATGACCGCAAGGTGGGCTTCGACCAGCTCACGGCTGGAAACTTCCTTGGCCTTGATCTTGGCCGCCATCTCGGCGGCGGAAAGCTTGACGAGTTCGGTGGTGCTCATATCACTCCTGTCCCAGAATGCGCGGTGCGACGAACATGCCGGCCTCGGAGACCGGGGCGCCTGCGGTGGCTTCGGCCTGGGTCAGCGGGGTCTCGGGGACGTCCGGACGCAGGTAGGCTTCCAGCGGGACCGGGTTCGCGGTCGGTTCCACGTCGTCGGTGGCGACTTCCTGGACCTTGTTGATGGATTCGGCGATGACGTTCAGATCGCCCTGCAGACGGGTGATTTCCTCGTCCGTGAGTGCGATTCGGGCCAGATCGCCCAAATGCACGATTTCTTCTTTGGTGAAAGTAGGCATGACCCTAACAGTAACGCGTCTGTGTGACGAGCGTGTGCCCTATTTCGTGCCCCGTTCGCAACCCGGCCGCAACTGGCCGCCATCCGTTCGACGGCCGTTCCGTCGCCTGGTCGGCGAGCACGCATCCGCTATTGCGGCAAAGCGACGCTTAACGGCTTTTCTTGCCGCGTGCCGATGGCGCGATCAGGCTTGCGGCGCGGCGTGCTGGGCGATCCAGGCGTGCATGGAGACCGCGGCGGCGGCGCCGGCGTTGATGGAACGGACCGAGCCGAATTGGGAGATGTAGACCACGTCATCGGCCAGTTCGAGCGCTTTTTCGGACAGGCCCGGGCCTTCCGCGCCGAAAAGCATGAGGCAGCGTTTGGGGAAATGGTAGGTTTCCATGGGCACCGCGCCGGGAATGATGTCGAGCGCGATGACGCGGGCGGCTTGCAGTTCTGCTATTTTCGCGTCCAGAGCTTCCAGTTGGGCCATGGTTTCGCTTGTGTTCGGGGCAGTGCCGGAAGTGCCGTCCGTCGCGGCTGCGGAGCCACGCATATGGAAGGCGATGGCGGCGGCTTGCGATTGGGCGGCGGCGATTTCGCCGGCGATGCGCAGTTTCCAACATTCGACAAGTTCCGTTATGGATGGATGGTTTTCGACGTGCTGGTACAGCTCCGTCATGAGCGCGCCCTTGCGATTCCATTTGTGCGGGCCGACAATGTGCACGCGGCGCACTTGGAACGCGTTGGCGGTGCGCACCATGGAGCCGATGTTGAAATCGTGGGTCCAGTTCTCCACGGCGACTTCGAAATCGTGGCGCCCGCGGGAGTCCAGGTCGGCTTTGATGGCCGCGACCGTCCAGTAGCGGTAGCGGTCGAGCACGTTGCGGCGGTCGCCTTCGTCGAGCAGGGTGGAGTCGAAGCGGATGTCGTAATTGGGGGATGACGCATCGTCCGGGCGTGGTTCGCCTGGATGGGTTTGCGACCACGGTCCTACGCCGACCTCGCGGAACGTCGGTTCGCCGGATGCCTGTGCGGCAACATCGATGGGATTGGGATCGTGCACGTTCTCCCCTTCATAGGAACAGCAATACAAATATGTCAAAGGCCCGCGCATCCGTATGCATCATCATGCTTGTCATCGCACATTCGACGACGTCAACGGCAGATATGTTTGCGGTCGGTCGGCGGGAAACTCGGTGTTCAGTGGAGTTCGGATTCCTTGAACACTTCGACGAACGGCAGTTCGGATTCCTCCGAAGTGACCGGGTTGATGACCTTGATGGTCGGGTCGACCATGTCGACACCGCCGATCAGCGAGGCAACGGCCAGCACTTTGGCGCCTTCGTTCTCCACCACGGAGAAGTCGAGGCTCAGCTCGTTGCCGTTGCGCAGGGTGACCAGCGATGAGGTCTGCACATACGATTTTTCAGACAGCCAGGAGTCGATCAGCACCACGCGTTTGCCGGCAATCGACGGACCCTTGATGGACGGATAGACGAAGTCCATGACGAAACCGTCCAAATCCTCACCACGGGAGGCGGCGGCCTGAATCATGGCGGAGACCAGCGGCACGGCCGCGGCGGTCAATGCGCCGACCGCGTCGAAATCGTCGACGGAATAGCCGGCTTCCTCCAACGTGTCGAGCAGGATATGGCCGACGATGGAGGCTCCACGATGGTCGAACAGCACGGAGGAGAGTTCCGAGAAAGGCTTGTCCTTCATTTCGGCCTGCAGCAGCGTCTTGAGCTGGTCGCGAGGTTCGAGCATGGCGAAATCGACGGTGGATTCCGTCGAAGCGGAAACAGACTGGCCCGCAGCGGAATCATGCGTCGGAACCGGTGTCGTCTTGCGGAAAGTGTTCTCTTCGGTCATGGTTCCAGCCTATCCTTTCGGCTCGTCATTCACCGTGCGGTATGGGTGATTTATGAGCGATAAACATGGTTATTCGGCGTTGGTCTCGGGAGCGGACAACTCGCGGATATCCCCTTTTTCGGGCGCGATCATGTCGACGGTGCCGATGACCTTGCTTTGGTCGACGCGTTGCAGTTTGCGCGCGGTGACCAGCACGCGCGATTCGAGCGACGCGGCGAACGAGTTGTATGCGCCGACCGTTTTGGTGATGGCGGAACCCAGTTTGGTGGCCCGCTCCCCCAATACTGCAAACCGTTCGTACAGCTCTCGGGACAGGTCGAACAGCATTTTCGCGTCATCGGTCAGGCTTTGCTGCTGCCATGCGTATGCCACGGATTTGAGCACCGCCCATAGGGTGATCGGCGAGGTCAGCGCGACTTTCTGCGCGAATGCGTCGTCCATCAGTGTCGGGTCGGTTTCCAATGCGGCCTGCAGCAACGATTCGTTGGGGATGAACGCGATCACGAAATCCGGAGCATCGCTGAACGCGTTCCAATAGGCTTTGTCTCCCAGGGTCTTCACATGGTCTCGTACCGCTTTGGCATGGGAATGCAGCAGCTCGTTCTTGCGGGCCAGTTCCTCCGGTGAGGCGGTGTCTGGAATCTCGCATGCGCGCTGGTAGTCGGCGTATGGCGCTTTCGCGTCGATCGGAATGGTTTTGCCGCCCGGCATGTGGATGATCATATCCGGCCGTTGCGTATGTCCATCGGCGTCGGTGACCACAACTTGGGTGTCGAAATCGACATGTTCCAACAGACCCGCCGATTCCACGATGTTGCGCAGCTGCGCCTCGCCCCACGCGCCACGCACCTTGTTGTTGCGCAATGCCGATGATAGGGCGCTCGTCTCGCGATCCAATCGCGCCTGCTGTTCGCCAAGACCTTTGAGCTGTTCGCCGAGCGCGCCCATCTCATGCTTGCGGCCCTCTTCGATTTGCGCGACCTTCGTCTGCAGGGCGTCGAGGTTCTTCTGCACCGGAGCCAGTGCGGAGAGCACCTTGCTTTGCTCCTGCAGTTTCCGTTCGCTTTCGGCTTGACGACGGTTCGCTTCTTCGGCGGCACGCTGCCGTTCACGTTCCACGCGCATTTCCTCGGCACGCTGGGCCTGTGCCAATTGCGATTTGAGATACGTCAGCTGTTGGCTGAATCCTTCCGCCTGCGTACGGTATTGCACAACAGCCGCGTTGAGATTGCTGATGTCCTGTTTGTCCGCCTCGATCTGCGCCTTCGCCTCGTTCAGGTCGGATTCCTTCGCGCCACGGGCCATATCCTGCCCTTTGGCACGGCCCGCGAAGAAGCCCGCAGCCGCTCCGAGCGCGGCCACGATCACCAGCAATATCACTACAAACACAGGATTATCGAACATACGTTCGATGGTATCACGTCGTCAGGAACACATCAATCCACGCATCCACATTCATTCGCAAGACCGACCGCATGCCACACAACCGTGCACTATGCTGAAATCAGCCGAACGCGAAATGCATCAGCCCAACACGAAGGGACATTATGGGATTCGATCTGTTTTTGGCGGCCGTGTCGATTGTGGCCGCAGCCATTGCCACTTGGGCGTTGTTGCGGCTGTTTCCAAGCTCGGACGCACGCCGGGCGATTCCGCTGCGGACGGACGGCGGATTTGCCGACCCATCCCACACAACCGATGGTGGAGTGACGATAGACGGCAAAGTGACGGCAGACGGCGAATCGGCATCCGACATCGACGGACAACCCACCGACCACCTCGGCAAGCGCCTCGTCATCGCGCTTATCCTGACCATTCCAACGTTCGTCATCACATTACTGGCGCTGGCCAAAATCGCCATGCCGGGCTGGCTGACGAATCCGTGGCTGCACGCCATCGTCATCACGCCGGTCATGTTCTATTGCGCGGCGCCGATTCACCACCGCGGCCTGCCCGCATTGCAGCGGCGACATCCGAACGGCGATTCGCTGGTTTCGCTTGGCATGGCGATTGTTTACGCGTACAGCCTGCTGCTGTGCGTGGTGTCGTGGATTTTCCCGGCCGGCTCGCGCGATCCGTATTTCGCGTTCGTCGGCGTGGTCGCGACGCTTTCGCTGGCTGGCACGCTTGTCCGGCAACACGCGATGACCGCGCAGCAGACGGCAGAAACAGAAAAGGCGCAATCGGCACAGTCAACAGAATCAACAGAATCGGCGCGATCTCAAGCGAAATCCCCTGAGCCAACGCAAGAAAAAAGCGCGGAAGAATTGCTCTTCCGCGCTGTGGTAGGTCATGAGATCCGCGCACGTGTGCTGCAGATCACCACGTCGGTGATGATGGTGGTCGCGGTGTGGACGTGCGCGTTGTGGCTGGCGTTCGGCATGCAACCGAAGCTGGCGATCGCCATACTGCTCGGTTCGACCGTGCTGTCGGTCGCAGGCCTGGTATTGCAGGCTTACGACCGACAGGTAACCAATCGATAATCGTCACTCAGCCGGGTTCGGGACGTCGGCGGAATCGTCCGTCTTCCCCTCGCCCATATCCTCCAGCTGGTCCGCGGCCCACGCGGACAGCTCCAGGTGGTCGCCGCCGGTCTGGTCCACCAGCACGGTGTCGCCGTCGTGCACTTCGCCGGCCAGCAGCATGCGGGCAAGCTGGTCGCCGACTTCGGTCTGCACCAGGCGACGCAGCGGACGTGCGCCGTACGCCGGATCGTAACCGGTGTTGGCAAGCCATTCGCGCGCCGAATCGGTCACGTCGAGCGTGATGCGGCGGTCGGTCAGACGTGCGGACACCTGCGCGACCTGAATGTCCACGATGCCGCCGAGCTCCTCGCGGGTCAGCGGGTGGAACATGACCAGTTCGTCCAGACGGTTGATGAATTCCGGCTTGAACTGCATGTGCACGGCGTCCATCACGGCCTTCTTCTTGGCGTCCGCGTCCATGTCGGGATTGACGAGGAACTGCGAGCCCAGGTTGGAGGTCATGATCAGAATCGTGTTCTTGAAGTCCACGGTCCTGCCCTGGCCGTCGGTCAGGCGACCGTCGTCAAGCACCTGCAGCAGCACGTCGAAGACTTCCGGATTGGCCTTCTCCACCTCGTCGAACAGCACCACCGAATACGGACGGCGACGCACGGCTTCGGTAAGCTGGCCACCCTCTTCGTAGCCGATGTAGCCCGGCGCGGCGCCGATCAGGCGGGACACGGAGGCCTTCTCCATGTATTCGCTCATGTCGATGCGCACCATGGCCTTCTCGTCATCGAATAGGAAGTCGGCGAGCGCCTTGGCCAGTTCGGTCTTGCCCACGCCGGTGGGGCCGAGGAACAGGAACGATCCGGTCGGACGGTTCGGGTCGGAGATGCCGGCACGCGAGCGACGCACGGCGTCGGAAACCGCTTGGATGGCTTCCTTCTGGCCGATCACGCGCTTGCCGAGGTACTCCTCCATGTGCAGGAGCTTCTCGTTTTCGCCCTGCATAAGACGGCCCACGGGGATGCCGGTCCAGTCGGAGACGATTTCGGCGATGGAGTCGGCGTCGACGCGGTCGGGGACCATCGGCACGTCGGCGTTGGCATTGTCGGCTCCGCCCGATTCCGCCTCGTTCTTCTCGGCTTGGGCGATTTCCTTCTGGATGGCCGGGATTTCGCCGTAGTTGATGGCTGACGATTTCGCCAGGTCGCCTTCGCGCTCGTACTTTTCGGCTTGCGTACGCAGCTCGTCGAGCTTCTTGCGCAGGTCGCCGATACGGTTGTGGCCGTTCTTTTCGGCGTCCCAACGCGCTTTCAGCCCGTTGAGCTTTTCGCTTTTGTCGGCGATTTCCTGGTTCAAATCGGCGAGACGGTCCTTGGCGCTGTCGTCCAGTTCCGCTTCGGCCTTTTCCGCGGCCTTGTCGTTCTTCGGATTGCCCAGCAGGTACGACTTCTCCATCTTGAGACGGTCCACCTGGCGGCGCAGTTCGTCGATTTCCTCAGGCGAGGAGTCGAGTTCCATGCGCAGGTGCGCTGCGGCCTCGTCCACCAGATCGATGGCCTTGTCCGGCAGCTGGCGTCCGGAAATGTAGCGGTTCGACAGGGTTGCCGCCGCGACCAGCGCGTCGTCGCCGATGGTCACCTTGTGGTGGGCCTCATACTTCGGCGCGATGCCGCGCAGGATGGCGACGGTGTCCTCCACGCTCGGCTCGCCGACGAACACCTGCTGGAAACGACGTTCGAGCGCCGGATCCTTTTCGATGTTCTCACGGTATTCGTCCAGTGTGGTGGCGCCGATCAGGCGCAGTTCGCCACGGGCCAGCATGGGCTTGAGCATATTGCCCGCGTCCATGGAGCCTTCGGCCGCGCCCGCGCCGACGATGGTGTGGATCTCGTCGATGAAGGTGATGATCTGCCCGTCGGCCTTCTTGATCTCCTCAAGCACGCTCTTCAGACGTTCCTCGAATTCGCCACGGTACTTGGAACCAGCCACCATGGAGCCCAGGTCAAGCGAGATAAGCTTCTTGTTCTGCAGGGTGGTCGGCACGTCGCCGGCGACGATGCGCTGCGCCAGGCCTTCGACGACGGCGGTTTTGCCGACGCCAGGCTCGCCGATCAGCACAGGATTGTTCTTGGTACGGCGGGACAGGATCTGGATGACGCGGCGGATTTCCTGGTCGCGGCCGATCACCGGGTCGAGCTTGCCTTCCTTCGCGGCGGCCGTCAAATCGGTGGAGTACTTCTCCAAAGCTTTATACGAGCCTTCCGCGTCGGCGCTGGTCACCTTGCGGTCGCTGCCGCGCGCGGCGGTCAGGGCGTTACGCAGCTTATCCGCGGTAAGACCGTTCTTTTCCAAGATGTCCGCGCTTTGATTAGGTTTCGCGGCCGCGATTGCGACCAGCATGAGGTCGACGGTGACGTACTCGTCTCCCCTCCGTTGCATTTCTTTTTCGGCTTGCGATAGCACCGCCGACAGCTGCCTGCTGACGTCCGGCTGCGTTGTGGTCGATCCGCTGGCGCTCGGCAGCGATTGCATCGCCTGATGCACTTCGGCGCTCACGTTTTGCGCGTTGCCGCCTGCCGCTTCGATGAGCGCGCGGGCCATGCTGTTTTCCTGACGCAGCATCGCGTCCAGCAGGTGCAGGGTGTCTACCTGCGGATTGCCCAGCGCCGCCGCGTTCTGAACGGCGTCCGAAAGCGCTTCCTGCGCCATCTGCGTGAACTTCTGTTCCATATCATCCTCCATGGTTCGCGCCCGGCCGCCCGGCCTTCGCTACCGGGCCGGCGTTCGGACGCATATGTCGTTGTCTGATATGCTCAACCGACTTCATCGCCATTATATTCCCAAAACTTGAGTCCCACACACTCAACTTTTTGCGTTTCTCAAAACCGTCTTTCGACACAGGACGGCAGTCACCGACAATCACCAGCGCTCACCGGCAATCGCAATACATACGAAAAAGGCGGGCAGCAACGTAACGAAATCACGAAACGTTGCAAACCCGCCTAATCCAAAGTCCGCCAGCAAGCCGAAAATCAGCCGCGCACCACCACGTTGCGCAGATCGCCGATGCCCTCGACGTGCACGATCGCCTCGTCACCCGGATCCAGATGACCCGACGCGTTCGGCGTACCCGTCATAATCACATCGCCCGGCAGCAGCGTGGTGAAACTCGTAATCGCCGCGATCTGCTCAGGAATGCCGTGAATCAGATTCGCCGTGGTACCCGACGCCATCGGCACATCCTCACCGTTGAGCGTGAAGGAAATCTTCGCATCCTTCCAATCCACATCGTCACGCGTCACAATCCACGGACCCAACGGGCACGCCGTATCAAAACCCTTCGCACGCGTCCACGTCGGATCAAGACCCTGCAGATCACGCAACGTCACATCATTCACGCACGTGAAACCCAGCACATAATCCATGGCCTGCTCCACCGGCACATTCTTGGCGATACGACCCATCACCACAGCCAACTCCGGCTCGAAATTCATATCATTCGAACACAGCGGAATCACAATCGGATCATCCGGACCAATCACCGACGTGCTCGGCTTGGTGAAAATCACCATATCCTCCGGCGCATGCTTGATATCGGAATGACCGGCCTCATGCATGAACTGCGCATGCGCCTCATAATTCTTCGCCAAACCGTACACCTTCGACGGAATCACCGGAGCCAGCAGACGAATGCCGTCACCATCCACCGGATAGCGCTCGCCGGTCGGCTCGACGGCCTGGCCGGACAGCGGATAGCCGTTCAAGGCCACGAGATAGTCCTTGCCGTCGTTCTTGTCGGTCTGAACGAAGGCGTACTGCGGTACATCATTATGCGTAAAACGTGCGATTCTCATACCCGCAAGTCTACCCGCTCGCCACGCCCGCCGTTCTCGACATGCGTCGCTTTGCGGACGATGCCGATTGCTCGCGTTTTTTACGATTTTTGCGATTATTTGCGATGCAGTTCCGCCCGCAACGCCGCCACCTCGCGTTCCAGCTCGTCGATGCGGCGCACCTGCTGGGCGATGAGCAGGTCGCGCACGTCACCTCCCGACAGAATCGGGACTTCGGCTGCGTTGCGCGGCGCGGGCAGCGTCGCATTGCTTTGCGTTTCCGTCGTTTGCGTTGGCTGCACCGGCTGCGATACCGCAGATCGAGCAACCTCCGCAGATTCCGCCGACGGCGCCACATCCGCCGACGCCGATGGCACCACTCCACCATTCCCATCAACCGATACCATCCGGTCCGTGCCCATACGGCAGGCAATCTTGCGCCAGCGCGCGAAACAACGTTCGATGCGCTTATAGCCGATCAGCGATGGGTCGAGTCCGGCTTCGCGGAACAGTTCGACCGGCGATTCGCCCGCATGGTACCGGCGCATGCAGTTGTGTTTGAACGATTCCGTGTAGGTGATGCGTCGCGACGTCGCTTCGGCCACCACCGGCAGCGAGCGCAGATATTCGACTTCTTCCGGACTGAACGCTCCCCCACCGTTGCACATGATGTTCCCTTTCGGCTTGGCGTGCGGCGGCTCCCTTCCACCGCACGGCAGTCGAATGGCCTCCGTCATGCCATTCCCCTGTTCGGCTTGCGATTCGGTTTGCGATGCGCGCTTGCGATACGTGTTTGCGATGCAAGGCCGCAATCCGATTCGTTGTTCGCTTCGTGTTCCATCATACCGGTACGAATGGCGTTTTTCCAACCATTTCAGGCGGTACTAAACCCTAAATCACCCGTATTCGTCACAACAAAAGCGGGTGAACCGTTGATCGCTCAACGACTCACCCGCCCGAACAAGCCCCGTTGCCTGTCTGCTGGCCCGCTCAGACCGCCATCGGCGTATCGGATTCGCGGAAGCGCAGCACGAGCGCCAGTCCGGCTCCGGCCATTACCAGGGCCGCGATGGTGAACAACGCGGTGCCCATTGCGCCGGTGAGCGGCAGCTGCGTGACGTTCTTCACGTTCTTGACCTGGATTGCCTTGTCGGACATGCCCTCGTCAAGCCTGCTTGCCAGACCGAGGTTGTTGGCGCCGACCAGCTTGAAGGTCGACTTGCCGGTTTCCTGGTTCACAGCTAGTTCGACGGTGAAGATCGGCACAAAGTTCTTCGCATAGCCGCTCGCGAATCCGGTTTCCTTCAGCGTGTACTTACCGGACTTCAAGCCCATGATTTTCACGTCGCCGGTGGTGGTTTCCACATCCGCGACAGCGCCGTTCTCGTTCGCTTCGGCAAGGCGGTATTCGCCATCCACAATCTTGATGAACTTGAGCGGGGTCTGCGAAACCTCGGTTCCCTCGAACACGTGGAACTTCGCTCCTGCGAGACCATTGGCATCGCTTCCGACACCGTACTTGTGGAAGGAGAAGCCCCCAGTATAGGAGTCGAATTCAACCGGCGTGTTCCACACCTCGGTGTCACGGGACACGGCCGCCTTGTTGGTAACCTTGTTGCCCATGTCGATGATGTCCTTGTTGACCACGGCGGTGTAGGTGATGACCAGCTGGCCGCTCTTGTTGGCCAAGTCGAATTCCAGCACGGTGGTGGTCTTGCCGTCGGCTCCAACGGTCGGAACGGTCACGTAGGTGAACGGCATATTCGTTTCCGTGCCATCCGCGGTTCGAACAACGGACTTGAAGTCCTTGTTGACCGTCAGACCCTTGGATGCCACGTCCTTCACGAAGTACGGATACTTGTCGTAGCCTTCGGCCGCGTTCGGAATATCCAGCGTGATGGTGTAGGCGACGGTCTGCCCAATGCTCACGCCTTCAGTGGTGGTAATCGTATCGGCCGTCTTGCCCGGCTGGTCGGGCTCGTTCTCGTTCTTGGCCACAAACATGCCGACAGCGTTGATCTTGCCCTGGCCGGTTGCCGGATCGCCCTTCACTTTGAATGTGGCGGCCACGCCGTTCAGCGTGGTGGCGACGATGGCATTGGTTCCCCGACCGCCGTCCTTGTCCACATCGGTGATGAGATACCAGCCTTCTTCAAGCGAATCGATGGCAGCCGTACCGCCGTTGCCTGCAACGGTTTTGTCGGCAACGACGCCATCGCCAACCGCCAACGAGGCCGCGAATGTGCGGAACCAGGCGGCGTCGTTATCGCCGGTCTTGGTTGCGGCGAACGCGGCCGGATTGCTGTCATATTCGGAGGGCATGCTGACAACGGGGTCCATGTTGTTGTTGGCGGCGGCCACCGCGTCGGTCACCGCAGTCACCCAATCGGCGTCGGTGTCGACCTGCACGGCGTCACCGTCCACCGTCAGCGAGGCGAACTTGTACGCGGAGTAGGTGTGCCCCTTCTGCGAATGCCGCACTTCGATCGATGCGCTGCCGGCCGCATACGCTCCGGCGGTACCGAACGCCATACCGCCCAGCAACGTTGCCGCCGCGGCGATTACTGCACAAAGCCTTCTCGTCTTCATGATGAGAGACCTCTCTTCCTTGGTTTGGTCGGCCTTGTTGCCGCAGCCGATTGGTTGGTTTTATGGGAAGTTTCGTATATTGTGTTGTTCTTTAGTTGTGATTGAAAATTGCGATTGCCGGATTGCGATCAGAGAATTGCGATTGCCGTCCGGCAGTTCCGTCAAGGCCGTCCGCGCCCGATCAAAGCCAGTCCGACGATGCCCGCAAGCAGCAGCACCAGTGCCGTGACGCCGGCCACGACCAGCCAGGTCCGTCCTTCCGATGCGCCGGATAGCGGCAGCACGGCCACCGTCTCTTTCACGTTGGTGAACGAGGCTTCGTAGGTGGCGGTCTGTCCCTTGTCGAACGCGCTCCACATGTCGGCTCTGGTGATGCTGATCGGCACTGAGGTGACGTTGCCTTTCGCGTGATAGCCGGCGATGTTGCCTTCCGTGACGGTGTAGTCGCCTGCCATCACGCCACGGAATGTGTACTGCCATTCGCCGGTAGGCAGCTCGCCATCTTCGGAAAGGTCTTTGCCCAGCTTCGATGCGCCGCCCTGCATGAAATCGATGCGCAATGTGGCTCCGCTCGCCGGCATTCCGCCTTCCCAATGTTTCGTCACGACCACGTTGGCGGACGGCACCTGCAATACGGGATGCTGGTAGGCCGCGCAGGCGGACTGCTTGTCGAAGGTGTAACAGACCTGCGCCGACGCGTTCGATCGGAAGCCCGGCTTTCCTGCGGAGGTCGTGCCGGTGCCCGCGTCGCCGGTCGCGTCGTAGTTGATGCCGCCGTCGACCATATTGACCCGCGCGTAGGCGCTGTCGGTTGGCACTATGCCGTACGAGAGCGTGTAGGTCACGTTGTGCAGCAGCTCGTAATCGCCGGCGAATTCGACGCGGATCTTGCCGTTGCCGGCGTCGCTGTACCACAATGTGTAATCACGTTCCAGCACTGGAGGCGTAGCCCCCGAAGGCAGATTCGTCACGTTGAGCGTCACGCCGCCGGTCACCCGGTAGTAGGTCGTTCCGCCGAAGTTCCGCATGCTGGCCATGTTCCAGACAACGCCATCGACCTGCGCGTATTCGGACAGCTCGTCGACGATCGAGACGCCGCTGTAGGCGCTTCCCGTGGTGATTTCCTTCTGGATGTCGTCGAAGATCTTCGTCAGGTCGTCAGCGCTGTTGATGGCCTTGTAGTAGCCGAGGTTGCCGCCCGTAACCCAATTGGCTTTGTCGTACGCGGTGGCGTTCGGATAGTTGCTGGATACGGCGTGCATGAACTGGTTGGCTTGGTCGTTCTCCCTGTTACCGAACGATTGCTGCTCCGGATTGGCGCCTTCGAAGATGCCGATGCTGTAGATGAGCGTGCCGGCCGATTTCATGGCGAGCGCGGTTGTCACGGCGTCATTGGCGACTCTCGTGCTAAAAGTGTTTTGCGTGGTCGGCACACCGTCCGCGAAGAAAATGACGATTTTCTTCGCGCCTGGCCTTGCCTGCAGCAATGCCGTCTGCGCGGCGGCCATGCCTTTGTCCGCAGGGGTCGCGCCATTGGCGGACAGCCTGTTCACCGATGATTTCAGAGCGGCGGTATCGCTGGTCAGGGAACTCACCACGCCGGATGTCTGCCCGAATTGAGCGATGGCGATTCGCACTTTGCTGTTTTCGTCCTGGATGGTGTCGTTGGTAGTCTCGGTGGCGTCGATGAAGCTGGTCGCCGCCTCTTTCAGCGCCGTCAACCGCTTCGGATTCGATTTGTTGCATCTTCTTTGGCTTCCGTCCATGCAGTAGTTCATCGATCCGGACGTGTCCAGTACGAGCACCACTTCGATTTTCTCCGTGGTCTCATGGCTTTCGCGGGTATCCTTGCCCACCACGTTGAGGTTCAGCGTGTATTTGCCGCCGTTGTTGTATGTGATGCTTTTCGTGTGGTCCGGCTGCGGCACGGCGACGTTACGCGCGGCACGCATCACGGTTTTGCGATTGAAGGTGAAGCGATCGCGCATGATGTGTTCGTCGGCGTCGGCATCGTCTTTGGCAGCATCATTCTTGTCGTTATCGTTGCCGTTTTGAGCCGACGCGGCATCCTTGTCGGCGTCATTCTTACCGTTCTTGTCGGCATCGTCGGCATCTTCAGCAGTGTTGCCATCGTTGTCAGCATCGTCCGCATCGCCGGTTTTGCCGTCATCGGCTGTCGCGCCCGCATCGCCATTCGCCACAGCATCCGTGCGATTTTCGCCGGCATGGTCGTTTCGATCGCCGTCTTGAGCCGGTGCAGCACCATTTGCAGGTACGTCAGCGTTCTCAGCCGTCGGCTGCCTAACCGCCTGCCGTTCCTGCTCCTTCTGCTCATTCGGCTGTTCCGTCTTATCGCACGGCTGCCGCTGTTCCGGCATCGCCTCCGACGGTTGTTCCGGTTGCGATTGCGACTGCAGTTGCGATTGCGCTTGTTCGTTCGATGGCTGCTGCGATTCGCCGTCGTCCGTAAGGCATTGTGCGTCGTCATCGTCCGTTGCGGACTGTCCGGCAACATCTTGCCCGGCAATGTCGGCAACGTCCGATCCGACTGCGTTTTCAGCATCGGATTGTTGTGTCGATTCCGGCTGGCTCGCTGCGGATTCGGCGGCCACGTTGCCGCCATCCGTCACCGTTTCGTCGGCGAACGCGGTCGCGCCGGCTCCCGTGGTGCCGGCCAGCATCGCAATCGTGACAAGCAATGCGGTGAATTTTCCCATCCGCGCGCCACACCGGCTTATGAAGCCGGCAAGCGGGTCCTTCATCCGCTTCATGACATGTCCATCTCTCATGGCGCTGCGGCGAATTGCCTATGCGCCTCCATGCCTTGAACCTTATGGATGAACGTTTTGAAACCCGTCCCCTCCATTGATGGGTTCGGGGAACGTACGGACCCGCGAAAATCGCGGCCTTCCCCCTTATCCTTTACGCGGCCAGGCGGAAGCGTGCCGCATGATTCGGTGTCGGGGCCGCATCGACCGCACGACCATGCAGCACAACAGCATGCCGCCCATCGTGCAAACGATGGTCATGGCGAGCGCGCCCAGTTCGGTCGCACGTTCGTCGCGCACGTCGGCCGGATCTGGCGCGGGCAGCGGTATTGCGACGCGATGCCCGGAGACTAGCAGCCGATGCGTGTTGATGCCGTATGGCGTGCAGGTCATCAACGTCAGCCGGTCTTCGCCGGGCACGATTTTCAACCGTGAGACGTCGTCCGGTTCGATCACGCTGATTCGGTCCACTTCGTATCCCAGCGTCTCGTCCATCACTTTGATGTACATGAAATCGCCGTCGTGCAGTTCGTCGAGCCGTGTGAACATCAACGATTTGACCAGGCCGCGATGCCCGGTGACCACCGTATGCGAGCCAGTGCCGCCGACCGGCAGGCTGGTGCCGTACAGATGCCCTGCGCCGACGGCGAGCACCGGTTCGGACGTACCATGCCGAATCGGCAGTTCCACGCCGATTTTGGGCACCAATACCGTGCCCATGATGCCTGCGCCGGAATCCAGCAGGCCCTGATAGTTCGCGTCCGTGTCCGCCGCGGAAAGCCCGGAACCGCCGGAAGGCGCCGAATCGTCGGCGACATCAGCATCTCCGGCAGTGCCAGCCGGTCTGGTAGTGAACGGATCGGCCGCCTCGCCCAATACCGGCTGTCCTTCCACGGCAAGCCGCCGATTGTATGCGCGCGCCCGTTCCAACTCCTCCATCGCCATCGGATACGGCCATCCGGCAACCGTGCGAGCCGCCGAATCGGATGTCTCGGCCAAGCGCCGCGCGGAATGCGCCTGCATGGCGAACGGCAACGACGCGACCACCACCGCGCCCACGATCAGCAGCACGGACACGCACCGCACCAATATGAAACGAATCCGCCGCAGCCTGCGCGCGCGAACCACATCGGCAATGTCAATCGCCTCGTAAAACGACGGCGTTCCAGCGAACGTTCCAGCAGACGTTCCAGCGAACGCAACAGTTCCGGCATGACCACTGTCGGCAGCTGCATCGACATCAGATCCGACTCCGGCGCCATTGCCGATGCCATCGTTATCATCACCGGCATCATAGGAATCAGCCGAGGCGCCCGCCACGGCACCGAACAGCCGCATGGGCGAACGCAGCACCGCATGCGCATGCACGTAGGAATCCGTCCTGCGGGCGAGCAGACGGACGGGTTTACTCATCAATCAAGAGGCAGACCAAAACATGGGTTTCTCCTTCGAACACACCCATGTTCACACCCGCCATACGAAAGCCCTTGCCCCCTATAGGAGGGCTTACCCCTAGAAAGACAACGGTTTCAGGCACGAAACCGGCAATTTTGGCACCAAACCGCGCAGCACCCCACCTACCGGCGGAACGCAGCTCAGACAAGCCGTTTTTCAGAGGAATGCAAGTCAGACGAATGTAAGCCAGACGAATGCAATCCAGGCGGACGAGCCCCGCAAATCCTTAAAAAAACAGAAAAAGTCAAAGAAAGCGCTCAGATGAACGCACGCTCACCGAAAATCGCAGTGCCGACGCGCACGATGGTGGAACCTTCGGCGATGGCCAGTTCCATGTCGCCGGTCATGCCCATCGACAGTTCCCGGCAACGGTCCGTGCCCGGTTCGCCGGATGCGAGGATGAGGTCGCGGGTCTTGCGCAGGTGCGAGAAACCGCGGCGAATCACCGTTTCGTCGTGCACATGCGCGCCGATCGTCATCAGTCCCTGCAATTCGATGCCGTCCAACGTGCCGATTTTCTGCGCGATGCGGATGGCGTGCGCCGGATCGCAACCGGATTTCGATTCCTCGCCGGATTCGTTGACTTCCAGCAACACGCCGACAGTAATACCGCGAGCCACGGCTCTACGTGAAATTTTTTCTGCCAAATCGATTGAATCGACCGATTCGATAGTGTCGACCACCGGCAGCACTTTGCCGATTTTATTGCTTTGCAGCTGGCCGATCAGGTGGAATGGAATATGCTCCGCCGCAGCATCCGGCGCGGCGCCTGCGACGCCCAGCGAAAACCCGCGTTCCGCGCATCGCCGTGCCAGCCCTTCGGCCTTCGCCGTCACTTCCTGCGGACGGTTCTCGCCGATCATGCGCACGCCGGCATCAATCGCAGCCATGATTTCGCCGATGTCGCGCGTCTTCGTGGCGGCCAGCAGGCGCACGGAGCCGGCTTCGCGTCCGGCTTGTTCCTCAGCTGCCGCGATGCGGTCGAGCACACGATGCACGCCGTCCGTGATCTCACGTGCGCGCGCATCGTCGATCACCTCGTTGGCGAGGTTCTTGTGATCCATGTATGCAGTCATCGTCCACCTCTCGCAAATTCATTCGACCGCCGGTCCGCGGCCGGCACCACCGTTTCCGGCATGTCGGCTGATATTTCGATACCAGTGTTACCAGAAAACCGCCGACAACGTATAAAGAAGCCCGCGCGATGACCTGAAGTGAAGCGATAAAGCGGTCATAAATTCGCGCAGGCTATAAAACTAGACGGCAGTAGAAGGGGGACTTCAAAGACTCCGTCTGCACATTTAATGTATCAGATAAATGCGCGCGAACCGCCGGAAAAACCAATAAATCTGAAAACTTTTTTTCAGATTTTATCCCCCTTGCGTAGTCCCTCCACCAAACGCTCCAATTTATCGACGCGATCGCTCAACACCATCACCTGGCATACCAGCGATTGGATCTTGCCCAACGGCACTTCCGACATCGCATTGTGGCTGTCCACAGCCGTATCATGCGGTTCCGGCTCTTCGGCCGCCTTGCGCATGATGTCCTCGTCGCGCTTCCAGCGTGCGATATTGCGTTCGATGCGCTTGTGCCCGATGACCGATGGGCTCAATCCCGCGGAAATGAAGATCGCAGTTGGCTTCTCCCCCTGCAGATACCGCCTCATGCAGTCGATTTGGAATTCCCTCGCATACGTGATTCTGCTGTCCGTCACCGCGTCGATCGACGGCAATGTACGCAGGTATTCGATTTCCGCTCTACTGAAATATTCACCCCTTGTAAATCCCCTTTTGACCGGCCATACCGATAACGCATAGACCGAATTGCCGAAATCACCACCCAGAATACCGGATAACGCACATCACCTTACGCACACCCCAAACGAAACGCGCGGCCCGTATCACCATGCGCTAAATATCCTTCTCACACTGTGAGATATCTCACAGTGACGGCACGTTTTCGGAGCACGCTGCAGCCTCGGCATGGCACGTCACGGCACGTCCAGCAACGCATTCCACAATCGCGTCCCACGAAACCCGCCGTTCCGGCCGCCGATGCAGGTACAGTTGCAAGCATCGGCGCGACCGGTCTCCGCATCGGCAACACCGAACCGCCCGCCAACGACAGGAAGGAACCCCGTGCCAGGTCGTTTCGCCCCCACCCCATCAGGCCGCATGCACATCGGCAACATCTATGCGATGCTCGGAGCATGGCTGTCCGCGCGTAGCCGCGGCGACGGCATGCTGCTGCGCATCGAAGACATCGACGAACCGCGCGTGGTGCCCGGCGCGGCCGAACTGATGATGGACGATCTGCATTGGCTTGGCTTGGATTGGGACGGCGATCCGGTGTTCCAATCCGCTCGGCACGACCTGTACCGTGAGGCGCTGCATTGCTTGGAAAACCTGACGATTGACGACGCATACGATTCGCCGTTTGACGAGCGCAACGACCACACCCCCGCAGTCGGCAGCGCAGCCAACAACGCAATCGCTGGCACAACCCCGCTGATTTACCCTTGCTTCTGCTCGCGCGCCGACATCCGCGCAGCCTCCGCACCGCAGGAAGGCGACCGTTTCATGGTGTATCCCGGCACGTGCCGCCGGCTTATCGCCAGCAATCCGGATACCGTCCGGCGGCGGCTGGCCAACGGCGACCGCCATTCGCTACGCATCGCCATGCCCGCCGACACAAACCCGCACGCAACCGTCCAATTCGATGACGCAGTGTTCGGCCATCAGGAATTCAATCTGGCGCACGACGTCGGCGATACCATCGTGCGCCGCGCCGACGGCCTGTTCTCCTACCAGCTGGTGGTGGTCGTGGACGATCTTGACATGGGCGTCGACGACATCGTGCGCGGCCGCGACCTGCTCCGGTCGAACGCCTTGCAAATCGCCATTCGCCGAGCGCTTATCAAGGCGGGATTCCGCAAGGCGAAAACGCAGGCCTCTGCACCATCGCAGCACGCACCACAATCGCAATACACCCCATATAACCCCGAAAACCCACGGTACGCGCATCTGCCGCTTATCGACAACGCGGCCGGCCGCAGGCTCGCCAAACGCGAGCGCTCTTTGGATATGGGGGCGCTGCGCGCGCATGGCGTCACCGCGGAGCAGGTTGTCGGCTATTGCGCGTGGCTGCTTGGTTTGCAGGGCGATTCCGCGCATACCAGTCCGCAGCCGATGAGCGCCGTCGAGGCGTTGCAGGAGTTCGATTGGGGTAAGGTACGGGCCGATACGGCCGACCGCAGTATCAGCCAAGACGATTTCGACGCGTATTTCGGCTTGTGACAACGGCTGGCCGGGTCTCGCCGAATTGCCGAGACGACCCGGTCAGTCCGGAAAACAGCAGAAAGCAGCAGAAAATAACGGGAAGCAGTCGACGTTCAGCCGATCCACAGCTCCGAGTCAAGCGGATATTCGTTGACCTTGCAGCCGTCCAAATGCATGGATTGCTCCTGCATCAGCGGCGCCAACTGGCCTTCGCCGGCGCAGGTCGTTTCGTTGTCGATGTGCCCCAGCCGGTGTCCGACCTCATGGTTGATCACCATCGTGCGGTATCGCGCCAGGTTGCCGCCGGCGGCGAGCCATTGTTGCGTGCCGCCGTTCCAACGGTCGTCGTTGACGATCACGTTGTTGTCGACCCTGCAGCTGTATTCCACCGAGCATGATGGCGAGAACGACGTCATTTCCGACGCTTGGGACAGCACGAGATTGAAATCGCAGTTGCCGTCCGTGGATTGGTCGAATATGGCTCCGGCGCGTGGCCATCCGTGTTCGCCGTTGAGGATGCGGAACGCCGCGTTGCCGAATTCGTCGGCCGAACCGACGTTTCCTTTGGTTGCGATGCAGTAATGGTATTGCGTTATCGGTTTGCCGCTGTTTTGCGCGGTTTCCTGCGCTTTGTTCAGAATCGCGGTTTTCTCGTCGTCGCCCAGTGCCGCCGATTGCGCGCTCACCGCTTTGGCGACGGCCTGCTCTTCCTGCGATTGTTTGGTTTCCGGTTTGGTTTTTTTGGCCGTCTTATGCTGATTGGTTTTAGCTGTTTTCTTGGCTGGCTTCTTGGCCGACGTCGAATGCGTGGCTTGTGCCGTCGTCTGCGTGCTCGGCGTCATGCGGACCAGCAGTGCGTGCACGCTGCAGGACGTCATCGATGCGATCAGCAGGAACAGCACGAGCACCAGCACGGCGACCCTGCGGATGCGAAACGCCTCAAGCCGTTCCCGTTGGCCCATTGTGGCGTCGGCTTTCGGATCGAGCGCACGTATGATACGACGAATCCGCTTCAATCCAGCCTCCCGATATGGTGATGTTTCTCTCTTCGGCAACAGTACCAGTCTCAGTCAACATGCCGAAGCCGCCGACCGCCATGCATACCACCTATGCGTAAGGCCCGCGATTCCGGAGGGAATCACGGGCCTTACCAGCATGCCAGACGAATGCCGGCAATCGTCAAAGTAATGCTCAGGCAAACAGCACCTTGAACAGGAACGCGCCGACGATAGCGCCTGCGATCGGGGCCACGACCGGAATCCAGGCCTCGCCCCAGCGGGAATCGCCCTTGTTCGGAATCGGCAGGATGGCGTGCAGGAGGCGCGGCATGAGGTCGCGGGCAGGGTTCAGGCCAGGGCCGGTCGGACCGCCCATGGAGGTCACGAGGCCCCACACGATGAAGCCGACGACGATGGATGCGGCGGCCGGGTTCGCCTTGCCCCACGGCAGAGACAGGCAGCACAGGGCGCCGAGCACCAGCATGAAGGTGCCGAAGAACTCGTTGAGGAAGTAGTTCACGCGGTCGTTGTGCGCGTCGGTGGTGCAGAAGGTGCCGAGGATGGCTTCGGCATCGTCGGTGTCCTTGTAGTGCGGCAGGTAGGTGACGTACACGATGAGCTGGCCCGCCACTGCGCCGAGCAGCTGGGCGATGATGTACGGCAGGACTTCGTTCCACGGGAACATGCCGTTGACGGCCTGCGCGAGGGTCATGGCCGGGTTGATGTGGGCGCCGGAGACGCCGCCGAACATCAGGACCGGGAACATGACGCCGAAGCCGTAGCCCATGGCGATGTTCAGCCAGCCGGCATGGTAGCCCTTGGTGTTTTTCAGTTCCGCGTTGGCGACAGCGCCGTTGCCGAAGACCATCAGCACGGCGGTGCCGACGAATTCCGCGGCAAGCTTGGTGAAGAGTGTGTATTCCACTGCAGTTTCCTCTATTGCTTCTTCTCTAACGATTCTTACGATTCGTGCGATTCGAGATGAATTGCGATTCCGCTCTGGGCGGACAACAGCGCACTACCTTACTCCGTACGGAGGAAGTAATGCGGCTTTGGGTGGACACATGTCCGAAATACGAAAAAGACCCAAGCCATTGGCTTGGATCTTGTCTGTGCCCCCTCAGGGATTCGAACCCTGGACACGCTGATTAAGAGTCAGCTGCTCTAACCAACTGAGCTAAAGGGGCGTTGGTCTTGGCGAGGTTTTTGTTCTCGCTGAGCACATGGAGTAAATATACTCAGAATCGGAAAGAACGCAACCTTCGGCGTGTCGCAATCATAAAACCGCTATTTTCCAACGTTTTCAGCAAATCGCCGTCTATGGTGCACATCGCGTCATACGACGAAAAATGCGGCGCGATGGCGCCATAAAATCCAAGTAATCACATTTTCTTCACATTCTGCCGCAATGCAACCACTCCGACAGTCAACGGCACGAACTTTTCCATCACACATTTCCACCGCGGCGAGCCGAATAGCACGCATCATCGTCGAGCCCGTCGGCGCGCCAGAGGCCCTTTATAATAAGGGCCATGGCGCGTCACAGGAGTATATGACGCGCATCAAGAAGGAGAAAGGCTTACCTATGGCATGCCCAAATTGCGGTCAGCCGACCATCGAAGGCGCTAAATTCTGCGCCTCGTGCGGCTCACCGCTCACCCAAACGACCGCGGCGGCACCGCAAGCGCCGGCCGCGCCGGAATCCGATGACGGCACCATGCTGTCTTCCGCGCCGCACATGGCACCGGCCCCGCAGATGCCGACCGCTGCCGTCCCGCTGCCCAATAGCGCCGCACCGGCAGCTCCGCAAACCACCGTCCCGCAGCCCACCACACCGCAACCGGCGGCGCAAGCACAGCCGACCGCTCAGGCGCAGGCAACGCAACCGGTGGCACCACAGGCCGCGCCGACGCAGCAGTTCCAGTACGCGCCATCCCCGGCCCCGCAGCCGGCAGCAGCGCCGCAGCCAAGCCAGCCGACCCAGCAAATCGCCCGTCCGGCGGCCGATCCCACCATCACCGCGCTGACCACACCGCAGTCCATGAAGACCATGGGCGCCAGCCTCGGCATCGGTCTCGGCGCGAGCGTGGTGTTCGCACTGCTCGCATCAATCGTCTTCTTCATGGGCAATGCCGCGGCCAGCAACGGGCTTGCCAGCATTCCGGGCTTTTCCGACACCGCCTCCTTCCTGGGCAACAACGGTGTGTCCGGTTCCGGCCCGAATTTCTTCCAGATTCTCTTCACCGTGATGACGCTCGGCGTTGGCGGTTCGCTGAATCTCAAAACCAGCTCCCAGGGCTTCTCGCTGAGCAATCTCGGCATTGACGCCTCGCACGTCAGCGTGACGCTGCCGGTCGGACTGCCCGGTGTGGCATTGGCGATCGGCGCCGCGTTCGGCGCATATATGCTGGCACGCAGGTTCGCGCTTCGTTTCAAGTGGACGGGCGTCATCAGCTCGCTGATCGTCGGCGTGCTGTCCGGCCTGGTGCTGCTGGTTTTCGCAGCCATCTTCCCGGTGACGGTGGGTGGTTCCTACAGCGACTATTCCGCTTCCGCGTCGCTTTCCGGCGTGTCCTTCCGCACGTTCTGCATGGCGTTCCTGCTGTCGGCAGCCGGTGCGCTGGCCGGCTACGCGTTGGCACAGTATGCGGGCGATTCGGGTAACGTCTTCTCCGCCGCTTGGCGTTGGGCGCACCGCGCTCGTGGCTTCGTGCGCACGCTGGTCGAATCGTTTGCGATCTACGGCGTGCTGTTCCTGGTGCTTGGCCTGGCGGCAACAATCGCCATGTCCGCCGCGAACCATCTCGGCGCAGGCGGTCTGCTGCTGGTTCCGCTGCTGTTCCCGGCTCTGCCGCTTATGCTGATTTCGCTGTCCTCGTTCGGCGGCATCGCCTTCTCGACGTCCAGCTACAGCGTCCATACGATCACGTTGTTCAACGTGTCCTCCCTCAGCCAGTATGGCTGGATCTTGTGGATCTGCTTCGTGCTGTTCCTGCTTGCCACGTTCTATATCGCGCTGCGTGAGACCGCGCGCAATATGTACGACCCGTATTACGCGGGCTGGCAGCATACGTGGAAGGCTCCGGTGGCCGCGATGGTGTTCTGGCTGGCCGCGGAGTTCCTGTTCACTTATTTCGCGGCGGGATACGCCTCGTCCAGCATGTCGATGACGACCCCGATGTGGTATTTCCTCGTCGCCGGCATCTGGGCGTTCCTAATCGAGGTGGCCGCGATGACGTTCGGTCCGACGCTGGTGGCGTCCCTGCCGGGCATGTGGCGGATCATCGTCGGTGGCACCGTGCAGCAGACCCCGCAGAACGTGGTCGATTACGTCAAGTCCTGCGATCCGTCCTACGGCATGAAGAAGACCTCTGCCACGGCGAGCGGCACGACCGCAACAGCGACCATGCCGACGGCTTCGGCTGCCGCACAGCCGGCCAATCCAACTACTCCGGCAGCTCCGGCCGCATCGGTCCCCCAGCCCGCGACGCCGGCTGCGCCGATGCCCGCGCCCACCGCTCCTACCGCAACACCTGTTTCACAGGCCGTTCCACAACCGGTCGCCCCGACGTCCATGCCCAATACGACAACGGGCAACACGGCAACGGGTGCGGTGCCGCTGCCGCAATCGCCAGCAGGCACGGCTTCTATGCCGGTCGCAGCTCCGGGGGCAGGTCAGCCGCTCGACCCAAAAACTAAGAAGACGATCCTTATCAGCGGCATCGTAATCGGTGCCCTGATTGTGTTGGGCATTGTCTACGGTGTGCTCAACTCGACCGTCTTCAGCGCGAAATCCGTGGCGCAAAGCTATCTGACGGCGATTGCCGACGGCAAGTATGACAAGGCCAATGGCATCGCCGATCCGCAGGTGGACAAGGACCAGCTCAAGCTGCTGTCCGACACCGTAGCGAAGGCCGACAACGCCACGATCGCCAACCCGCATATCGATAGTGTCAAAACCGTCGAAGGCGTGGCCAAGGTCAACGTGACGTATTCGCTGAACGGCAAGAACGTCAACGATTCGCTCACCATCAACAAGGACGGGTCGAAGTTCCTGCTGTTCCCGAATTGGAAGATCTCGAGCCCACTGCTCAAGACCATCACCGTGTCGGTGCCCAATGCCGTGGAATCGTTGTCCGTCAACGGTGTTGACGTGACCGCGAAGAATGCGGAGAAGTCGGACAGCGGCACGTGGACGCTGCGCGTCTACCCGGGTTCGTACAAGGTGTCGATCGGCAAGTCGGGGTATGTCACCAGCGGCATCACCATGGTGCGCACGAACGCGGACTCCGATGCCGCCGATCTCAAGATCATGCCTACGGCCAAGCTTAAGGAGGACTTGAGCAAGGCCGTGAACGCCAAGCTGGACGAATGCGCGAAGTCCACCGACTACGCGCCGGAAGGCTGCCCGTTCGGCTTCGACCTGTACGACGAGGACTACTACCGCAACTTCGCGTGGTCCATCAGCGTCTATCCGAAGCTGTCCGACATCGATCTCGATTACGGCACGTTCTCCACCCGGCAGGGCAAGGCGAAGTGCACGTATGAAGAGAAGAATTTCGACGATTCGTGGGAGTCTCAGGACGACAGCACCCACTTCACCGTCAACGGCAGCTTCAGCATCAGGGATGGCAAGCTCAGCGTCACGATTGACGATGAGGACTGATGCTGGCTAAAGAGCGGATATAGGAAAATCCCCCGCACCAATCGGTACGGGGGATTTTCGATGCTTAAGCTCAGACGTGTTCCAGCCTGAAGTCATTCACCGCCGGTCCGTAAGGACGTCGAGCGGTGAATGGGGCGAAATCACTCAGCGACGACCTTCACGAAGAAGTTGGCGGTGATTTCCGGGTGCAGGGCGACGGTTGCCGGGAAGTCACCGGTGGTCTTGATCGGCTCAACGGTGATGTTCTTCGGGTTGACCTCAACCTTGGAGGAGAGCGCGATGGCGATCTTCTCTGCGGAGATGCCGCCGAACAGCTTGCCGGACTCGGAGACCTTGGCAGCGATTTCGACGGTGGAACCCTCGATGATTTCCTTGGCGGCAACAGCCTCTTCGCGGGTGGCGACGGCCTTGGCCAGACGAGCGCGCTTCATGGCCTCGATCTGGGCGGCGGCACCCTTGGACCAAGCGAAGGCCAGGCCCTGCGGGAACAGGTAGTTGCGGGCGTAGCCGGACTTGACGGCCACGACGTCACCCGGGTGACCCAGGTGGTTGACGGACTTGGTGAGAATAACCTTAGTTTCAGCCATTGTTCAAACCTCTCTAAGATCAGCGGCCGGACGTGGCGTACGGCAGCAGGGCCATCTCGCGGGCGTTCTTGATAGCCTTGGAGATCTCGCGCTGCTCCTGCACGGTGACACCGGTGATACGACGGGAACGAATCTTGCCGCGATCGGAGATGAACTTACGCAGCAGGGCGACGTCCTTGTAATCGATCTCGGTGACCTTGGCGGCCTTCAGTGGATTCGGCTTCTTCTTAAACGGCTTGACCGGCGGCTGCGGCCTCTTGCGTGACATCTTGATGTTCTCCTTAAAATCTGGAAATACTGCGATTAAGCTGCTTGTTTCGCTGTTCGCCTATGTTGCGGACGGGGTTCGGTCCGTCAGAATTCCGGTTCGTCGCTGTCGCCGCCGAATTCGGAGGAACCTCCGAAGGACTGGGACGCGCCGAAGGAACCGAAGGACGAGCCGGAGTTATCCGAGCTTGACCACGGGTCCGAGGCCGGAGCGGACTGTGCGGGAGCGGCATTGACCGGAGCGGAGGCTCCACCCTGATATCCGGCGCCGCCAGCATAGCTGGAGCCACCCTGATATCCGCCGTTGTTGCCGCCGAAACCGCCGTTGTTGTTGGCGTTGTTGTAGCCGCCGCGATTGCCGCTGAAGCCTCCGTTGCCGGACGAGCTTTGACGGGTCACCTGGGCGGTCGCGTAGCGCAGGGACGGGCCGATTTCGTCGACCTGCATCTCGATGACGGTTCGCTGGGAACCGTCCTGCGCCTGGTAGGAACGCTGCTGCAGACGGCCTTGCGCGATGACGCGCATGCCCTTGGACAGACTCTGCGCGCAATGTTCGGCCATGTCGCGCCACGCGGAGCAGCGCAGGAATAGGGCCTGACCGTCTTCGAACTGGTTCGAGTTACGGTTCCAGGTGCGCGGAGTGGAGGCGATCGTAAAGCTGGCGACGGCGGCGCCGCTGCCAATGGTACGAATTTCCGGATCGGCCGTGAGGTTGCCCACCACGGTGATTACAGTTTCACCTGCCATGTCGTTACCTACTTACTTTGCAGCTTAGAAAGCTTGGTTTACTTACTTGCGAAGAATCTTCGTACGGATGACGGATTCGTTCAGGTTCAGCAGACGATCGAGTTCGTCGCTGGTGGCCGGCTCAGCGGAGTAGTTGACCACGACGTAGTTACCTTCGGTCTTGCCGGCGATTTCGTAGGCAAGCTTGCGACGGCCCCAGATGTCGATGTTCTCGACGGCACCGCCTTCCTTGGTGACAGTTTCCAGATACTGCTCGGTCAGCTTCTTCAGACCGCGCTCATCCAGCTCAGGATCAGCAATGAACATCAGTTCGTACTTATGCGCAGACATCACCCACCTCCTTCGGACTATCGGCCATGGACCTTCCATGGCAGGAGTGTGTATGCGTGCTGCCTTCAGGCATCGATAAGTCGCAATGAACATATGGATACGATTGATGGCAACTTGTACAGGCTACCCCGACGCCGCGACGTATCGAAACGGCGTCTGCCGGGCGCGAAATCACGTGCGGAGGCAAGCAAAAAGCCCCGCTCGCAAGCGGGGCTTAATCGCAAAAAATCGTAATAAATCCTGAAATATCACGATAGCCGTATGGCAATCGCACGAAATATCAGGCGTAGATGTTGCGCGGACGCATGTCTTCGGGCAGGCCGTTGAGCAGCGTAGAAACGGAGCCGGATTCGAACACGGAGCGGATGCCGGCGGCCAGCAGCGGGGCCACGGACAGGACGGTCATGTTCGGCAGGCGCTTCTCTTCGGGCACCGGAACGGTGTCGGTGAGCACGATTTCGCGGGCGCCGCAGTCACGCAGGCGCTCCACGGCCGGACCGGACAGCAGGCCATGGGTGGCGACAAGCGTCACGGACTTCGCGCCGGCATTGTTCAGCGTGCGCACGGCCTCGCAGATGGTGCCGGCGGTGTCGATCATGTCGTCGACGACCACGCAGTCGCGTCCCTTCACGTCACCGATGATGCCGTGTGCCTCGGCATGGTTCGGGCGCGTGGTGTCACGGGTCTTGTGGATGAAGGCGAGCGGCAGTCCGCCGAGCTTGGCGGCCCACTGTTCGGAAACCTTGATGCGGCCGGCGTCCGGGGACACGATGGTGGTGTTCTCCAGCGGCATGCTGTTGCGCACGTAGTCAAGCAGGATCGGCATGGCGGTGAGATGGTCGACCGGGCCGTCGAAGAAGCCCTGCTCCTGGGCTGCGTGCAGGTCGACCGTCATGATGCGGTCGGCGCCGGCGGAACGGAACAGGTCGAACATGAGGCGTGCGGTGATGGGCTCGCGGCCCTGATGCTTCTTGTCCTGGCGGGAGTAGCCGAGGAACGGCGCGACCACGGTGATGGAACGTGCGGAGGCGCGCTTCATGGCGTCCACCATGATGAGCTGCTCCATGATCCACTTGTTGATCGGCTCGGTGTGGGCCTGCATCACGAAGGCGTCGGCGCCACGGACGGGCTCGGTGTAGCGCACGTACATCTCGCCGTTGGCGAAATCGTATGCGGTGGTCTCAAGTACGTCGGTTCCCAGGTATTTTGCGGTTTCCTGAGCCTGCTCGGGGTACGCGCGACCCGTCACCAGAGCCAGTTTCTTATCCGGAGTGCCTTCGAGAATCGCCGACATGCTTGCCTTCCCAATTGTTCGGTGCGTGAAATTAAGCCAAACTCCAATATAACAACGTGGGTGCCCACGCCACGCGGCTTCTGTGGAAGCGCCTCCCCGTTCCGTCTACTCGGCGTCGGCGAAGGCCTCACGAATCTGCGCCGCGGTGCCGTAGGATGCCTGCGCGCCATATCCAGTGGCCGCGTAGGCCGACACATACGAGGCGAGTTCCGCGGACTGCGACAACGTCATGCCGGAGGCCAGGCCGGCCAGCACGGTACCCATGAACGAATCGCCGCAGCCGGTGGTGTCGACGGCCTTGACGCGTACCGGGGCGATGCGCTGGACGCGGTGTTCCGGATCGTCCGCGGTGCCGTCGAGTACCACGGAACCGTCGCCGCCGAGCGTCACGATCGCCTGTTCGAAGCCGAATCCGCGCAGTTCGTCGAGCGCGTGCCACCAGTCGAACGAATCCCAATCGTCGTTCTCCGGCTCGTCGATGTCGAGCAGTTGCGCCATTTCATGCTCGTTGACGAGCAGGATGTCGGATGCTTCGATCAGTTCCACCGGCAGGGACGGGGTGAACGGCGAGTCGTTGAGCAGCACCTTCACGCCCGCTTCGTGGCACATGCGTGCGGCGGCCGTCACCGTTTCGATCGGGCTTTCCAAGCATAGGCCAAGCACGGAAGACCGTACCAGCGCCTCACGCACGGATTCCACATAGTCCACAGTGACCTGCGCGTTCGATCCCGGAGAGTAGACGATGGTGTTTTCGCCAGTTGCGTCCACGGTGATCACGGTTGTACCGGATGCTCCAAGCACGCGGCGAACATGCGTGGTGTTCACACCAGCTTCACCTAGGGCGCCCAGCAGGAAGTCGGCGTTGGAATCGGAGCCTACCGCGCCGAACATTTGCACGGTTGCGCCGATGCGCGCTGCGGCGGCCGCCTGGTTGCCGGATTTACCGCCTGGCAGCAGCTGCAGCGGACCGCCGGTGATGGTCTCCCCCGGCCCTGGCAGACGCTGTGCGGTGACGGTGTAATCCGCATTCATCGAGCCGATTACGGACACTGTGCCGTGGATGCGGTCCAATGCAGAGAGAACTTCAGTCGCGCTCATCTTTGTCTTCCTTAAATGAAGAGGAGATTTGTGAAATATTGTTTTTCAGTAATCGCAATTTTACAAATCTCCATTGTTTATATTGAGGATGTTTTATGCGATTGTTTGGCCGGTTACGCTTATTCGGCTTTGGTTGCGAGTCCGGAGATGCGGGTCATGAATTCGTTGAGGAACCTCGGCACGTCCACGCCGACGGCGACCTTCATGGTCTTGACCGGGTCGTTGAGGCGGGTTTCGTCGCCGATGGTGCGTCCGCGGGTCGGGCCGTCCACGTCGACCTTCATGTTGATGTCGAGCGTGGTGACGAGCGTCGGGTCGACGGCGACGCCGACGGCGAGCGGATCGTGCAAGCCGCAGCCGCCGAGGTGCGGCGAGGTGGTCTCGTAGGCCTTGATGTAGAAGTCGGTCATGTCCGCGAGGAACTTGCCGGCCTTGGTGCCAAGGTCGCGCCACTGTTGGGTTTCCTTATAAGTGAGCAGGGTCTGCAGGGTCACGTCGAGGCCGATCATGGTGGTCGGGGTGCCGGAGCGGAACAGGTAGTCGGCGGCTTCCGGATCCTGCGAGATGTTGGCTTCCATGCAGGCGTTGCAGTTGCCCGGCACGGTCAGCGCGCCGCCCATGAGCACCACGCGGCCGATCTCGTCCTTGATTTCCGGAGCCTTCTTCAGGGCGGCTTCGATGTTGGTCATCGGGCCGGTCGGCACGTAGATGAGGTCCTTGCCGTAGGTCTTGACGGCGTCGATGATGAAGTCGACGGCCGATTCGGTTTCGACGGAGCGGTTGGAGTCGGGGATGTCCACGTCGCCGATGCCGTTGTCGCCGTGGATGAACGCGGAGACGGGCAGCACTTCGAAGTGGTCGGTGGTGCTGGAGTGCGACAGGCCTTGGTAGACCTTGACTTCCGGGTGGCCGAGCAGGTCGGTGACGGCGAGCGCGTTGCGCACACCCTGTTCCACGAGCACGTTGCCGTAGGTGCCGGTGATGCCGATGAGTTCGACTTCCGGGCTGCCCAGCGCGTAGGAGATGGCGAGCGCGTCGTCGACGCCGGTATCGAGATCAAGAATGAGCTTCTTCATGATTGCGCCTTCCTCGTTGATTGGCTGTGACGGCCGTTCGCGTCCGCGCGGCTGCCGCCTTTGTTGTGTTCTTTTTTTGTGCGATGTTTTATGCGATTGTTGTGTGGTGTTGAGTACGGTCTCTGTATCGCCTCACAACATTATGATAAAACGTTTTATCAAGATTTCCAAATCATCCTTTCGACGTGCGTGTCGCGGCGGAAAACCGCCCCTTTCTCCGATACGCGCCCCACGTTACACGCGTAATACGCAATACACGCATCGCACGCGCTATGCGCGTTATGCGCAAGCGGCCTGCACCAGTTTCGGCGTCAACACCTTCACCTGCGGCGAGGCGAGCCACGGACGGCCCGCACCGGAATCGCCATCGCCACGTACCACGGCGTCGATTCGACTGCCCAGCATGCCCCAGCCGGCGGCGGCCAAATCGACCACGCTCTGTTCGACGGTGGTCATGCGCAAACCCAATCCGAATCGTCTGAGAATGTTGTCGTAGCCGATCACCTGCATGTCTTCGGTGACGTGCAGCCCGCGTTCCGCCATACGCTGACGGAAGCCGAGCGCCATCACGTCGTTGCAGCAGAACACGGCGGTCGCACCGCCGTCGATGATCTGGTCGGCAGCATGATAGCCGCCGTCGAAACGGTAGTCGCCGGACACGCACAACGCGGGATCGAACCGCTCCCCCGCCTGCTCGATCGCATCCACGAAACCACGGCGACGGTCGGCCGCGCTCGATTCGGCCACATCGCCCGTCACAATGCCGATGCGCTTGTGCCCGCCTTCCAGCAGGTATTGTGCCGCAAGCCGACCGCCGAGATAGTTGTCGAAGCCGACCGCGTCACACCAACCGCATTGCGTCAGTCGGTCAATGAGCACCACCGGGCAGGTGACACGCTCCACGTCCTCACGCAACGCGGCGCCGGCACCGGCCGCGCAGGATTCGCGCGCGGGAATCAGCAGCACGCCATCCACCCCACGTGACGTCAGCCTGCGCAGCAAAGCCTGTTCCGACTCACGCGAATCATCGGAATTGGCCACAATCAGCGAATACCCCTGCGCAGCGCATTCATCCTCCACGCACTTGGCAAACGCCGCGAAAAACAAGTTCTCAATATCAGGCACAATCAACGCCACCAACTGGGATTGCTTGGTCACCAAGCTTCGCGCGCTCTGATTCGGCACATAATTCAGTTTCTTCGCCGCATCGGCAATGACCCTGCGCTTCTCCTCGGACACGCGAGCAGGACGATTATTCAACACCAGCGAAACCGTCGTCACAGACACCCCTGCGGCAGCGGCCACATCCTTCAGCGTCGCACGATACGCCATCCAAACCCCCTTAAAACGTTTATCCCTCCAGCATAAATACCACGCAAACCTGACGCGCCCAGCATCGCAATAACAAACAAATTCCTTTCACAGCAAAATAATCCACACTATTTCCACCGGTAAATCGTTTTTCGAAAGTGTTTTTGCACACTCGCAACGTTTGTCCAAAATGAGAGCCGCACAAGAAAAAAGGAACCAGCAATGCGGCCAACCACGCAGAAAAACAATGTGAGACAGCGCAAAACCATCGCCATCGTCGCAGTGATCGCAGTGGTCGCCATCGCACCCACCAAACGCTATGAGAGGTCGAGATCTCCGTCCGTGCGTAGAAACTCCATCAGGTTGAGATGCCTTACGCCGTCACGTTGCATTGGCAGCTGGTCCAAACTGAACAGGTATTTCGGATACCCGTCAGCCAGCTTCGTGAACGGACGGAATTCACGCTCCTCAACATTAGGATCCTGCACACTCATCGACACCTGCACATAGGCGTACCGTTCCCGCTTACGCACAATGAAGTCGCACTCCAGCTTACCAATAATGCCCACGCTCACCTCGTAGCCTTTCGACCTCAAATGCACGTACAGCGCATTTTTCAAGGCTGGTCCGTAACTCATTCGCGTACCAGCGTTACGCGCGAATCGTATGCCAGGATCCGCAAGATAATACTTCTCCCCTCCTCTCAACGACCTGCGCGAACGCAAATCGAATCGCGGGCATTTGTAGAGGACCTTCGCACTCTCCAACAGCCGGACATAGTTCGCAAGAGTCTCACGTTTGACCGTCACGCCTTCGCCATGTTTCATATAGTCGACGATCCCCGACAGATTCGTGGGAGCTGCATAGTTGTTGATGAGATAGTCCTGCACACGCTGGAAGGTATCGCGGTGACGCACCACTTTGCGTGCGGCTATGTCTTTGTTGAAGATCTGCCCTATGACCTACCACAACCAAGAACCTAACCCACGAAAACAGCAGAAGCCCCTCAACTCTTCAATTCCACTACAAAGGTCACATCACGGCATACGCACGCCGACGCGCGTATGCGTGCACGACTCCAGCAACGAGCCGTACCCGCCGTTAGATGGCAGGCTTCAGTGTCGTGACACCATGCGTTAGCGTCACCATGCAACGATAGGAACACACTATTCAATAGTGCATCATGAAAGCGTGACGTTGCCCTTGCGCAGGTGCCGTAAGACTCCGCGGACAAAGCAATGAGGCTTCCCCGCGAGAAGGGAAGCCTCATATTTCATTCATTCTATTCAGCGATGATGACGCCGGATCACCGATCATCCTTTGGGAACAGCGCGTCGAAGGCATGTTCCATCACGGACTTACGGCGGATCACACCGACGAGTCTGCCATCACCATCCACCACCGGCAGTTTCTTGAACTGCTTCTTGGCGAGGATTCGGGCCACCTCTCCAACATGCTGGTCGGGCGTGGCGGCAACGACCTTACGCGTGGCGATGTCCATCACCTTCTTGCCGGAGAGCGCCTGTACCTTGGAGGCCACGGTTTCGTCGTCGAACACCACCATCGTCGAACCAGTGCCGGTGGGAACCGTACGGGATTCATAGGTGGCAATCGATTTCAGGATATCGCCGTCGCTGACGAAGCCGACGAGCCTGCAATCGCCGTTCACCACGGGAAGGCTGGAGACGTTGAGGCGGATGAACTCGCGCACCACATGCGTGATGTCATCGCTGTCCAGGCAGCTGTAGGGCTGATCGTCCATAATCCCGCCGATGGACTGTTCCTGGGCCTGCTTGAACAGGGAGGCAGCGGGGGCCACGTATGCGCCGGCGTAGTGATGCTCGGCGGGCTGACCTTCAGTGGTTTCGACCGCGACTTCGGCGGAGGCTTGCGCCTCGTAGGCCTTGGCGTTGCGTGCTGCCTTCTCCTTGGCACGGCTGGTGACGGTGAAGATGCAGATGATCAGGGCGACCAGCGAGATGGCGGCGCACAGCAGGTAGGAGAACGCGATGCCGCTGGCCGTGGCGGACTTCACACCCTGGGACATGTGCGAGGCGGTCACGGATGTTTCTGCGGTGACCAGAAGCGAGGTCGCAATGGCTGCCGCGATCTGGCGGCCGGTGTTGGCGATGGCGTTGCCATGGGCGATCATGTCGTTCGGCAAAGCGTTGACGCCCCAAGTGTTGATCGGCATGTTGGCGATAGCCTGACCGGATGCCTGCAATGCGCAGAACACGGCGACAAACAGCACTGATGTCCTGGTGTTGATGGTGCCGAGAAGACCAAGAGAGATGGTCATGAGCGCAAGGCCGCCGATGCCCACGCCGCGCGGGCCGAATTTGTCGAATGCGGCACCGGCGACCGGACTCAGGATGATGCCGACCGCCGCGGCGGGCAGCATGACCATGCCGGTGACGGTGGCGGATTGGCCGAGCACATTCTGGATGAAGATAGGCAACGTCACGTTGGTTGCGGCGACTGCGGCGTTGATCAGAGTGACCAGAATCGCGGAGTTGCGGAAGTTGCGGGTGGCAAGGGTGTCAACGCGCAACAATGGCTCATCGAGCTTGACTTGCTTGTATACGAATGCGACGAAGGCCACAAGACCAACGACGATTGAGGTAATGACGACCGGACTGGCCCATCCCATCGTGGAAGCGGACGAGAAGCCATAGAGCAGGCCACCGAACGCGATGGTCGAAAGGATCACGGACAGGACGTTGAGCTTTGGGTTCTTCAACTCGCCGACGTTCTTGAGCATCATCGTGCCTCCGACAAGGATGACCAGTGCCACAACTGCGATGCCAATGAACATCGGGCGCCATCCGAAACCGTCAATCACCAGACCACCGACAACCGGGCCGATAGCCGGGCCGGCGGCCATGACGATACCGGCCATGCCCATGGCGGTGCCGCGCTTATCCGGCGGATAGACGAGCATCGGCACTACGGCGACCAATGGCAACAGCACGCCGGAGCCGGCGGATTGCAGTATGCGTCCGACGAGCAACAGCACGAAATTCGGCGCGACGGCACACAGCAGTGTGCCGACCATGAAAGTGGCAAGGGCTCCGGCGAAGAGCTTTCGGGTGGAGAATTTATCAATCAGATAGCCTGAAATCGGCACCATGATGCCCGAGACCAGCATGTAGACGCTGGTCACCCACTGCACGGTGCCGGTGGTGATATTGAAATCACGCATCAGTGCCGGCAAGGCCGGTGACATGACGGTCTGGTTGAGCAGCGCGATGAACGAGCCGACGACGATCACGCCCACGACGATGAATCGGGCGTGCGAATCAATAGGCTTTACGGAACTGGCGGCGGACCCGAATTCCGCGGTTTTCTGTGAGGTCACAGCATTTCCTTCTGTTGGTAACGGCATGTGTGGGCGATCCGGCCCCATACTTGTGTCAAGACGCGGGGACACCGATGAGTCCGGGGTAAAGGAAAAGCCGCCATCCGTTCCGCATTCATATACGGCAAACGATTCGCGGCTTTGCGTAAGTTGATGGCTATGGTGAGCGATTCATGCGACGTCGACCGCGGATGGGCCATCGGTACATCCCGGCATAAGGCGTGTACCCGCTACACCAGCATCGAGAATAGGGCCATTTGTGGATTGGCAAACAGAACATTGCCGACGAACGACCCACGGCAGGTGCGTGCGATGAACATCGCGTAGCGATACAGGTTCATGGCATCTCCTTGATGGGTCTTCGTACGGCAGACATCGAGAAGCCTATCATCATTCAGATCGACGGTGAAACCCACGCATGCCCGACAATACACAAAATCTTTACAAAAGGATTGGGCTTACCGCATACGATCCGCCTGGGTAACGGTCCGAGGATGAATCAGGGGCGAGACAAGGGTTGCGTCTCGTGTTTCCGTCATGATGTCTGGCAAAATAGTGAAGCCGGACATGCGAGGCATCGACCGGAATCGGAAAGGGGCAAATCATGCGAGTTCTCGGCAATATCCTGTGGATCATTCTTGGTGGGTTGGCCATCGCAATCGGATGGGCATTGGTGGGACTGATTCTGTGCATCTCCATCATCGGCATCCCGCTCGGCATTCAAGCGTTCAAGATGGCGGGACTCACCCTGACGCCGTTTGGCAAAACCGTGCAATACGGCGGCGGAGTCGGCTCTGCCTTGGCCAACATCCTGTGGGTGGTGCTGGTCGGCTGGTGGATGGCGCTCGGCTATCTGGGAGCCGGCGTACTCAACTGCATCACCATTATCGGTATTCCGTTCGGATTGCAATCGTTCAAGATGGCCAAGCTCGCGCTCTGGCCATTCGGAGCGGAAATCGTCAACCTGTAGATTCCAAATACTACAAAGCCGCCAAAGCAACCCTTGACGAGGCGGTCACCGACGTCAACAATTGGATTGACCAGCAAGCCGCCAAGGCCGAATAATAAAACACACATTATGCTGCTGCAGCAGCCAGTCCTTGCAGAACAATGTCATGACAAAGGCCCGAGGAGGCAGCGCTGCCGCAGATGTTCCGCTCCCATGGAGAGGATGTGATGCGTCGCGCGATGGCCGTGGTGAACGTAGTGAACCAGACGAGCACGCTCGTTCCCGCCGTGCTCGGCGGCGTGCTGTACGCGGCGGTTCTAGGACGGGATTCCATCACCTTCGCTCTGGACAGCTGAGACATCAAAGCCATGTGTGGATATGCAAACGGCCGCCATCAATCATGGTGATGTTGGCCGTTCACATCCCATTAAATATACTTTCGCACCGTATCTGGCTTATATACGGCAGATTCGGGAGACTTGGATTCACAGCTGGGTCATTAGGCCAGAACGTACATCCGGCTCTCGCAGCCATTTCCTGACGAAGCCAACTACTTGCAGCACGTTATTTCCCAATCGCCACTTACCGGACCCAATTGCCAGGCTGCGCCGCATCCGCCATGACGCACCGTCGCAAACGCTCCCGTCTGACGCGCTTTACTGGCCTTGTGCGCGGTAGCGGGCTTCGGTGGCGGCTTTGGCGGGTTCCCACCAAGCGCGGTTGTCTATATACCAAGCGATGGTCGCCTGCAAACCGGCTTCGAAATCGGTGCGCACAGGCTTCCAGCCGAGTTCGGTACGCAGCTTGCTGGAGTCGATCGCATAGCGTCGATCATGCCCGGGACGGTCACGCACCCAGTCGAACGCATCTTCGGCACACCCCATAAGTCGCAGAATCATACGCATTACGGCAATATTGCTCATTTCGCCATCTGCGCCGATCAGGTATGTTTCGCCGATCCGCCCGCGCGTCAGAATCTCCCACACCGCAGAAGAGTGGTCTTCCGTATGGATCCAGTCGCGCACGTTCTCGCCTGTGCCATAAAGTTTCGGTCGCACGCCCTCCATGATGGATGTGATCTGGCGTGGAATGAATTTTTCCACATGCTGGTACGGCCCGTAATTGTTGGAACAGTTGGAGATCGTGGCGCGAAGCCCGTACGTGCGAACCCACGCGCGCACCAGCTGGTCGGATGCCGCTTTCGACGCACTGTATGGGCTAGACGGCTTATATGGCGTGCTTTCGGTGAATTTGCATGGATCGTCGAGCGCGAGGTCACCGTACACTTCGTCGGTACTGATGTGGTGGAATCGCACGTCATGCTTACGGGCGGCTTCAAGCAAATGGAACGTGCCTTCCACGTTTGTTGTGATGAAGGGTTCAGGATTGGCGATGGAATTGTCGTTGTGCGATTCGGCCGCGAAATGCACGATCGCGTCATGACCAGGCACGATACGTTCCAGTAACGCAGCATCGCAAATATCACCTTGCACAAGTTCGACTTGCGATTGCGGAAGACCGGCGATATTTTGCGGATTTCCGGCATAGGTCAGTTTGTCGAGCACGGTTATGTGCACGTCAGGATGGTTATGCGCCACATAGCGCACGAAATTGGCTCCGATAAACCCACATCCGCCGGTCACGATGATGTTGCGCGGCTTGAAAATCTCACTACTCACGATTTCAGGGTACCGGCAGGGTTGCATAGCCATAAAGCGATTCCACAAACTGGCTTATATATGGCAGATTTGGAAGGCTGACCGGAAATATCTACGAGACACTCGTTCGTCCACAGCTGAACACTAAAATGTACCCGGTTTAATTGTACAGAGCCTCCAATTATAAGGGGGCTATCTTTTTGAAGGATGCGACGATGCCTATTTTCTCGCCCGACCGTCACGCTTGTGCGCCTTCATACGCAAAACTTACTAAGCAGCCGATTACGGGCGGAACGTATCGCCCTCTTGCGAATGACAAAGACAGCAACGCTTGCGCTCCATCCGCCCTTTCAGGTCACCATGGTTCAAAGCTGTATACGCAGAAATCAGCAATTCACGCCATTTCCGATAACGCAAGCATTTTCATTCCCAAAGTCGTCGATGTGTTCCATCTGCCAAAAACAGCTGACGACAAATCCATTGACGAAGCTGCGAACAACAGTACCCATTCAGTTCCCCCGTCTACTGAAATTCAACTCACGCAAACTGACAAACATCCTCTGGTGCAGGCTGTTAAAGTCTGTAAGCAAGCAGCACACACCACAGCAAAAACACTTTCCGTCGCAGGGCACGCAGTCGCAAAAGCCGCCAAAACTACCGGCCACGCCATCCACACCGCTGCCACAGCAGTAAAAAACGCATGCCATACTTTTATTAATTTCAAAGCCGTTCAACTCATCATCAAGTTCTTCCAGAGAACGCATGCCCTGTGGAAGAAGCGCATGAGGTTCTCCTACGCGTTCTACGCCATCGTGTTCACCCTATTGACTTCCGCCGAAGTCATCTTCCTTCAGTGGGGAGTGTATAGCGAACCAACGTACGATAAAGGCGATGAAGTTGATCAGACAACTAAAATCCTGAACAGTGTCGCAGGGCAAGTCACCAAATTTGTCAGCCAGATTTGGCTTGAACAAAAGTATCAGTTTCTCCTTAATTTCATTGGCATAGGGCTTATTTACCTTGCATTAGTTCTTGTATTAAATCGCTTTTGGATAGCGACCGTTATTTTCGGTGCCGCTATGACTGCCTACGGCGTAGCGAACAGCATCAAGATGGGACTTCGTAACGAACCTATTCTCCCTTCAGATCTTAGCTTTGTATCAAATGGCAATGGCGGGAACCTCCTTTCTTTCATACCGAAAGACCAGCAAGCTCTCGTTAATGGAGCAATCACCGTATTAATCTGGTTCTCCTGTGCTTGTCTTCTTCTTTTCGTTCTTGATGGAAGACGCCGCTTTATTCACTGCTCTTGGAAAAACCCCTCTTCGAATGCTAAAAATATAATTGGGACATCATCTCGCGCACTTGCTGCAATTCTCAGCGTCGTTCTTCTGGTTTCCTACACATGGAATCTCAATATTCCTGGAGCTTGGTCCTATACTCTGGCAACCAACTTAGGATACAAGCCTGTCCCGTGGAATACCTATGAAGATGCCAAATCAAACGGCCCAGCCACCACATTTCAAAGTCTCGTAAGAGTTAAGGCAATGGATAAGCCGAGCGAGTACAGTAAAAAAACTATGGAAAAGATAGCCGCTCGCTATACTAAAGAAGCAAATAAAATTAATACATCACGGGCAAACATCCTCACGGATAGCACTGTGATTCTCATTTTATCCGAGTCTTTTTCCGATCCCCTGCGTGTTCCCGGCATCTCCTTTGATATCGATCCGATGCCTAACATTCGAGCTTTGAAAGATGTTACCACCTCAGGACTTATGCTATCGCCAGGCTATGGTGGCGGCACAGCTAACATCGAGTACCAGTCTCTAACTGGAATGAATCTCGCTAATTTTAACGATCAGCTTATTTCTCCTTATCAACAACTTGTGCCCAGTCAAAAAAACGTATACACCTTCAATCAAATTTGGAATGATGCATGCCAGGCGCAATGCTCATACGCTTTTCATCCCTATTTGAAGAATTTTTATCTTCGAGATTCGAATTATAAAAAATTCGGTTTCAAATACTTCCGTACAATCGACAGCAAACCGGCGTTGAAATATCAGGATCACATTGACGCTGGCTATGTCAGCGACGCATCGGCATATCAAAATGTGATCGACCAGCTTAATCAATCTGACGGAGAATCCCAGTTTATTCAGTTGGTAACCATGCAAAACCATTTGCCATACGGGGACTACTACACCAACAATGAATTTAAAGAGGCAGATACTTCAACAGGTCTCGATGAAAACGAAGAAGTTCAGATTGATACCTATGCAAAAGGCATCAGTTATACCGATCAGGCCACGGCCACATTCCTCGATCAACTAAATATGATAGAACAGCCAATTACTGTCATTTTCTACGGAGACCATCTTCCTGGCATCTACGCATCAGCAGCAAAGTACAAAGAAAATCAACTCACTTTACACGAAAGCGATTATTTCATATGGTCCAACTCTTCTTCTTCGAGCGCTGGTTCAAAGCTATCGCCCGAAGAAAGCGATTACTCGTCTTCGAACTTCTTTATGGCCAGCGCCGCAGAACACATGGATGCGAAAGTCACGCCTTTCCTAGCTCTGCTTACAGAAGTACATCAATCTGTACCGGCAGCCGGCAGATTCGCCTCGACCGATGCCGATTGGGGTACTGGGTCAGCTAGCTATCTGGATTCTTCTGGACAGTTAATAAAAAAGAAGCATCTATCATCAGAAGCAAAACAGCTACTGGAGGATTATCGTCTGATCCAGTATGACCAGACCGCAGGAAAAGGATATCTCAGCGAAAACTGGTTTAATCGAGTGCCATAAAAAGGAAACGGCAGTCAGGATGCTCTGGAGGGGGAAAAACAAGAACGTATACTGGTGTTATGTCTGCACTAGAAGAAAACCAAGAATGGGAAGCAGTTAATAGAATTGTTTTCCCTACTACAGACGCGGAAAGCACGCTTCCTCTCTACGTTGTCAATTGGACACCGTCGCACCCAGATCCAGCTCTATTTGATGCCCGAGAATCTCTGGAAAAAGTCACCTTCTCAAGTTTAAGTAAACGACAGCTCTCGGGGACTCTCAGGAATGGGATCTTTTCAGCACAAGAAGCAAGTAAAACAGAGCTTCCCGCGGGATCAGTTTTAATTAAGTCTCGAACTTCAATTGAGTTGGCAGCAGGTCAGCACATCTCATTGTGCACTTTCTTCAACGCATTTCCGGCAAGTTACTGGCAACGCTGGACCAAAGTTACCAACGTACGTTTTATTGCGAAAGTTGGCGGCGTCGGACGTATCGTCGTCATGAAATCATCAGCCCGAGGAATCCCCTCTCCTGTTACCACAATTCCTGTGACACAAGAAGATGAATTCGTCGAAGCCGACATTAGCTTATCTGGCTTCATGGATGGCGGATTCATTTGGACTGATATGGAATCCGCTTCGAATGACTCTTTGACCGTTACCGACGCCCAATGGCAGGTCCCCACCCAAGAAAGGCGCGCCCCTCACAACTCGTCTCTTTCAATTGCGATCACCACATTCAATAGACCGTCATACTGTTTGAATCAACTTCAAACCATTGCCGCCGAAAAAAACTTACGAGATCATTTAGATACAATTTATTGCGTCGATCAAGGAACAGATCGAGTACAAAATCAACCCGATTTTCAGCAAACGAGAGAACTCCTAGGGCAACAGCTAACATATATCCTGCAAGACAATTTAGGCGGATCTGGCGGTTTCTCACGAGGGATGTATGAAACAGTCAAGGCCCAGAAAAGTGCATACGTTTTACTTCTTGATGATGACGCAATCACCGAACCTGAAGCCATATTAAGAGCCCTTCAGTTTTCCGATTACGCTACCAGACCAGTTCTCGTTGGTGGTGGAATGCTGCATCTGGACAATAGAACTGTACTGTACTCTTCCGGCGAGCGCTTTGACGCAAGCTCTGCAATGCCAGCACCAGCCACCGGCACACATTACAATCATGATTTTGCTGTAAACCCGCTAAGGGATACTCCTGAACTGCATAAGAGGATCAATCCTGACTTCAACGGCTGGTGGCTATGCCTCATCCCCACGGAAGTCTTGAAGAAAATTGGTCTTTCCATGCCAGTTTTCATTAAATATGACGATGTGGAATTCGGCTTGCGTGCCAAAGAAAACAACATTCCGACTATATGTCTTCCCGGTGTCGCCGTGTGGCACCAAGCATGGCATGATAAGGATATTTCCAGAACTTGGGAGGAGTATTTCGCTCAAAGGAATCGTTGGCTCTGCACTCTTATGCATTTCCCCGTACCAAGCAAAAAGTTTGCTTTCCGAATGCTTTATGAAGATGCTCATCTAGGAACAAAGCTTCTTTATTCTGCCATGAAGTTAAACCATATGGCACTTCGCGATTTGACCGAGGGGCCGGAATACATCGTCAGATGCCTCCCGCAAAAACTCGCAGAAGTTCGTAAAGCAAGAGAAGGGTTTGCAGATAGTCTTGTTCTGCATAATCTCGATGATTTTCCAACGGCACTTGCAGACTATGAACCGACATTCATTCCGTCGGATCCCAAAACCGTCACGAAGATGGGGTTCAAATCCGTTGTTTCTGCATTCTTTTCTCAGTCGAACGGAATAAAAGACGCTCGCCCTCAAGTGTCCATCATGTCCAAGGATGCAATCTGGCCGGCTTTTAACAAAGTATCGTCGGCACTAGTAACCACTGCTGACGGAAACGGAGCGGCCTGGTTCAAGCGAGATAGCAAGTTGTATCGAAAGGAGCTTTTCCGTTGCGTACATCTAGCGACCAATATCTTGAAGCAGTGGAACAAGCTCTCTCGTCTTTATCGAGAGAGCGATTTCTGCAGCATAAATACTTGGCAACGCATTTTCAATCAATCAAGTAAGTAAAAACAGTGAGTGGCGGTATATCAGAGTTGGTCCTCGACGCGTACCGCCACTCACTGTTTTTACTTTGTAGCTACTTGTGGATAATCAATTCTCGGATTGAATTTCCACGCCTCGATCATCTTTTTGTACATCTTTTTTCTCAACGGCTTTGCAACATTTCCATGTCGCATACCATTCCAGACCAGCGCGCAAAAACGCAAATACTGATAAAACCCTTCATGATGCAAGTGATAGGAAGCCTCATTACGAACTCCGTAAGAGAACTTCCAAGCGTTTTTCTCATCAATCATGGAGAAGTTAACTCCCCGATTAACACCCATATCATGGAGAACGACACTGTCAAGTACCTGCACGCCAGGGCAAGCCTTCGTTATACGAAGCGTGTACTCAGCATCATCGAACCAAATGAAGTATTCCTTATACGGCAAGCCAAAAGCTTCCATCACCCAACGTGGGATTAAGACAGAAACGAAGGAGCATCGGGAAACCATGACAATGTCAAGCCCTTTAGCTTTCAGCCTTCCCCAATCCCATGTCGGAATCGGATTATTCATTTCCGAAATAGTTCCGTCAATATACTTCACCATGGAACAGGCAAAAGGTACGTCAGGCCCCAGCTCCGCCACTGCGTTATCGTACCCGAGCACCAACTTATCTAGAGCATCAGGTTCCGGATAACCGTCATCATCAAAAATCCAAGCGTAATCAGCGCCCAGCTCATAAGAGCGACGCATGCCAGCAGAAAAGCCGCCTGCACCACCCTCATTTTTCTCAAGCGTGACAATATCCAACTGTATGGAATCCGACAAGGCGAATCGCTGAGCATACTCCTGCAAATACTCCGCAGTTCCATCCGTTGCAGCATTATTAACAATGACCAACATCTGCGGAAGTCTCGTCTGCGATTCAAGCGAAGCCAAAACTTTTTTCAACTTCTCAAGACGGTTATATGTTACGACAACGGCCGCTACTTTTCTCACGTCTGTTGACATCAGTCGTGCCACTCCTTCAACATCTTCTTGAAATATGCCTCAGCAGATTCAAGCTCAGAGAACTTCTGAAGACGAGCAAGTTCACTCTCCCAAAGCTTCCTGCGATCTTCTTCACTATTCAAGATATGAGACAGCACGGATTTTGCGTCATGTACAAAGTTTGAAGTCATACGACGGCACAATCCTTTAGGAGGAATCAGAGTTTCCTGAGACCCTACGTTCGCTGAAATGACGGGCACACCAGCACTAATGGCTTCAATACTTGTCAGAGTAATACCCTCATTGATAGATGATACAAGCAACGCATCCGCATCGTGGTACGTTTCCCTGACGGGGAAGTCTAATGCTCGACGTTCTATAACGTCCTTCAATCCATACCTCTTAATCATCATGTCAGCGAAGGCATCCATATCACCATTCCCTTGCATAATAAAATGGAACTTCCCCGGATAGGCAGATTGCATAGCCTTAGCTGTAAGGATAAAGGCCTCGGGCCGTTTTTGCCGAACCATGCGTCCAATATAAACCACCGTAAAAGGCTTGTCCGCATCTCGCTCTTTAAAACTTGGAGTCTTAGCATCAGCAGTCAGACCAACCAAAGGAGCATCTACGACTTTCTCTGGAGCAATCTGATGATCGTTAATTAACCAATGTTCGAGTTGGGGGGAAATGACATGGTGCAGGTCAATCCACTCATCATGAGCTACGGATTCCTTGGGGAACCCACCGTGGAAGTAATACTCCACAATATGCAATGAATCGACGATTCTAGTCTGAGGGAAATGCGTCTTAACCCACCACGCGTTGTCATACATCCACTGGCAGTGGTGAATCAAAATACCAGCAATATCAAACTGTTCAAACAAAGCACGCAATACTGGAGAATCCCCCGGACGCTCTTGTACCGGCATGGTCATAGGCAATAGGATAGCGTCATCAAACGCTGGATTAGCAATCCATGGCTGATGCCCATCACGATCAGTAATGACAATCGGGATAAATCCCGCAGCACGGACAAGTTTCACTGTTTCCAACGCCCAACGTTCAGCTCCTCCAGCCTGGAACCAATGCATAGCAACAATCACAGCTCGCGGGCTCCCCTTAGGGGCCTTCCCCGGCGTAATTTCAACCCATGGATGTTGGACTTCACCAGCGTTGTTGACGTTGTCCGCACTTCTAGCCATGATCTGCGGAATCGGCTTTTTCCCGATATTTTCACGTAGCGCCCTCTTCATGTCGCGAAATACATCGAATGCGGCAGGAACGGATGCCTCTAGTGCGTTATAGAGCTTGACAGCTTTACTGTCAATCGGGTGATTCAGCTCGACATCTTTATCTGTTGCCTCATCCGGCGTCAACAAGATATGACGGACATTATGATCAAGAATCTGGTCATCACCTGCAAAATAGTGGGGAGAGAAATCAGTTTGACTTCTGCTGACAGAAGTAGCCTTAAAAACCATAAACGGAACAAGCCCCATTTGTTCGGTAATGTCCCCACTAAGAGTAGAGGTATCCGTTAAACGCGGATACTGCCATTTTTCGCCCATATACAGCTTATATGTCAGAGTTCTCCCCGGTTGGATCAGTGAATTATAATCCACCGCACCATAAACCAGCCTTTGCATACGCTTGCTAAGATTTTCTATCTGCGCAGCGTCCTTCTCATCAACCTGGAAAAAATGTTGCATAAGTAACAGCGTAACCCACTTTCATCTCCACTGATGCCATCTTTTTTATTCTCACACATAATGTCCGGTTACTATAACTACATCAAAAAAGCCGCGTGCCTCAGATTCCAAAGGATAACGTCCGCCCCAGAATGTGCATGGAATCGAACTTCAGTCAAACGTGCATCTTTCGTTAAAAATACTCGAGAAAGATTTCAAGGCACAGAACGGGAAACACTCCTTATCTTCCCGCAACGCATCCTCTTACAATAGAAGAACTTTATCTTGAGCATATAATCTTGTTTAAAGATGCTATCAGCTATGTTTTATCCTTTGAGGAAGCCACAGGAATGACTCGTAGTATTGAAAATATAGATGAGTCACATTCTACCGGCCTCTACCCCATCGGCGATTGAGTTCCAACGCAAAATATGAAATACCGAGATTTCTCTATGATGGCGCATCCCGCATGGAATACCTATCTTACCCGTTACTACGGAAACTATTTTAGAATTCCAAAAAAATAATAACTCCCATGAGCACGTTGCCAACGATTATTTGAACTCTGAAGCAGTATAGAACTCCATGCATCGCTATCTCGACAAATAAAAATAGGGACGTGATCGAACATACATTCGATCACGTCCCTATCAGCTCATCTAATTTGTTTGATCTGCAACGCATTATCATTCAGTAATGCATAATCACGAGTATGCTCATCACGAACCGCAAAGATACAGCAGTTGTCATCATTCGTGAACGCAACCATGTCGGTAAGGTTTGGATTCTCTGCATTCTGGGTGCGTAGCGACACAACAAGCTTGAATTCCCCATTGTTAAATAGTTTCAACGGCACTTCAAACTTCACCTTGCAATGACCATGCTGGTTCAGCTTAATCACATTGGCTCCAGTATCGTAAGTGACTCCGCCACGCCTTATGTCGTGCATAGCAATTGCAAGATAATACGAATTTGGCTCGTCATACTGGTATTCCACTTCAAACTGGAACGTATCATCGCATGTCAGAATCTGCTTACTAAGCGCATTAATCCGCAGCATTGGGACTCTGGCGTTCAAACCTGTTGGATATTCATCCGCTTTGTCATTATCCGTGTCACGTTTATCAGCACGCATATTTTCCAAGGTATAGCGGTTAGCAACATCATCTTTATTCCCGTTAACGATGACTTCGCCATCTTTAATAAGAACCGCCTTATTGCAGTACTTTTTCACGGCACCCATGTCATGCGTCACTAAAATAACGGTCTTCGTCGGATCTTTTTTCACCTTCGCGAAATAGTTATCGCACTTACGCTGGAATGCTTCATCACCGACAGCAAGAACCTCATCCAGAACCAGAATGTCACCCTTAGCTTGGATAGCCACAGAAAACGCTAAACGAACTTGCATACCAGATGAATAGTTCTTTAGCTTCTGATCCATGAATTCTTCAAGCTCAGCAAACTCGACGATGTCGTCGTACATGTCCTCGATTTCTTCACGGGTAAAACCAAGCAAAGCTCCGTTGAGGAAAACATTCTCTCGACCGGTCAGTTCAGGATTAAAGCCGACACCAAGCTCGATGAAAGGAACGAGCTTACCCTTTACCTCAATCCTTCCAGAATCCGGAACATATATGCCGGAAATCAGTTTCAACAACGTTGACTTGCCACTGCCGTTACGGCCTACAATTCCAAAGAAGTCACCTTGGTGGACTTCAAAATTGATGTCTCGAAGCACATGCTGTTCTTTGTAGCCTTTGATGCCTCTAGTCCAATTAATAAAAGCCTGCTTCAAACCGCTCGCTTGCTCTGTTGGAAGTTTGAAGTATTTGCCAACATGCTCAACTGAAAGGACAACCGGACGATCCACTTCCTTGATGGAAGCAGATTGAGACTGAGTATTAAGCATCACATGACCTCCGCGAATTTACGATTATGCTTCCGGAACACATGCACGCCCAGCGCAAGCAACAGGAACGCGAGAATAACAGGAATGACCGCAATTAAAGGATTCCCTACAAGTGTCCACACGGTAGGTTGTGTTTCTGGGGCAATCAGATTGTGCCGAATATCTTGAATCGTCTGCGCAATCGGATTGAGGAGCTGTATTTTCGCAATAATCAAGCCCCATTTGCCCAAAGAATCGTTATCCATCACCATGGAAAGCGGATAAATAACCGGAATCGAATAGAACAGTACCTGCTGCAGAACTTCCCATAGGTGAGCGATGTCGCGGAAATAGACATACATCGTTGCCATCAAGAGAGCTGCGCCCAGTGCCAACACATACAATTCAATGAAATTTAAGGGCAGCAGCAAAACTCTCCAAGTGAACTGGATCTTGGAGAAGATAGCAAAAATCACAACCACTAAAAGATTGATACCCAAACTGATCAATGCACCAATAGTGGCAGAGACAACCACGATATAGTTCGGGAAATGTATCTTCCGAAGCAAGTCACCACGATCCACAACCGCTCTCAAACCAGTCGCTGTGGCTTCTCCGAAAAACTGCCACGTACTAATTCCAAGTAGCAGAACAACTGGATACGTCGATGTTCCGTCCGACATGCGTAAGAACTTCGCAAACACTACGTACATCACGCAAAAAAGCATCAATGGACGCAGAACGGACCATGCAACTCCGAGAAACGACCCCTGATAGCGGAGCTTAAAATCCGTCTTGACAAGCTCTTTCAACACTACCAGCGAATAGTGGTAGCGCTCTTGAATCCTCTTCACAAATGTATTCACGACTGACAAGTCTATCGACTTACGACCCCAAGATAATGCCCCTACCGTTTTCTTCGCAAAATCCTCAGCACACAACCAACCATCCGCTTGTCTTGCTACGATAAATACACCACACAAGACACAGGACCTGATAAAAAGTGAACACATCATCCAATAAGAGAAATGTATCAATTGAGCTTCTTCGGATAATCGCCATGCTGCTGATTGTCGCATGCCATTCCATCATTCATTTCAACTGGAATACACATCATTATGATTTAATGCTCATCCAGGAACCAGGATGGACAAACGCTCTCAAGTTCTTGATTGTGCAATATGGACAAGTTGGCGTATCTATCTTCTTTATAATCTCTGGCTATTTCCTGATAGATAAGACTTTTAAAAGAAGACGCATTTTCAAAACATGGTTTCAGATGTTTTGTTACTCAAGCGGTTTTTTTATAACACTTTTAATCATTGGAATATTCTATAAATACCCGACAGTCATACAACCGTTAATGCAAGGAAGCGAGCTATTCCGGACTATAGCCGCCAGCTTTTTCCCATTCTTCTATGGGAGCTACTGGTTCATCAGCGCATACATACTCATGCTTTTATGTGCGCCATTCATCAATTCCTTATGTCAATCACTTTCCAAGCGCGCTAATCTAAGTCTGCTCGTTCTTTTTTCTTTTTTAAGCATCCAGATCCTCATCTTTGGACGAGTTTCCAACTGGAACAATTTGACATATGCCATTTTCGGTTATCTGATTGGCGCTTTTATCAAAAAGAACAATACAGAGATTTTGAAGCGAATGCGCAGCACAGCCCCCATGCTTGCAGGCATCGTTTTCATGACACTGTTAATGCTGCTATTTAATTATTTCGCATCGTCATCATCGCCCATTAGCAGTGCACTCGGCTGGACAAACCAAATTCACAACGGAATAACACTATTCCCAATAGCGATAGGAGCATTCGTCTTCATTATCATCTCACGCATTAATTTCGACAGAGTCCCAGAGCTTGTTAGTAGAACCATAGTAGGGATTTCTTCCACGACGTTTGGAATCTATCTTCTTCATGAGAACATCTTCGGATTCAGGATCTTATGGGAATATGTGTCTAGAATCTGCTATGCTCCTGATAACCTTTTGCTTCGAGGTATAGCAGCATTCTCTATTGTCATTGCCGTATTCCTTGCCCTAAGCTGCATCGCAAAAATAGTAGATACCTTATTCGTTCACCCGCTTACTGACAAGATATTAAGTGTCATAAATAAGCGCACCAACTGACCATAGCGTCCATTCGAATCTAGTCTCGCAAAACAGAGAGCGCCTCATTCCAGTCTTATCTTTAGCGCCATACATTGGCAACACACTAAAATAAGCATCGGCTTTGCTTAACAAGTTTATCTCACCCGTCTCCGACCACAGCAGAAGCTATAGTGTTTTACATGCTCGAAAAGAACCCAAACCCCTCCGTTGCCGTGCTACTTCCCTGCTATAACGAGGAAGTGACCATCGGTAAGGTCGTTCGCGATTTCAAGACTGCTTTGCCTCAAGCAGACATCTACGTTTACGACAATAATTCCACTGATCGCACCGCCGAGATCGCTGCGTCAGAAGGCGCTATCGTGCGTAAGGAACCGCGCCAAGGCAAGGGCAATGTCATTCGAGCCATGTTCGAAGATATCGACGCTGACGTGTACATCATGTCTGACGGCGACGATACGTATCCAGCTGACGCAGCACCTGCTATGGTCGACAAGATTCTTGAAGGCTACGACATGGTGATTGGAGATCGTCTGAGCTCCACGTACTTCCAAGAAAACAAACGCCCATTCCACAACTTCGGCAATAGGCTCGTGCGCGGATCCATCAATGGACTGTTCGGCGCGCATGTAACCGACATTATGACTGGATACCGAGCTTTTTCCTTCACTTTTGTAAAGACCTATCCAGTGCTGTCGCGCGGCTTTGAGGTCGAAACTGAAATGACCATCCACTCGTTGAACAACAATCTCCGTCTTTTCGAGATGCCGATTCAGTACCGCGATCGTCCTGAAGGTTCCGTCAGCAAACTTGATACCGTTGGCGACGGCATCAAAGTGATGAGCACCATCTTCCGCATGATCCGTGAGTACAAACCACTTCCCTTTTTTGGCGGCCTCGGCTTGGTCATCGACATCATTGGTTTGATTCTTTGCGGCAGCGTAGGCATTGATTTCGTACACACTGGCATAGTTGCACGCTTCCCCACGCTCATCGGTGCCGTGATGCTCGTTATAGCGGGCCTTCTCCTAATTGTCACAGGAATCATCCTTGACGTCATGGCCAAGAATGATCGGAAAGAATACATTCTTAATGCGAATCAAATCGCATTTTTAAAACGTAGCTCTCATCAGTGAGAACTTCTAGAAAATCCATATTTAATGTTCGGGGAGTCCTGCTAGCATGAAGCACGCTAAGTCAATTATCCTTCTATCCACCCCTGCAGCTTGCCTAACATATGTTGCACTGGCTGTTAGACTGCCGACGTATGGGCTCGCTGCAGAAGACATCGATACAAACGCCTTTCTTGATACCCTTAGCCGTCAGGGGCCTATCAGTTCTTTGCTGGGAGTATTCGCAATTATCGCGTTATACACGCATAAGGCATCTGTTACATTCGATAAATTCTCCAAACGAGTTCTAGCAGTTGTTTCTGCTATCTTATCCTTGACTATTGTTTTTTCAGGGAAAACAGAAAGCCAGAGTCGCGACAGTATTTCCTTCCCGTGGTACACTGTGGGTGACCCTGCTTGGTCGTCTAAACGGTATGTCGCTTTTCTCGTATTTCAATTTTTCTTCATATCTCTCTTCCTGTATAAACTACTGATATTTGCAGTTCAACTTGTCTTAAAACAGGATACAATAAACAGACGTTCGAAACTTTTATCTTCAATACTTACAATAAATATAGGTAACAAAAAAAATATACTTTTAAGCACGCTTCTAGTTTTTGTATTTTGGCTCCCCATCGCAATAATCAACGGTCCAGCTATCATCGACGTAGACTCCATGGTGCAGCTCATTCAGATGCGCGGATTTAGGGCATGGGATCCCATGACCATGGAATGGTTAGATGGATATAATCTTACTGATCACCATCCCTTCTTGGATTCCTTTATCTACGGAGCATTTGACAAAATAGGCCTGTTTTTCGGACATGAAATCGTCGGGTTCCAACTTCTGATTATTTTACAATTACTCGTGGGGTCTTTTTCATTAATACTCTCCCTGGCTTGGGTTAACACACGTGCCAAAATCCCCGAGAAGGTGTTCATTTGTCTATTCGCCCTTATACTTCTAGTCCCGTGTTTCTCCATGTACATGACAATCATCTTGAAAGACGCTACATGGGTTCCGTTCTTTTTGATTTGGGCTGTTCTTTTTGCAGAAACAGTGTTTCGGTTGTCCCAAAAACAGGACATCAGCACTAAGTTAGTAGCTACACTCATCCTTTTTGCTGTAATCGCTGGATTAACCAAAAAAACATCCATATACGTCACCACCCCATCAACCGCCATCCTCCTTTTCTTCTTTTCTCACAGAATCAAAATCCTCTTATCAGCTCTTATTCCGCCCCTAATCACGCTGATCATAATTCCGAGCCTGCTGTTCCCAGTCTTGCATATCGCACCAGGTGGTCCGCAGGAACCTCTTTCTGTACCGATTCAGCAAATCACCAAAGTACTGATTGATCATCAGAATGAACTGTCAACTTCGGATCTACAGACAATTAGCAGGGTACTTAAGATCGATAAGGCGAAAAAGAACTACGATCCTCTGACAACAGACAATGCCAAACACTATGGCTATAAGACAACTTCAACGTCAAAAGACCGAGTTAATTTTCTCATGCTGTGGGTCAAACTATTCTTTAAGTATCCTATAAGCTATTTCAGCTCAGTCACATTCCTCAAAGACGCTTTCCTTGTAGGTCCAACGTACTACTACACAAGCTCCGTTCGATGCGGATGGTACGAAGCTGGAGGGTACGCAATCCTTCCAGAATACAAAGAGTGCACTCCCTCAACTCTGCAATCTAGAATAGCTTTGCCCTTAGTTAATCTCCTAAATAGAATTCCCCCATTCTCTTTTCTTGGATCAGAAAGTTTGTATACGGCATGGATTCCTTGTCTCTCAGTGGGCGCATGCATCACACGAAAGAAGTGGAAAAATTTGATTTATTTCACCCCAGTTCTTTTTTTGGAATTGACAATGCTGATTCTTCCAGCCCATCAAGTCCGATATTCTCTAGGTCTACTCTTCACATTTGCGCTAACAATTGCTGTCCCGTTCATAGGTAGTCCAAAAGATACAAATAAAACCATAATGTAAAAAATGGCTGATCTGTTGCGGATGTTCCCAGAAAGCAGATCAGCCATTTGGCTATTTCACCCACTTTTGGGCATTTGTTCCGTTAGAAGTATACAACTGCACGTTAGTGCCGTTTGCGCTGGAACCACCGTTCACGTCCAGCACCACGTTTTCTGCGAGCGCCGACTGGAACGTGTATGAGCCATCGGAGTTTTTGATGGCGATCCACTTCTGGGCGTATGTGCCGTTCGAGGCATATTGCTGCGCGTTGGCACCGTTGGCAGTGCTCGCACCATAAACGTCCAGAGCTTTGTCTGAATTCGCACTGGTTAGTGTCACATAACCGTTGTCATCGTGCGATACTCTCCATCTTTGAGCATTCGTGCCATTCCCAGTCCAAAGTTGCACATTGGCGCAGTCCGAACGGGACGCACCATATACGTCCATCTTCATGTTCGTCTTTAGCTTTGAACCGAAAGAATATGTGCCATCAGGCAAATCCTGCCTATGCTTTGCCGCCTGCTCATTCAAACGGTCGCGCATGGTTTTAGACTTCTCGATGATCCATTGCTGGGCAGCGGTATCATTTGGCGAATACAGCTGCAATGCGACGTTGGACGAATAATTCGCGCCCGGTACATCAATAGCTTTATTCGCGTTCACTGACATCAATGAGATTTTCCCATCGCCATAGTTGCGAACAGTCCATTGTTGAGCAACCGTACCGTTACTGTCATATTGCTGTAGAACCGCACCATTGGACGCAGAAGCGCCATAAACATCCAGTACCTTGCCGGAATTCACATTGACAATGTTGTAGGTTCCATTGCCAATCTGCTGGAAACGGAATTTCTGTGCGTTCGTTCCATTAGCCGCATACAGCTGAATTCTAGCGCTGTTTGCGGTAGAAGCTCCTGGCACATCAAATACAAGATTGGATTTCCCTGCGGATTTGATGTTCACCGCAGCATTTACCGGTACACTAACTTCGCTAGAGGAAACAACGAATCGTTGAGCCTGAGTACCGTTTGGCGCATAAAGACGAATCGCAGTACCGTTAGAGGTGTTGCCACCGCTCAAATCAAGCACCCAATTACCCAAAGCCGACTGCAGATAATATCCCGCACCGGAATCACGAATGAACCACCGCTGTGCATTCGTTCCATTAATTGCATACTGTTGCACCACAGAATTATTACCCGCTGCCGCTCCTCGAACATCCAAGGCTTTATCGGAATTCACATTGGTAATCACATAGCTGCCATCTGATTGTTTAGAGAATTTAAATTGTTGCGCTTTGGACCCATTGCCGGAGTAGAGCTGAATAGTCGTGGAATCAGACGTGCTGGCGCCTGAAATATCCACGCTAGAAGCCACCTTGAAACGTACATTGATGAAATAATTACCATCAGGAACACTCACCACAGGCATCTTGCGCACATCAATGACGGACGAGTCCTGGGCATAATTCTTGCTGCCAAAAGCATTCATATCCACGGAACCACTGATACCGTTGATATGGCCGGAACTGGTGTATTGCCAGCCGCGGTCGTTGGCACCGAAGGCGTTGTATCCCATTTGAGCACCATACTGCGCCACCCAACGGGTCTTTGCGTAGATGTTCGAATTGTTCAACGGGCCTTGCAGGTAGCTCGTATACGAATACACACCGAGATTCTTATATCCGGCGGACTGCAGTGCGCCATACCAGGCGTCGGCCATACCGCTATAAACATTCGGATTGGTCGGCGGGGTATGACCAGCCCACGTCCACTTTTCAAGGTCGTAATACACAGGGTATTTCAGATCGTTCGGGCTCACGCCCATCTGGCGGAGTTTGGCAGCCACATCATTGCCTTCCGCACGTGCGCAGTTCGCATCGTATGCATACGAATACCAGTAGATGCCAAAAGGAATACCAAGACGTTTGCATTCGTTGATGTTACGTTGCGCTTTGGCATCGGCATAGTTGCCCCAGCCATAGCCCAAACGAATGATTGCGCCTTCCACGCCGTCGGCTTTCGCCTTGGCCCAATCGACGTCACCCTGCCATGAGGAAACATCAATCACGCCCTTGGCCTGTTGAACGAACAGGTTGTTCCTATAATCGAAAAACGCCTTTGTTCCGTTGTAGGTTCCCCAGTGTGCTCCGTATTCGTTGCTCTCGAATTTAGTGAGCCGGACAGTCGAGCCACCCTTCAAGGACGACTGCTCCGCAGACTGTTTCACAGGTTGTTCCACAGCATCTTTCACATCCGAGGCACTCACCGGAATGAATGATTCGCCATCCGTTTTGGCCAGTGGATCAGGTTGCTGCGATTGCGTGCCGACCAGCTGAGCGTCCGTCACGGTTTCGCCGGTCTCAATGTTCTGTACATCACCTTCCGGCGTAACCGCAAGGTTCTCCGAAACCACAGTGGAATCGTCCGAAATGTTTTCGCTTACCGTTTCCGGCAGCGTCGCGTTCGGATTGTCCGGCATGCTGTTTGACGAATTCTGCGCATCATCCACAGTTGCGGCAAAAGAACTTGGCGTATCCTCAATCGCAATATCCTGCATAGCGTAAGCCGGCACCACGGCAACGGAAACCGTCATTGCAACCACGGAAGCGGTGGTCGCAATCTTCATCAAGCTTTTCGGCGATATCATCGTCAGCCTCTCTCACAAAACGCATTTCACGCGTTGGCGCAATTGCACACGCAAAACTTAAGTGTATTCTGAGATGTCCCCACTTAAAATAAAGCAGCTGGATTCCGGACCAAACTTCACATTTACCGAATATGCCACAACATGAAGTGCTGGCATTCGGAAGTGGAACGGGTAACATACCTTATGTATTGTCATTTGGGAACAGAGGACCTTGTCGGACCACCTCCAATAGACAACATCAGAACGGTATCACGGACTCCTGGAGGGAAGCATGGCACGGCACGAAAGGCAGCCAAATAAAGCTGACAGTCAAGCAAGTAACGTCCGCAAGCCCTGGACTTTCAGCAGTACCGCGACCGTCGAAACCAGCAAACCCGACAATTCCGTTAACATCACCAATCGTAACGGAAAGCCTGAAACAGACGCATCAGGGGTTTCCTATCAAACAAACACCAAAGATCCATTCCAAATCGCCATATCGCAAGGCGTGCAAGATGGCGACACTTGGGTGCATAACCATGTCAAGAACTTGATTCGCCGTTCCATCATCGTAGCCGTTATCGTCGTTGCGGTATGCATTGTGGTCTTCGGCGTCATGGGCGTGAGAACATCGCAGAAAATGCGCGAACTGAATGCCATTAACGACTGCAGAGACGCGGTTGCCGCCATGAACGCTTCATATTCCAAGGATTTCCAGCTCAAGGGAAAGATTGTCGATGCATTTTCCAGCATGGATTCCTCATATGATCTGGAAAAGCTCAGCACCTTGTATCAGGAAGAAGTCAAATCGCCGAAGGCGCTTGACTGCAAAGCCGATCCGTCCGGGACCACCAGCAAAGCCAACACCGAACGAGCCGCATATGACAAACAGGCCAGAACCTTCGAGCGGGCGTTGACAAAGAACGAGGCAAATCAGAATTGAATACGAAACGATTGGCAAGAACGGCACTTGCCGTTATCGTAACCGTAGGAATAGTCGTTGCCATCATCGTCGGGTGCGGCCCCAAATGGGGCAACGGAACGGCAACCGGTAAAACCGGATCGCAATCCACCGCCACCGCCCATACTGCGGCCACTGTTGATGTGCAGCTGCCCTCATACTACATGGACAATATGGTGTTCCAGCGCGATCAGCCAATCGTAGTCAAAGGCAACGTCAGCTCCACGGAAAGCAACCCCATCGACGTTTCGAAACTGTCAGCGACACTTACGCAAGGCAAAACCTCCGAGAGCGTCAAGGCAAAGGCAGCGAAAAACGGCAGTTTCACCTGCACGCTGAGCGCGCAAAAGGCAAGTCTCAATCCGTATTCGCTGCAAGTGCAGTACGCCGGCAAAACCGTGCTGAAACTGGCCAAAGTGTATGTGGGAGACGTCTTCGTAGCCGCTGGCCAGTCGAATATGGAACTCAACTATGTGCAGTATTACGAAAACGCTACTTACAATTTTGGCAATGGACTAATCACGACAGGCGATTTGCCGAAACCGCTCGTAGATGACAACGTGAAATTTGTCATCGCAAATCATGATGTTGAAGACACTGATTTTCCACTGTCCGCTGTTAATCAGAGCGCCGATGCATGGCTGACTGCAGATTCCACGAATTCACTGCACCTCAGCTATCTGGCTCAGCAATTCGCCATGCAGTTGCGCGCCAAGCACCCCAATGTGCCGATTGGCATCATCCAGACCGCGTGGGGCGGCACGCCTATTCGCCGGCATGTACAAGGCGGCGATATTTATGCGAACCATATCGCGCCGTTGAAGGGATTCCATGTGGCGGGCGTGCTGTGGTATCAAGGTTGCGATGACGCCAATAATTACGGAACTGCTTTGCAATACGAATCGCAAATGACCACGCTCATCAACCAGTACCGTAACGTGTTCGGACGCAAGGACCTGCCGTTCCTGTACGTACAGCTCGCGCGCTGGCCAAACTACCAGTACACGCAAAACGTGCGAGAAGCGCAACGGACTACGCTCGGCAACACCAACCTGCACGATTCGTCAAACGTGGCGATGACGGTTTCCCTTGACACAGACAAGGGCACATCCGCGCTAATCCATCCGCTCGGCAAAGATATTCTCGGGGCGCGCATGGCCGCGCAATATCTCGCCATGGAAGACGGCACCACCGTACCCAACGGACCGCTTATCGAACATGCCCGGCACACTGCGAACGGCGCAATCACCTTGTCTTTCCGGAACGGCACCGCAAGCAGGCTGAAAGCCATGCAGCCGAACTATTCGAAAACCGCGAGCGCAATCGCACCAAACTATAAGAGCGCTCCGAAAGCGACCCCGTTAAGCGGTATCAGCAATATCGCCGCTCCCACCACTACGGCATTGCAGGGGTTTGAGGTCGCCAATTATTCCGGTCAATGGCAGGCGGTCAATGCCACTATCAGGGGCAATCAGGTGTTGCTCACCGCAGCCGATGGTTCAATACTGAACGATCTCAACGCCATGAGCCAAGTACGTTACCTGTTCAGTGGCAATCCGAAGTGCGCGAGCATGCTGTACAACGACTTTAATCTGCCGGCTAGCCCATTCATCACTATTGTTGAGTGATCTTTGTTGGGGGCCGCCGCTAGATAAACCAATACGGGCGGGATAAGTACGGGCGGTCTGAGCCGTTGCTGGGCCTGCTTGGTCATGTTTTGAGCAGGCTGTTCCGGCTTCTGGTTTGGATTCTGGTTTCCCGCTTAAACTATGAAGACTGCTGCAGCATCACAGAAACTAGACAAATGTCATTTTTCCACCAGTTTATTTAGGCACATTCCCCTCCTACTATGGCATACGGAACGAACGCGAGCGCACAATCACAGATCGAGTGCAAACGTGCGCAGGAGAGGAATCACCATGAGGAATCGTATTGCAGCAGCTGCAGCGGCGGGAATATTAACCATCGGCATGGCCGTCCTGCCTTCCGCGGCTTCGGCCAGTGAAGTCGCACCGTCTACGGACGGATTGGCCGGCAGCACCGCCATCAGCGGGCAGATCGACCAGGATATGGCCGTGTGCACCGATCAGGCGTGCGAGGCCGTGCAGCACTTGAACAAGACGAATCAGCAGATCAAGTCGGATATGGAAACCGCCAAGCAGCACGCCGAGCAGCTGCATCAGAACGCGCACGAGGACGCCGACGCGCTTCGCCAGTACGGCGAGCAGGCCTGGAAGAACTACCAGGAGGACCGCGAGGATATAAAGAATGCGATTGACGGCGCGGTCAAGCGCGGTCAGGAGCGTCACGACGCTCTGCATCAGGATATGCAGGACACGCAGGCCCACCTCAACCAGATGCATGCCGATATGAAAGAGACCCACGACGAACTCAAGACGAGGCATGACGCGTTTGCGGCGAGCAGCCACCAGTGGCATCAGTCGTTCATCGCGGCGCTGAAGGACGCGAACTCCAAGACGGGTCAGCAGGGCGGCTCATCCGTTGCTACCGGCACGCATGGCATCACGGCTGGAACGAATGCCGGTACGACCGTTACTGGAGTCAACGGCACCACTGGCACTGTGCGCACGGCTGCCGACACTGGCGCGAATGGTGCTGCAACTGGATCCGTCACAGCTTCCGGCGATCAAACCGCCGCGTCCACCGGCGCGCTGACCAAGTCGGAATATGGACAGCTTGCACAAACCGGCATCGGCATTTCCCTTGCCTGCGCAGCCATTCTGCTGCTTGCCGGCCTTGCCTACGCCATGAAGACGTTCGTGCAGTATAAGCGCGAAACCAGCGAAGACTGAGCCGGCTCGCTGCCGGACAGCGTTTGCTTCATCGACTCATGAAAAACGGTCTCGAATATATCGGGACCGTTTTTCATGCGCGTTTTTCGTATGTGCTTTTCATCTGCTATACGCATTGTTGCGATTCAATTGGAATGACGTAGTACAGCGACGTACAATGCAGCGCGAAGCGCGCGTACCGTGCGTGAACCGCGTGTATGTCCAGTATTCCCACTGATTTGTTACGTTGGCCGTTCTGATCAGCCCACTGGTCAATTCGCATAATGGGGAGCACTGCTGGCGATTCGCGGCGACGGCGTATCGCCATTCCCCGCCGTCCGTCCGGTACTACCCGCGCTCCCCACACCGCCGGCCTTTTCAGCATTGCCGATGTTGGTTCTACGCAACGACCCCGCGGCCAACGAGCGGATGGATCGCCTGCGCTGCGCCTGTTCCGTCTGCGAAGCGGACTGAACTGCGGGAAAAGCGCCCGTTACAGGACGAATACGACCGGTTGCGGTCGGAATAAAGCTTGGTGGCAAAACCTGCGTTGTGATGGCGCTTATGGATGCCATCTGCGGCTGCTGCGTATTATCAGGACCATCCGCAGCGTCTTTTTCTTTCACGGTTTGCGATTCTTCCGCACGATTCGCGTCATCATTCGCATCCTCGCCCGTTTGCAAGGCAGACCCAGCTTCGCTCTGCTTTTCTTGTTTTTCCTGCTTTTCCTGCGGAGCGGCCTGCACATCACTCTGCAATACGATTGGCGATGAATTCGAACGGTGTCGGGCAAGCGCCGCCAGAGAGTCACGAGTATCAGCATCGCGTTGGTCAGTCTGCTGGCTGCCGGCAGCCGTCTTGTCAACCATCGTCGTGCTTCTTTCTCTCAACGTCACGATTTCGAGCGTAACGTAGCGCAGCGCAAAAGTGAGCGTAAAACGACGATGTACGCAACTCCCCCACCGAATCGCAATCAAATATCGACGTATGAGGGCAAACAATCCCATTATTGAGACCACAGACTGGCACCAATAAGCCGCAGCATGACAATCAGGGACTTTCCTGGATGCCGGCCCGTACACGCGAGACTTGCGATACGGGACGATTCAAAAACCGAGGCCAATGAAAGAAGCATTCGGAGGGAATCTGGAAGGAACCGGAAAACGGAGTGGAAAAGAAGGAACCCCAGAAACCGAATGATTCCAACGGTTTCCGGGGTTCCAATCCGGGCGGAGAATACGAGATTCGAACTCGTGAGGCTGTTACACCAACACGCTTTCCAAGCGTGCGCCATAGACCACTAGGCGAATTCTCCAATTATGCAACGCTTTCCGGTGTCTATCCGTTAAGCGCAACTTGACTAGAATACAACAGGAATGGCAGAAGACCAAATCGGCGTGTCGCTCTACCAAATCTGCAAGCTCCAATATCGGTTCAAGGTTAGTGACGTTTTGCAAGACTCTCCAATAATCCGGCCAAACATGTACATCTCGTATTCACGCAACATAGAATGACGGATAACCACGGATGGCGTTTAATGACCGACTGTCGTCCACGTAAGCGTAAAAGGAGCGGATGATGATCAGCCAAGAGAACTACGACATACTGAAGGAAAAAATACGGAGATGCGTCCAGCTGGGCCGTCTGGAACACGGATTACGCGGATTCCAAGCCCAGCCGCAATATAAACGATCTGAGCGTATTCGACTCCCCGAATCTGTCCGAATTGAACACCGGCTTCGTGTTCGTGGGGCTGAACCGCTCCGGTAAACCCAAGGACGGCAACGCGGAGAAAAAGCCGGACAAGCCGAAGGAGCCGTGGTTCAATTTCCATGCGGGAAGGAACGATTTCAAACTGCGATATGCGCTGCAGGGCACACGGTATTGGGGAAGCTACATAACCGACGCAATCAAGGATTACCAAGAAACCGATTCCGGTGAAGTGGAAAAGACACTCAAAAGTAACCCGGAACGCGTTGATGAGAACCTCAAGGGATTGAGGGAGGAGCTCGAGCTACTCGGTGGCAAGCCTGTATTGGTGGCTCTCGGATACGCCGCCGAGAAAAATCTGAAATGCATGAAGTCGGAAGGGTATGAAGTGGTCAGAATATTGCACCCCGCAGCCTTCATCGGCAAAAAGAAGTATCGCGATAAAGTGCTGAAAGTCTTGGACAACATTCAAAAATAACGAGACATTCAGCTCCGAACCACATCTAACCATCTAATCCGGATGGGCATGAGAGAAAAATGGGGGTTCCCGGAGCGCGAACCCGCCGGGAACCCCGGAAACGAAAAGGGGCCTCCCGGGAGCCAAAGGCTCGACCGGGAGGCCCGACATGTGAAGCGGCGGC
>OLWQ01000004.1_pt1 | contig 215722 bp, 218 predicted proteins | sample 1673981 | NCBI WGS metagenome assembly OLWQ01 (sample SAMEA103958136, study PRJEB25191) | human gut metagenome | reverse complement strand
ACAATAGTGCGCAGATAGAAAAGGTGGCTGAATTTCTGAGCGAATAAACCGGAAATAACGCATTTAAGAAATGAAACAACAAACATTTTGTGCTTTCGTTAAAAACTTGATATAAACATTTCTGTTTTTCGTTAAAAAGCAGGTATAAACATTTCTGCTTTTCGTTAAAAAATAGGCGAAAAAATTTTGCATTTTCGTGAAAAGTGGTAGAATTGAGGTGGAAATATGCTATAATACTACCAAGTAAAATGAAATGAGGAATGCTGAATGATTTTTAAAAGAAAAGTTTATGCCAAATTGATTGAGTGGAAAGCATTGGCAGCAGGAACATCGGCAGTATTGCTTGAAGGGGCTAGACGTATCGGGAAAAGTACCATTGTAGAGGAGTTTGCAAAAAAGGAATATGATGACTATATGATTCTTGATTTTGCAAGAGAAAACCAGGATGTAAAAAATAATTTTGTCGAGAACATGAATGATCTGGATACTTTTTTCAGAAACTTATTTCTTCTGAAAGGAAAAAGTTTAAAAGGGAAGAACTGCGTGATTATTTTCGATGAGGTACAGTTGTTTCCGCAGGCACGGCAGGCGATAAAATATCTTGTCGCTGATGGTCGATATGAATATATTGAGACAGGCTCGCTAATCTCAATCCGGAAAAATGTAAAGGATATACTGATTCCTTCGGAAGAGTACCGGATTAAGATGTATCCGATGGATTTTGAAGAATATTTATGGGCAATCAATGATGAGGTTACAATTCCTACGATCAGAGAAGCTTTTGAAAAAAGAAAGCCACTTGGAGATGCGATTCACCGGAGAATTATGAAAAGCTTTCGTACCTATATGGTTGTAGGTGGGATGCCGCAGGCAGTAGATGCTTATGTTTCAGGGAAAAGTTATGAACAAATTGATTTTGTTAAACGGAATATTCTGAGCCTTTACGAAGAGGATCTGGCAAAATACGATACAGAAAACAGGGAAAAAGCGTCAGTTATTTATCGAACAATACCAGAGCAGCTAGAGAATAAAAATTCACATTTCAAACTTTCTATGGTAGATAAAAATGCGCGTTATCAGAATTATATGGATGCGGTCAGCTTTATTTCTGAAGCAATGATAGGAAATGAGTGTATCAATGTGACAAAACCGGAGGTTGCACTGGAGCTGTTTGCGGACAGAAGCAATTTCAAATTATATATGGGTGATACCGGACTATTGGTTACACAGATTATGAAGAACCGGGACAGTACAGATGAAGATTTATATAAGGCTCTGATTATAGACAATCTGGGAATTAATCAGGGAATGATTGTTGAAAATATTGTAGCACAGATGCTCAGAGCAGCTGGACATGAGTTGTATTTTCATGAATATTTGTACGTGCCGGAGGGAACGACCAGAGAAAAGAAATATGAAATTGATTTTATGATTGTGAAGAAAAAGAAGATATGTCCGATTGAAGTAAAATCTTCAAACTATATGTCGCACAAATCATTTGACTATCTGCTTCAGAAATATCAGTTAAAGTGTGAGCACAGATTCATTATTTATACGAAGGATTTAAAATATCAGGACGGAATTATGTATATACCAATTTATATGACTATGTTACTGTAAGATGATTAGTCGGAATGAACTCATGTTTTTTCATTTTGTCAAGTACAAGCTTGATACCATTAAATTGAAAACAAAATTGTTTGCAGGCAGCAAAAGGGGGACTCTTTTTGCTGCCTTTTTGCGGGCTGTTTCGTATATAGCGATTCAGGATGAAATTCCAATGATTAATAGTTTCAATCTATTTAGAAGAGAAGCAGATATTTCTTTTGGGTGGAATCTGCCATAGAAATGCAGGAAAAGGATTGTGTCTGGAGGAATATATCGAGTCACTGAGGTGAAAATTATAAAAAATTAAATGAATATTAATTTTCCACTAACTTTTTATCACCTTAAGTTGTCTTATTATTATAGAGGACAAGAGAGGTGATATGAGATGATTGCTGATTTTTTATTAGTTCAGAAAATCAGAAACGGTGACAATCAAGCAGGTAATCAGTTGGTTGAAAAGTATTATTCTTCTATCTATCAATATTGTTATTTACATACTCATAATCAGGAATATGCGGAAGATATGGTACAGGAAACTTTTGAGAGATTCTTCGGAGCACTAATAAGCGGGGCAGAGATCAAGAAGACAAAGAGCTATTTGTATAGCATAGCAGGGAATATTATAAAGAATAATTACAAGAAAAAGAAGGAAATAATGACAGACCAGTTGCCGGATATAGAAGATGAGAATCCGAAAAACATAGAAATCCGGATTGATATAGAGAGGGCTCTGGAGCAGCTCCCGGAAGAAATAAAAGAGATTGTAATCCTGTTTTTCTTTCAGGAATTAAAACAAAAGGAAATTGCTGATTTATTAAATATAAAATTGTCGCTTGTAAAATATCGTGTTTCAAAGGCAAAAGAATTGCTGGCAAAACAGTTGGAGGTGGAAAAATTATGAAGCAATATCAGAGAAAAATCGAGGAGTATAAATCCTTGATACAGAAGGAATATATACGGGAAACGGCTGTTCACACAGTAAAAGAGCGGTGTTCAGACATTATGAACAGACAGGATAACAGACGAGCATCATATTTTGAATTTTTATTTGAGCAGTTCAAATTTATCAAAAAGAGATGGTGGGTTCTGCAAGGAGGAATCTTAATTCTGCTTTGGATACTGCTTGTGGACTCGGATGTGGGAGCAAATACAGAGAGAACACTGGGGGCTATGTCAGTGATGTTTTCGGTAATGATCATACCGGAAATTTGGAAGAATCGGAGCTTTTCAGCAGTGGAAATTGAAAAAACAGCATTCTATTCACTGCGCCGGATCTGTGCTGCAAGGATATTGCTGTTTTCAGTGGTGGATTTACTTATGACTACCTTTTTTTTCGGTGTTTCAGTTTATACATTACAGATTTCGGCATACCGACTCATCATAGATTTCTTAGTGCCGTTTAATGTTTCCTGTTGTATCTGCTTCCGGTTATTGTACAGCAGATGGAATGATATGGAGTATATTGCTGTTTTCCTAAGTATAGCATGTATACTTATCTGGACACTGATTGTATCGACAGATTCTATTTATCAGAGGATTTCGATGCCAATCTGGGGGAGCTTGTTGATCATATCGTTTGGTTATCTTATTTTTTGTGTTCACAAATCGCAATGTAACTGTGAAATAAACTGGGAGGTGAAGTCGAGTGGAACTGCAATTTAAAAATGTAACAAAAGATTATGGGAATGTACACGCAGTAGAACATGTAACACATTCTATGGGGAAAGGTGTATATGGATTATTGGGAGTAAATGGAGCGGGAAAAACCACTTTAATGCGGATGATATGTACAGCGATAACCCCAACAAGCGGAGAAATCTTGTGGAATGGAAAGAATATCTTTAGTCTGGGGGCATCTTATAGGGAAATACTCGGTTATTTGCCGCAGAGTTATGGGTTTTATCCTGATCTTTCGGTGTATGACTACATGCTGTATATTGCATCTATCAAAGGAATCAGGCCCATCATGGCAAAGAAAAGGGCATTAAAACTGTTGGAGCAGGTCGGAATGGCTGAAAAGAGGAAAAGAAAGATGCGGACTTTATCAGGGGGCATGATCCGGAGGGTCGGAATTGCCCAGGCGATGTTGAATGATCCGCGGATACTTGTGTTGGATGAACCGACAGCAGGTCTTGACCCGAATGAGAGAATCAGGTTCCGTAATCTGATCAGTGAATTGTCGGAAGATCGTCTTGTACTGTTGTCTACGCATATTGTGTCAGATGTTGAATATGTGGCAAATGAGATTATATTAATGAAAGAAGGAAAATTTTTCTATACAGGGACTTCAGATGAGATCATTTTGTCTATGGATATGTTCGTGTGGAATTGCATTATTCCTAAAAGTGAGTTGAACAATTATATGAAAAAATATCTGATTGGAAATGTAAGGACAGTTTCTGATGGAGTAGAGTTGAGAGTCCTTTCAAAGATGCCACCGACCGGAAATGCAGTACAGGTGGAGGCAACATTAGAGGATGCATTTCTTCTGTATTTTGGAGAAAAGGCAGGTGATAAAGATGATGTTCAAATATGAACTGAAAAAGATTTTTTCAAAGAGGATGAATAAGGTTCTGCTTGCGGCAGTACTTGTGATGACGGTTATTTATTCAGGTATGGCAATTGGGAGTATGAGCTATACGGATGCAGACGGACAGAGCCACACAGGTATTGACGCGGGACGGCTTCTGGCTGAAGATGTCAATCAATGGAAAGGGAAACTTACAACGGAGAAAATTTCCGAAGTGATAAATGATTACAAGACATTATCGGCTAAGTATCAAGATGAGATACCTAATACAGAATATGGTAAAACAGTACAGTCATATTACGATATTTATAGTTTTGTAATTGGCGTATTGACTCCGGATTCAGAATGGAATGAAGGTGCAGTGTATCAGCTCTCAGATGAACAATTACAGGACATCTATACAATCTATCAAGATAATATGAAGAAAATGGCAGAAGAGTACGGAACCACACCTGAAAAGAGAAGTTATCTGGAAAACGTTTATAAAAAGATAGAAATACCTTTTACGTTCGAAGCAAAAGGTTCCTGGGCTACGATGACAATGTACGCACAAACTTATGTACTATTAATGGCAGTGATCATAGGTTTTTTGGTAGCCGGTATATTTTCCGGAGAGTTCCGCCCCGGAACAGAGGATGTTTTTTTTGCTACAAAGTATGGTAGATCGAAGGCAATCAAAAACAAGATTATTGCAGGAATCTTCGTGTCAACGGTTATCTATTGGATCGGAGTAGGGATATTGTCTCTTATCTCATTTGCAGTAATGGGAACGAGTGGATTTTTCACACCGTATCAGATTGATGATCCATATAGTATTTATGTTATGACATATGGAGAATATTATTTGCTGATACTTGTGGGCGGATATATCGCAACGATGTTTTGTGCTGCACTGACAATGCTGGTGACAGTTAAGATGCATACACCGAATCTGGCGGTTTGTATCCCGTTTTTCCTGCTTTGTATGATACCGTTTATCGCAAGAGTATTACCGGCATTTGATGCTTTTTTCAATTTGTTGCCGACTGTATTGACTAATATTCTTAATGTAGTGAGGTCGCCAATTCTTTTTCAGATTGGTCCGTTTGTATTTCGTCAGATTTCGTTCTTGATGTTCTTATACATCTTACTATTTATTGTACTGTTGCCTTTAATATATAGAGGTTATAGTCGATATGGGTTAAGGAAGAAATAGTATGACAAATGTCTGATATTCTTTCTTGTCAGAGATAGAATTGGAAAATGAAGAAAGATCCGTGCTGTTTGGAATTTAGATTCGTTGATTGATTTCATCTGACATGAAAGGCGCAAAAGAGATGAAAAAATGTATTTTATTGCCTGTTATACAATCAGTTTTTGAAGAAACGAGTTATTCGGATGCGTATCTGATAGCAAACTATTTATGGAATCTTATGTCTGCAATCAATACAATATGTATTAGCCAGAATTGCGTTTTGTCTGGTTTATATAAAAAGAGGAAATGCTGTTTTTGGGATAGCAGTTCATATGAGCATCAATTTGATGCATAATTTGATGTATTTGGTTAATCAATGAATGCCATATCTTAATAGCATGTTTGGCTTTTTTTATGGTTATATTCTAGCACCAACCCAAAACCCAGCCCAAAAGCCGGAAAAATCTGTGAAAAAGTAGCTGAAACTGCAGAAATCCCTAAAACAGCACCCAAAACCCAGCAAAACATCCGGAAAAGACCCGGGAAAAAGTAGCTGAAATCACTATAATCCCCAAAACAGCTCCCAACCCCAGCCTGTTTTTTATATTTACATCGTGCTATCCTTTTAACTCAGTGCGAAACGCTTGCGGCTCACAACTGTGAAGGTACTGAACAGTTACATAAAATTATAATAAATAGCATATTATTATTGACATACTAATGATGATTACTTATGATGAAAATTGCTAAAAAAATGTTAAGGAAACATATAAACGTGAAAAAACAAAATCCAATAGCCCTGTTACCAATAGCAGTATTTCTCGTACTGTATCTGGGATTGGGAATACTTTTTGAATATGTAATGAAAATTCCGATGGGGTTTTATAATGTGCCCATCATAATAGCATTCCTCGTGGCAATACTGGTGGCATGTCTGCAGAATCGTAGTGTGAAATTCGACCAAAAGCTAGAGATAATGGCACAGGGACTGGCTGACAAAAATATCATAACAATGCTGCTCATTTTCCTTACCGCGGGAGCATTCGTGGGTGTAGTGGGTCGAAGCAGTGCGGAGAGCGTGGCATATTTCATGCTGTCACTGATACCGGCAAGGTTCGCAGTGATGGTGCTTTTTGTTGTGGCATGCTTTGTGTCTATTGCGATGGGTACATCGGTTGGAACCATAACACTGATTGTGCCGATAGCGGCAGCAGTATCGGATGCATCGGGCTTTGGTCTGCCGCTTTGTATAGGCTCCGTAATGGGTGGCGCGATGTTCGGAGACAACCTTTCCTTTATATCAGATACGACCATTGCCGCATGTAACGGACAGGGCTGTCAGATGAAGGACAAATTCAGGGAGAATTTTTTTATTGCACTTCCGGCGGCAGTAATGACGCTGGTTGTTATAGCGATTCTGTCATTCAGGACAGATATCGCGGGCGCTGTATCGCAGGAATATCATCTGTTGCAGATAGTACCGTATATTCTCGTGCTGATCGGTGGAATTGCCGGAATAAATGTATTTGTAGTGCTTATAATAGGAATCATATCGGGAACGGTCATAATGCTCGCAACAGGAAATACAGCACCATACGATCTGCTTACCAATATGGGAAGTGGAGCGTCAGGCATGTTTGAAACCTGTATGGTTGCAGTGCTTGTGGCAGCCATGTGTGCGCTGATTCGTGAATATGGTGGCTTTGATGCCCTGCTTTCGGGTATTTACAGGACATTCAAGGGCAAAAGAGGTGGACTGCTCGGTATGGGACTTCTGGTAGGACTTATCGATATTGCCACTGCCAACAACACAGTTGCTATAGTTATGGCAAATCCGATAGCAAAGGAAATGGCTCAGAAATATGACATAACCCCACGTAAAACAGCGTCTATACTGGATACATTTTCGTGCATTTTTCAGGGGATGATACCATATGGAGCGCAGATGCTAGTGGCTATATCGGCAGTACACGAGCTGGGGCATGATGTGTCAGCCTTTAATATACTGCCGTATCTGTTGTATCCGATGTTTCTGCTGGTAAGCTCGCTGGTGGCGGTTTTTGTTGTTGAAAATGGGAGAAAATTTAATTGAAGATGAAGTTTAAAGCAAAAGAATAATGAGGTTATAAATGAAAATGCCGGATAGAAATATGATATTTCATCCGGCATTTATTATGTGAAATTTAGGCTGCATTTTGAAAGTCAATTACAGTTATTTCTGGTAGCATGGATTTTAGTTTTGATATAATGGACTCGATTTTTTGCATTGTGGAGCCATTAATAAACTCTTCACCACACTGTGAACATTTTTGGCATGGAACATTTTTTATAATAATATAACAGTTTTTATATGCAGTCATATAAGTTGTGGTACTTTTGACAGTATCACCTTTGCACAGGAAGCATTTCATAATATCAATTCTCCTTTCTTGTTTTTAAATCGGACTCCCATTTGTCTGAAGACGGGTAGTATGCGGTGATAATCCAGAGCTGTTCGTGATTGGAACCGACTACAACATGTAATGGACATTTTGTATTCAGATTTCCAAGTGTTAAGCAACTGGGATATGGATAGTCATTAGGGTATTCCTCAATTATTTCACCGGTCATGATACATGATATGACATCGTCAATGAGGATACCACGTTGCTCAAGTCTTTTTGACGCATGCAGTGTTAAATAAATATTGTCGGGAGTACACAAACCTCTAAGTTCATCAATTGTAAGACACATCTGTTATTCTCCTCATATGAATTAATTATAATTATAGTAGTATTTGGAGAGATTAGCAATGCTATTCTAAAAATTCACTAATTTACCTTAATTAACTCCTTGACAATCATTTATGACAAGAATATAATACATTATGACAAACAAAGTTGTCAAACAGACAAAAATAATTGTCACACGGAGGCGCTATATGACACTGAAGAATCGTTTAAAGGAACGCAGGGCCGCGTTGAATGTCAATCAACAGGAGATGGGCAGGCTGTGTGGTGTGTCGAGACAGACAATCAGCCTTATAGAAAGAGGCGACTATTCACCATCAGTTACCCTGGCACTGACGATAGCAAAGGTGTGCGGTGTTACAGTTGAAGATGTATTTTATTTGCAGGAGGAAGATGAAGATGAAGATGGAGAGAAATGAGATTAAAGAAGCAAACCGCAAGGCTATGCCGGGATTTCTGCTTCTTGCACTCGTGGGAGCAATTGTGGGTGGTATTGTCGGATTTTATTCCGCAGAATATGATGTTGAACAGTTGGCAGGCAGTATGAAAAGCGCGGGAGCATTTTTCAGTAAATATGTTTCGAGTTGGATATTGCTTGCTATAGCCGTCATCACACCGATAGTGGTCATACCTGTTTATCAAAAGACAAAAAGGCTGCTTTTGGCATGGGATGGAGAGGATGAATCTATATGCGACATCGCAGAGAAGAAGCTTAATACGGTACTCATGATAATCAGCATTGCAATGATATGTGCATTTTTCCTTATCAGCGCAACATATTCAGGTGGATTTGCAATGATTGAAAAACATTTGAATATGTATGTGCTTGCAATTGTGACATTTCTGATAATACTGGCTGAGGGGATAATCATCCAGCAAAAGGCAGTTGATATTACCAAAATAATGTATCCGGAGAAAACTGCTTCGGTATATGATCTGAAATTTCAAAAGAAATGGGTAGACAGCTGCGATGAAGCAGAAAAAATAATGATAGGCAGATGTGCCTTTGAGGCATTCAAGGTGACCAATTCAGTATGTGGCGCACTATCCATTATTCTGGCAATAAGTGCTTTGATGTTTGATATAGGATTTTTACCATCATTTGTCGTCTGTCTGATATGGCTTGTCAACCAGTGTGTATATTGCAGGGCTGCGGCAAAGTGCTCTAAAGTACTTTAAGGTGACCTGATGCAGTAGGGAGGTAAGCTATGGATAACACATGGTTCATTTATTATTTGCTTTTGATGCTTATAATATTGTATTTTCCGTGGAAAAGACGGAAACGATATGCAGCAAAAAGAATTATGAAAAAAGGCAAAATTAACAATAGTCAAAGGAGTGCAGGAAAAATCATGAGAGAATTAGCAGAGCGTTTTATAGGAAAAGATGTCTATATCAATTTGTTGGATGGAAGAGCTGATGGAGTAATAAAAGAAGTTACAGATAATGGAATTGTGTTGGAAAATAAAAATGGAGTGCAGGTTGTGAATCTCGATTATGTTATAAAGCTGCGTGAATATCCATATAATAAAAAGGGAAAACGTAGCACGATTATAGATATGTAGGAGCAAGCGCCCATCAGCGAAGCTGATTCTAATGAGATTGCGGCTTACAACTGTGAAGGTACTGAACAGTTACGACAAAACATGAAAAGGTGGCTGAATTTCCGGAAAAACAGTCCAAGGCAAATAGTCACAATATAAATACGATTAAACAGGTGGGAATAGGGGTGTTTTTGAAAAAAAGCATAAAAAATGCTGCATACGTGTTATACTACCATATAGAGATATCGTATGAAATATGAACGATAAACACATAAATAAACACAGGATAGGAGAAGTAATCGCAATCACAAATATATTTTGTGAAATACAACAATTGCTTTCTCATAGGAAAAGGAGATAGAAATGCCGGAAAACAGTAGCTGTAGCAGCGCGGGAAGCTGCACAAAATCAAGCTGCGAGGGCTGTCCATCACATAATGGCGGACCACAGAGCTTCCTCGTAGAGCAGAATAAATTTTCAAACATCAAGCATGTAATAGGAGTTGTCAGCGGAAAGGGCGGAGTAGGAAAATCATTCGTCACATCCTCACTGGCAGTAAACATGGCAAAGAAGGGCTACAAGGTAGGTATCCTTGATGCCGATATCACAGGACCGTCAATACCAAAGATGTTTGGCGCACATGACCAGATACTCGGAGACGAAAATGGTCTGATGCATCCGTATGAGACAAAAGAGGGCATCAAGCTCATCTCAGTAAACCTGCTCATGGACAACGAGGAGGATCCGGTTATCTGGAGAGGTCCAGTCATTGCCGGAGTAGTAAAACAGTTCTGGAACGAGACAGCATGGGGCGATATAGACTATCTATTCGTTGATATGCCACCGGGAACAGGAGATGTACCTCTCACCGTATTCCAGTCCCTCCCGGTAGATGGAATCGTAATCGTCACATCACCACAGGAGCTTGTCAATATGATTGTCAAAAAGGCCTACAACATGGCAGAGGCAATGCATATCACAGTGCTTGGTGTGGTAGAAAACTTCAGCTATCTCAAATGCCCTGACTGCGGCAAGGAGATAAAGCTTTTCGGAGAGAGCCATATAGACGAGATTGCCAAAGAGCTTTCAGTACCGGTACTTGGCAAGCTGCCACTCGATACATCATATGCAGCTATCGCCGATAAGGGTGATTTCTATAGCATAGAAAACGACCACCTCGCAAAAGCAACCGAAGTACTTGAGCACATTTAAATATTTTGTAACTGTTCAGTATCTATATAGTTACAATATTTCTTTATGAAGCAGGCATATATATCCGCCGGGTGCGGTATATATGCCTGTATTTTATATGTAATTATATCCATAACGTAAAAGGCGAATGCCACGGATTCAGGTGCCGCAGACAACACACCCGGAATCGCATAGCGTAGCTCACAGCTGTGTGGTCTGCGGCACCTGAATCCGTGGCATTCGCCCCGCACTATTAAATATTAAACTTTCTTTAAATATGCGATTTCCCTATTTACATTTCGTTTCATTGGCTTCATAATCATATTACCCACGGATTAAACAATAGTTTTCATACTCAAAATTTACGGAAACAACCAAAAAAGGTAAAAAGAGTTAATTTTATTATCAATATTTACCCAAAAATAATAATTTTAACGTCAATTTTTATAAAAAAATGCCCTTGTTTTTGTGCATATTTTTGTCTATATTATCATGTAGTAAAGAGAAGGTAAAAGAAAGGCAAATAGGAGGAAAATATGAAGAAAATATTTGATGTATTGAATGTCATTAAACAAAAGCTCTTTGTAAAGAAAGACAAGATTCATTCAGAAAAATATTATCGCAGAATTGATTTTTTAAATAAATATTCGCTTTTATTCCATGCAATCATAGCTATGGCTATCGTATTTATAGTGGAGATTATTTCGCGCAGGAGCTTTATCTCTGCATGTAAGTTCGTAGATGCACATACACTTGCGTTCATGTACAACTCATTTTTAGTGTTTGTATCATTTTCACTTGTGTATCTGTTCAGGCGCAGAGCTTTTGCAAGGGTAATAATTACAGGCTTTTGGACTATCCTCGGAATCATCAACGGCTGTGTGCTTTCAAACCGTGTCACACCGTTTGGTTATACTGATTTAAAGTGTATTCCGGAGCTTTTAGCCATGAACAATACCAGCTATTTCACAGCACAGCAGGCTACAATAGTTGTATTTGGACTTGGTACATTTGCACTGTTTCTTGTGGCACTTTTTATCAAGGGACCTAAATATACAGGAAAAATCCGTTATGCAGGCGTTTCAGTGGCATTTTTAGCACTGCTTTTCGTGGCAATCCCTGTCACAACCAATGTGGCACAGAATACCAATGTGGTTGCCAGCTACTATTCAAACATCGCCCAGGGCTATGATGATTATGGCTTTGTATACTCATTCTCATCTACTGTAGTGGACCGAGGAATGAAAAAGCCGGAGGACTACAATAAGCAGAATGTGGAAGATGTAGAGCAGAAGGTCAATTCTCAGAAGCAGATCACCACAGTGGACGGAAAGAGTGGTCCAAACATCATCTGTGTGCTTTTAGAGTCATTCTGTGACCCGGACGAGATTAATTTCCTTCAGGTGAATGAGGATCCTATTCCTACATTCCATGAGCTTGAGAAAAACTATTCAAGCGGATATCTGAATGTACCTGTAGTCGGAGCAGGAACTGCTAACACAGAGTTTGAGATGCTTACAGGGCTTAGCATGCAGTATTTCGGTACAGGAGAGTATCCATACAAGACTATCTTAAAGCAGACAGATTGCGAGAGCATTGCCTCTGATTTATCTAAGATTGGATATGCAACACATGTAGTGCACAACAACGGTGGTAATTTCTACAGCCGTACCAATGCATTTTCTAAGATGGGCTTTGATACCTTTACAAGTAAGGAGCTCATGAATATCACAGAGTACACTCCAAACGGAAGCTGGCCTACAGATGATATTCTCGTCAGCGAGGCTATGAAGACCTTTGATGCTACACCGGATCAGTCTGATTTTACTTATATCATCACAGTTGGCACTCACGGTGACTATCCAAAGGAGCCTGTTATTGAAAATCCTACATACACCGTATCAGGTGTTGAGGACGAGGGCATGAAAAATGCTTGGACATATTATGTAAACCAGCTCAACGAGGCTGACCGCTTCATCAAGGAGCTCACAGATGAGCTTTCTAAGAGAGATGAGGACACCATCGTTGTTATGTTTGGCGATCACCTCCCTACAATGGGACTTCAGGATTCTGATATGAAGTCAGGTGATATCTACAAGACAAAGTACATCACATGGAACAACATGGGACTGCCAAAGGAGGATGCTGACCTTTATGCTTACCAGCTTCTTGCCCAGACTACAGACACTGTAGGTATCCATGAGGGAACTATCATGAACTATCATCAGACTCAGATGAACAGTACAGATGAGGCATCATATCAGGATGGACTTGACCTGTTACAGTACGATATCCTTTATGGAAAGCGCTACTGCTACAACGGCACAGATTTATATCCGGCTTCAGATCTTGTCATGGGAATTGACAAGGTGGACATCACAAATGTGTCTGATTCATCGACCGGTGATACAGTATATATTTACGGTCACAACTTTACCAACTGGAGTAAGGTTTATATCAACGACTCCAAGGTGGCTTCGACTTATCTCTCAGCAGGTGTGCTTGCTATCAGGAAGGAAGACATCAGTGATGGTGATGAGATAACTGTGTGCCAGGTTGGATCTAGTGATACCATTTTCAGAAAGTCTGAGAATGCGTATACATATGTGGATCCTGCAGTGGAGCACGACAGTGAGTCGGAGACAGATGAACCGACAGAGAACCAGTAGATTTTAATGAATTTTTTCTTGGGTGGACGGGGCGCAGGTCCCGGGTCCCAGTGTGGAGTGGCGACATGTACTCTCGCGTTCGCTACGCTTCGCAGCCAAGATTCTATACGAAATTATGCTTTTAGGGTTTCTATGCTTGACGAAACCGGATTATATGCGCCGTCCATGGCGCATATAATCCTTGCCCCGCCATCCTTGGCGGGGCATTTCTGCGTTTCATGGGCATAATTTCTACAGTATCTAGGCAGCTTCGCTATGCGCTCACGCGAGAGCACACGCCGCCACTCCACACCGAGACCCGGGACCTGCGCCCCTTACGTTGTGGCAAAATGGTCGCGTGTGTGCACCGGTTTTCGTCCGGTGCTTACGCTTCGTGCTTGTAAAATGTAGGTATGGTGTGTCTTAAGATATAATTAATGGGTTGAAAATTGTGTATATTGATGTTACAATTTCTACGGTTAAGAGTTTGGTAGGATTTACGGACGTGACAGATATCTGCAGGCCGGTGATGTATACCGAATTTAATACTTTAATTGTAGAAATTAAGAATCTAAGTATGGAGGTGAATTTCATGGACAGTAGTGATGGTCTTGGGCGAAGTAAGAACGACATCGGTGCTGATATACAAGTGAGTATTGTATTGGCAGGCATAGTGGATTCTGTTCGTGGAAGGATTCATCACCGGACAGTTTTTAGAGGTACAGTGTAGGCATATTAAGGAATATAGGCTTACGCCGTGCTGTGTTTTGCTGTGCACAAATGCATACTTGTTTATATATCAGGGCACCGTTAGGTGCTTTTTTCGTGCGCAAATTTATGGAGTGCACGGGTTTCGTCCTTTCTATCATGGAATGATTTTTATGTTCCAAAATCCCAGGATTTTGGAGAACCACATATGTTTATTTTATGTGGAAAATGCTATCGGAAATGAGAAAGGAGAGAAATGGAGATGAATACAAAGAAATACGAAGAGCTTCTTGTTCTATTGAGAAGCCACAAAACGGATAAGGAAATTCTGGAGGTTTTGTCAGATTATCATGAGAATGATATTGCTGATATGCTTGCAGGAATGAACGAGAAGGAGCGTAAACGTCTTTACAGGCTCCTTGGAACACAGCGGACGGCGGAGATTTTTGCATATCTTGATGAGCCGCAGGCCTATTTTGATGAGCTGTCTGTGGAGCAGGCGGCAAGGGTAGTATCGCTGATGGATTCGGATGATGCTGTCGATTTGCTTGAAAATCTGGAGGATGAGGACAAGAAGGAGATTGTAGAGCATCTGGATGAGGAAGCGGAAAAGGATGTCATGATGCTTCTGTCATATGACGATGATGAAATAGGCAGCTATATGACAACCAACTACATCTGTATTCCGGGTGGTCTGACAGTGAAGCAGGCTATGAGCCAGCTCGTGAGGCAGGCGGGCGAAAACGACAATATCATGACTATATATGTGGTTGATTCAGATGAATGCTTTGCGGGAGCTATCGATTTAAAGGATTTAATCACAGCCAGGGAGGGCATGAATCTGGAAAGCATTATAGCCCATTCATATCCATATGTGCTTGACCATGAGAAAATCGATGATTGTATCGACACAATCAAGGACTACGCTGAGGATTCAATTCCGGTGCTCTCAAAGGATAAGCATATCCTCGGTGTCATCACATCTGATGATATTGTAGAGATGGTAGACAATGAGATGGGTGAGGACTATGCAAAGCTCGCCGGACTGACCGCAGAGGAGGATCTGAAGGAAACCACGCTGCAGAGCATGAAAAAGAGAATGCCGTGGCTTATCATCCTGCTTTTTTTGGGAATGATAGTGTCTTCCGTAGTCGGAATATTTGAGAATGTGGTAGCGGCTTTGCCGATAGTCATCTGCTTCCAGTCGCTGGTACTTGACATGGCAGGAAACGTAGGAACACAGTCACTGGCTGTCACAATCAGAGTGCTCATGGATGAGAATCTAAGCGGTAAGCAGAAGCTTTTTCTCGTAGTAAAAGAGGTAAGAATAGGCCTTGTAAATGGTGGCTTGCTTGGAATAATGGCACTTGTATTTCTGGGAATATATGTGCATCTGTTCAAGGGCTACACATGGCTTGGAGCATTTGCGGTATCAGGCTGTGTAGGAGTTTCACTGCTTGTGGCAATGGCAATTTCAAGCCTTGTGGGCACAGTGATTCCGATGTTTTTTCACAAGATAAAGATTGACCCGGCGGTTGCGTCAGGCCCGCTTATCACTACAGTGAATGATCTGATGGCAGTTGTGACCTATTATGGACTGGCATTTCTTTTCCTGATTGAGTTGTAATATTGGTCGTAGTACATAAACATTTAGAATACAGAAAATAAAAGGATAATTTGTAATTTGTGTTTTAGATGTAAATCCGCTATACTATTGATGTAATATTGCGGATTTGTTTCTATAGAAAGAGGGTAAAATATGCCTGAGATATCATTATTTTATGGGATTAGAGTCACTATGTATTATAATGACCATATGCCACCACATTTTCATGCTGAATATAATGGACATAAAGCATTAGTAGATATTAATAATATACAAGTAATAAGAGGCTCTTTGCCGAATAAACAATTACGATTGATATTGGCCTGGTGTACGATTCATCAGGATGAATTAATGCAGAATTGGGAATTGGCCAAGGACATGAAACCATTGAACAAAATTAATCCACTTATATAATGAGAGGTGAAATATATGAATGAATATTTTCCTACAGTTGTACAGGTAATACCTTTAGATAATTATCATGTACAGGTTTTCTTTGATGATGGTAAAATAGTTGATTATGATACAACACAGGATCTTAAATCTTCAATTTTTGAGCCTTTGAGAAATATTGAAAATTTTAAAAATACATGTACGGTAATGAATGGAACGCTTGCATGGGATATTTCCGGAAAAATGGATGAAAGTGATTGTATAGATATTGATCCATTTACATTGTATGAATTGAAGGCTATTAATAGCCTGATTGCGTAAGATTAGAACCATTTTCACGTATCACAGCCTTACAATCCTTTTTAAAGCAGGCAATTAGTTTTTATTGGCTTTATTTGGTAACTAGTGTATACTATTTGCATATAACAGCTTCGTTAAGCAGATATAAATACACATAAAAGAAAGGTATAATCATGGACATCGTATTAGGAAATTACAAAGGATTAAAGGCAAACATCCCTTATATTGCATATACAGAGGAGGATGTTAATTCACAGATAGCGACACTTCTTTCAGGAAATCCTGTCAGAGAGCAGAAAACAGGCCCGTTAGCGATGGGTGACACGGCAGTAATAGACTACGAGGGCTTTAAGGACGGAGTTGCGTTTGAGGGCGGAAAGGCTGAGAAATATCCTCTGGGAATCGGTTCAGGCTCTTTTATTCCGGGCTTTGAGGAGCAGCTTGTAGGCATGGAAATCGGTGAGGACAGAGACATCAATCTCTCATTCCCTGAGCAGTATCATGCGCCGGAGCTTGCAGGAAAAGCGGTTGTTTTCAAGGTTAAGCTGCACGAGATTTATAATGAGAAGGAAGCAGAGCTGAACGATGAGTTTGCAGCATCTCTCAATTTCCCTGAGGTACAGTCAGTGGAGGATTTAAAGAAATATATCAACGAGTATCTTGAGTACCAGGTAGAGGCAAGAAAGGCTAATGCGGCAAGAGAAAAGCTCTATGACCAGATTCTTGAGAGCAGCTCATGCCTTGTTTCGCCACAGGCAGTAGAGACAGCGGTAAATATGCAGCTTCAGCAGATGGCAGCATCATTTGCACAGCAGGGTGTGGCTATGGAGCAGTATCTTCAGATGACAGGCAAGACTATGGATAGCTTAAAGGATGAACTCAAGCCGGTTGCACAGAAGCAGGTAAAGCTTGAGGCTGTTCTCGATGAAATCATCAGAGTGGAAAATATCACTGTATCTGACGAGGAGATGGATGAGCAGTATGAGCTTATTTCACAGAAGTATGGTCAGCCTGTTGACGTTGTAAAGCAGGTGCTTCCAAAGGCACAGCTCAAGCCGGATTTACTTCGTATGAAGGCATCACAGCTCATCATCGATGCGGCTGAGATTATCATGGAAGAAAGCGGAAAATAATGTATAGAATATTTTTGGTTGAGGATGACGAGACCATAGCAAAGCTTGTCAGAAGACATTTGGAAAAATGGGATTATGATGTGCATGTGGTGCAGAAATTTGATGCTGTAATGTCAGAATTTGCATCATTTGATCCCCATCTTGTGCTTATGGATATCGGTCTGCCGTTTTACAATGGGTATCACTGGTGTACGGAAATCAGAAGGGTATCAAAGGTTCCTGTGGTTTTCCTGTCATCCGCTGCTGATAATATGAATATAGTGATGGCAGTCAGTATGGGGGCAGACGACTTTATAGCAAAGCCGTTTGACCTCGATGTGCTGACCGTAAAGATACAGGCTATCATCAGGCGCTGCTATGATTTTGGCGCAAACAACAGTGTTTTGGAGCATAATGGCGCCATGCTCAATATATCTGATGCCACCATAACCTATGACGACAAAAGGCTCGAGCTTACAAAGAATGAGCTCAAAATATTGCAGACACTTTTTGACAACAAAGAAAGGATTGTATCACGCAGCCTTCTAATGGAAAAGCTGTGGGAGAGTGATGCGTATGTGGACGAGAATACACTTTCGGTGAACGTCAACAGGCTGCGTAAAAAGCTGGATTCTATAGGGCTTGAGAGCTTTATTGTCACAAAAAAGGGGCTTGGGTACAGGCTGGGGTGAGAGGTCATGGCAAAAATACAAAACAAACCGCATCTGACAAATTTTATAAAACAAAACTATATATGGATTCTGATGATAGTCACAATGTCATGTATCCATTTGCTTTACATGTACCTGATTGGTGCGCGCAAACAGGATCTGGTGTATGCGGCAGTGCTTGATGCAATACTTCTTCTGATAACAGTTTTGGTTGGATTTTTCAGATATAGCAGCAAGGTAAAAGCTCTAAGCAATGCTTTAAATCGTCCGGTTGAGGAACAGGCACAGCTTCCGGAAGCAACAGATGATGTGGAGATACTTTATCATCGGCTGCTGGAAAATCAAAGTATTGCAAGAAGTGAGTCAGAAAGCAGTGCTGCAATCAGACAATCACAGATGAGAGATTATTACTCTATGTGGGTGCACCAGATAAAGACCCCGATATCGGCTATGAAACTACTGCTTGAGGCAGAGCGGGAGGAGCTTGGGCAGCTTATATGTGATGATGAACAGAGTCAGTGCCATATAGGCAATATGACCGGTGGGAATATCGGTGCTGCCGGATTAAATGCTGCTTTGAAACAGCAGGCTGTACTCACAGAGCTGTCAGATAACATGGACTCGTTTGAGGACGAATTGTTCCGCATAGAGGAATATGTCAGTATGGCTTTGCAGTATCAGCGTGTGAGCAGCACCGAAAATGATTTTGTGCTTGAAAAAGTCAGTGTGGATGGTGTCATACGTGATACGATTAAAAAATATGCAAAAATTATGATACGAAGGCATATTGGGATAAATTATTCAGGAACCGGGCAGGAGGTATATACTGACGGAAAATGGCTTGCATTTATGCTGGAACAGATACTTTCAAATGCCATAAAATATACACCGCATGGGGTTGTTACAATAGAAACTGCAGAGGAAAAAGACCGGTTTTTTATTACAATAAAGGATACCGGAATAGGAATCAAAGCCGAGGATCTGCCACGTGTTTTTGAAAAGGGCTACACAGGCTACAATGGTCATGCCGATAAGAAGGCTACGGGAATTGGGCTTTATCTGTGCAGGCAGATGGCAGACAAGCTGGGGCATACAATCCGCATGGAGTCAGAGATTGGAAAAGGAACTAAGGTGTGGATAGGGTTTGATCTGGATTATGCGGATGTGAGAGATTAGGATAAATCGGTGTAATAAGTTTGACTGGAAATTGTATCCAAAATCAGATATAATAATATATTATGAGAAATAAAAGAGTATGTGATTATATAGCGGAAGCTATTCAGAATGAAATTTTATCAGGACGTATGTCATCAGGAGTGCCATTGCGACAGGAAGAGCTTGCGGATAGTCTCGGTTATTCGAGAATACCAATCAGGGAGGCATTGCAGATACTTGAGTCGCAGGGATTGGCAAAGAGACTGGCAACAAGGCATGTGGTGGTGGCTGATTTTTCGGACGAGGTGATAACGGAAATCTATGAGCTGCTTTCAGATGTGGAGATAAAACTGTTAAAGGGCATGCTGCAGCCTGGTATATGTTTGTGGGATAAAGCGGTCAGTGATAACAGTGAGCAGCCCAATTGCGTACATGAGCCATCTGCTATAAATGAAAAATTGTCTGCAGAGCTGCAGTTTCATGAGACAATTATATCCAATAGTCATAACGAGTATTTTACACATATTCTTGAAAATGGTCTTTGGTGCTATATCAGGTTTGCGGTTGAAGAGACGGCAGCAGGCAGGGAAAATGCGCGAAGACTTGAGCTGTTATCGAAAATAGCAGAGGCATATTCGGATAAGGATATAAATATTGTCAGAGAACTTTTGGGAGAATATTTTGGAAGTCTTTGTGAGGCTGTTATAGCAGAGAGGGAAGAAAGTAGCAGGTAATTGGTGACTTATTTTATACTGAATAATGACAGATGATTCGGAAGCATATAAAATTAAAAGATAACAAGAGGAAAAAGTAATTATGATAGGACTTAAACCGATAAAGATTCCGTCAGCGAAGGAGCGTGTAGCATCGGAGCTGCGCAAGGCAATTTTGTCAAAACAGCTAAAAGAGGGAGAAAATCTTACACTGGAAAGTGTAGCGCAGCAGCTTAATGTATCTATAACTCCCGTGCGTGAGGCTTTTCAGATATTAGCGCATGACGGACTTATCAAGCTAAGACCGAATAAGGGAGCAATAGTACTTGGAATTACAGAGACGTACATAAGGGAGCACTATCAGCTTAGAGGCATACTCGAGAGCGCATGTGCAGGTTTTGCTGCTTCACCTGATATCGATATCAGCAAGATAGAGCAGTCATACCTGGATGCAAGGGAGATGACCGCTTCCGGAGATTATAGCAGATATGCGGATTTAAACCGTGAGTTTCATAGTGAAATCTGGGCAGCATCCGGCAACAAAAAGATGCAAAATATGATCGCAGAACTGTGGAACGGACTTTCAATGGGCAGCATGGTCACAGAGGAGGAATATGCGGGCATTTCTATAAAGGAGCATGAGGCTATATACGAAGCAATCAAGGCTCATGATGTGCAGCTTGCACAGCGGAGGATGTATGAGCATATCATGCGTAGTCGTGATGATATGCTGACATATTATGTGTAGATGTAAGTTACTAATTTAACACATTACTTGTAATAGATGCACAAATTGAATAGGTGGAATATATATAAATTGCCGAAATTGTCAAAAAGGTATTGACGATTTCGGTTTTTTGTTATATCTTAAACTCAGAAATTGGATACAATATCAAATATCAAATATTAAATGGAGGAGGAAAATGATATGAGTCCAGCAACAATAACACTTTTATTCTTATTGTTTGCCGTTGTGATGTTCGTGTGGGAAAAGATTCCGCTTGGGGTTACATCCATGATAGTATGTGTCGGTCTTGTTATCACAGGAGTACTGGATTGGAAAACAGCTTTTTCAGGATTTATTGACAGCAATGTAATTCTTTTCGTAGCGATGTTTATCGTCGGAGGAGCATTGTTTGAAACCGGTATGGCAAACAAAATTGGAGGAGTGGTCACACACTTCGCCAAAACGGAGAGGCAGCTTATCATAGCAATCATGGTGATTGTGGGACTGATGAGCGGAGTACTTTCAAACACAGGAACTGCAGCAGTTCTCATTCCGGTAGTTATCGGAATTGCAGCAAAATCAGGATACTCGAGATCGAGACTTCTTATGCCACTTGTTTTTGCAGCAGCCATGGGTGGAAATTTATCTCTCATCGGTGCACCGGGAAATCTCATAGCACAATCAGCTATGGGAGAGATTGGACTTAGCTTTGGATTTTTCGAGTATGCAAAGGTAGGACTTCCGATACTTATAGCAGGTATTCTGTACTTTGCATTTATAGGATACAAATTCCTGCCTGAAAAGCAGGGCAGTACGGAAAGCTCATATGATGAGCAGAAGGATTTTTCAAATGTCCCTAAATGGAAACAGATGATGTCATTGATTATCTTAATCCTTACACTTTTGGGAATGATTTTCGAGGACAAGATTGGCATCAAGCTTTGTGTCATCGGCTGTGTCGGAGCACTTGCCCTTATCATTACAGGCGTTATTAGTGAGAAAAACGCACTTAAATCAATAGATTTGAAAACCATTTTCTTATTTGGTGGAACTCTTTCACTTGCAGCGGCGCTTCAGGAGACCGGGGCAGGCGAAGAAATCGCAACAGCGGTTATCGGTATACTTGGCAAAAATCCATCACCATACGTTCTCACATTCGTAGTGTTCATGCTTTGCTGTGTACTTACGAACTTTATGTCAAATACCGCCACCACAGCACTTTTGGTTCCAATCTGCGTATCAATTGCCACAGAGATTGGAGCTGACCCGAGTGCAGTACTTATGGCATGTGTTATCGGTGGTTCATGTGCATACGCCACACCTATCGGTATGCCTGCCAACACAATGGTCATTACGGCCGGAGGATACACCTTCAAGGATTATGCAAAGGCCGGTATTCCGCTTATAGTAGTGGCGACCATTGTAAGTATGGTCTTACTGCCGATTTTCTATCCGTTCTTCCCATAAGAACGGATGGGAGTGGGTAAACAATAAATTAATATTTAATTATTTACAAGATTTATATTAGGAGGAAAAACTATGTCAAACGAGAAACAGGTAGAACAGCTTACCACCTATATGGCAAATTTTATCGCTCATATAGCAAAAAAATTACCGGATGATGTCATTGCAAAACTGACAGAACTCCGTGACAAAGAGGACAGTCCTCTTTCAAAAACAATCTATGATACAATGTTTAGAAATCAGGAGCTTGCGGTAAAACTTAACCGCCCAAGCTGCCAGGATACAGGAGTACTTCAGTTCTGGGTTAAATGTGGAACAAAATTCCCACTTATTGATGAGCTTGAGGGACTTTTAAAAGAGGCAGTTGTAAAAGCTACATTTGAGGCTCCTCTTCGTCACAACAGTGTTGAGACTTTCGATGAGTACAACACAGGCAAGAACGTTGGAAAAGGAACACCTACAGTATTCTGGGATATCGTGCCAAACAGCGACAAATGCGAGATCTACACATACATGGCAGGAGGTGGATGTACACTTCCGGGAAAAGCTATGGTACTTATGCCTGGAGAGGGCTATGAAGGAGTTACAAAATTCGTAATGGATGTTATGACTACTTATGGTTTAAATGCATGCCCACCTCTCCTGGTAGGTGTAGGTGTAGCAACATCTGTTGAGACAGCAGCACTTTTATCAAAGAAAGCACTCATGCGTCCAATCGGATCTCACAATGAGAACGAGAGAGCCGCAAAGATGGAAAAACTTCTCGAGGATGGTATCAATGCTATCGGCCTTGGACCTCAGGGAATGGGCGGAAAATACTCAGTAATGGGTGTAAATATCGAGAACACAGCCCGTCATCCATCTACAATCGGTGTAGCCGTAAACGTAGGCTGCTGGAGCCACAGACGCGGACACATTGTTTTTGATAAGGACCTTAACTATACAATCACAACACATTCGGGGGTGGAATTATAATGGTAGAGAGAATTAATGGAAAAACAATTTTAACAACACCAATCTCAGCAGAGGATCTTAAAGGAATAAAAATAGGAGATATTGTATACTTAAATGGAAGCATGACAACATGCCGTGACGTAGCACACAGACGTCTCGTTGAGGAGGGAAGAGAACTTCCGGTAGACGTAAGAAACAATGCTATTTTCCATGCAGGACCGATCATCCGTCCACTCGAGAATGACAAATTTGAGATGGTATCTGTTGGACCGACAACAAGTATGCGTATGGAGAAATTCGAGTACGAGTTCGTAAAAGAGACCGGCGTACGTGTTATCATCGGAAAAGGTGGTATGAAAGAGAATACAGAGCGTGCATGTAAAGAGTTCGGTGCCATTCACTGCGTATTCCCGGCAGGAAATGCAGTAGTAGCCGCAACAGAGGTTGAGGAAATCGTCCGCGCAGAGTGGAGAGATCTCGGAATGCCTGAGACACTCTGGAACTGCCGTGTGAAAGAGTTTGGCCCACTTATCGTATCTATAGATACAGAGGGTAACAACTGGTTCGAGCAGCAGAAAGTTGAGTTCAACAAGAAAAAAGATGCAGCAACAGAGGAAATCTGCAAGCAGGTAGGATTCATCAAATAGTTGCCGGAGCCTGGTATCAAATTTATTTAGACCCTAATTGCCATGAAAGTATTCTGGCAAAATATATACCCGCAGAATGCGGGAGAAAACATAAAAAAATATAATTTTTCGCGCAAAGGCTCTCACATAATTTGACTATTATGTGGGAGCTTTTAGATATATGAAATTAGAATAGTATGATAATCATTTCCATAGGATATTAAAATAAATTACTGCAATAAAAAAGATTATTGCCGGTAACTAAAAAAGAGAGGAATAAATGATAATGAAGCAATTCCTGAGAAAAACAATGAAAAATGTAGCAGCCTACGTGGAACTTTTTCTGTCGGCAGTACTGGTGTTTGTGATAGTGGTGCTTATTATAAAGCTTATAGGGCAGTGCTTTTTTGATATATGGCATGATAAAATTAAACTGGAGTATTACATGGAATATATCATGTCGCTTGCAATCGGTGTGGAGTTTGTGAAAATGCTCTGTACTCATAAGCCGGGCACAATCATAGAGGTGCTTTTGTTTGCGACAGCCAGGCAGATGATCGTGGAGCATCTCAATGTATATGAGACACTTGTCGGAATAGGTGCGATAGCGGCGCTTTTTGCCATCAGAAAATTCCTTTTCTGCAGCTTTGATGAGGCAGACCACATGATATGCCGTGGCAGCCAGACGGTAGCGAGGGCGAATTTTATTTCCGGAACAAATATACCGGAGGAAAAGACAAAGCTGCTTAGAGATGTGATAAGCGAAAAATTGCAGGATGAGGGTAAAAATGTGTCAATCGGAGCCTGTGTGTATTACCAGGATTGTGCGCTCAGAGTTGATAATGTGAAGCAGGGCGTTGTCACAAGAGTTGAGGTAATTAAAAATCTGTAGATAAAAAGAGGATCAGCACATCTGTGCTAATCCTCTTTTTGCTACTCCAGATTAAGTTTCTTTGTCATTTCTTACAAAAATGTAAGATACAAGGTCGAAATGTAAGCTGATTCGATAGCATACATTCCGGCATTTTGTTATTATAATTACATGAAGCAGCAACAATGTAAGTTGTGAAGCCGATTATGACGTCATATTTAAAATAAATGCAACAAAAATAGAAGTTTAAATAACATTTTGAAATCATCGTAAAGGAGCATTGAAATGGCAATCTTAGAAGTAAGTAACCTCAAAAAAATATATACCACCAGATTTGGTGGCAACCAGGTACAGGCATTGAAAAACATCAATTTCTCTGTAGAGGAAGGTGAGTATGTGGCAATCATGGGAGAGTCCGGCTCAGGAAAGACGACACTTTTAAATATTCTCGCGGCACTTGATAAGCCGACAGCGGGAGAGGTACTTTTAAATGGAAAGAACCTTGTCTCATTGAAGGAAAAGGAGATATCTGCCTTCAGACGTGAGCATCTGGGCTTCGTATTTCAGGATTTTAATCTGCTTGACAATTTTTCACTGAAGGACAATATCTTTTTACCGCTTGTGCTGTCAGGTGTGGACTATAGGGATATGGAAAAAAGGCTTGCACCTATAGCTTCACTGCTTGGAATTGAAAAGCTGCTTAATAAATATCCATACGAGGTGTCAGGAGGACAGAAGCAAAGGGCAGCAGTGGCACGTGCGATAATAACAAATCCCGAATTAATTTTGGCTGATGAGCCAACAGGAGCACTGGATTCAAAGGCAACAGACAGTCTGCTTAGGCTGTTCAACAGGATAAACGAGGACGGACAGACCATTCTCATGGTGACACACAGCACAAAGGCTGCAAGTCATGCCAACAGGGTGCTTTTCATAAAGGACGGTCAGGTGTTTCATCAGATTTACCGTGGCAATCTTACAAATGACGAGCTCTATGTGAAGATTCAGGATGCACTTATGCTGATTACGACAGGTGGTGAGAAGCATGAATAAAATATATAGCAGGCTGGCATTTACAAATATAAAAAATAATAAGACTCTCTATATGCCTTACATTATATCGGGAATGGTCATGATAGCCATGTTTTATGTGATGATGTTTTTAAACAACTCAAAGGGACTTGGCAAGGTGCCGGGCGCGGATGCACTGGCGTCGATAATGGGGCTTGGATGCGGAACAATAGCGGTTTTTTCATATATATTTCTGTTTTATACAAACAGCTTTATCATCAAAAGGCGCAAGAAAGAGGTAGGAATATACAATATTCTTGGCATGGAAAAGCGTCATATCGCGAGAGTTTTGATAATTGAGACACTTACCGTAGCACTCGCAGCAATAGTATCTGGAATCATAGCCGGTATTTTATTTTCCAAGCTGATGATTATGTTTCTTTATAGGATTATAAATATTAAAGCACAAATTGATTTCGCTGTATCTACTGGCGCTGTCGTAAATACAATACTTATTTTTGGAGTGCTGTATTTTCTTACTCTCATCTATAACCTGATGCAGGTGAAGCTTGCTAATCCGATAGAGCTGCTTCGCGGTGGCAATGTCGGTGAGAAAGAGCCGAAGAGCAAATGGCTTATCGCTATAATCGGACTAGGCTGTCTTGCCGGGGGATATTATATTGCGATTACCACAAAGAGCCCTCTTCAGGTGCTTTCACTGTTCTTTGTCGCAGTGCTTCTTGTCATCGTCGGAACGTATCTTTTATTTATTTCAGGAAGCATTGTGATACTTAAGGCACTCAGGAAAAACAAGAAGTTTTACTATAATAAAAAGCATTTTGCGGCGGTTTCAGGGATGATTTACAGAATGAAGCAGAATGCGGGCGGACTAGCAAGTATATGCGTGCTTTCTACAATGGTGCTGGTTGTTGTTTCCACAACCGTGAGCATGTATGCGGGCATGGAGGGAGAACTTAAGCAGAGATATCCTTCGGATATCAGTGTATATAGCTGGTATAAGGAAGTGCCGGCTGATGTGAATCTGGATGATGCACTTAAAGAAGCTGCTGCAGATTCGGATAAAATAATAGCTGACTCTGCTTGTAATGTTAAAGACAGCAAAAGCTACACTTATTTTAGCTGGACAGTGTTTAGAGAGGGGACAGAGTTTAAGCCGGTGTTAAGTTACGATAACGATATTTCCCTGTTGTATTTTGTCACAGGAGATGAAATTGATGAGATGGAGACCGGCTTTAAAGAGAGTCTGAATAAAAAAATCCCACAGCTTGATACCGGTTCGGTGGCTGTATATGGAACAAAAAAGTTTAATGGCGATATAATTAATCTGTTGGGCAAAGAATTTAAAGTGGCTGCGGCAGAAAAAACTGCTGTAAGTAAAGACAGCTATATGTCCTCTATGTATAGTGGTGTGTACTATGTAGTGGTAGACAGCAAGGCAACACTTGCAGAGATATTTAACCTGAACAGCTCGCTGGGAGAGGATAGTGTGCCGACTATGCTCAACAATGAAATTGATTATAATCTGTATGGCAGCAGTGAGGATAAGCTTGCTGTGGCAAAGGCTCTGGATAAGCATTTTGAGGAAAATAGTGTAAAATCAGATGTGTCAGGCTTCTATGAGGAAAGCCGTGATGCAAACAGAGAACAGATTTATGTATTGTATGGTGGCCTGTTCTTTATCGGAATATTCCTTGGAACGATGTTTCTTATGGTTACTGTGATGATTATTTTCTACAAGCAGATTTCAGAGGGCTATGATGACAAAGCCCGCTATGAGATTATGGAGAAGGTGGGCATGAGCAATGACGAGGTGAAGAAATCCATTACTTCACAGGTGCGCATGGTGTTTTTCCTGCCGATTATGCTTGCGGCGTGTCACCTTGCAGCGGCATTTCCTCTGCTGCGCAGGCTGCTTGCCATGTGTAATCTGACGGATGTTAAGCTTATTGTGATCTGTATGGTTGCTACGCTTTTTGTGTTTATGGTCATATACTATATTGTTTTCAAGATTACTTCGAGAGCATACTACAGGATTGTGGGAAACCAGATTTAGGGGTTTCATATGAATTATGAATGCGCTATAATAGGACATAGCTATGATGCATAAGAATATAGAGCGAGAGGAATAAGCAGTATGAGTATGACAGAAACAATTAAACTATACGACAGGGATGCATATGCCACGGAGTTTGAGGCAGATATTATATCCTGCGAGCCGAACAAGGCTGATGATAAGCAGTTTGATATAATATTAAATCAGACTTTATTTTTCCCGGAGGAGGGCGGACAGAGCCCGGACATGGGAATACTTGGTGGCTACAGGGTCGTTGATGTGCAGATTAAGAATGGAGTCATTACTCATACGGTGGATATTTCCGCAGGTGATTGCTGCATAATGGGCAAAGAAGAGGCTCAGACAGAAAAGAAGACTGATGGACAGATTACAGGTATGGAGTGCGCTTCTGAGAAAGTAGAGCTTGCAGCAGGCGTCCACGTACATGGCAAAATAGACTGGCAGCATCGTTTTTACAATATGCAGCAGCACAGTGGAGAGCATATTTTTTCGGGAATTGTCCACCGCAGGTTTGGTTTTGAGAATGTGGGCTTTCATCTGAGTGATTCTGTAGTGACAATGGATTTCAGCGGAGTGATTTCACCGGAGGATATAGCAGAGGTGGAGCATGAGGTAAATGTAGCCATTTCAAAAAATATTCCGATAGAGGTGACATATCCGTCAAGGGATGAGCTTGCGCAGCTGGAGTACAGAAGCAAAATCGAGATTGAAGGACAGGTCAGAATAGTGACAGTGCCGGGGTATGATGTGTGTGCATGCTGTGCGCCGCATGTGAAGCGCACCGGCGAGATTGGCATGCTTAAGGTTATGAATTATCAGAATTATAAAGGAGGCGTCAGAATCAGCATCCTTTGTGGTTTCAGGGCACTGGAGGCTTTCAGACAAAAGTGCGACATTATCTCAGAGCTCATGGGGATATTTACCACAAATCAGGAGGCTATTGTGGATAACGTCACAAAGCTTAAGGCAGTAAACCAGTCACTTAAGTCAGAGCTTGGCACTGCAAAGTCAGCGCTTTTGGATTATAAGGTAGCAGAGCTTCCTGCTGATACGGACAATGCAGTATTGTTTGAGGACGGCATTGATACGAATACAGCAAGAAATTGCGTCAATGGCCTTGTGGAGAAATATAGTGGTTTTAGTGCATTTTTTACAGGAAATGATGAGGCAGGCTATAGCTTTATTATCGGAAGCAAGAATGCAGACTGCAATACAGTTGCCGCAGCACTGAGAAATAAGCTGGGTGCCAGAGGCGGCGGTAAGCCGGTTATGGTGCAGGGCTCTGTCAAGGCAGCAAAGAGCGAGATTGAGGAAGTGCTAAAAGAGGTGCTTTAACTTTTTGAAAATATAGTTTGTGGGACGGATTAATAACACAAAAGCGGTTTCAGGACATTGCATCCTGAAACCGCTTTTATTGTAAAAATTATATCCAAAGTTAATTATTTGTTAGATCTTCTCCAAATGTGCATCTTCTCAGCCTCTTTGATGAGCTCATCACGGAAATCAGGATGAGCAACTGAGATGATTGCCTCAGCCTTCTGCCATGTAGAAAGACCCTTTACATTTACCATACCATACTCTGTAACTATATAGTGAGTGTTGGCTCTTGTGTCAGTAACGACAGAACCCTCTACAAGAGTAGGACGGATACGTGAGTGAACTACGCCCTGCTTGTCGGTGAAAGTTGAAGAGCAGCAGATAAAGCTCTTTCCACCGTTTGACATATAAGCACCGAGAACGAAATCAAGCTGTCCGCCGGCACCACTGATGTGCTTTGTGCCTGAGCTCTCTGAGCTGATCTGTCCGTAGAGGTCAAGGTCTACACAGTTATTGATTGAGATGAAATTGTCAAGTGCGGCAATATTCTTGATATCATTTGTGTAGCTTACCGGGGCACTCATGAGCTCAGGATTCTCATCGAGGTAATCGTACATCTTCTTGGTTCCGGCACCGAAGCCGTAAGCCTGACGATAACGGTCGATGTTTTTCTTTGCTCCTGTGATTTTTCCGGCCTTTGCGATGTCAACGAATGCGTCAACGTACATCTCTGTGTGTACACCGAGATCCTTGAGGTCTGACTCAGCGATGAGTGAGCCTACTGCGTTTGGCATTCCGCCGATACCGAGCTGGAGACAGGCACCGTTTGGAATCTGGTCAACGATAAGCTCTGCAACCTTCTTGTCTACATCTGTTGCAGGACCACCGGCACCAAGCTCTCCGATTGCAGGGTTGTCACCCTCAACAATGTAAGAAACCTGTGAAATATGTACATTGGCCTCTGAACCGCCGTGACAGCGAGGCATGTTTTCATTGACCTCAACGATGATTTTCTTTGAAGTCTCGCATACAGCACCGAGGTGAGATGCGTTAGGACCAAAGTTGAAGTAACCGTGTGAATCCATCGGTGCAACCTGGAACATAGCGACATCGTCAGGTGTTGTTGAATCTCTATAATAACGAGGAAGCTCTGAGTAACGGATTGGTGAGTAGAAAGAACAGCCTCTCTTGATAAGCTTTCTCTCATAACCGCCCATATGCCATGAGTTCCATGTGAAATGCTCGCCGGCATCCTCACGCTCGAAAATGGCAAGTGGCTTAAGCAAAATACCACCACGTACATTGACATCCTTAAGTTCATCTGTTCTTCTGGCAAGTGCCTTGTCGAGGGCATCAGGTGTGCCTGTGCACCAGCCGTAGTCAACCCAGTCGCCTGATTTGACAATCTTTACTGCCTCATCTGCTGAGACAAGTTTCTGCTTGTACTCTTCTAAAAAGCTCATAAAATCCTCCTTAGATACCTAAAATGATAGTAGCAAAATGCTACGTTAAAAAAATAACAAACCCTATAATCTCTATATTATCACTTTAGAGAGGATTTTACAAGTTGGTAAATGCTGGTAGAGACTTTTATATGACAGCATCTGCTAATCACCCTCCGGAAGCATCCATTCCTCAGCCTGCTTCTGGTAATCGGCCGCCTGGCTGCGCAGTGAATCAATCAGCTCCTTATCGCCTTTAAATACATTCCTTGATTTAGGAGGAAGCGAATCAAGCTTTTTCTGCTTCTCATCAGCCCATCTTGAGTAGCACTCAGACAGGGCATGAAGCGCCTTGCCACCGCCGCACTCCACATCGAGTACCGGCTTTGTCTCGAATGCAGCGTTGTAATACCACAGGCTTGCCTCCTCATAGTCTGCCTTGTCGAAATAGTACGCACCGAGCTCACAGCACACCTCGCTGCAGCCATCAACTGCTACATTTTTTAGGGCAACAGAAAAAAATTTGTCGTAGTCGCCATTCATGCGATAGTAGCGTGATAGCACGCAGGTGGATTCGATGTCGGGGCTGTTGCGGTATTCACCCTGAAAATATGGCAGGGCATTGGTAAAATCCTCGGGGCTTCCGCATTTTAAAAGCTCCTTGGCATACATAGTCGCTATACTTTTTGGCAGGGTGCCGTTTCTTTCAAAGGAGCGCTTGAATATGGTAAAATCACGTTTGCCGTGAGTGCCCTGCGGCAGATGTTGTATACAGATATCGCTGTCATAGACTACAGGCTCTAAGCGCACAGTCTCGTGCACCGGGTTAATCCATGTAAACGTGCGAAGCCTCTTGAACAGCTTCGGACGATACTCTGAGGATGAATTTTGCACTGTGTTGAATTTGCTTGGAGTAATGTATTTCATTTGGACAATCTCAATTTCCGGCAGCAGCGCAGCCTTAAGCATCATGAAACGCCTGCGGTTGGTATCATCGAGCACCTCGTCGGCATCAGGTGCATATATGTATTCCTGCGTAGCCTTGGAAAACGAAAAATTTCTGGCCGCAGCAAAATCATCGCACCATGAGAAATCATAGATTTTGTCCGTATACCGTGCAGCTATCTCCTTTGTGCTGTCAGTCGAGCCGGTGTCCACTATGATGATTTCATCCATCAGCCCTTTGAGACTGTTCAGGCATCGTTCGAGCACCTCTTCTTCATTTTTTACTATCATGCATAAGCTAATTGTAATCATATTTATCTCCATTTACCGGTCGGATGTTATAATAGTTACGATTATATTATAATATATATATCGGCATGTTTTACAGAAATATTTGTGTATTGTAAATATTGCCGGGATTTCATATAATTGAAATGTAATGTCGACAGATGAACTTATTTCTAAAGGCTATAGAATTTCAGATAAACTATATAATCAGATTTTAGCAAGGAATAATGAAGTAATTTAGAAGAGGAACAAATATGGAAAATCATACAATTGTAACACTGAAAAAAGGCGAAGGACGCACTATAAAGGCAGGTGGCGCATGGATTTTTGACAATGAAATAGACACAATCACAGGCACCTTTACAAACGGAGATATTGTTGTGGTGCACGATTTTGACGGATATCCGATGGGGCGCGGCTTCATAAACCAGAATTCAAAAATCCGTATCAGAATGATGACAAGAAAAGCAGACCAGCTGATTGATGACAATTTCCTCAGGATGAGAGTGCAAAATGCCTGGGATTATCGCAAGCAGGTGATGGCAGGAGGCAATGATAATGTGTCTGATTTAAACTGCTGTCGTGTGATATTTGGCGAGGCTGATTTCCTGCCGGGTATTACAGTGGACAAATACGCAGATGTGCTAGTGGTGGAGTGCCTTGCACTTGGAATGGAGCAGTTTAAGGTGAAAATTGTTGAACTGTTAAAGGAAGTGCTGGCGGCGGACGGAATAAATATTCGTGGAGTATACGAGCGCAGTGATGCAAATGAGCGCAAAAAAGAAGGTCTTCCTAAGGTAAAAGGCTTTATAGGAGCCGAGTTTGACACAAATGTGGAGATAGTAGAAAACGCAGTTCACTATATGGTCGATGTGGAAAATGGACAGAAAACAGGCTTCTTCTTAGACCAGAAGTATAACAGGCTTGCTATGCAGCGTATCTGCAAGGGGAAAAGAGTGCTTGACTGCTTCACGCACATGGGCACATTTGCTCTCAATGCAGGAATTGCGGGGGCAAGTGAGGTCACAGGACTTGATATATCAGAGTATGCGGTTAAGCAGGCTACAGAAAATGCGAAGAGAAATAATCTCTCAGAAACAGTGAAGTTTCGCGTTGCAAATGTGCTGGATGAGCTGCCACGGCTCGCTGCAGATGGTGAAAAATATGATGTGGTCATTCTGGATCCTCCGGCATTTACAAAGTCGCGTGAGGCTACCAAAAATGCGATAAAGGGCTACCGCGAGATTAACATGAAAGGACTTAAGCTTGTTAAGGATGGTGGATTTCTGGCTACCTGCTCATGCTCTCATTTCATGACGCAGGAGCTGCTTGCAAAAACGGTCAAGGAAGCGGCAAAGGCCACTCACAAGAGGCTGCGCCAGGTGGAGTTCCGCACACAGGGACCGGATCATCCAATACTGTGGGCCAACTCAGCTAATGTACCGGAGTCGTATTATCTTAAGTTTTTCATTTTCCAGGTCGTTGATGAGAAGTAGATGACAGAAAGTGACGGAAATGCTTGATTTACAAGGGCTGGAAGGTCTTTAGTGATTAGCTTGCAAACCTTGTAAAGTATCGCAAAATATCGTATCACAGTGGTATAAAGTGGTAAGAAAAGTGAATACGGAAATTTGTAGTATACTATAGAAGAACAAATACCTTTCTGTGAAAGAGAAAGGGGAAAGGATACGCGTATGACAGTTGATAGAAGAGTAAGCAGTATTGAATCCAGCTTCAAAATGGAAAGCATGCCATTTGATGCAGAATGTCGTCAAAGAGTAAGAAATGTCTTAACCAAGAAAGTTTCTGCTACAGATGCAATTTCAGAATTAAATAAGAAATACAGAGTATCCAAGAAGAAGGTTGAAGGATCAAGAGTATGATTATTGGTTTATATGTGGGCTACAAGGGTGCAACCATTGCCCGGTTAGTGGCGGCTTGCCACTAAGTACTGGGTATTACCTGGCGAAATAGCCGCAGGTTTGAAATAGCGGCTTTGCTGAAAAAAGAGAATACAAAGACCTGTCCGGAAGAAACCTCGTAAAGTATCGCAAAATATCGTATCACATTGGTATAAAGTGGTAAGAAAATAAGAGACGGCAAATCGTCAACAAGTTGTTGGCAATTTGCCGCCTTTAGTTGTATGTTGGAGTTATTCCACAGTAAACAACCGAACTTTAGCAGTTATTTGTGATTCAGAGAGTTCATATTTAAGTGAACCATTGTAATAATGAACCGTTTCTTTAACAATTGCTAATCCAAGTCCGTGATTTATATTATCAGCTTTTGTGGTTGAAGAAAATTTACTGATATCTATAGGTGCGGATATATTATTAACAACGTCTATGAGCAAAACAGAAGCTTCCAGATATATGTTTAACCAGACGGTACTAAAATTATTCTTGGCACTGTATTCAAGAGCATTATCCAGAAGATTGTTCAATATACTGCATAAATCATAGTCGTTAACGGTGAGATTGTTTCTTATAGCCCCCTTAGATATGATTTTTATGTCAGGATATTCTGCCTGCTTTTGCATAATAATAGCATTTACAAGAACATTTCCAGTATCAATTATGGAAGGCGTTTTATTTAAAGTGTGCTTTTTAAGAGAATCGATATAGTTTAATGCTTCTTTATAGTTTTCGGATTCCAGTAACTGGGATAAAACATTAACTTGATTTTTGATATCGTGTTTTAGTTTGCGAATTTCTAAGTTTTTCTCTTTGGTTTCGTTATAATAATGCTTTAAAATATTTACATACTGAGTTTGTTTCTGTAGATTTTCATAATTTATATTTCTTTCGGATAAAGAGATAATGTAAGCTAGTATAATTCCTGATGATACAATGCACAGTAAGGCAAATGAATACAAAAAGTAACTATTAATCAGATTCTGGTATAGCTGTGAAATTGATAATATAATACATATAGTACCTGTATATCCGCATATAAAAATTTTATTTTTTAAAGATAAGGAAAAGTGGTATTTTTTCCTGATTTTTATAAAAAGAGCAATTGCCAGCATCAGGATTACTATGGTTTTTATTATATTTTTTTCTTTAACCGTATTCATGCCAACAAATATTGGAAAACCTAAGATTAAATCGCAAATAAGAGCAAGAGCCTGATAGAGTAATGAATCCAAAATATATACAAGGACAAATGAAACGATTTTATTGTACCATTTGTCTGTTAATAAGATAAATACTAACAGCATTTCAAGAAAAAAATCAATAAGTGGAGAAGCTATATTTGGTAGAACGTATAGTAATACAACAGAGAAAAAGAAAATAACAGCACATGTATAAAATTTATATAATGAGGTTTTTATTGTATCTGAGTACAATAAAAAAATAAGTAAAAATTCTATTACGATATCGAAAATTACGGTGTTCAATTGTTCCATATGCTCTCTGCCTTTTCATAAATATTTTGTGCGATCTTAGTCTGAACCTGTTTCTTACGTCTTCGCGCAAGTGGAACAGTAGTATCAGTAGTAAGAATAAGTTCATCAGAATTTAACTTTTTTATGTAATATGAGTTTACGATATATGATTTATGTACTCTTATAAGGGTATCGTTTGTAATGATTTTTTCCAGATCATTCAGTCCTTTTCTGATAAGATGACTGGTTGAGTCACTCATATAAATTGTGGTATAGCTGCCATTTGCCTTCATATAGGTAATATCACGATATGAAAGAGTGATATTATCATTAATTGAGTCTGGAAGAGTCAGATATTTTGCAGCTATTGTTTTATTTATAGTTTTCTTTAGAGTCTTGTTGAAATTCGTTTGATTGATAGGTTTTGTGATAAATCCGTATACATTTTTACCAAAAGAATCGTAGACTATTTCGTTATGACTGGTAATAAAAATAATAATGGTATTTTTGTTTGAAGCTTCAAACTGTTCTTTAATTGACTGTCCGGAAGTGCCTGGCAATTCTTCGTCTAGTAACAAAATATCAATATTGCTCTGGTATTTAAGTACATCTTCGCTAGATGAAAATATATGGTATTCAAAATTAAAATTTATATCGTTCTCCAAAAGTTTACAACAATTAAGAATTTGATTCTGCCAGTATTTTTCATCATCACAAATGGCAATAGCATATTTTGTAGGGCTCATAGTGTTCCTCTTTTATAATTATGACCGTTAATAACAATTTCAAACCGATAATAACATATATGTTGCTTGTAGACAATCCCTTGGTGAATAATAAGATTGTCACAAAGGAGGCGAAACATAATGGTTACGTATGGATTGGAAAATCTGGCACAGTGGATATGGACATTTTTTAATAAGAGATAAGAAATGGGGAATTATAATATTTAAATGGGAAAGAATATTTAGTTTAGTAGGTAGTGATTTTGTATGTAACAGCTTTTACATAGAGTCAGAAGTGGTTGCAAACACTTCTGACAACAATACTATAAAAAATCAGAAAGGAAGTGAATTATGAATAGCATAAATATTTATGAAAACAAAACACTGAAACTCCAAAACGTCATAGTCCGTAGGCTTGATCTTGAATCAGATGATCAAAATCTTTTTGATTCTGAAATTAACAAAATAAGTACATACATACAGACGCATGGAGCAAACCAGATCGGACCGTTAATTCAATATTCAAAGGTTGAGCTGGATGAAAATAATGAGCCTGATATCAACATGCAGTTTATGCTCCAGGCGAACAACTTTATCCACAACGTAGAGCAGCCATATAGGATGGAGTCTCTGCTGCGTGTAAAAAACTGTCTGTATGCCAGATATAACGGACCGGATGATAAGCTGAAGTTCGCTTATGATAAGCTTGGGGTGTATGCATTTGAGAATGATATTGAGTTGGATGGCTGCAATTATACGATCTACGTGGACAGAAACGAAGAAGAAGAGACAATGGTTGCAGATGTATTCATGCCTGTAAAGGAATAAAAGTGTTATGAGCAGAAGAGGATGTAATCATGATTTACATAAAGTTATGTCTGATTGCAAACAGACATGGCAGAAAAATATTGTTTAGAAGAAAGAAACAGGAGGACACAAAATGGAATTATGTTACGATGGAGCACTGGTGCTCCCAAGCAGTTATGCTGTAATGGATGAAGAGGAAATGACATATTTAGAAGGTGGTAAGGAAATTGCAAATCTTAGCAAAAAGCAATGCATAAATGGACTTTGTGCAATTGGATTATCTCCACAAGTGGCAATTGCAGGAGCTTTGACGTATACGTTAGCTAAATGTCTGATTAATAAGGTAAGTAAATTTGGCGGGTTAGCAACTGCTGTTGTTGCAGGTATACTTACATGGGCAGCAGGACAGGTTATAGCGTTTGGAAAGGGCTTGGCTAGAGGAGCACTAAATAATGGGGTGAGAGTGTCATGGAACTGGAATCCTTTTAAGGAGGCTGTTGGAATAGGAATTACGGTAAAATACTAATTGTCGTGAGAGCACTTGTACTGTGTTTTATAAATGAAATTGGAGATGGATAGAAGTGTTGGGAATGATATTAATAATATCAGACGTAGTCTATTATGCAGGAATATTTATATTATATAAACTTATTTGTGAAGATGATTTTAACTATTTAGTGCTTATATCGTTTATTTTTCTACTGGTAGGACTTTTAGGAGCATCAGTATCAAATTTCCTTAAAGACAAAGAATATATTTCATTACACAGTAAGTGCGTAGAGGTAAATGTAATAATTAAACAGCTCTTGATAGGAATATCATTTATTGGTGCACAAATTGATAGTGTTGTGTTTAAGTATGCTCTTATTGGTTTTAGTATGATTGGGATAATAGTAACAATTCTGATTTGTAAAGAGTTATATGGAAAGCATATAAAGTTGATAGATTTCATTGATACGTACGAAAAAGCAGATGATTGCCGTATAAAGGAAATGAATAAATGGCTATTGGCAAATGGAATTATTACGTGTATGTTTATGAACACAACTAATACAAAAACAGAATACGCGTTAATGTGTATAATCATTTTGATATATATGATTTTGTTTATAAGGTACAATAATGATAGAATAGGAGGCGTTAATTGTGCAATTGCTGTAATATTTGAATTTATTATAGTATTATCAGTGTTGTATGAATGGAATCTAATAACATGTGCTATTTTTGGATATTATTATCTTTGGATGATAAAAATAAGGAAAAATATGTGATATGGTGATTTTTATATCATGTATTTTAGTATATGTTCGGTGTGCAGATACTAATATCTACACATCGAATATAGGAGAGGAGAGCTGGATGGCTGCAATTATACGATCTACGTAGACAGAAACGAAGAAGAAGAGACAATGGTTGCAGATGTATTCATGCCTGTAAAGGAATAAAAGCGTTATGAGCAGAAGCGTTAAGAGTTTAGATGAAATAAGGGAATCAAGAATACTGTTTGATAAGAATCCACCGGCATTCGGCTATATACTTATAACAGTTGTAGCCGTTTTTCTTATTGTGGCAGTAGTATGGAGTATAAAAACACCAAAGGTGTATACCATACAGGCACAGGGTACTGTGACGAATGATGAGTCAAATTATGTCATGTGCAGCTATACGGGAGAGATTCTTGACAGCAACATGGAAGAGGGCGCACTTGTGGAAGCCGGGGATGTGCTTTTTACAATTAAAAGCACTGATTATGATCTACAGCAGACACAGCTTGAAGACAACAGAAAATCATATGAAGAACAGATATCACAGTATAGTCTTCTTATAAAATCAATAAAAGACGATACCAATTATTTTGACGAGACAAAAGCGGATGACGGTCTGTACTGGAGCCTTTTTGAAACCTACAAATCACAGGTGGAACAGAATAAGGTTGATGTGTCAACGTATCAGGCATATGGATATACTGATGAGCAGATACAGGCACAGCTTGAAACTAATCAGGGTAAGATTGATGAAGTATATTATTCTGCCATACAATCTGCCGAGACAAAGATTGAAGAGGCGAATCTGCAAATTGCATCAATAGATGCACAGCTTGCAGCGGTGACAAGTGGGCAGGATGCTTATGAGGTAAAAGCTACCACATCAGGAGTTCTGCATATGCTGGGAAATTATAAGAGTGGAATGGTTGTACAGACAACGACAACTGTGGCAACAATCACACCGGAAAATTCGCAGAGATATCTCGAAGCATATGTTTCCACATCTGATATGGCCAGAATGCATGAGGGAGACAGAGTGCAGGTGGTTATGGACGGTCTGTCACAGAATGTCTATGGGACGATAAGCGGAAGCGTATCACGGATAGACAGCAATGTCACTACACAGGAAGGGCAGGATGGAGCGACAAGCCGGGCGTTTAAAGTGATGATAGTGCTAGACCAGGATTATGTGCTGAGCCGTGAGGGAGACAAGGTAGACGTGACTAACGGTATGACGGCGGCTGCAAGGATACAGTATGATAAAGTCACATATTTTAACTATGTGCTTGAGAAACTCGGAATAAAAACCGGAAAATGACATGGGATAAGGTTATGAAGTTAAGAAACAGAATCAGAATATTTGCTGTTATATTTATACTGGCTTTGGGTATGGAGTACTTACCGATGGCTGTATATGCTGCAGAAGTGACAGCGGAAGAAAGCGATATGGCAAATGATGCAGAACCGGATATGGATGAAACCCCGGAAACGGACAATGCATCAGAAACGGCCAATGCATCGGAAACGGACAAGGAAGACAAAACAGACGTACATGATATGGAACAGAATATACCGGTAACAGATATCGAGATATCAGATCATGAGGAGGAAGTGGAAGTAGGAAAGACAATAAACCTTACAGCCACAGCACTTCCGGCGAATGCCACGGAAAGCACGATAACCTTCCGTTCATCTGATATAAATATAGCAACTGTGACTTCAGCAGGTGAAGTAAAGGGTATCTCAAAAGGATATGTTACCATATATGTATCTGCCGGAAGTGTAATAAAAGAGGTAAGTCTGACAGTAAAAGTAAAAACCACTGGAATAAATATAAATAAAGAATATCTCGTAATGAAGCCGGGAACGGCATTTAAACTGAGCGTATCTGTGTTTCCGGCAGAGGCAGAGCAGACGGTTTCATACAAATCAACCAACACATCAGTTGCAGCAGTATCGGGCAGTGGTGTGGTAACGGCAAAACAGACAGGTTCATCTACGATAATAGTTTCAAATGGGGATTTGTCTGGCGCTGTTTCGGTAATCGTAAACAGAGATACGGAAAGTTCTGTGGCTGAGCCGGCAGCAGATAGTACAGACGCAGAAAATACAAGTGAACAGACATTTGATGAAAATACTGATGTATCCGAAACACCTGTAATAAGTGAGCAGATGCTATATGAACTGTACACAGCAGGCAGATCGATGAAAGTGACCGGAGACGGCTACAGCATCATAATAGACGGAAAAAAGATAGTAAATTATAAAAATGAACTTAATACGGATATAGAACTCGAAAGGACAGGAGACAGCATAAAATTCAATCTCAATGATGGAGAGTATCTGTGCGGAGAAGTGACACTGCACATAGATGATGTAAAAGGAAAATATCTGTATCTATATAATAACGTAAAGCATAAATACGAACTTGTGAGTACAGAGGACATGAGCGGGCTTAATTTAAGCACACCAGGAAAGTATATGATCACGGCAAAGCCCATCAGAGAGGGCAGCGCAGCGGTCAGATATATACTGATTGCAGGTGGAATCGGCATAATTGCAGGAATAGCTGTGTATGTGGCGGTAAAGAGAAGATACTGGTTCTGGTAAAGGTGTATGTAATCATGATTTACATAAAGTCATGCCCAGTTGCAAACAGACATGGCAGAAAAATAATGTTTAGAAGAGAAAATTAATATATAGCGAACAGGAAGGGACACAATGCGATACACATTTATAAAGCAGCATGATGCAACAGACTGTGCAGCGGCATGCATGGGTATGGTCTGTCTGCATTACAGAAAAGAAACCACTATAACAAAATTAAGGGATCTTATGGGAACTGATCTGAAAGGAACAAATCTCATAGGTCTGTCAAAATGTGCAGAGCAGCTTGGCTTTAACTGTCAGGCGGTTAAGGTTGACAGGGAAGGATTCCTTAGTAGATATACACTTCCGGCGATTGCAAATGTTATTACTAAAGAGGGAATGTCGCATTTTGTTGTTGTTTTCAGGATAACGAAAAAGTATGTGATAGTGGGAGATCCGGCGAAGGATATAGAGAGAATTTCAATAGATGATTTCTATAAGAAATTTACAGGTGCGATGCTGCTGTTAAAACCAAACAGCGAATTTGAACGTGAGAAGATTAAGGGAACAAAGCTGTTTGACAGGTACATAAAGCTGCTTCTTCCACAGAAAAAGCTTTTTATATATGCACTTGTGGCATCACTTCTTGTAACTCTTCTTGGGATTTTATCATCACTTTTCAACAACATAATATATGATGAGATACTGCCTTACCGGCAGAAGGATGTTTTAAAGATCATGCTTGCAGTATTCCTAGGAATTTCACTGACCTCGACATTTGTCAGCTTTGTAAGACAGTGGATACTTATGCACCTGTCAATAAAGATAGATATTCCGCTTATGCTGGGATATTTTGAACACATATACAAGCTGCCGATGAAATTCTTTGCAAGCCGTAAAACAGGTGACATTACGACACGTTTCTCAGATGCATTTACCATAAAGGATATTTTTACAAATATAGCATTATCGCTTATCATGGATATATCAATGGCTCTTATCACAGGTGTGATACTGTTTCAGATGAACCCAAAGCTTTTTGCGATAATTGTAATGATGACAATCATAAGTATAGTGCTGGTATTTATATTTAAACAGCCTTATAAGAAGATAAATGAGGAGCAGATGCAGCAGTCATCAATACTCAATTCAGAGATAATAGAAGGATTGCGCGCGGTTGAGACAATAAAAGGAAATGCGAACGAGGACATCGAACTGGAAAGTATAGAACGCGAATACATAAAGTCACTTAGGATAAGTTATAAAGAGGGAATGCTTTCAAATGTGCAGGGAACCATATCAAGTGTCATATCAGGAGCAGGGAATCTCGTAATGCTGTATGTCGGCATTATGCAGGTGATAAACAACAGCCTGACACTTGGAAGTTATATGGCGTTTATGACTCTGGCTGGATATTTCATGGATCCAATCGGCAATCTTGTAAGTCTGCAGCTTTCAATACAGGAGGCAAACATTTCCATGAAGAGACTGTCTGAGATCATGGATTATGAAAGAGAACAGCAGAGCGAAAGACAGTATCAGGAAATAACACAGATTGATGGAGATATAAAGCTTAATCATGTCACATTCGGCTATGGAAACCGAAAACCTGCTCTGGATGATGTGAGTTTTACGATAGAAAAAGGGCAGAAAGTTGCACTTGTAGGCGCAAGCGGAAGCGGAAAGTCTACGATAGCTAAGCTGCTGCTTAAATATTATGAGCCACAGTCTGGTGACATAACAATAGATGGCATGGATATCTCGGAATACAGAAATGACGATATCCGGCGTGCTGTATCCTATGTACCGCAGAACATAGAGCTTTTTTCAAAAAGCATATATGATAATATAAGGGTTACAAGACAGAGTGCGACTCTTGATGAGGTCAGGGAGGCAGCAAAAGCGGCCGATGCACATGAATTTATCAAGAGACTTCCAATGCAGTATTACACATATCTCGAAGAAGCCGGAAATGGACTAAGCGGTGGTGAAAAACAGCGAATTGCGCTTGCAAGGGCATTTCTTAAAGAAAATCAGTTTTATATCATGGATGAATCCACCAGCAATCTGGATTTTGCAACAGAAAATATCATTTTTGATATGATATACAATAAATTCAGAAAAAAAACCATGCTTATTATTGCGCACAGGCTTGCAACAGTAAAAAACTGTGACAAAATAATAGTCATGGATAAAGGGAAAATTGTAGAACAGGGAACACATAAGGAACTGCTGGAAAAGAAAGGGCAGTATTACAGACTATGGGAAATGCAGCAGGGAAATTTTGTTATCAGGCAGGACGAAAGCGTGGATAAGGAGAATGAAACAGAGCCGGATGATGGCGAAGTGATGAGCTACACTTAGCGATTATAATTTTGTATGTAATGATCATTTACATAAAGTCGTGCCTGGTTGCAAACAGGAATGACAGAAACATTAAAACAAATAGAAAAGGAGGTACACATATATGGATATGTGTTATGATGGAGCACTGGTGCTCCCAAGCAGTTATGCTGTAATGGATGAAGAGGAAATGTGCTATACGGAAGGAGGGTGGAGTGGACGTCAAGTGCTTAAGAATGTATGTGGAATTCTTGCAGTATTTTCATTAGGTTATGCAGGGGCTGCATTTAGACATTTTGTTGAAAAAAATAAGGGATTATCATATGGAAGAATGTTGAGTAAAGCAGGTGGAACTTTATTGAGATTTATCAAAGCGGTTCCATGGCAGGTAAAGGTGGCTATAGGAGTATGCACAGCAGCAACTCTGTATGCATTAGGATCATACGATTTATTTTAAAATATTGTATGTTTATAAGGCAATAAATATTTAAGGATAGACAGAAAATGAAAAGTAGTCTCAATAAATTATTTTATATGAGACTACTTTTGTACAAAACAACAATGAAAAAAATATATAAAGTTACGATAATGGTATATGCCATAATATTTATAATAGGATATCTTGGTGGGTTTAAATACATGAATATTGTATTAAACCATTATATAGAATATAGCGACTATATAATGTATGCTTTAATCTTTTTTTTATCAATAGGTATATTTTACCCATTTTTGAGGGAAGGATTTAAAACCTTTGATAAAGAGATTTTAAATGAAATTAGTACAGTATTTTTAATAATAGCATTTTTGTCAGTATTAATTCAAGTTTTGCTGGGAGAAGGAGAAGAGAAGGCGTTATCGGCTAGTGTTATAATTAAAATTATAATATTTTCACCAGTAATAGAAGAATTATTTAATAGATGTGCAGTTATTACTATTCTAAAAACTATATTAAAGGCAGATAATGTTGCTTATATGTTAATAAGTGCAGTTATATTTGCAATGTTTCACATAAATAGCTTAAAACAGAGTGGATTTATGCCGGAAATAAGCAATTTATTAATATATTTCATACTTGGAATGGGATGTGCATATGTATATTTACGCACTAATAATATCGTATCAGCAATCGTACTGCATATGTTTTGGAATGTGTCTATAGTTGGTGGGATAATAAGTGGCATTGCACATAGATGATGTAAAAGAAAGGAACAAATCTCATAGGTCTGTCAAAATGTGCAGAGCAGCTTGGATTTAACTGCCAGGCGGTTAAGGTTGACAGGGAAGGCTTCCTTAGCAGATATACACTTCCGGCGATTTTAAATGTTTACAAATATAGCATTATTGCTTATCATGGATATATCAATGGCTCTTATCACAGGTGTGATACTGTTTCAGATGAACCCAAAGCTTTTTGCGGTAATTGTAATGATGACAATCATAAGTATAGTGCTGGTATTTATATTTAAACATCCTTATAAGAAGATAAATGAGGAGCAGATGCAGCAGGGAAATTTGATTAATTTTTGTATGTAAAAGCTTTACATAGAGTCAGGACTGTCTGCAGACGGGAATGGCAAAAATAAAACAAAGAGAAGAGGAGGTACACATATATGGATATGTGTTATGATGGAGCACTGTCAACTGCTTTTGGGTTATCTAGCTGGCTTTTTACTGAAGGTGAAAAACACGGTGGAATGTATATTGGATTTGATTCAAAAAAGAAAAAATAGTTTGGGGATATGGTAGATATTAGGGGTGAAGAGTGAAAAAATATATCGTACATTTTATTATATGGGGACTAGGTATAATTAGTTACTATATATTAGACAAGACAACGGCCGGAGATGAGTTTCAGAATATTAGCTTATTATTAATTGGATGTTTGATGTTTTATGCAGTGTATTATATTTCTATGATATCAGAAATCAAGAAAATTGAATGTGAATTGAATGAATCGGGAATATTTGGCGGACGTGGCATGGGGATTTTAATAAACATGTTTAGCTTGCAGTATATATTTGAACTTTATAAGAAACCATTAGTTTGCATTGTTCTTATAGTAGTTTCTGTTATTGTGCTGATACTATCACGTAAATATATAAAATCTTTTTGGACAAAAAATATATGGAGTAAACAATTTTTACTTATTTTTATTGCATTTAATGTATTGGCGAGCTCTATAGGCAGTGTTCTTGGTTATAAGTGGGATGATATTTTGTTGGTTAATGTAGAAAATGTATCAAACGTAACAAAATTAATTCTTATAATATTTTATATTGTCATTTTTAAAAATACAGAGTTGCCAAACAGTTTTTTTATAAGATTTGCTTCTAAAAATGAGGCTTTGTTAGACAGAAGAAATTAGAAAATAAGCTTTTAATATATAGCATAAAGTCAGGACTGTCTGCAGACGGGAATGCGCATTGGCAATTTTATTGACAGAAGAGATTCTCATAAAAATAACGGAATAGTGTTTGGTTGATTGAAAAGTATGAGGTATTATATGGAAACGATAAAAATACAGCACTTATTTGGTAGATTTTTTATATTTTTCTTGCTGTTAATTGTGGTAGTATTTGCTGAGGAATATTCAATTAATAGGTTGTGCTTGAATATAAATGGATTTCCATTTATTTTTATGAATGCATTTATGATTGTTGGAATAGCATATATTTATCAAAAAGCAACAAGGAAATTATTCATAAAGGAATTTGAGTATGAGATATATGAAGATTTCTTCTATATTAATGGGAATAAATATGAATATCAAGATGTAATAAAATGTGAAATTCATTATTTCGATTATTTTTTTATAAATGTATTGTGTTTACATATAGACATGAAAAACACTTCTAAAAGCCCCCTTTTGTTATATTCAGAAGACTTGGATGAAGGAATAGACTATAAAGACATTCAATTGTTTAAGTTTTATGAATCAGTTAGCGAACATTTGAGAATCAGATAACTATTGACAGATAGGGTTGAAAGAAAATAATAGGCTTGCCAGGATATAATTAGTGAGCATATTATTTAATGTGGTGTTTTCGCAGGAGTAATATACAGCGGAACACATAAAAACTGTCTGAGGATTATTTTAGAAATTCCGAATCCGACGGATTATATGAACATTGTTTCGTATTATGCCGGGGATTGTATTCTGAAAATATTGTTCTCATCGTATAGAAATCTCCTTATTATTCAATCAGTTCACCATATCACTTTTATTTTGTGTTATACTGTTTATGGATTTTTCATGGATTACTTAGTTGGGAGTATGTCATATATTTCATTTTGCGTTACTAACTTCTTATTTGAAAAATAGTAAAATATGTAGGAAGTAATAAGATGCTACATAATGGAGAGAAAAATTATGATACGAGAAATTGAGAATAGAAGAAGTATAAGAAAATATAAGCAGGATAAGATTGACAGGAATTGTTGCGGTTGGCTTTGCCGATGAAGCTCCGGCTAAAAGGCCAAGGAAACCATTGGAAGAAATCGTTGAGTACAGATAGGAAAATCGGATTGAACAAAATCTTTAATATAATGTGTTTGTCATTTGAAAATAAGAAAATACTTAAAAATTAGTTATATAAATACTGCACAAGATTTTGGAAAAAGTGTGACAGTGTCTCACCAATTCATAACTAAACCAGATGTATTAGTGAGTAATCTTTCATTTTCACATATTCGAGAAATAATGGTGTTGGAGCTCTTTTATCAGGAAAGGGATAATGAAAAGATATGATATATTTAAGTAGTTTTAGATTAAGTAAAAGAAAAGTGAATAATCCTAATATTTATCCCTACAATGTATTCCGGGATAAGTATATTGAACCATTTGTTTTTAGACCTATCACTGTACTTTATGGGAACAATGGCTCAGGTAAATCAACACTTTTAAATATTATAGCCAATTGCTTACAACTAAAAGGGAAAGAATATGCAACGAGCAATTCATTTGGAAGCGTTGATTACTGTGGTTCGTTTTCCAGAGAATGTTTCTATACTTTGGGGGAAGATGATTATGGAAATACAATAAATAAATTACCGGAAAACAGCCGATATATTAAAAGTGAAGATATATTGTATGAGATTAAGAAGATACAACAAAAGCAGATATTATCAGATGGCATGGAGTATGATTACGTTAAGAGAGGTATGTCTTTACTTGAAGCAAAAAAATTTTTAGCATCTAAAGAAGGGTGTAAGCAGGAAGAATATATAAAATTTGCACAGGAAAAATATTCTAACGGAGAGACATCAATGCAATATTTTGAGGAGTATTTACAACCAGATGCATTATATTTGTTGGATGAACCGGAAGTTTCGCTTTCACCTGCGAATCAGGTTATGTTAGCAGAGGAAATTAATAAAATGGCAAGGTTGTTAGAATGCCAGTTTATTATTGCAACGCATTCACCATTTATGCTTGGAACATTAAATGCTAAAATATACAATCTTGATACGAAAGAGTATGATGTTACAAAATGGAGTGATTTGGATAATGTACGATATTTTTATAATTTCTTCAAAAAACATGAAGATGAATTTAAAGTCTAAATACCTAAATATTAGTTCAATTTAAAGGAGGATATTACATGCACAACGAAAATTATTCAATAATATTCAGTAGTATGACCGGCAACACACGTAAGCTGGCTGATAAAATTCATGAAATACTACCAAAGGAGAGCTGTGATTATTTTGGCACGGCTGATGCCAGTGGGATAGAATCCGAATTGCTATACATTGGATTTTGGACGGACAAGGGAAACGCGGATAGCGATACATTAGATTTCTTATCTAAATTGAAAAATAAAAAGATATTTCTGTTCGGAACAGCCGGTTTTGGAGGAAGTGATGCATATTTTCAAAGGATTCTTGGCAATGTTAAAAGCACCATTGATTCAAGCAACACCATTGTAGGAGAGTATATGTGTCAGGGCAAAATGCCACAGTCTGTGCGGGAGCGCTATGTGAAAATGAAAGAAAACCCGGAGCATCCGGATAATATTGATGCGCTGATTGAAAATTTTGACAAGGCTTTATCACATCCTGATTCAGATGATTTGGAGAGATTAAAAAATATTATTATTTAGCAGGAGGTATTATATATGTACAATTTCACATTTAACATTCCAACAAAAATTCATTTCGGAAAGGATACCATTTCGAGCTTATCAGAGCTTAAGGCATATGGCAGCAAGGTGCTTTTAGTGTACGGAGGCGGCTCTATAAAGAAAAACGGTCTCTACGATACCGCAATGAAGATCCTTAAGGATGCGGGGCTGACCGTGTTTGAGCTTAGCGGAGTGGAGCCAAACCCAAAGATTGAGACAGTCAGAAAGGGTGTTGAAATCTGTAAAAATGAGGGTATCGACATGGTGCTTGCAATAGGAGGCGGCAGTACAATCGATTGCTCAAAGGTTGTTGCGGCAGGTGCAAAGTATGACGGTGATGCATGGGATCTGGTGCTTGATGGCTCAAAGGTCAAGGCGGCACTTCCGATATTTGATGTGCTTACTCTTTCCGCAACAGGAACAGAGATGGATCCTTTTGCGGTTATCTCTGATATGTCTAAAAATGAAAAGTGGGGAACAGGATCACCATATATGGTGCCAACCATGTCAATATTAAATCCTGAATATACTTTTTCAGTATCAAAAAAACAGACCGCAGCAGGAACCGCAGATATGATGAGCCATACAATGGAGAATTATTTTTCTATGGAGAATGCTGACTGCCAGAAATTTATGGCAGAGGGATTGTTACGCACAATGATTAAAAATGGACCGGCTGCTCTCGCACAGCCTGATAATTACGAGGCCAGAGCCAACCTGATGTGGGCAGGCACACATGCAATCAACGGCGTTGTGGGCGATGGCTGTTCACCGGCATGGTGCGTACATCCTATGGAGCATGAGCTGAGCGCTTTCTATGATATTACTCACGGAGAGGGACTTGCAATACTCACACCGGCGTGGATGGAGCACATACTAAATGATGACACACTTCCGATGTTTGTGGAGTTTGCAAAAAATGTCTGGGGACTTTCCGGTGATGATGACTATGCACTTGCACACGCAGGCATTGATGCGTTGAAGAAATTCTTCTTTGAGACAATGGGCATTCCTGCAAATCTAAGAGCTGTGGGAATCACAGACGACAGGAACTTTGAGGTGATGGCAAAGAAGTCCTGCGAGGGTTCAAAGGGATCGTTTGTACCGCTTAGCAAGGACGATATTGTGGAGATTTACAGAGCGGCATTTTAATAAGCGTGGAGCCTGGACATACCAGGCTCTACGCTTATTTTATGTTTAAGAATTATTGACGTATAGATTCAATCAGTGCAGAAATGGCCTTGATTTGGCTAGGTGTCAGTCCATTGGTGTCTAGTAAAATTGCGGGCATATCATTACTTTTCCCAAGTAAGTAGTCTGTGCTGCATTTATACAGATACGATAGAGAAAGAAGAATTTCTGCACTGGGTGTGCGTTCTCCGGTTTCATAACCGGAAATGATGCTTGGTGATATGCCTAATAGCTCTGAAACCTGTTTTTGTGTTAATTTATTCTGAATACGCAATTCTTTTAGTCTACCAGCTAAATTCTTTATCATACTCTTTTAGCGAACCTCCACACTTTTAGTGTACATATTTTAATATTGAATTCTACGCAATAGGGGTTGTTTTATACATATAAACATATAAACTACACTTTAAGAGATACAATGCACTAGAAGAAAATTTAGTTTTTATACATGAGAGGTCAGAAATGGACGACTATAGAAACAAAAAAAGACAAAAAATGAGAGCAAGAAGAAGGCGTGCACAGAGGATTAAAATGACAGGTATGTGTATTGCTACACTAATTGTGTTTATTTTTATAGTGTTCCTTGCAATAAGTAATTTGTCAAAGATAAAAAAGAATGTAACCTTAGAGGCAGGTAGTGAAATCAACATTAAAGATTTCCTAAAAAAGGAAAATGCAGATGCTAAGTTTGTGACTGACGTTTCACAGATTAATACAGGAAACATAGGCAGCCATGAAATTGTTGTAAAGGTTGGAAAAAAAGAATATACATCAAAATTGACAATTGAAGATACAAAAGCACCTACTGCAAAGGCAAATGATGTGACGGTTAATAAAGATGGACAAATTGAGGCAAACCAGTTTGTGACGGATATAAAGGATGCAACAAAGGTTGATGTGAGCTTTAAGGATAAGCCCGATGTATCAAAAGACGGAGAGTCAGAAGTGATAATCGTGTTAACTGATGAAGGAAAAAATCAGAAAGAGGTAAAAGCTAAACTAACGGTTGTGAGTGATTCGGAGCCACCTGTGATTGAGGGAGTTAAGGATATAACCGCATATATAGGTGAAACGGTCTCATATAAAAAAGATGTGACTGTGACTGACAATATGGATCAGAATCCAACACTTGATATTGATAACAGTAAAGTGAATTTGAATAAAGCAGGAACATATGAGGTTGTATATACAGCTACAGATAGTGCAGGAAATACATCGTCTGCATCATCAAAAATTACAATAAAAGAGAAGCCTAAGGGATATGTAGATAAAGAAGACGTATATGCGCTTGCGCAAAAGGTTGTTGACCAGATTACTAATGATTCAATGACTGATATGGAAAAAGCGTTTGCAATATACAGATGGACAAAAACAAACATAGGATATACGGGAACATCCAACAAAGATAGCTGGACAATCGGAGCTTATCAGGCATTTACGAAAAAATCAGGAGACTGTTTCAATTATTATGCAGCAGCAAAAGCTATGCTTGATGTTTGTGGAATACAAAATGTTGATATAGTGAAAAGTGATACTTCACATTCAGCACATTATTGGAGCCTGATAAATCTTGGAGATGGCTGGTATCATTTTGATGCAACTCCAAGAAAAGGTGGAGGAAATTTTTTCATGTTGACGGATGCAGAACTGGCAGCATATTCTACCAAGCATAAAAATAGTCATATTTTTGATTCTTCGCTGTATCCTGAACGAGCGACTGTATCAGTACAGGACAAAATAAATTATGCAAAGGGAACGATAAACAAATAAGGTGGAATAAATGAGACTTGGTATAATTGGTGGTCTTGGACCGATGGCTACTGCCTATTTTATGGAACTGCTTATTAATATGACCGATGCAAAATGTGATCAGGATCATCTGGAAATGATTATTTATAATTGCCCATCAATACCGGATAGAACTGCATATATCTTAGGAAAAAGTAATGCAAATCCTGTTGTTCCGATTATAAAAATCGGGAAAAAACTAAAGGAACAGAATGTGGATTGTATATCTATTCCGTGCATTACAGCACATTATTTTCATGATGAAATAGAAGAAAAAACGGGCTGTAAGGTGATTCATGCTATTCGGGACACCTCATATATGTTAAAAGAGGCGGGATTAACGAAAATAGGGATAATGGCTACTGATGGTACAATTCAAAGTAGAATTTTTCAAAATGAAATAGAAAAGAATGGAATGCATGGACTTGTACCGGATAAAAAATATCAGAGAATAGTGATGGATATTATATATAAGGATATAAAGGCGGGAAAGATACCTGACATTGAAAAGTATAATGTTGTAGCCACGCATTTGAAAAACAAGGGAGCTCAGGTAATTATCCTGGGATGTACAGAGCTTTCATTACTGAAAAAACAATATGATATTAAAACAGGAGTCATAGATGCAATGGAGGTTCTTGCAAAATCATCATTAATACAGTGTAACAAAAGAGTTAAACCGAAATACAATAAGCTGTTTGTACCATTCAACTAAAGTATTTTGATATGAAGTATAGGAGAAAAAGATGCAAATTACAAATGTTTTGGAATACCTGGAAAATACAGTAAAACGAGTTCCGGATAAGACTGCCTATGCAAATGAAAATATAGAAATGACATTTGGTGAGGTATACCATGATAGCAGAGCTATCGGAAGTTATTTGGCAAATAACAATTATTATAAAGAACCGGTAGTAGTTTTTATGAAAAAGCATCCACATGCTATTACAGCATTTTACGGATGTGTTTATGGTGGCTGCTATTATGTGCCTATAGATGATGAAATGCCGGAATTCAGGATTAGACTTATTTTTGAAAACCTACATCCAAGAGTAATGATATGTGATGATACAACAATAAATGCCGTTGAAAAATTTGATTATAATGGAGAAATTTTATTATATGATCATGTAAGAAAAAATGAGATTTCAGATGAGCTGTTATTTGGAATAAGGGATAGACAGCTGGATACGGATCCTATTTATATAGTGTTTACTTCAGGTTCAACAGGAGTCCCTAAGGGTGTTGTAGCATGCCACAGATCGGTTATAGATTATATTGAAAATCTGTCTGAGGTGTTATGTTTTAATGAGAATACAAGATTTGCAAACCAGACACCGTTATATTTTGATGCGTGTCTTAAGGAACTATATCCGACATTGAAATTCGGTGCTACAACATATATTGTTCCCAAAAGTTTGTTTATGTTTCCAATAAAACTGGTTGAATTTTTAAATGAGTATAAGATAAATACTGTCTGCTGGGTTGTGTCAGCATTGACCATGATATCAGCATTTAAGACCTTTAACAAGATTAAACCTGAATATTTGCATACTATAGCATTTGGTAGTGAGGTATTTCCTATTAAGCAGTTGAAAATATGGAGAGAAACTTTGCCAAAAGCCAGATTTGTAAATTTGTATGGGCCAACAGAAGCAACAGGAATGTGTTGTTATTTTGAGGTGGACCGAGAGTTTGAGTTGGATGAGGTGGTGCCAATTGGACGACCATTCCATAATACAGAAATATTATTGCTGGATGAGAATAATAAGCTGGTAGAAGATGGAAATGTTGGTGAGATCTGTGTCAGAGGAACTTCATTAACATTGGGATATTACAATAATTTTGAAAAGACTAGTGAGGTATTTGTGCAGAATCCTCTCAATTCGAGATATCCTGAATTGATATATAAGACGGGAGATTTAGGAAAAAGGAATGAAAGAGGTGAACTGATATTTGTATCAAGAAAGGACTATCAGATTAAGCACATGGGACATCGAATCGAGCTTGGTGAGATAGAGGTAAATGTCAATATGATTGAAGAAATATCCACATCATGTGCTGTTTACGATAAGGAAAAGGGAAAGATAGTTTTATATTATATCGGAGAACTTGAACCTGATAAATTGGTTAGGCTCCTTAAAGATAAGCTTCCAAGGTACATGATTCCGAATAAAACAGAAAAGCTGGAGCAGATGCCATTAACAGCAAATGGGAAAATAGACAGAGTATTTTTAATGAAAAAAGCACAGGAAAGATAAAGGAGAAAAAAGATGAACGAATTATTAGAAATTTTAAAGGAATTACACCCGGATGTAGATTATGAAAATTGTACAACACTGATTGATGATAAGATACTTGATTCCTTTGACATAGTTTCAATTATATCTGAGGTAAGTGATTCATTTGATGTTGCAATTCCGGCAGAGGAGATTATTCCGGAGAATTTTAATTCTGCAAAAGCCTTGTATGATTTAATAGTAAGATTAGAGGATGAATAAAAGATATGCTGTTTACATCTTATAGCTTTATAGCATTTATGACAATAGTTTTTGTCCTGTATTATTTGGTGCCAAAATCGTGTCAGTGGCCTTTATTATTGGTATTTAGTTATATTTTTTATTTCATTGCCGATCCAAGATATCTGATATTCATACTGGTGACGACAATATCAACTTATTTGATAAGTCTTAAAATGAATCAGATTAATATGGCACAGGATAAGTTTATTAAAGAATTCAAGGGAAATTTAAGCAGAGAGCAAAAAAAGAATTATAAAAGCCATATGAAACATAAAAAATGGATATGGCTTTTGATATGTCTTTTCATAAATATTGGTATATTAAGCGTAACGAAATATACTAATTTTGTGATTCAAAATATTAATGATATGCTGCATGGAGTTTCCAGTTTACATACTGTCAATATGATTGTACCGATGGGAATTTCATTTTATACATTTCAGACTATGGGATATATAATTGATGTGTATAGAGGAAAACAGAGTGTTGAAAAGAATTTCTTTAAGCTGGCATTGTTTGTTTCATTTTTTCCACAATTGGTTCAGGGACCGATAAGCAGATTTCATGATTTATCGGAGACATTATTTTCAAAGCATTATTTTGAAAGCAATGTGGTAGTATCAGGTTTGATGCGGATTTTGTGGGGATATTTCAAGAAAGTTGTTATTGCAGACAGAATTATTACAGGAGTAACAACCCTGATACACAGTCCTTCTGAATATCAAGGAGCATATGTGTTTATTGCCATGTTGTTTTATGCATTCGAGTTATATTGTGACTTTACCGGTGGTATTGATATTACGATTGGTATAGCAGAGGTTATGGGTATTCGTGTGACAGAAAACTTTAATCTTCCATATTTCTCAAAAAATATCAAAGAATATTGGAACAGATGGCATATAACTATGGGTACATGGTTTACAGATTATATTTTTTATCCTATTTCAGTATGTAAACCTATGCTTAATTTGTCTAAATTTTCAAGAAAACATTTTGGTGAGGTAATTGGTAAGCGAGTGACAGTGTATTTGTCAGCCTTTGTAGTATGGTTTACAACGGGATTATGGCATGGTGCAGCATGGAACTTCATCGTCTGGGGATTAATGAACTTTGTTGTTATTATGGTCTCTCAGGAACTGGAACCTTTATATGAAAAGTTTCATAAAAGATTTAGTGTAAAAGGTAAAGTTCCATATGAAGCATTTCAGATTCTAAGAACGTTTTTATTGATGAGCTGTATAAGAATGTTTGATTGCTATAGAGATGTTCCTTTGACTTTTAAGATGGTTGGAACAATGTTTACAAAGTTCAATATAGGTGAATTATTTAATGGTTCGCTGCTTTCTATAGGGCTTAGTGTGGCTGATTATGTTGTGCTTATAGTGGGATTTATAGTAGTTTTTACAGTGAGTCTTTTTAAGGTAAGAGTAGGAAATGTGAGAACGGTTTTATTACAAAAACCTCCAATTGTTTATTTTGGAATTATGGCTGTTATGATTATGCTTATTATAGTGTTTGGCGCATATGGTATAGGCTACGATTCGTCTCAGTTTATCTACAATCAGTTTTAAGGAGAGTGCGATGAGAAGAAAAAAAATAACAGCATGCATTTTGGTTGCTGTCCTGCTTATTGGAGCTCTGTATATTGTTCAAAGGCTTCTGGTTCCCAAATATCAGACAGGAATAGTTGAAGGCTCTATGGTTGAAGAATACTATAAGGATAGGTCAGATCACGAAGTTTTATTTGTGGGCGATTGTGAGGTTTATGAGAATTTTTCCACCATAGAATTATGGAGAAAATATGGAATAACAAGTTACATCAGAGGAAGTGCACAGCAATTAACATGGCAGTCATATTATTTATTAGAGGATGCCTTGAAACGTGAGACTCCTAAAGTGGTGGTGTTTAATGTTTTGGCATTAAAATATAATGAGCCTCAGAGTGAAGCTTATAACAGAATGTCTATAGATGGGATGAAATGGTCTATGTCAAAGGTAAATGACATTAAGGCTTCTATGACAGATGAGGAAAATTTTGTTGATTATATTTTTCCGCTGTTGAGATATCATTCCAGATGGTCTGAGCTTACAAAAGATGATGTGAAACATATTTTTTCCAAAGACAAAGTGACTCATAATGGATATTATATGCGTGTTGATACAAAGCCACAACAGGAATTTCCAGATCCAACACCACTTACCGATTATAAGCTTGGTGATAAAGCAATGGGATATTTACAGAAAATGACTGATTTATGTAAGGAAAAAGGGGTTAAGCTTGTACTTATAAAGGCACCTACAGAATATCCTTATTGGTATGAGCAATGGGATGAACAGGTGCAACAGTTTGCTGATGAAAATGATGTTGACTACATCAATTTTATTCCATTGCAAAATGATATAGGTCTGGATATGTCACAGGATACATATGATGCAGGTTTACATCTGAATACTACAGGCGCTGAAAAAATGGCAGATTATTTTGGAAAATATCTGGTTGAAAATTATAATTTAACTGATTACAGAAATGATAGCGAGTATGCTTCTATATGGGATAAAAAAGAAGCTGCATATGATTCTATGAAACAACAACAATATGATGAATTGAACAAATATGGTGAATTGAAGAGCTTTGGTGCAAATGCGATTCAAAATTAGGAGGAAGAACGATGAAGAAAATTATTTCAATAATGTTATGTATTATGCTTTCAGTATCTATGATGACAGCATGTGGAAGTAAAGAGTCCGACAATGATAAAAAAGATGTTGGTTCTGAGACAAAACAGGATGTATTTACATATGATTTAAAGGGTGTAACAGTTGCCATGAATGAAAACATGGAGCCATTGGTAAAAAAACTTGGGGATGCAGATAATTACTTTGAATCTGATTCCTGTGCTTTTCAGGGAAAGGATAAGGTATATACTTATGGAAGTGTTAAGATAACAACATATCCTAAAGATAACAAGGATTATGTTTATACAATAGAATTACTTGATGATACAGTATCAACACCGGAAGGAATATCGATAGGTTCTGACAAAAAGGCTGTTGAGGAAAAATATGGAGATGCTTCTGACTCAACTGAGACCTCGTATATTTACAAAAAAGGAGACAGCCAGCTTTCATTTATATTTGATGGAGATAACGTGTCTTCAATAGTTTATAATGCAATTACAGAGTAAAATACCAGTGAAGAAAATAAAAATAATAGCATGTATTTGCCTGATAGTTTTGATAGTGGTGTGCAGTGTTTTAAGTAATAAGGAAATCAGTAAACATAAGAACGATTCGAGTCAAAATGTATCTGATGATATAAATATTCAGAAAAAGACTACAATTGAGACGTCAGAATTACAAGAAAAAAAATCAGATATATTTGTACCATCAACAGATGATAAAACGATAGATGTATCTTCTGATAACAACATTGTAAGCCAATATGCAGTGCTGGTTAATGCAGACGATGGAGCTATTATTGCTTCAAAGAATGCAAATGAAAAAATGTATCCGGCATCTATGACAAAGGTTATGACACTTTTGGTTGCAGCGGAGAAATTAAATAATGAGAGTCTTGGCCAGAAAATTGAAATTTCTATTGAAGCAACTGATTATTCTTTTGAAAACGACTGTAGTGCAGCAGGGTTTCTGGTTGGAGAGCAGGTTACTGTTGAGGATTTATTAAATGGCATTATATTGCCTTCAGGTGCAGAGGCTGCGTATCAGGCCGCAATTATGACATCCGGAACATTGGAGCAGTTTGTGGATGATATGAATAAAAAAGTACAGGAGCTGGGAATATCACAGACGACACATTTTTCAAATCCAGTAGGGATATTTGATGAAAATAATTATAGTACAGCATGTGATATGGCGGTTATTTTACATGCTGCGATGGAAAATGAAATATGTAAAAAGGTGTTGTCAGCAAGAAATTATACAACTTCATGTACACAACAGCATCCGCAGGGAATAACATTTTCAAGTAAGTTTTTGAACCGAATAGATCGTAAATTTGGAAAAGGAAAAGTTGTTGGAGCGAAAACAGGATATGTAAATCAGTCACGATATTGTGCAGTAAGTATGTATGAAAGTGAAGCAAATAATAAATATATTTGTGTTACCGGAATGGCAGGAAAAGCCTGGCAGACAGTATATGATCATATAGCTTTTTACCAAAATTATTGTAAATGAAGTGTATGTATTGGTTATTAAGCGGATAAATAAGCCATGTTACCACCACAGCGGTGAGAACATGGCTTATTATTATGTCTTTATTTATCTTGATACACCTAGCTTTACCATGAGAGCCTCCTGCAAAACGCGGGATACGTTGATATGGGATTTCTCAGCTTCCTGATTAAGCCAATTAGGGAGAGTGACATTTCTTCGGACGGTTTTATTGTCGACCTTGCGGCGGTATTCATCAAAATCTATATCCACAAATGAAACATGACTAATACCAGTATTGTCAAAGGGACCGTTTTTGATGTCAATATCTGAAATATCACTTGGAACCGGAATTTCCCTGCCAAGATCCTGTAATGTGATTCCGTTTGCTCCAATGGCGTCGCGAGCCATCTCTATAGCATCTGGTAGACCGAAGCCCTCTGTTAATATATTCATATCAGGAACATTAATAAGCACGGTGTCTTTTTTATCATTTAATTGTGTAAATATAACTGGATATACCTGTTTCATAATATAATATCCTCCATAAATTAATGTATATATAATATGTGATAAATTATAAATGCTATAATCCCCATTTACGTAAAATTGCTTTGGCAAGCATTTCGTTGATCTCTTTATGCCTCGGAATCTGCTCTATATCTGAACCCCGAACATATACATCATGATTACCGCCATGTCTTGAAAATTCAAATCCGGCAGCCTCTAGTTTCTTGATAAGCTCTCTTTGTTTCATAAATGCCTCCTCCATAATCATAATATACACATTAAGTGTGTATAAGTCAACGGCTTTTTTAAAACAAGATATTTAATCCAAGACGAAATATGATACAATTCAATTATTCAGCACTATAAGCTTTATTTCCTAGAGGCTAGGCTTAAAGTTTACATAAGGGAAATTTTAAAGAATTAATGATGAAATGTAACCCCCACCAAACAAAATCCTACATAATATATAGAAGGGAGGTTTGCGGAAAATGTACACACAGGAACAGATACTTGATATGTATTTTGATCGCAACCAGCAGGCTGTCAGTGCGACCTCGCAGATGTACGGAGCGAAGCTTACCCGGTTTGCAGACACTATGGTAGCACATGAGGATGCGCTGGAATGCGTAAATGACACATACATAGCAGCATGGAACAAGATACCGCCGGAGCGCCCTATGCGTTTCCTTTCCTGGCTTTACAGGGTATGCCGCAATATCGTCTGCGACAGGATTGACTGGAATAATGCTTCAAAGAGAAATTCCAACATGAACTGTATGCTTGATGAGCTTGAGGAGTGCCTTGCAGACAGCAATGCAAAATACGAGGGCGAGCTGTCGGACATTGGAAGGTGTTTATCGGATTTTCTGAACGGACTGGAGACGGAAAAGAGAGTGCTTTTCGTGAGACGCTACTGGTATGGCATGGCGATTGATGAGCTGGCAGATATAAGCGGCAGGAGCAAAAGCAGCGTAAAGACCACACTGTTTCGGATAAGGGCAGAGCTTAAAAAATATCTGGATGAGGAGGGCGTATATCTATGACGAAAAAGGATTTATTTGATGGTTTAAATTACATAGATGACCAAATAATTGAAGAAGCGCAGCCGACCGGAGAATCGGCCGGGTACAGTGATGAAATTTATGTAAAAAATCATGAAACCCATCACGGCGGAAAAGAAGACAAAAACAGGAAAAAGCACAAAAAATTTGCACGGGCAGCAAAAGCGCTTGCCACAGTGGCGGCAGTCCTTGTTGTTGCAGTCTTAGGCACGGAGGTTGTGCGGCTTAATAACCGTATAGATGAGCTGGAGACAAAAACTGCAAATGTGATTTCACAGAATAATGCGCAGAATAATGTCTATGCAGGGATAAAGAGCGGTGCAAAGCTTGGGGATTATGAAGCGGCCTCTGATTACGGGAAATTGTATGATGTGGCAAAAAAAGCTGAGGCTTCCATAAGGAATACTGCATCTGGAGACTTGCTGGAGAGTGCGGATGCAACAGGAATTACGTCTGATGCATCGTCTGCAAATAAGCAGGAGGCGGCAGCCAAAACAGAGTATTCAACCACCAACGTGATGACAGAGGGCGTTGATGAGAGTGATGTGGTAAAGACGGACGGAAAGTACATTTACATGGTCGAGGATGGTCAGATATCCATTACGGATATTTCAAAGGGAAAGCCTGGGGAAGAGACGCTGTTTCGTCCTGATTTTGAGGTACCGTCAGATACTGTAGAGGAGCTTTATATCAGTGACGGAAAAATGCTTATTATATCAAACCATGCGGGCGATAAGGATGAGACTATATGCTATAGCTATGATATAGCTGACCCGACGAAACCGGTGCTTATAGGTAAAGCGCGTCAGGATGGATTTTACAATACATCGCGCAAAATTGGCAATACGGTATATGTTTTTTCAGACACATATATAAAGACCTCCGATATGAATAAAAATGTGGCGCTGCAGGAGGATAATCTGGAGAAATGGGTGCCTCAGGTAAATGGCAAAGTGATAAGCTATGACTGCTTCTATATAGGAGAGGATACATACTCAGGCACAGTTATTTCGAGCTTTGATGTGAATAAACCTGATAAGACGATAGATGCAAAATGCATTATGAATAATAGCGGCGAGGTGTACGTTTCTAGCAATGCTATGTATCTGTATCATTCTGATTGGAGTGCAAGCCGTGAGCTTACCAAAATCAGCAAAATTTCGTTTGAAGACGGAGTGATGAAGACCGGGGAGACAACCTCAGTGAATGGTTATCTTAACGATAAATTCGCAATAAATGAGCAGGGAGGATATCTGTATGTGCTTCCAACCTCAAATACCGGCAGCCAGCCTGTCAATTCACTTCATGTGCTGGATAAGGATATGAATGAGGTCGGTGTGATAAACGAGATTGCACGCGGGGAGAGTATATACGCAGCCCGCTTTGTTGGAAAATACGTATATTTCATCACATACAGGCAGACGGATCCTCTTTTTGTAGCAGACATATCTAATCCGACAGCACCAAAGCTTTTGGGAGAGCTTGAGGTGAGTGGATTTTCTGAATATCTGCATATGTGGGATGATACGCACGTACTTGGAATAGGCTATGGTGATTCGCAGCAGAGTAAGATAAAGCTTACTATGTTTGATGTGAGCGATCCGACAAAGCCGGTTGAGGTGAACCAGAAGCTTATCGACAGTTCTGAGAGCTGGAGTAATGAGTTTGTATACAACTACAAGGCTATTCTTGCTGACACGGAGAAAAATCTGATAGGATTTACTGCGAATGACTACTATCTGTTTTCGTATGACAGTGAAAACGGCTTTAGTCTTTTGGAGCAGCAGGCACTGACCTATAAAAATACAGAGGGCTACAGAGGCATTTACAAGGATAATGATTTCTATGTGGCAGGAAACGGAGAGATAAAGCATTTTAAGCTGGCAGAATAGCGTAAATAATAGTGTTACGCAATAAGATATAAAGACAGGCGGCGAATACCCAAAGAGGGTGTTTGCTGCCTTTTTGTATAATTTTATATACAAACGAAATGTAACATATAAGTTTTAAAATTAAATGCGACAAGAGGTATTAAACCTCTGCCGCATTTATTTTTTTACACAAAAAGCAGAATGCGGTAGAGCTTAAAAACTCTTACCGCATTTTTTATTTACAAAGGAAAGGAGAATGAGAACGTGGCAAGGAAATATAAAAGATTGAATTATGAAGACCGAAAAGCCATTGAAGCGATGTGCAAACAGGGAAAGCGTGCAGAAGAGATAGCGGAAGCAATGGACGTTCACAGAGCCACCATCTACCACGAACTGAAAAGGGGTGGCGCAGAAAATGGAAACCGAAAGCAGTACAGCGCAGACATGGCACAGAAGGCAATATAATTTGTTCCCCGAAAAGGATCGGGGAAGTACATATGAAAGGCGGAAGAATATGAAGCTGAATATTAAAAAATTTATGATGACAGAAATGGGCGGAGAACTGGAAGAAACGATTAAGGCGTGGGATCAGGCACTGGAAGAAAGAAGAAAAGCGACGCCGGGAATTGGCGATCCGGATCAGGGACTGGGCTTCGGATACTGGGATCGTACCTGTAAAAGCTGTCAGGATAGATGGGAAGTTTTCAAGTTAGCAATCAGACAGTTTTATGGAATTGAATTCAACTTTACACGGACAGATGAATACTTCGGAATTTGCAACGATGATGAAACTATCTGGCTGATGAAAGAGAACAGAGAGGAGGAACGACAGTGACAAAGAAAAGATCGACTGACATCCGGACATGTCCCGTGTGCGGACATCAGGTGCAACGAAGTGACATGCAGTTCACACGGGACTGCAACGGGATCCCGTTCAGACTGGTTTGCTGGGACTGCTACGATCAGCTAATGGCGAAAGGCTATGACGGGGAATATTACACGGAAGCAGATGAAAATATTGATTATGACTATTAAGCAAAGGACATGAAAATGGCAATCGAAAGAACAGTAGAAACGGACGTATATTGCGATGTATGCGGCGAGTGGATCATGGGCTGGAAATCTAATGATACAGGAGTTAGCAGAGCATGGGCGGCAGAATACGCGAGGAGAAGAGGGGGAACGGTTGGAAAGAAAATCGTTTGCAAGAAGTGCAGGATAAAAGAACGGATCCGGACATGTAGTTTGCAACGCAAGATCGGGAATGCAGGAAGGGATAGTGACGGGACATGTATGGGATTTGCAAGCGTGGTATCGGACGAACCGATGGAAAGATGCAAAAGATGCATAGCCTGCACATCTTATCAATGGGAAGAATAGTTCAGAGGATAGAAGCCGAAACGGGGCGCAAGCCCCGTCCGGTCACGATGGCAACGTGATCGCTGACGATGGCAAGCTGATAGCCGTCCGATGAACACTGTGGAAAAATAGCGGCGGGCATAGACTGCCAGAATTCTATGCGGATGTTCAACAGGTTTTCAGATGCTTTTTAATGCGAAAAGCAACAACGCAGCGTCAGATGTTGCCGGAAGGGGTGTGGTGATATATATGACTGCGCTGATCAGCGCAGATTGATTATGCCGAAAGGCGGTACATAGAAAGGAAAATGAACAGATGACAGCAACAGAAGAAAGACCAGTGCAGATTTTGGAACTATTCGGAGGAATAGGAAGCCCGCGATGTGCATTGCGAAATCTGAAGATACCAACAAAAGCGATCGACTACGTTGAAATTGATGAAAAAGCAGTCCGATCTTATAACAATATGTTCAGTGAAGAACTGCTATACAAAACACAGTCTGTTGTGGGATGGAATCTGAAGCCGGACATTTTAATACATGGAAGTCCGTGTCAAGATTTCAGCATAGCCGGACATCAAAGAGGGGCAGACGAAGGAAGTGAAACAAGATCGAGTTTGATGTGGGAAACGATTCACATCATTGACCAGATGGGAGAATGGAAACCGAAATATGTAATCTGGGAAAATGTGAAAAATGTGACATCGAAACATATGATCGCGAATTTTGTGCGTTATCAAAAAGAGATGGAACGAATGGGCTATACAAATAATTACGATGTTTTAGATGCAAGAGAATTCGGACTGCCACAAGCACGCGAAAGAGTGTTCACGATCAGTTGCCTGAATGGTGAAAAATTTGATTTCACAAGCCTGATCAGGACGCCTATGCGTAAAATCAGCGAATTTTTGGAAGATAACGAAAACGTTCCGGAAGTATATAACGTCACACAGCCATCTGTATATAACGTGATCGGCGCGTCGGGAATAAAAAGAGCGACAGTGATCAAAGACTTTGCTTATACGATTACAACGCGACAGGACAGAACACCAGCGCAGGTGATTGACTGTGGATCAGGAAGATACCGATACTTGACAGAACGGGAATGCTGGCGACTGATGGGATATACAGACGAAGAATTTGAAGCAGCGAAAGCTGTGCATGAGAGAAAAGGAAGATATTACATGACACTGTATAAACAGGCGGGGAATAGCATAGCGGTTCCGATATTTGAAAGCATCTTCCGAAAGATAATTCTGGGAGAGGAGAAAACAAAGAAGGATGACAGTGAACGTCAGAAAGGCGATGCAGGACGTTAGAAAAGCAGGGTAATATAAAAGCCTTCTGGTATGCTTGGCGGCACCAGAAGGCTTCACAGTGGCTTCAGGACGATGCCCGAAAACCATAGTACACATCGAAGATATTGTACACCGGACAGCCTGAAAAGTCAATGAATCCGCGCTTTTTTGGACTTCCTAAAACGACCTTGTAATGGATACTAACAATTCAACTAACAAAGGAAGTAAAGGGAATGGGAAAGAAAAGAAGGAAGGCTGTATATGTCCCTTATGACTATGAAACAGCGTATAAGAATAGCCTGGATAAGATGGAGGAAGCAAACGAAGAAAGGATCCTAAAGGAAGGCAAGGTGAAAAGCATCTATGCAACGAAGGAGATCCGATCAGGTGATCAGCTGGAAGTGGAAATCTATCCAGAGTTTACAAAGGGGCAGAAAGACCAGATCCCGGATGAAGGGAAAAGAAAAAGACAAAGACAGGCACAGAAGAATCTGAACGATAAAAACAGTAAAAAGATGTGCGAAAGGGTGATCGGTGAGAACTTCACGGATAGGGATATATGGGCGACATTCACATACACGGATGAAAATATGCCTGCTTCGATGGAAGTGGCAACGAAGAACATGCAGAACTATATCAGGCGACTGAATTACCAGCGAAAGAAGCAGGGATTGAGTAATGCAAGATATGTGTATGTCACAGAATGCAGTGAAAAAGGACGCTGGCATCATCACATCGTTATGGATGGCGATGTGGATATGGACACGGTTGAAGCGGTCTGGAATCTTGGAAAAAGAAATGAGATCAGAAGGCTTCAGAGGGATGAAAACGGACTGGTCGGAATGGCAAGGTACATCACGAAAGAGAAAAGCAAAAAAGGAAAGTATCAAAAGACATGGTGTGCATCAAAGGGACTGCGGAAACCGAAAGAAAAAGTCAATCATTACAAAACAAAACAGAAGGATGTGGACAGGATCGTAAAAGGAGATCTGAATGTCTGCGATCATTTGATGAAATGGTATGGCGATAAATATGATTTTGCTGAAGCAGAAGTGAAATACAACACGTTCAACGGCAGATTCTACATATACGGGCGGATGCGGTTGAGGAAAGGAACGGCACATGACAAGGGCAAGAAGTAGGAGAACAGCACGAAGAAAGATCAAAAGACAGATAAGGAAGACTTTGAATATCATATGCGCTGTATGGGATCTCATTGCAAGACATCCGGCAATGCTTGCGATACCACTGATCATTTTCCTATTGGTGTTGACAATACAAATGCACGAATTTGAAAAGCAGGTGCAGGCGTGGGATCAGGAGATCAGGCAGCAGCAGGAGCAGATCGAAGAATTGTATGATCGGCAGGATCCAGTGGAGCAGACAGACATGACGGATGTATATGGATGCAAAAGTCTGTATGGTACATATGATTTTCCATGGAATACAATGTCGCAGGACTGGGGGAGCGATCAAGTGACAGGATTTTATTATCATGAAATATCTGAAGAATGCAAGGCAGCAGGCGGAGAGTTACCGACGATCATTCAGGTATACACATACATTGTATGTGAACAGAATGGCGTCGATTATGAAATGGTTTTTGCATTGATCGAACAGGAATCCAGATGCAGATGGGACGCTGAAGGCGACAATGGAACGTCAATCGGTTTGATGCAGGTATCGGAAAAATGGCACATGCAAAGGATGGAAGAATTGGGAGCGTATGACTTGACGAATCCATATCAGAATGTGTTGGTTGGCGTGAATTATCTGTCAGAAATACAGAACGATCTTCGTGGAACAGTATCAGATGAAGATCTTCCGTATTATACACTGGCAGTTTATAACTACGGGAAGCAGGGAGCAAAAGCGAATCTGTGGGATCAGGGCGTTGTGAAGTATACATACAACACGAAGATTATGGATCGAGCGCAACAGCTGAAGGAAGAGAAAAAGAAAGCAGAGGAGGGACGCAGATGATCAGGAGCATCGCAAAGAAGATCCAGCACATGATCCGTATGATCATGATTCAGCAATGCAATCACTGCTGCCTGTTCTGCAAATATTGGAACATATGCAAGGAGGAAGAAGAGTGAATCGAAGATACGCAAGAAGAAGCGAGGATACAGAGCAAATGAGCGTCATGGACTGGGCGCGATGGAACCAGAACGCACATCCGGAACTGGAACTGCTGCATCATTGCCCGAATGGGGGGAGCCGCAACAAAGCAGAAGCGGTGAAACTGAAACAGATGGGTGTGAAAGCTGGGATTCCGGATCTGTGTCTTCCGGTTCCGATGGGAATGTACAACGGTTTGTACATTGAAATGAAATACGATACCGGAAGACTGGAAGACAGCCAGAAGAAAATGCTGAAGGCACTGGCGGCAGCAGGACATTACTGCACAGTTTGCTATGGGGCAGAAGAAGCGATCCGGGTGCTGCAAGAATATATCAACCTGAAGAAAATTGATGCTGGAAAAAGAGAAGATACAATGTCAGAACAGAACCTGATGATTAGAAAGAACGGGAAAGTGAAATGTATTATTTTCAAAGAGTAGAAGAAAGATCCAAACAGGCAAGGAAAGCACTGAAGAACTGCGAACTGGCGCGAAGACAGAAAAAATTCGGATTCAAGGAAGCAGTGATCAGCAGCCGCGGAGAATGTACCGGATGCAGAAATCCAGATGACGGGGCGCTGGATCGAAAGTGCAAGCGTTGCCAGTATAACGAATACTATGAAGCGAAGTGATTACGCTTTTTCTTGCGGCGGCTGCATATGCAATCACTGTGCGAACAGCGTGGAAACGATAGACAACTGCACCGGAGAAGCAAAAGAACCTTGCTTCGTATGCGATGAGTGCAGATGGTATGACGGAGATACGAAGAATCCGGATAAATGGAAACAGGAATGTGATGAATATATCATCACAGAGGAGCAGGCAAAAAGAAACAGAAAAAAATTCAAAATTGTGAAATAGGAGGTACACATCATGAAAACAATCGCAATTATGAACCAGAAGGGCGGAATCGGCAAAACAATGACGGCGGCTTCGATCGCCTACCTGCTGGGAGAAGAACAGGGAAAGAAGGTGCTGTTGGTTGATGCGGATCAGCAGGGCAATGTATCAATGTTGTATGACAGATACAAACCGGAAGGGATCGGGATGTCCGAATTACTGGAAAGACACAGAAGCGTCGGGGGATCTTACAAGACAACAGACCTGATCCAGACAACACCGTATCACAATATTGACATCATCACAGCGAATGGGTATTTAATGCGGACTAACATGAATCTGCTGCTGAACGAAAAAGAAGATCAGATCCTTCGCTTTGCGGCTGCAATGTTGGAAGTACAGGATGTATATGATTATTGCGTGGTTGATTGTGGGTTGCTGCTGGATATGACCGTGACGAATGTTCTGGTGGCGACAGATCTTGTGATCCTTCCGGTTAAGATCGGCGGATTTGAAATTGAAGCAATCGCAAACATGGATGAACAGCTGGAAGATCTGCGAAGCCTGAATAACAGGATCCGCATGAAGATTTTAATGACTATGCGGCAGAAGAACCAGACAAGCCTTCAGGTGGAAGCGTGGCTGAAAGAATCATCTGGACAGGATTGCTTCGTGACAGCTGTTAGAAGATCCATCATTGCGGAAAAGGCAACCATGCAGCGCGTGCCACTTCCGAAGTTTTCTAAAAATTGCATTGTTACGCAGGACTATCGAAACGTTGTGACGGAACTGCTGAAAGATATGGAGGGATAGACATGGAAATTGATGGACAGGTAACGATCAGCCTGAAGACATTTAGCCAGCTTCAGGACAGGGCAAAGCAGGCGGACGAACTGAAAAAGAAAATGCAGGATCTGCAAGAGGAGATCACAGACATTATTGATCAGATTGACGAATCGGAAGCGGAACCGATCTTTCGTGAAATTGATGATAGTAATATGACGGATAAACAGATACAGAAAAGGTTCGATGAAGCGATTGCGAAGTTTAGGATCATTCTGGATCCGGAGAAGACAAAGCGTTTGATTCAGAAGTACATAGAAAAAGACAGAAGTGATTCACACGCGGATGTGAAGAACGCAAGCCGGAAGGTGCTGGAACAGATAACGATCACGATGAAAGCAGAGGAGGAATAAACATGGCAGCAGGATGGAGCGTAATGGATGCCTTAAATAAAAACAGCAAGGCAGCAGCAGAAGAGAAACCGAAAGCAAGATTCCGGACACGGGACATTAGTATCCGGAAGATTTACAGCAATGACAGAAATTTTTATTCGATGCCGGGGATTGAACAGCTGGCACAGGAGATCTTGGCGGTTGGTCTGATGGAGAATATGACAGTGGCATATGCACCGTGTGAACGCGGAGAATATAAGATCATCGCCGGGGAAAGAAGATGGCGTGCATTGAATTTGTTACTGGAAAAGGGATATGAAGATTTTGAAACGGTGACATGCCAGATCAAAAGCGCAGCTGAAGAGAATGAAGAAATGGTACAGCTGATCATTGCGAATGCGTATCGTGACAAGACGATCGTGGACATGTTGGAAGAGGAAAAACGCCTGAAGGAATCACTTCAGTACATGAAAGATAATGGATTGACGCTTCAGGGGTACAAACTGGACAGCGGACGTCTGCGTGATGTGATCGCTTCAATCATGAACACGACCGGAACGAAGATTGCACAGATTGAAAGTATTAACAAGCATTTGATTCCGGAATTTTCGGCAGAACTGAAAGAAGGTCGCCTGACCTTCTCAGCAGCATATGAAATTAGCGGAATGGCAGAGGATAAGCAGATGGAACTGCTGGAAAAGTACAAAGAAGGCGGGCTGTCATTAAAAGAAGTGAAACAGGCAAAGAAAGAGATCGAAGAAGCAGCAGAGAAAGCAGAAATTCCGGGACAGATGAATTTGCCGGAAGATCCGGAGGAATGGGAGCAGGAGGAAGCAGAAGAGGAGCAGGAAGAAGAATGGCAGCAGGCACATCCGGAAAGCATCACATCACTTTGCTATTCATGCCAGCGATATTCAGAATGCAACGTGAAAACAGGGACATGTCAGGACTGTGATCGTTATGTTGATAAGGCGGAAGCTGAAAAGACGCCGGAACAGCGATATGACGAGGAACAGGCGGCAATCGACAGGAAAACGGCGAAAAAGCTGACTGAAATGGAGCAGGAAGAAAAGATGCAGAACCTGCCTTCGGATGAAAAGAAAGCGCGGATGATGCGAGTGTCAGCGGAATTATTAAAAGACATCAAAGAAGGAAAGATCCGCCACATGATTGTGAAAGAGGATCAGGCAGGATACAAAGAAAAGGACATTTTGACACTGCTTGCATTCCGTGATGGAAGATCAACAGGTGAACAGATGCGTGTATGCATCACATGCGCCGACGATGCACAGACATCCAGTGCGATCATTGAAGGATATGCTGTCATCGGGATTATGGATGTCTACGATGCGGAAGCATTGGGGCTGATTGACTTGGAGGATGAAGACTGATGGCAGATAAAAACAAATTTGTAAAACCGGAATTAAAGAAATACAGCGCGAAGAAGCTGTTGACACAGGATAGATTGATGAATGCTATGATCGGTATCAGAGAAATTCAGACAAAGCTATGGGAAACGATGCCGGATGATCAGTACGAAAAGCTGGAACCGGAATTTGACACAGCGATCGCTGCAATGATGGCGCATATGTGCGGGGTGATGCCTGCACACGCGCAGCCGGATCAGGAAAACAGTCAAGATATCCTGATGCCTGCAACATAGGAAAGGAGAACGACATGGAAAAGAAATTCAATGAAGAAGTGTACAGAAACGGATCAGAAGTTGTTTGCGACGCCTGCGGATCTATAATTAAACACATAAATGTGAAAGCAAGGATCATCGCAAGACAGGCGGAAGGATTTAACGTGACAGAACAGTATTTTACCTGTCAGGAATGCGGGAAGAAATACACAGTGCTGATTGTAGATCATGAAATGCAGTTCTTGATTCAGAAGCGGCAGCAGGTGGAACGACAGATTAAACTGCATAGACAGATCCGAAGTCGGGCGCAGACGATCCAGCGTCTGGTCACAAAGATTGAAAAGATCAAGAAGCAGCAGGAAGAAAGAATGATTATGCTGAAGGAACAATACAAGGAGGAAATCGGATCATGATGCAGATGAACATCGAAAGAATGATAAATGCAACAAGATCGTTGCTGATCTGGCTTGTGATGATACTGGCAGCAGTGATTCTTGCAGGTCTGATCATAATTGTAGCAAAGGCAATCAGTCAGGGCATTAAAGATATGGACAGGAAAGGAGAAAGGAAAGATGCAGATAACAACACTTCCGAAAGATGATGTAAAAAGAGGAGAAATCTATTATATAAGCCGGGGAGGATACAACACAGGAAGCGAACAGCAGGCAGACAGACCGGGCGTGATCGTCAGTAATGATAAAAATAATAAAAATAGTCAGACATTGGAAGTTGTATATTTGACAACGCAGCCGAAGAATGAACTTCCGACACATTGCACGATTCGATCAACAGGGCGCGTCAGCACTGTTTTGTGTGAACAGATCCACACAGTCGCTGTGGAACGCATTGGGAAATACATCGGAGTGTGTACAGCGCAGGAGATGCAGAACATCGACATAGGGCTGATGATCTCGATCGGTTTAGGCGATGGGGGGGGCGACAAAGGACAAAACAGTTGTCGCTGATCAGAAAGAAGAGAAAAAAGCAGAGGAGAAAAAGACGGAAACGAAAGTCCAGATGGAAACAAACGAAGAACTGATCAAGGCAAGGACGGAAAGAGATATATTCAAGAAGCTGTATGAACAGATGACCGAAAGGCTGTTAGAAAGGCGAGAATGAGCAAAACACAGATTGTACTTGCGACAGGGGAAGTATACGACGTTGAAGACAAAGGAGAAAGAAGAATACTAATTCCGGTGGGATGCATAAAGCAGGAGGAAGAAAAGCATGAACAAAGTGATTTTAATGGGACGTTTAACACGGGATCCACAGGTGAGATACACACAGGGGCAGGATTCAATGGCGATTGCAAGGTTTACACTTGCGGTCGATAGAAGAGGACGAAAACAGGAAGGTCAGCAAGATGCTGACTTTCCTTCTTGCGTTGCTTTTGGGAAAAGTGCGGAATTTGTGGAAAAGTATGTGCATCAGGGAACGAAGATTGTATTGACTGGGCGGATCCAGACGGGAAGCTACACAAATAAAGACAATATCAAAGTATACACGACGGAAGTGATCGCGGAAGACATTGAATTCGCAGAAAGCAAAGCGGCAGCAGAGGGATCCGGCGGAGCAGGAGGACATCAAAAACCGGAGCAGACGGAAAACGATGGATTTATGAATATACCGGAAGGCATCGACGAAGAATTGCCTTTCAATTAGGCAAAAAGGAAGGATGTGACGATATGGGGCTGAAAGAAGCGTTTAGAAAAGTGGGACAGGTGATCGAAGAAACAAAAATGAAGATCGGAATGAAAAAATACAAAAAAGGCGGAATTCAGGTCGAAGAAAAAGACCAGAAGCCGGAAATGGTAATTCCTATAAATGATATTCCGCTACCGGAAGAAAAAAGGGAAACAGAAGATGCAGAAATCCGAAAAATCGAAGATCTTCCGGCATATGAAGACAGAAAATTTTATATTGCGGCTAAAATGCAGGTTGAACCGGAGGAAGTGGAAAAAGTGATCAGAAAAACGGAAGCAGAATGGAATCTGTCGCCAGATAAGGCGGCAGAAACATTGAAAATGATCAGTGATGCAGCCGTGAAGCTGAATATGGCATTTGCAGAAATGATGGAGAATATACGGCGGGTGGCTGACAAAATATCAGAGGTTTTCAGACGTATACATGAAAATAATACGATGACAGAAACACAGATCAGAAAAAGAGAATTATGGCGGCGATATTATGAGGAGAAAAGCCGGATGTCAAACAATGAGCGCAGAAGGCGAGGAATACCGATGGTAAAACGACCAAAACGGCAGCAGTATAGACCGCCGAAAAAGAAGACGACAAAAGGATAATAAAGGAAGGATGGTGTGGCAAATATGGAGCAGGAAAAGGAAAAGAATGAAGAAACATTCGTGAAGAAGGTGGTGCAGACAGCACTGGAAGCGGAAAGACAGATCCGCAGGCAGCAGGTACTACACAACACACGGATGCTGATGGAAGAATACATCGAAATGAAAAGACATATTGAAAGCGCAGTATCAGAGGAAGAAGAACTGAAGGAAGAACAGTATGATATATTCAGAGGAGAAGGCGCACATCTTGGAAGTGTTCGCAGATCAAAAATGAAGACAGCGATGATGATTGCGAATATTGACAGAGCAATGGAAGAACTGCGGGCAGAATATGAAACGAAAGAAATGACATACAAATACGATGCCTTTAAGATGCATTATATTGATGGGGCATCGTATGAAGAGATTGCAGACATCCAGAACTGCGGAAAGAACACACCGTCCAGATGGTCAAAAGAATTGATCAGGAAAATGTCAGTGAAGTTATTCGGGATAGATGGCGTTGAAAAATATTAAAAAGAAATCCTTTTTGCTTTTCTTTTTGGGGAAAAGTTGGGGAAAAGCTGGGGTTTTAATGGTGGGATGAAAGATGTAAACTGATAGCGTGGAAAGTTGCAAGAAGCGATTGTACAGAAATGTGCAGTCGCTTTTTTATTGCCATTTCCACATCCTTCTGAACACTGCGACGGGCATCTGCAAAGATGCCTGCGTGCAGTGTGTATATAGCACGAAAGAAGGTGATACATAGTGCTATTACACAGATGTAAATGCGGGGCATTGATACCGCAGGAATTACGCCTGTGTCCGGACTGTGAAGCAAAGGAAAGCGACAAGATGTCAAGGCATATGGAATACAATCTGCGCCGAAGAAATAAGAAAGCAGCGGCTTTCTATGTGTCGGCGGAATGGCGCAAAGTACGGGCGTTTGCACTGTCTTTATATGACAGCTTGGACATGTATGCGTACTATGTTCAACACAAGATTGTTGTGGCTGACATGGTACACCACATCACGGAGATAGAAGAAGACTGGACACAACGCTTGAACGTGGAAAACCTATTCCCGTTAAGCAATGGAAACCACGGGATCATCAGTGCGCTGTACAAGAAGGATGAAGCAACGAAAAGACAGACACAGGAGTTGCTGCGGAACATTATCCAGCAGCACTGGAAAGGGGTAGGGGGTATCGAAAAAGTTTTGACCGGGCTGGATTAGTCGCGCCCCCTCTATTCTGTGGAGAAAACTCCCCACGGAAATTTCAGATATAAGGGCAAACGGTCATGTGTCAGATTCTGACACAATCCGCAAGGAAAAGCAGCGGGAAAGGAGGTCGATATAATGGCAGGACAACGACAGCCGATCGCGCTGGTACAAGCAAAAGGGAAGAAACATCTGACAAAGGCAGAGATCGCAGAAAGAGAACAGACGGAAGTGAAAGCACCGTCGGACAGAGTGACGCCGCCGTCATACCTGACAGCTACGCAGAAAAAGGCATTCAGAAAAACGGTGAAAGAACTGCGGGCGATCGACCTGATTTCAAACTTGGACGTGGAAGCACTGGCGCGGTTAGTGATCGCGCAGGAGAAATACAGAGAAGTGACAGAAACGATCGCAAAGCAGCCACTGATGGTAACTGTGGCATACGACACAGGGAAAAAAGATGCAGAAGGCTATCCGATCATGGCAGAACATGAGGTTGTGAACAGTCAGGTGGAACGTCTGGCGATCATTCAGGACAGGTATTTCAAACAGTGCCGACAGGGTGCAGCAGATTTTGGACTGACAGTATCGTCAAGATGCCGCCTGATTATTCCAAAAGCACCGGAAGCACCGAAGACAAACAAATTTAAAGACAAGTTTGCGTGATGATGCGATGCAGGACAGAACGACACAGTACGCTGCGGATGTCCTTGCGGGAAAAATAATTGCCGGGGATCTGGTAAAACTTGCCTGCAAGCGTCATCTGGACGACATCGAAAAGTCAAAGGCTGCGCCATATAAATACTATTTTGATGTGGAGCAGGCGGAAAGAATCATTGAATTCGCTGAAACATTGACCATCGCAGAAGGCGAAGAGGAAGAACAGGTTGAATGTTACGCATTCCAGTGTTTTATTCTCGGAAATCTGAACGGATGGCGGACAAAAACAGGCGGACACAGAAGATTCCGAACATCATATGTGCAACTTGGAAGACAGAACGGTAAATCTTTTCTGAATGGAATTCTGGCTGCATATTACGGAAATTTTGAGAAGTACAAATACGGTCAGATATACTGCACAGCAACGAAAAAAGATCAGTCGCTGATCGTATTCAATGAAATTGTGAAGTTTATCCGGTCGGATCATGATCTGGATGAGTGTTTCAATGTACACGAACACAACAGCACAATAGATTGTTTACTGACACATAGCAAAATAAAGGCGCTTTCAGGAGATACGAAGTCAATCGACGGATTCCGCCCGTATCTTGGAATTGTCGATGAATACCATGCACACAAAAACGACCAGATGTACAAACTTCTGGAAGGCGGAATCAAGAAGATGAAATCTGCGCTGATCAGTGTGATCACGACAGCAGGGTTCGATCTGAAGTCACCATGTTATGCATTGTATGAATATTGCGTGAAGGTGCTGAAAGGCATTGCACACAATGATTCACAGTTCATATACATCGCACAAATGGATGAAACAGACGACATGTGGACGCCGAAGAACTGGATCAAGGCGAATCCGATCCTGCAATATGATCTGGAAGCACTTGAAAACATGGTTCCGATTGCTGAAACAGCGAAAGAAATGGGCGGATCCAGTTTGCGCGATTTCATTGTGAAACAGCTGAACATGTGGATTCAATGGACGAATGATGTCTATCTGAAAGACATGGAATTGTGGCAAAATGGCGCGACAAAGAAGACACTAGAGGATTTTCGGGGACAGAAGTGCTATGTGGGGCTGGATCTTTCTGCTGGTGGAGATTTGACATCACTGGCGATCGTATTTCCGTTCTTGAAAGATGATGTCAGAAAATATTTTGTTCATGCACACAGTTTCATACCGAAAAGAAGGGTTGAAGAACATATCAAAACAGACCGGACGGAATATGACTTATGGATCCGCGACGGACTTGTGACGGTAACAGAAACGATGGGCGGGGTAAAAACTGACTATCGGTATATTTTAACCTACTTGGAAAAAATCATCACCGATTATGAACTGGATGTGCAATTTATTCTTTACGATCCGCATAATGCGTCAGCTTTCTTGACGGATCTGGAAGCGTTGGGATTCGACAGCGTGGCTGTAACACAGTCAGCAAAAGCACTGAATGATGCAACGGTTGACTTCAGACTTGAAATTGAATCAGAAAATGTGGAACACGATGGAAACGCGATGATCAAATGGTCGATCGCGAATGCAAAGACAACTTCCAACAGTTTCGGAGAAATCAAGATCGACAAAGAGTATCAGACAGAACGAATCGACGTGATAGATGCGATCATTGACGCATGGACAGCTGCAATGAAAGGCGAAGTGAAACAGAATACAGCAGAATCGGTCGAAGAATGGCTGAAACTATATGAAGCAAGTAAGAAAAAACAGGCGAGGGGGTGATGCGGGTTGAATGTATGGCAGAAGTTCAAAGGATGGATTGCAAAAAAAATGAACTTCACCGTGGAAACATCACCAGCGATGAAGGAAGAATCATTTCTTGAATGGCTTGGTGTGAAAAGAAAAAACAAGGATGTGATGGCGGAAGTAACGTACTTCACATGTTTGAAAATGATGTCTGAAACGCTGGCAAAAATACCGTGGAAATATTATCAAAAAACTGAAAAAGGGATCATTGAACCAGAACTGTCGGATGTTGCGAAACTGCTGAAAAACAGACCGAATCCGTTTATGACGCCCACAGCTTTCTGGAATGCCGTGGAAATGAACCGAAATCACTTCGGAAATGCGTATGTATATGTCAGGTCGAAGTTCAAAAGAAAAAAATACGGCGGAGAATACAAAGTCATGGACTTGTGGATTATGCCGTCGAACTGCGTGCAGATTGTAGTGGATGATGAAGGATACTTCGGAGGAAGAGGAAAGATCTGGTATGTCTACAACGATAAATACAGCGGGCAGCAATATGTGTTCGGGACAGATGAAGTTCTGCATTTCAAGACATCACACAGCTTGGATGGTATTACGGGGCTTCCTGTGCAGGCGATATTGAAGACGACTGTGGAGGGCGCAGCGGCATCACAGGACTATCTGAACAGCTTATATGAAAGCGGACTGACTGGGAAAGCAACACTGGAATACACAGGAGATCTGAACAAAGATTTAAAAGAAAAACTGGTGCAGGCATTTGAAGAATTCGGATCAGGCGCAAAAAATGCAGGAAAAATCATTCCGGTTCCGCTTGGGATGAAGCTGACGCCACTGGATATTAAACTTTCGGACAGTCAGTTCATCGAACTAAAGAAATATTCAGCACTTCAGATCGCAGCTGCATTCGGAATCAAGCCGAATCAGATCAATGATTACACAAAATCTTCGTACAGCAACAGCGAAATGCAGCAGTTGTCATTCCTAACAGACACGATGCTTTTTGTATTAAAGCAGTACGAAGAAGAGGTCAATTATAAGTTATTGACAGATGAAGAAGCCTTCAGCGAAGGAAAATATTACAAACTGAATGAAAAAGTTCTGTTAAGAACTGACAGCAAGACACAGATGGAGATTTTCGCAACAGGTGTCCAGAATGGAATTCAAAAAGTGAATGAATGCCGACGAAAACTGGATCTGATGGATGCAGAAGGCGGTGATCAGCTGATCGTGAACGGAAATTATATTCCGATCACAGAAGTTGGAAAGCAGTACGAAAAAGCGGGAAATGCACAGCAGCAAAGCGTGCTTCCTATACAGCCGGAAACGGATCAGAAAACGCAGAAGGATCCGGAAGAAGGAGATCAGGCAGACACGACCGGAACAGAACCTGATGAAAAAGAATCGCAGGAAGGAGGGGAAAACGATGAAGAATAAATTCAATTTTTCACGGAGAAATCCAAAAACAAAGAAGATTGAAAATACTGGATTTATGGAATTCAGAAATGTATCGAATAATGCAGCAGACCTGTATATATACGGTGACATTGTTTCTTCAACATGGGAAGCATGGTGCGATGAAGATACATGCCCGCAGGATATATCAGATTTTATGAATCAGATTGAACCGGGGGCTGAACTGACGGTGTACATCAACAGTGGCGGTGGTGACGTATTTGCCGGGATAGCGATTCACAGCATTTTATCACGGCATACCGGACATAAAACAGGCATCGTGGACGGAATGGCTGCGTCGATCGCATCCGTGATCCTGATGGCTTGTGATTCGATTGTAATGTCATCGGGAGCGCAGATCATGATTCACAAACCGCTGTCATGGGCATATGGAAATGCGGATGATTTTCAGCGGCTGATCAGTGAACTGGATAAATGTCAGAAAAGCATCACGGACATATATATGGGACGAGTGAAAGAAGGCGTGACAGAAGAACAAGTCACAGATCTGATCAATGCCGAAACATGGATGACGGCAGAGGAAGCAAAGGAAATCTTCGATGTGCAGATCGAAGAACGTCCAGCGGTCGCCGCCTGTGTTGGCTGGATGATGGAGAATTTCAAAAAAGCACCAGAAGGCATTAAAACACAAAGCGCAGATGATGTGACGGCGAAGATTACAGCCGAAGAAGAAGCAATCATCGAAGAAATGGAACTTTTCGGAATCTAAGGAGGAAAACAGAATGAGCAAAGCAGCAAGGGCATTGCTGAAGAAGATCAATGACAAGAAAAATGCGATCAGAGGTCTTCAGGGGCAGGGAAAAACACAGGAAATGAAGGATCAGATGGCGGAACTTCGTGAGATGCAGGAAGAATTCGACATGCTGATGGAAATGGAAGAAGACGATGACGATGGTATCAAGGATTCTTTACACAATGGGAAGATGAAGGAAATTGAAGATGGTCAGAAGTCTAAAAAGTACAGCAAAGCGCAGGTGTGCAAAGCGTTTGTAAACAGGATCGTATGTGGTCTTCGTAAACGTGCTATGCCGGAAGAAGATCAGGAGATCATGGACAGCTTCAAAAACATGATGAAGGAAGGCGTAGACGAGGATGGAGGTTTTACGGTTCCGGAGGATGTAAGCACAGACATCATTGAACTGCGCCGTACAGAAAACGATCTGGAACAGTACGTCAATGTCGAAAAGGTAGCGACAATGAGTGGATCCCGTGTGATCGAAGTTGATGCAGACAGTACACCTTGGGGCGACGTGAATGAAGGTGGAGAATTCGGAGAGGAAGAAACACCGAACCTGAAACAGATCAAGTATGCAATCAAGAAAAAGGGCGGAATTCTGAAGACAACACGCGAACTGCTTCAGGACACTACTACGAATATCCTTGCATATCTGAATAAGTGGATCGCAAAGAAGTCAAGAGCGACAAGAAATGCTGCAATTCTGAATGTGATTAACACAATCACAAAAGGAAAAGAAGTTGCGGTTGCGACTTTTGATGATTTCAAAGATGTATTCAACGTGAAGCTGGATCCGGCGATTGCAGTAAGTTCTATTGTATTGACGAATCAGGATGGCTTTAACTACATGGACAAGCTGAAGGATAAGGATGGCAAGTACATCATGCAGCAGGATCCGACAGATGCAACAAAGACGCTTCTTTTTGGCAAGTATCCGGTAAAGGTTGTGAGCAATAAGACACTGAAAAGCACAAATGTATTAAAAGGCGGAACAGGATCTGACAAAAACGATGTGACTGGCTACAAATATCCGGTATACATGGGAGATCTGAAGGAAGCTGTTACCTTGTTTGACCGTGAGAAAATGACGATCGAACTTTCTACTGAAGCGGGAGATCTGTGGGCGAAGGATCTGACGGGAATCAAGGTTCGTGACAGATTTGACGTTCAGTCTGTCGATGAAACTGCGGTTGTTAAAGGAGAAATCAGCGTTGCTGTGGCTGGCTAACAAAAAAGGGGCGTGATGATATGAGCCTAAAGGAATTGAAACAGTATCTGCGCGTCGATTATACAGACGATGACAGCATGATCGAACTAATGCATGATGCTGTCATCGACGAAATGAAGGAACTGATTCCGTCATTCGATCCGGAAAAGCCAACAAATAGGCAGAAAATACTGATCTGTTCGTATGTGAAGGAATTATACGATCGCAGGGATCGAATGTACAACAACGGGAAAATCACATCTGATTCAACGGAACGCATCAGGTACGCGATTCAGTCAATGATGCTGAAAGAAACGTTAAGGGGATAGCATGGCAACAGCAAGGATCAAATTTTATAAGCGAAACAAAAGTCTGGAAAACGGACGGCAGCAGGAAAAAGAACCGACACTGTTTTATGAAGCATGGTGTGAGATCAGAAACCTTTACGGGCAGGAATTGTACGAAGCACTGGATGTCAGGCTGGAAAATGCAATCGTATTTGAAGTGAGATATTGCAGACGTATAAAAGAGATTAAAGTACATGCAAAAGATTTCTTGATCGAATTTGAAGGCGACAGATATGACATTTATGCAACGGATTTCAAACAAAATGACAGGCAGTATGTGCAACTGAAAGCCAACAGACACGACTGACAGGAGGAAATAGAGATGGAAATATCGTTCCGATTTGAAGGATTTGAGGAAGTACAGCGTGGTGTGGAAGCCCTGTCGTCAAGTGCTGAAATCGGAGCGATCAATAAAAAAATATTTCAGAGATCCGCCGATATTACAGAACCGAAGATGAAGGCACACATGGCAAGATCTGCTGACAATTCGAAGTCAGGACGGAATGGATACAGACCGCCGGGACATGCGCGGGACAACATTCCTAAGAAGGTAACGACCAAAAAAGGCGAAGTCGGATGGGAATTGAATGGCGACGCGCAAAACTGGTTTTACATGAAGTTTGTGGAGTGGGGGACATCGAAAATGCCGCCGCGGGACTTCCTGAACAATACGAAATCGGAGTGTGAAAGTGAATATCACATGATAGCTGATCAAGAGTACCAGAAAGCATTAAACGAAAAACTGGGAGGATAAAACAGTGGATGTTATTGGATTGGCAGCGGAAGCATTGAAGCCGATTTCGGATGAAGGAACAATCGTACAGCAAGGATGGTATGACGAAAGCCTGAAACGGCTTCATGTGACACTGTGGAAGCTACGAGACACAGAAGATGCACATTCAGATGATGAATGTGAAATTGAAGCAGCAAGCATACAAGTGAATATCTGGTCGCGGAGCGATCAGCAGACGCTTGTGAAAAGAATAAAAAGACTGATGAAGAAAAACGGATTTCTATTTCAGGAAGGAAATGATCAGACTGAAACAGATACGGGGATCTTTATCAATGCGATGCGATTTTTAATTTTGAAAGAAGCAGAGGAAACGGAGGAATAAACATGGCAGGAGAAAAAGAAAAGATCGTGCGAAGCAGGACTGTATCGTTCAGAGATATTCATATCGCAAAAGTTACAACGAATACAGAAACAGAATACACGGCAGAAACACCGTCAAAGCTGGCACGCGCGATCACGGGAAAGATCAGCGATGAATTTGAAACTGAAAAAATTTACAGTGATGATTCGGTTGAAGATGTAAACATGTCATATAAAGGGACAAGCGTGGAACTGGAAGTGAACAGTTTGGCACCGCAGGATAAGTCGCAGGTGTTCGGGCATCTGTATGAAAAAGGCTTCCTGATTAAGACGAAGGATGACAAAGCACCGGAACTTGCGCTTGGATGGCGTGCGAAGAAGCTGAATGGCAAGTATGAATTCAAATGGCTGTACTGTGGAAGATTCGGTCAGGGATTTGAAGATAATTACGAAACAGAAGGGGAAACAAAAACAACGCAGACAGCAACATTGAAGGGCGATTTTTATGCCCGTCAGATGGATGGAAGATATGAATGCAGCGTTGATGAAAGCAATCTTCTTGCGGAACATACAGAAGCAGCGGCAGCGATCAAAGACTGGTTTTCAAAAGTTCAGGAAAAACCGGATGCAGCATAAAACAGGAGGGAAAAGAAATGGCAGCAGCTAAAACAAAGAAAAGATCAATTATCATCGGCAACAAAGAATATACGATGCCGCAGAAGATGTCCACGATGGCATATTTGCGCTATCTGGAAGTGCGCGACAGCATTATGGACACAGAAGCGAAACAGGCGTTGTACACAAGACAGCAGTTCATGGATATGATGGACGTTATTGTTGAAATGTACGGAAACCAGTTCACAACAGATGACATGCTGGATGCTGAAACCGGAATGACACCGGATTCGATCGTGATGGAATTTGCATTGATGGATGTATCAGTGGGTGAAAAGGTTGATAAAAGAACGGAAGACTTCGCGAAAAATTTTACAAATGGCAAGTGATGCCGGAACTGATCTTGTCGTGTGGACACAAAGAATATGTCTGCACGACGATTTCAGTGGAAATGTATCGCAGATATACGGAAATCATGGAACGGAATGACAGTGATTCGATCAGTGATGCTTTTGAAGCGAATACGAAGATCTTAATGACAGTATTCGGAGCAAGACAGCGGGAGGTGGAAGAAGCCGATCCGGAAGATGTATTGTCAGCTGTGAAAGAAATCCATTTCATGATGCAGGATGTGATCACGAAGAAATTTCTGGATCTTAATCCAGAACATCCTGAAAAGATACAGAAAGAAAAATCTGCTTTCGACGAATATGACGAAGAAAATGGATATAACGATGAAGATCCGGGTGAAAACCTGTGGAAGATATGCAGGGAAAATGTGGATCGGATAGTGAAGATCTGTATCAATCTTATGAAAAACTCATATCAGCAGTGCATAGAAGCGGACATCATGAGCCTTTTAGATCATGCGGCATTCGAGATTAGGACGGTCGATGAGAAGTAAAGAAAGGAACGCGAAACATGGCTAAGACCTTAATTGAGATTAGGGCAGAAACGTCGCAGTATCAGCAGGCGATGCGTCAGGCAGCAGCAGAGATGAAAAACCTGACAGCACAGCATTCGCTGGCTGCGGCACAAGCAAAGTTAAGCGGATCCGCGCAGGACGCCCTGCGTGCAAGAGTGACCGAACTGACATCGAAGATAGATGTTCAAAAGGGGATCGTGCAACAGAATGGACAACAGTATGACAACTTAAAACAGAAGTTGGAACTGCAAAAAACAGCGCACGATCAGCTGAAGACAAAGGTTGAAGCGGCAAAAAAAGCATATGAAGATAGTGCGAAAGCGACAGGCGAAGACAGCGAAGAAACACAGAAGCTGAAGGCAGAATATGAAAAGTTGTCTTCGCAGCTGTCCACCAGTGAAAGCCAGATCACAAAAACAGAAACAGCGATCACGAAGCAGGAAGCGGCAGTGAATCAGTCGAAAGCTGCACTGACTGAAATGGAAGCGGAATTGAAAAATGTGAACGCAGAACTTGCGCGTGCGCCGTTTGATGAATATGCAGCAAAAGCAGAAAAGGTTGGCGGCACATTAACGAGTGTGGGGCAGAAACTTCTTCCGTTATCGACCGGTATTGCAGGGCTTGGAGTTGCGGCTGTTAAGACGACAGCGGATTTTGACAGTGAAATGTCGAAAGTATCAGCAATTTCCGGAGCAACAGGAACGGATCTTGATAAACTGCGAGGAAAAGCCGGTGAAATGGGCGCAAAAACAAAGTTCAGCGCATCAGAAGCTGCACAGGGGATGCAGTACATGGCGATGGCTGGATGGAAGACGCAGGACATGATGGACGGCTTGGAGGGCATCATGAATCTTGCGGCAGCATCAGGAGAAGATCTTGCATCGACATCCGACATCGTAACAGATGCCCTGACCGCCTTCGGACTTTCGGCAAAAGATTCCAGTCATTTTTCTGATATTTTGGCGGCAGCATCATCGAATGCAAATACCAACGTGTCGATGATGGGTGAAACGTTTAAATACGCAGCCCCGGTTCTCGGATCGTTAGGATACACAGCAGAAGATGCTGCGCTTGCGATCGGATTGATGGCAAATGCAGGTATCAAGTCCAGCCAGGCGGGAACAGCTTTGCGAGGAGCCATCACGAACCTTGCGAAGCCAACAGATACTGTCGCGGCTGCGATGGATAAGTATGGAATATCATTGACAGATAGTTCCGGTAAGATGCTTTCGCTGCGTGAACTGATGGAACAACTGCGGCAGAAGCTGGGTGGACTGTCAGAAGCGGAACAGGCACAGGCAGCAGCGGCATTATTCGGAAAGGAAGCAATGTCCGGAATGCTGGCGATCATAAACGGATCAGATAAAGATTTTGAGAAGTTGGCAGGAGCGATCGACAACTGCGATGGATCATCTGAAAAGATGGCAAACACAATGAATGACAATCTTCAGGGGCAGATCACGATCCTGATGTCACAGCTTCAGGAACTTGCTATCAGCTTCGGGGAAATTCTGATGCCAAAAATCCGTGATATTGTGACACATATTCAGAACTTTGTGGACAAACTGAATGCAATGGACGAAGGACAAAAAGAAACAATTCTTCGCATCGGAATGTTTGTGGCAGCACTTGCACCGATGCTGATGGGATTGGGGAAAGTGATCACGTTCAGCGCAAATGTATCACGCGCACTTGGAACGCTGTCAGCCGGACTTGTAAAAGCAGGCGGATTTTCAGGAGTATTCACGAAAGCACTGGGATTGATTACATCACCAGCGGCGATTGTAGTGGGAGTGATTGCAGCAATTACAGCAGTCATTATTCATTTATGGAATACGAATGAGGATTTCAGAAATACGATCACGGCGATCTGGCAGAAAATCAAAGATGCATTCACAACATTTGCAGCAGGAATCAGTGAAAGACTGTCAGCGTTAGGAATTACATTCAGCGACGTGACGTCAGCAATAAAAACAATCTGGGACGGATTCTGTAATTTGCTTGCACCAGTGTTGGAAGCTGCCTTCAGTACGATTGCAATCGCATTACAAACAGCTTTCAATGTCATTCTTGGAATATGGGATGTATTTTCTGCTGTATTCAGTGGTGACTGGTCTGGTGCGTGGGAAGCTGTAAAAGGAATTTTTTCAAGCATCTGGGATGGTCTGAAAGAATATTTTTCAACAATAATCGGAGCAGTCAAAGGTGTAGCGGACGTTTTTCTTGGATGGTTTGGAACTAACTGGGAAACTGTCTGGAATGGAGTGAAAACCTTTTTTGAAGGAATCTGGAACGGAATTTCTTCGTTTTTTGAAGGAATCTGGAATGGGATTTCAACATTCTGCACAACGGTGTGGAATGGAATTGTTACAAACGTGACGGCGTTCTGCACGACCGTACACGATACGATCAGCACAATCTTTAATGCTGTGAAAGATGTCGTGTCTAATGTGTGGGAAACAATAAAGAATGTGGTTCAGGTTGCGATCATGTTCATAGTGGAAGTTATCAAAGCAGCATTTGAATTGATAACCGTACCGTTCCGGTTTATCTGGGAAAATTGTCGAGATACGATCATAAGCGTATGGGAAACAATCAAAAGCGCGGTACAGACAGCAATCAATTTTGTGAAAGATAATATCATCACGCCAGTGATGAATGCGATCAGCACAACGATCACGACGGTATGGAATGCGATTCAGACGACATTCACGACAGTGATAAATGCAATAAAGTCTGCGGTACAGACGGCATGGAATTTCATGAAGGATAATGTGATCACACCAGTGATGAATGCGATCAGCACAACGATCTCGACGGTGTGGAACACCATTAAAACAACATTCACGACAGTGATAAATGCAATAAAGTCCGCGGTACAGACGGCATGGAATTTCATGAAAAACAGCGTGATCACGCCTGTAATGAATGGAATAAAAACAGTCATCACAACAGTGTGGAATGCGATCAAAACGGCGGTGCAGACTGTCGTAAATGCGATCAGAACGACGGTGCAGACTGTATTCAACGCAGTAAAGACAACAGTGACAACAATCTGGAATGCGATCAAAACAGGAACATCGACGGCATGGAATGCAGTGAAGACTGCGGTGACAACACCGATCAATGCCGCAAAGTCAGCAGTGACATCTGCGATTAACGGGATTAAGTCAACGATAAGTTCTGTATGGAATAGCGTGAAATCAGCAACGTCTTCGACATGGAATGCAATCAAGAGAGCGATCACAACACCGATCGATGCTGCAAAAACTGCGGTAGGAAATGCGATCAGTGCGATCCGATCAAAATTCAACTTCAGCTGGTCATTACCGCATTTGAGACTGCCTCATCCGTCTATCAGCGGATCATTCAGCTTGAATCCGCCATCAGTTCCACATTTCAGCATTAGCTGGTATAAGAACGGCGGTATTATGACGAAACCGACCGCATTCGGGGCGGCAGGCGACACATTGCTGGCAGGAGGAGAAGCGGGAGCAGAAGCAATCCTTCCATTGAAACTGTTCTATGACAGGCTGGGCGACATGCTGGATAAAAAGTTGGATGCAATTATGACAGGAACAACGGTATATGTCTATGTAACAATGGACGGCGAAGTCGTGGCAACGAAAGTATATTCAAAAGTGGAAGAAAAATTCACAGATGAAATAAAACGGAGGAGGTAAAGCATGATCATAAACGGGATTGACGTCAGAAGATACGGGGCGACATTACTGACGGCAGAAACAAAGCCCCCGAAGATGACGGCAAACTATGAAATGATGTCAAAAGCACTTCTTCCGACAGAGTACGACACAGATATTCCACTGGGTTCTATGACAATGACCATATACTTCAGGGGAAAGAACAGGGCGACACTGGAAAGAACAATGTCATCTTTTATGCAGAATTTCAGGTCATCCTGCATTATGGAAGAAATCAGAGGATTCAAAGGAAAATACAAAGGTTTTCTGGCTGGCGATGATTACGAAAAAACGCTTGAAAAGGAAAAAAGAATTCTGACATTAGAATTTGATGGATTCTTTTTTGACGATGAAGCAGAAGGGATATTTGATCAGGAACTGGAAGGAAAGCTGTACGCAGAAGGAAGCCGGGATACACCTTGCATTATTGAAGTGACAGCAAAAGCGGATCTGACAAACTATAAGATAACACTAAACGGGGAACCGTACACTATTGAAAGCCTGATGGATGGCGAAACGATTGTGATTAACGGGAAGACCGGAAAAATAACAAAGGAAGGGGATAACGCTTTCGGATCCGTGGATCTGTGGGCGTTCCCTAAACTGAAAACGGGAAGAAATGACCTTGCGTTTTCAACGAATGGCGCAAGGGTAACAGTTAGGTATTCCCCGATGTGGTTATAAAGGGGGGATGATATATGCTTCAGATATATGATGATCAGCACAGGAGAATTGCAGGAATAGATGATCCGGATGATCTAAAAATTGAAAAAACATTATCATCCGGAGATAAGCAGATTTCATTCAGTTATCCGAAAACAGGATCAGAAATTGAAAATCTGCGGGCTGAATATTATATCAGGACAAAAGATGATGAATATGTTCTGAAGGAAATAAACACAGGAGAAAATAAAAACAGTTATGTAGCACAGCTGAATATAGAAGAACTGGAATCACAGGAATTTCTGTACGGATTTGAGAGTGTAACACAGACGGCGCGCGCCTGCTTGGAATTCGCTTTTGATGGAACGGGTTGGACGGTTGGAATTTGCACAGTAACAAAGCGAAGAACAGTCAGCATTGATGAAACGTGCAATGCTTGGGATGTACTTCAGGAGGTTATAGACACATACAGATGCGAATGCAAGATCAACAACATCCAGAAGAGAATAGACCTATATGAAGCGATCGGAATGGATCGCGGAGCGTATTTCATAGAAGGATTAAACCTGCGGAAATTGACACTGAAATCAGATACATATGATTTCTATACAAGGATTTATCCAGTGGGAAAAGATGGGATCACACCGGAAATTATGCTGGGGGTTCCGTATATTGACAATCATCAGTATTCAGATAAAGTGATTCCGCGCTATTGGAAAGATGAACGATACACCATCACTGAAAATCTGATTGAAGATGCGACTGCGAAGCTGGACACAGCATCGAAACCGTATACAGCATATACTGCTGACGTTGCGGATCTGGCATCGCAGAAAAAAGAATACAGCATTCTGGAATATGACATCGGTGATACAGTGCATCTGATTTCAAAAACGGAAGCTACAAAAGAAAAGCAGCGGATCGTGAAGATGACGGAATATCCGCAGCATCCGGATAAAAACACCTGTGAACTTTCTAATGTGACAAAGAGTTTTGCACAGCTTCAGGAAGAAACAGAGGAAAAAATGAAGTCCGATGCAGTGGATCAGGCACAGGCAAGGACAAAGAAAACGCTGAATGAAGGATACTGGACAATCGAACAGGCACAGGCTGCAATTAAATCTTCAGAAAGCGGGATTATGACATCGGTTCAACAGGTCAGAACAGAACAAAGGGATCTGACCTATGCAGCAGAACAGGAAGCGAAATACTATGCTTCGCAACTGAATGAAAAGACCATTGAAAGAATGACAAATGAATATTCAACAGCACTGAATCAGACTGCAAATTCATTTGATATGTCTATTAAGTCGGTCGAAGAAACTGTGACATCGCAGGGCGACGAACTGGAAGAATTCAGAAGAGAGAATGAAACATATTTCCATTACACGGATGATGGAATGGAGATCGGGAAAAAGCAAGATGGCGGGGTACTGCCGTTTTCGACATTGCTATCCGACAAAAGACTGGAATTCAGGCAGGAAGGCATTCCGGTGGCATATGTGCAGTACAACAAGCTACACATTGAAAATGTCGAAGCGGTGCGAAGGTGGTCAGTCGGAGCAGCAGACGACGGCGGATACTTTGATTTCATATCCACACAGTACGGGATGGGTGTGAAATGGAGAGAAGCGGAGCAGGTGGAAGAAACGGCAACACAGAGCGTCAAAAGGCAAAAACGGAAACAGGAATACAGACAGCTGATCGACGATGATGGAATATTCGAGGTAGTAAAAGTATGAGTACGACAAGAAGAGAAGTACCAGTCACAAGTATATATGCGAAGGCTGTCTTCACCGGGAATGTCAGCGGAGATGTAACAACAATCACATCAGTAACATTCACGCAAAATGAAGATGATTGGCTACTGGGCGTAAAAAAAGAAGATATGCCATCAGTCATGATCATTGATGGAAAAAAATACAGATGGACAGTGAATTCCTACTTTACATTAAATACCATCATAGCACAAGGAACATGGGTAAAAAAAGCAACACTGAACATTGGAACAAAGCTGACGATCAGAAAACCATTCTTCAAAATTGTATACGGTCAGAATCCGACACAAGAAGGAACAGAAATGACCTTTTCATTTTACGATCTGGGATCATTTGCACCATACGGATTTGATCCGGGGGCTTCGGAATTTGAAATTGATGGAAAGACGGCAGTTCCTATCAATATAGAAAATGCAGATGAAGATTCACCGTTTTCTGTGAAACTGTCATCTGATGCAACGTACAGATTCAAGTGGGCGATTGGATCAAAGTCGTATACACTGGACAAAAAAACGTCCGGAGCGACAAGGATCAATACAAGCTATACTATACCGAAAAGCTGGAATGAAGAGATAAAAAACAGTACAGCGGGTTCCTGTACACTTTCAGTTCAGGTACTGTTTGGATCGCAGGTATATCAATCAAGGGATACTGCGGTGAGGGCGACAGTCCCGGATGATTGTGTCCCGGTGATCAAATCCATATCCATCGCAGATACAAAAGGGCGTGTCCCTGCGGCGTGGGGGATGTTCGTGGAACATAACAGCAATATAGCCATTACAGCAGCGAATATCACAAAGTCATACGGTGCGGATATTGTATCAGTCAATATGGAACTGAATGACAGGACATATTATGGAACGCCTTCTGCATTGCCACAGTCATATATGTTGGAAGACTATGGGATCATGGACGTGACAGTGAAGATCCGTGATACAAGAGGACGGACGGCAGAAAAAACTGCAAAAGTGACAGTCGTGGAATATAATCCGCCGACGATTCAGGTGGATTCTATGAGGTGCGGACAGGATGGAACACTGGAAAATGAAGGCGTATATTTTTTAACGACGACAGACAGCACATATTCAACCTGCAACGGAAAGAATAAAGCAACACTTCAGATGCAGTATAAACTTTCAAGTCAGGACGTATATACGTCAGCAGTAAAAGAACTTCCGATTGGGGAAGCGACAACTGTTTGCGGCGGGGATCTGAATACAGAATTTTCATATGATGTTCGTTATGTACTGAAAGATACATTCAATACAGTGACCGTCATTGACTTCGTATCAACAGCGGTATATACAATGCATTTTTTGCATGGTGGGCGCGGTGTGGCTTTTGGATCGAAGGCAACCGTGGAAAACGCAGTGGATTTTACGTTTGATGCGATATTCAGGCATGGGGTGAAATTCATAAAATCAGATGGATCCGAAGTGACAATGCAACAGATCCTGAACAAACTCGGATTATAGAAAGGAGGGAAGACAGTGGCACTTGGAAAAGTAATTCAGCGAATTGAAATTGAAATGTCGGGTGGGACAAAACAGTATATGGTGTCTGCAAAGCAGGGAGATCGGGCAACAAGATATGTCGAAACCGTACTACTGAATCATGGGGAACCGTACACGATCCCGGCAGGATCCAGCGTCACAGCTTTCATCAGAAAACCAGATAGACACAGGGTATATACACCGTGTGAATTCACGGACAATGTTGTGATGGTGGAATTGGACAGTCAGGCACTGGCGGTAGCGGGAACGGCATTGTGTGAAGTGGAAGTGAAATCTTCAGATCTGATGCAGGTAGTAACATCGGTCACTTTTGAAATAGAGATTGAAGCAAAGGTGAAAGATGAAGATGCGATCGTTTCGGGCGATGAACTTTCTATCTTCGATAAGACAATGAAACAGTATGCTGATCAGGAAACGAAACGTGTGAACGCAGAAGAAGCCAGAGCGCAGGCAGAAACAGGTCGCGTGAAGGCAGAGGAAGCCAGAGTGCAGGCAGAAACAGGTCGCGTGAAGGCAGAGGAAGCCAGAGCGCAGGCAGAAACAGGTCGTGTGAACGCGGAAAAAAGCAGAGTGTCAGCAGAAAGTGATCGCGTCACGGCAGAACAGGAAAGACAGAAGCAGGCGAATGAAGTTCTGGATAAGGCAAATGAAGCTGTAAAAATTGCGGGGCAGATCAATGAAGCGTCATATATGTTGGATAAAGATGAAAATATAAAATATGCATATGCAATTTATACAGAACGGGGGATCCCGCATCTGGTATTAACACCGATCAATGAGTAAACAGGAGGAAAAGAAGAATGGAAGGAATTGATTTATCATTTCCGTCTTATGCACAGCATGAGAGAATGGCGGCGGCACTGGAAGCGATCGCACTGAATGGCGGACAGAATTCGGCGGAAGCACTTGACGCTGCGTGCAGACAATTACTTGACGGAACAAATACAACACGGGTTTTCTGGTCATGGTATCCGCGTGCGCTGGCAGCAGGAGAAACAGACAAGTATAAATTGCTTTCACGGTTTGCAACAGCAGCAGCGCAGGCATGGAATGGAAAGACGTATACACTGCGAAGCTATGATCCGTCAGTATCAGGAATAACAAAAATGACACCGATGGATGATCTGGCAGATAAAGCGGCAGCACAGCTATGTACAGAAAATACTGAAGCGGTCGAGGACTGGGCGGATGAAGATCCGATGACATGGTATATCAGAGCAAACGCGCTGTCACTGGAAGACGGAACCATGAACATCACATATTTTGAAGGTGAAGACGGTTTTGACATCACTGGTGAAGATGCACCAGTATATACATTTGCGCTTGCATTATGGATTAAAGAATGGAATGACGGCACATACGATTATATTTCATTCAGAACAACAAGGGGATCCGGCTATTATCCGGATGCGGGGGATGTGGATCCGAAAAATAAAAAGCGACTGATCACATGGCACGCAACATTCCCCGGTGGTCTGGACAGCAAAGGCGCGTTGACATCCGGCGCAGGGATCAAGGCATATAACTTCGCATCAGCAACGGCAGGGATCCAGAAGGCACGACAAAAAACAATTTATGAAGGACTGTGGAATGACTGCGATACAAGATGGATTCTTCGTATGTGGCAGTTAAGGCATTTTGATCTGGAAAACTCAAACATTGCCGAAGGATGCACAAATTACAACTATCAGTACATGGCGGCGTTGCCGGAAGAAAATGTGAAAAGGGTTCTTCTGTCTGCAAGTCAGGCAGCAGGATTCATTGTCGGATCCACGGTATCGGTTGGTGATATGGGCGCACAGTCGAATAAAGACAGATGGAATGCATGGATGCGTAACCTTGCGGATCTGGTGAAAGTATCTTCAATCGAAAAAGTAACAGTAAACGGAACGGAATACACAGCGATCAATCTTGACATCAGCGGAACGATCACAACGACAGCAACAACGTGTATTTCAACTATGCCGTGGCATTCGGGCGCAACAGAAGCATTGCCGGGGCATAAAGACGGATGCACATTCAGCCTGACAGCAGGAAAGACACCGCTTCGTGTTGCTGGTGTAGAAGTTTTGGATGGATCATATACGATCGGGCTGGATCCACTGTATGACACGACTGCAAACGAAGCAGGAGGATTTGATTATACTGTGTATCAGTGCCGCGACAGTCAGAAACTGTCAGGATCAATCACAGCGGACTATGAAGATACAGGCATTGTATATTCTGGTATGCCGTCCGGATGGAACTATGTGAAAGCATTTATCAAGTCAAAGTTGGGTGTGCTGTTTCCGAAGCTGATCGGCGGATCTTCAACGACTTATTTTAAGTCGGCTTTCTGCGGTTCCGGCTCCGCCGGGGTTCGCTGCCCGTGGCGTTTTGCGTCCTTGTACTATGGCGGGTTTGCTGGTCTGGCTGCGGAGTATGGCTACTTTGCGCCGGGTTCCTCGTCCTGGTGCAGTCGTCCGCGGCTTTGTGGCGCGGGTAAAAAGCGGGGTGAATGGTCTGCGTAAGCAGACCAGAGGGGCAAGACCACTCATACACACCTAACAGGAAAAGAAAATAAAAAGGGTATGCAGGCGCGGGCTCGGCTTTCTGCGGTACCGACTCCGCCGGGGTTCGCTGCCCGTGGCGTTTTGCGAACTTGAACAATGGCGGGAATGCTGGTCTGGCTGCGGAGAATGGCAACAATGCGCCGGGTAACTCGAACTGGAACAGTCGTCCGCGAATTTATGTATTTATGAAGGCAGGTGAAAACTTGCTGAAATGCGTCTGTATATCCGCGCATAAGCGAAAATCAGTAAAACCGGAAGCCGGGAAACTGGCATGTATAACCGTGGGTTATGCGTGCGGCAAGTAGTAACAAGACGAATCCTGATTCAAGGATCTGTCGCAACCGAAAGTCGCTTCACACATAAAGTAAAAATAAGATGGCACATAAAAAGAGATATAAAAAGTTAAGCAGGCAGCTGTGCGAACAGGCAGTTGTTGAATGTTTCAAAGGAAAATGGAGAAGAAACGATGTACTGACGTTTATTGAAAAGTATGCAGGAATTCCACGCGACGATATAAAAATAGATGATTTATCCGGATCGTGGAAGTATAAAAATGAAGCTGTTGAAGCGATTGGCTTGGCAATGCTTGGGATTGTGGAAGATCTGGTCGATCACGGAATAGAACCGGATGATATGGAACCAGTGACGATCCGGCAGCGTCCGGATGGAATGACAGGAAAGATCAGGGACATTGCACTGTTGTGCATTATGCATCAGCTGATCGGTCATATTACGAAATTGATGATAGAACCATTGATTCAGGCGCGATTGCTTCCGACGCAACACGCAAGCATTCCGGGACACGGGCAGACAATGCTGAAAGATCAGATGTTGCGTTATTTCCTGAAGGAATCGCTGGGAATAGAATATGTGAGAAAAACAGATGTTGTACATGCATATGCTTCACTTCAATATGATGTATGTATAGATCTGGTGATGATGGAAATCCCGAAAGCAAGATATGCGATCGGACTGCTGAAATATTTAAAGAGCGTCGCACCGGGCGGACATCTGATCATCGGCGGGTATCTTGATGCATGGCTCTTTAATTTTACGATGTCGTATGCGATCCGCTATCTGTATACACTGGGATCAACGCGAAGAGGGAAAAAGATACCATATGTTATACGCTGCGGAACATTTATGGATGATTTTTCGATAGGATCCGGATCCATAAAAGGAGAACAGCGGGCAGTGAAAGCATTGGACAAGTGGATGACAAAGAATCAGCACTTGCAAATAAAAGAAACGACAGGAATTGTCAAGCTGTTGCCGATTGAAGAAGAAAAGCGAAGGCGGAACCTGCCACGTCCGGGGCAAAGGGGCGTACCGATGCTGGACATGGCAGGATACAGAATCAGCAGAACACACATCACGATCCGGCGTCGCGTATTCAAAAGGGCAAGACGACAGCTGATCCGTGGATATAGAGAGCTGAAGCGTGATGGAACACTGCGCCGTGAACGGGCGCAGAAGATAATATCGTATAACAGCTATATTGAACAATCTGATTCATTCCATTTACAAGAAAGATACCACACGGAAGAACTGCTTCAGGTGGCACATCGCGTAAATGGATTCTATGGACAACTGGAATATCAGAAAAGAATGGAGGAATTGCATGATTTACTTGAACGTAGATGCAGATCAGAAGCCGGAAAAGGTAATGATGGAAAATCTTCCGGGTGGCGCAATGACCGTCAGGATGGCGGACAATATCAAGGAATACCGTCAGGAAGACGCAAAGGATCGGAAGATGTACCGTTTTGATGAAGTAGTGTTTGAACTTCCGGCGGACAGCACGATCACGACAAAACAGATCGAAGATGACTTTGAAAAATACTGGGAGTACGGGAAGACTGATCAGGCTGGAAAAGACGAAGACATGAAAGATGATGAACCGGATCCGGAAAGTGGGGGAATGACGCGGGCAGAAATGACCGTTGAAATTCAGAAACTTCAGGAAAAGAATGAAATGCTGGAATCCTGTCTGCTGGAAATGTCGGAGCTTGTATATGCTTAATTTTGTTAGGCATTCAATATACAAAATTTTATTCGGAAAGGAGGGCGAAACGATGATGGCTATGTTATGGGCGCAGAAGATCATGTATGCGGAAACAAAAGAAGAAGCGATTGCACTGTACAAAAGAGTGCCGCGCCTTCTGAAAGACAAGGTCGAACAGATCCTGATCGAAAGTGGATGCGAAGATCTGATCAAAGAGAGCGAAGAACAGTAAGGAGGGGCAGACATGGGCGAAGTGAAGGAACCGTATGAAGGCGGAACCGGAAGCCTGCTGGAAGTCGTCGACATGATGTGCGACGTAACGGAAAAGCTGGCAGACATCGTCAGAAAACAGGCTGTCCTGATCGAGCAGGAGAGGATCGCGGGCGCGGTCTTCCCTGCCGATCTTTCGGAAGAAAGAAAACAGGCAGAAGATGATCTTGACAGGATCGAAATGAAACTAAGGAGGATATGACATGAAAGAAGGAATCTGCACTGCTGTTGGAGTAGTGGGAAGCGCGATTGCAGCTGCTTTCGGTGGATGGGATCAGGCACTTGTGACGTTGGTGATCTTTATGGTGATTGATTATTTATCGGGGCTGATTGTTGCGGGAATTTTTCACAACAGCAGAAAAACAGAAAACGGAGCGTTGGAAAGCAGAGCCGGATGGAAGGGGCTGTGCAGAAAAGGTGTGACATTGCTGTTTGTGTTGATCGCATACCGTCTGGATCTTGCACTGGGTGTAAATTATATTCGCAATGCAGTGATCATTGGATTCATGGCAAATGAATTGATCAGCATCACGGAAAACGCCGGACTGATGGGAATTCCACTTCCGACAGTGATCCAAAATGCAATCGAAGTTTTGACACGAAAAGCATCTGTGTCAAAGGATGGTGAACAGTAATGAAAAAAGAATATCTGACAATTTTGACCAACATTATCGGCGGCGTGGAATCTGGCGGGCAGACATACGGAAAAAGAAAATATGGTGCGTATGCCGGAAAAGCAGCAAATGCAGACAATGAAAAAACGTGTACATTAGGCTGGGCGCAAAATTATGGGAATGAAGGCAGAAGATTGTGTCAGATGATCCTGAAGGCAGATCCGAAAGCCTTCAGGACTGCTGATACAGCAGGAATCGAAAAGAAACTGTCAGTAGACTGGGAAGCTACAAGATGGAATCCGACAGCAAAAGAAAAGGCTGCATTGATTGCAATTATCACAACGGATGCAGGAAAGAAGTGTCAGGATGATTTATTCAAGGAACTGATGGAAAAATACATCGCTGAAGCTGAAGCATATGGCGTTGATAATATACAGGCGCAGATGATGTGGTGCGAAGTAGAACATCTTGGTGGTTTGAAACCAGTAAAACGAATTTTTGCGAGAGCGAAAAAGCCATATACACCTGATACAGTGTATGCATCGTTGATCTTGGATCAGAAGGATACAAGCAATGATAATCAGGTGGGGGATAAAAAGTTTGAAAGCAGACATCAGTGTTGCGTGCGGTGGATTAAACAGTATGTTGTGGATAATGTGGATAAATCAGGGGAAGAAGGTGTAAAAATGTATTCAAGACAAGCAGTTGTGAATCTGGTAGAAAGCTGGATCGGAAAAAATGAAGCGGATGGATCATATAAATCAATTATTGATATTTACAATAGTTTCACAGGTGCATTCCCACGCGGGACAAAAATGGCGTATGAATGGGAGTGGTGCGCTTGCACTTGGTCGGCGCTTGCCGTTGCGTTAAAATATACGGCAATTATGCCGATTGAAATCAGCTGCTATTATCTGATTGAAAGAGCGAAGCAGATGGGCGTATGGGAAGAAAATGACGCACACGTTCCGAAGCTGGGCGAAGCGACGCTGTATGATTGGCAGGATAACGGTGTGGGCGACAATACCGGAACACCGCGTCATGTTGGAACGGTTACATACGTTAATCAAGCAGCAGGATATTTTGTCGTTACCGAAGGCAATTACAGCGACAGCGTGAAGAAAAGAACTGTATCACTGAATGGAAGATATATTCGAGGATTTATCACACCAAAATATGACAGTGATCAGGCGGAAAGCAAGCCAGTAAATACGCCGGGAAAGAGCGTGTCAACCGTAGCGCATGAAGTAATTGCGGGACAGTGGGGGAACGGAGAAGCAAGAAGAAAAGCACTTTCGGCAAGCGGTTATGATCCGGATACTATTCAGAAAGAAGTAAACAGAATTCTGAATGGATCAGCGGCAACAACTGCGAAGCCACAGCCAGCAGATCAGACCATCAGCAAAACAGTCAAGTCAACATGCTATGCGAGAGAGTACGACAAGAAGCTGGCGGGATCCTACGTCACAACAGCTGATCTGTATTGCAGAAACGACGCTGGAAAGAACAAAAAGGCTTTGTGCTGCATTCCGAAAGGAACCACAGTGCATAATTACGGCTATTATAATACATCGAATGGAACGAAATGGTTATACATTACTGTGACGCTTGATGGAGTGGAGTATATCGGATTCAGTTCAATCAGTTACCTGAAAGCAAAATAGGAAGGAGGGAAACAGATGTTTTATGTTGGAAACACTTTCGATAAAAAAGTAAATAAGGGATACAAAACAATCAAGAACGCAAAAAAGGAAGCAGAAAAGAATGGCTTGTCAGTATGGGATGAAGAAGGTGTAAAGCTGTATCCGTTGAAAGTTGAAGTGACAGATGACGTTCCTGATGATGCGGCACTGGAAGAAAAACCGGATGGATCTGTGAATGCATATGATGAAAACGGGGAAAAAGTTGGCGAAGTTCCGGCTGAAGAAGTGAAAGAAATAATGGATGAAATCACAGCAGAAGGCATTGAAGCAGCGGCGGCAGCAGCAAGAAGCGAAGAAGAAGTACATGGAACGATCCGCAGAGTGTTTGATGGAAGGCTTCGCCTTCGCAGAAGACCTTCGTTTGAAGACGATGCAATTTGTGGCGTGACGATGTTTGATGAAAAGAATGTCGAGAAGAAAGCAAAGATCGGTGACAGGGTACTTTACAAGACGACAGACGGGTACTGGATTTCAGGAGATCCAGAACACACAGAATTTATTTCGGAGGAATAACGATGGTTCCGGTATCGTACATCGTCACAGCGATCGTGTCTGCGGCGTTTGGATCTGTGACAACTATTTTTATGTTATCAATAACAGCGGCAGCAAAGAAAGCGGACGAAGAGGAAGACAAGCTGTTTTGTGAGTATCTAAAAGGTAAGAAAATGGAATAATGAAAAGGCAGCGATCAAAGAACGGTCGCTGCCTTTTGTGCAATATCACGAAAACAGATCAAATACATGATACTGATCGGGATCTATGCGATGACAATATGTACAAAAAAAGAAGAAAATTATTTTTCTGCGATCTGTTTCAACAGGCGGATAATTTCTTCATTCTGACGCATAAGAATGAAATTCTGTTCAACCTGTGCGCGTGACATTTCAAGTGCGAAAGTTTCATTTGAATTTCCGCTTAAAAGACTTCCGAAAGAATACATTTTTGAACCTGCAAGACTGGATGCGATTTCTTTAAGGGATGCGACATTCTTTTCTTTGATGTCGTCCGAAGTGTAACTGTCGAAATCAACACCGAATTTTTCCATAGCCGCCTTGTCTTTTGCTTCCTGCTCCGCCTGTTTCTTGGCGATTTTGTCATCTGCTTTTTTACCAAACATAGGAAAAGCCCCCTTTGTTATATAATAATATTTGATCAGTTTTCCGTAATTCTGATCATTAACACAAATATAGGTGAAAAAAGTGCTAATGTCAAGAATGATGCTGAACATTAACACAAGGGATTGAGAATGAAGGATGAAGATATACACCTATAAAGGCAAAAAGAATCTATGCGGTGACAGGATTCGGATTGAACGATTGAAAAAGCGAATGACGCAGATGGAACTGGCTGCGAAAATTCAGTTGCAAGGGATAACACTGGAACGCGACAGTATAAGTAGAATTGAAATAGGGACAAGGTTTGTGACCGATTACGAATTGAAGCTATTTGCAAAGGTTCTGAATGTGACGGTTGATGATCTGCTGGAAGAAGATGACACTATGGAATCATAGTGTTTTTTCTTTGCAAAAAAGTAGCTCAATGAGTAAAAAAAAGATTGACATATAGGCTCAATGGGTATATAATATAATTGTAACAAGGGAACAGCAGGAAAGGAGAAAACAATGGAGAACGAAGAAATGAGCAAAGCCGATTTAATAGCGATGTTGGTATCAATTAGAGAAGTAGCAAGGACAAACGGAGAAATACATACCGTGGAACATATTGATAAAATACTTGAAGAAATAAGAAAATAAAATAGAATAAGGGATCACACAGGGGGCGGATACCTAAACATTCCTGCTAACCGCCCCAAGTGCTTAATTAGATTATAGCAGGAAAAAAATAAAAGACAAGAGGTGCAAAGAAAATGAAAGCTGTAAAAGGATACACAAAGCATGATTATACCATGATATGCAAAGAAGAAGGCGGGGAAGTTTTTAGTTTTGCATCAATAGATGAAGCTGCTGGTTATTTTTCAATGTTCGGGCATGAGGTGCCGACCAATGTTGCACTTGATGGAATTTTAAATGATACTAATTGTGACTGGATAGTATTTGACGATGGAAGCGTTATCTTCAAATATTACGGAAGCGGTTATGACGGAAACATTATCAATGAAATGATTGAAAAAGGATGCAGAATATAAGGAAGCGGATAGAATGAAAATAGAAGAAGCACGCAAACAGAAAAATATGAGCAGAAAAGAATTGTCAGAGTGGCTAGAAATTCCATATAGAACGCTGACAAACTGGGAAAATGGGGAAAGAAGTTGCCCTGACTATATTGAAAAACTAATTGTCGAAAAAATATTAAGGGATAAATAAGGCTGTATAAATTACAAGGAACCGCAGACGATCATGATCATCGCCTGCGGCTTCTTTTATAGAAGGAGAAAGCGGAGATGGAAAGAACGTTCAAACATTTGACAAAAGCAGACCGGATCAGAATTGAAGCATTGATAAAAGCGGGAGTAAAAATCAAAGAGATCGCGGACATGCTACATGTGCATAGAAGCACGATATACAGAGAGTTAAAAAGAGGACGTTTTACTGCGCTTAATTCAGATCTGACAACGGAAGAAAGATACAGCCCTGATATTGCACATGATAAATATGAAGAAAATCTGAAAAGCAAAGGGGGCAGTCTGAAGATCGGGAATGACATCAAACTGGCAAATTATATTGAAGAAAAGATCGTGAAAGAAGATTACAGTCCGGCGGCGGTACTGGGGGAAATTAAGGCACAACAAAAAGAAAGCGAATTCAGCGTGATGATCTGCACAACAACACTGTACAGTTATATTGATAAAGGGATCTTTCTACACCTGACAAATAAAAATCTTCCGGTTAAAAAGAATAAGAAACGCACATACAAAAAGGTCAAGAAAACGCAGGCAAGAGCGTCAGCGGGTGAAAGTATAGAAAAAAGACCGGAAGAAATTGAAACACGCGAAGAGTTTGGACACTGGGAGATGGACACGGTAAAAGGAAAGCGCGGGAAATCAAAGAACAGTCTTCTTGTGTTGACTGAAAGAAAAACACGCGATGAAATTGTGATGAAGTTGCCAGAGCATACGGCGGCAGCAGTTGTCAACGCGCTGGATGTGATCGAAAGAAAGTGGGGCGATATGTTCAAACAAGTATTTAAAACGATTACGATGGATAACGGAAGTGAATTTGCAGACTGTGAAGGAATTGAACGGTCAGCACTGGGAGCAGGCAGCAGGACAAAGACATATTATTGTCATCCGTACAGCAGCTATGAAAGAGGAAGCAACGAAGTGACAAATAAAATGATCAGAAGACATATTCCAAAAGGAACAAACTTCGATAAAAAAACGGATGAAGAAATATCTGCGATTGAAAGCTGGGTGAATAATTATCCGCGTAAGATCCACGGCTATCATTCAGCGGGCGAACTGTTTGAAGAGGAGATCCGGAAAATCAGTTGAAAAAAGTTAAAAAAGTGTCGCATTTAATATTGACATTTTTAAAACGAAATGTAACAGCATATTTAAGTATGCAATTTAAGGCAGTCGGTGATATAATATCTCTGATTTTGTCAAATAAGACGGATTACTAAGGTTACCGGAGACAATGGCAAACGGTAACCTTAAATAGATTTAATAACACGGAGGAACTATTATAATGAATACAGCCTCAAAGACAAGACATGTCTTTATTTTGTTTTTGGCAGATATAGTCTGGGGAATAGCCTTTGTAGCGCAGTCAAAGGGAGGGGATGCAGTTGGAGCATTTTCATTCAACGGCATCCGCTTCCTTATTGGTGCGCTCTGCCTTCTGCCGGTCATAAAAATACTGGATAAGAAAGAGCTGACGGTAAACAGACCTGAAAGCAAAAAGCAAAAGAAAGAGCTTTGGATAGCCGGAAGCTGTTGTGGAATAGCACTTTTCTTTGCGAGCAACCTGCAGCAGCTTGGAATCAGCATGGGCGCAGAATCCGGCAAGGCAGGATTTCTTACAGCTACATATATACTTATGGTGCCTATACTAGGGATTTTCCTTAAAAGGAAATGCGGAGTCAAAATATGGATAGGTGTATTTATTGCACTGATAGGCATGTATTTTCTGTGCATGAATGGGACATTTTCACTTAGCGGCTCGGATTTGCTCCTGTTGGCAGGGGCATTGTGCTTTGCGATACAGATACTTGTGATTGACCATTTCGTATCACAGGTAGATGCGGTCAGACTCTCATGTATTGAGTTTTTTGTCACCGGACTTGGCTCATGTATAGTGATGATTTTTACAGATATGGGACTGTCTACAGGCGGTATAGCGCAGTGGGCACAGTCTCTTTGCACCTGGGATGCATGGATTCCGATTCTCTATGCCGGTATTTTCTCAAGCGGAGTGGGCTATACGCTGCAGATTGTCGGACAAAAGGGCTTAAATCCGGCGGTGGCATCGGTGGCGATGAGTCTTGAGTCGGTGGTTTCTGTGATTGCAGGATGGATTCTGCTGGACCAGATGCTGGGTGGCAGAGAAATTTTTGGATGTGTGCTCATGTTTATTGCGATAATTATTGCACAGCTTCCGGATAGGGAGTATACTAAATAGGTTACAGTATAAAATGAAATGTGATTATTCAAGTGTGGTTTTGCGAATGTGCGTGGGATGAATAGTTACAACGAGATAGGGATTGGATATGAGAAATAATAGTAGAAAAAATTACAGACGCCGCAGACAAAATACAAGAGCTTCACAGATTAAGCTTGTAGGAATAGTGGCTGTGATAGTCGTTATAGCGATTATAATAGTTATATCGTGCTTTAATAAAACAAAAAAAGACAGTAATAAGGCAAAAGACACAGGAACGGCCACAGAAAATGTGACCGGTGTGACTGAGCAGGTAAGTGAGACAGAGGAAGCAAAGGAGCTCTTTGCACCAAAGGAGTCTGATGCTACAGCAGCAATCGGAGATGAGCTTGAGAGCTCTTATGCCGTAGTGATTGATGAGCAGGACGGCACAGTTGTTGCGGGAAAAAATGCTCATGAGAAAATGTATCCGGCTTCCATGACAAAGGTTATGACAGTGCTTGTAGCAGCAGAGCAGGCTGAGAAAAATGCAATTGCTGCAGCGGAGAATGAAAACACCGAAATAGACAGGCAGGCTGTGATAGAAAACAAGCTCAACGAGGTTGTTACAATTACAAGAGAAGCCACAGATTATTCATATGTGCATGATTGCAGTACAACAGGCTTTTTAGACGGTGAGCAGGTGCCTCTTCGCGATGTGTTTAACGGAACCATCCTGCCATCAGGTGGAGAATCGGCATATCAGCTTGCGGTTTATACAGCAGGCTCCATGGAAGCATTTGTCGATATGATGAACCAGAAGGCAGCAGAGCTTGGTATAGGCCAGACCACACATTTTGCAAACCCTGTCGGCATATATGATGAGAACAATTACAGCACAGCCTATGATATGGCGGTCATCATGCAGGCAGCGATGCAGGACGACATTTGTAAAACAGTACTTTCAAATCATACATATAGCACGGCTGCAACACCGCAGCATCCGGAGAACCTGAACATATCAAATCTGTTCCTGCGCCGAATAGAGGACAAGATGACAAGTGGCGAGGTAATCGGTGCAAAGACAGGCTTTGTAAATCAGTCCGGTAACTGTGCGGTCAGCTACGAGAAGGCAGCAAGCGGAAAGACATATATATGTGTGACAGCAGGCGCTTCAAGCGGATGGCACTGTATAGATAATCATGTGTATTTATATAATACATACGGCAAGTAGTCAGCAAAGCTGATTTTAAGGGGTACAGATATGGCGGGAAATCAAGGCAATTCCAGAAAAAAGACCACGCATAACATGCACAATGAGAAAAAATACAAAAACCCTGCAGGACAGGAGAGGGTAAGGGAAAAAAGCAGCCGGGCAAAAAGCGATAACGTATGTCCGTATGCGAAGAAATGTGGCGGCTGCGACTATCAGGGCGTAGAATATAAGGAACAGTTAAAAACCAAGCAGGCATACATGAAAAAGCTGCTAAAGCCTTTTTGCTTTGTGGAGCCGATTGTCGGCATGAAAAATCCGCTCTATTATCGTCACAAGGTTCATGCAGCCTTTGACTGTACGAGGCGCGGTCAGATTGTGGCGGGAGCCTACAGGAAAAACACACATGATGTGGTGGATATCGAAAGCTGCATGATAGAGGAGCAGGAGTCAGATGAGATAATAAGGGACATAAAGGATATGCTCCGCTCATTCAGGATAAAGACCTATGATGAGGACACCGGCTATGGCCTTCTCAGACATGTTCTCGTGAGAAAGGGCTATGCAACAGGGCAGATAATGGTAGTGCTTGTCCTGGCATCGCCGATACTTCCATCGAAGAACAATTTCGTAAAAGCACTCAGGAAAAAGCATCCCAATATCACGACAGTGGTGCTCAACGTGAATGATAAAAAGACAAGCATGGTGCTCGGAGACAGAAACATCACGCTTTATGGCAAGGGTTTCATAGAGGATAAGCTGTGCGGCTGTACCTTCCGCATCTCACCAAGCTCGTTTTATCAGGTGAATCCGGTACAGACGGAGCTTTTATACGAAAAAGCCATTCATGAGGCACACCTCACCGGCAGGGAGCGCATAATCGATGCATACTGCGGCACCGGAACCATAGGCATCATAGCAGCGAAAAATGCAGGTGAAGTCATCGGGGTCGAGCTAAACCGTGATGCAATCCGTGATGCAGTCACCAATGCAAAGCGAAACGACATCAGAAATATCCGCTTCTACAATGACGATGCCGGAAAATTCATGGTCGAGATGGCACAAAAGGGTGAGAAAGCTGATGTTGTCATAATGGATCCTCCAAGAACCGGCAGCGATGAGGCATTTTTATCATCGGTTGTCAAGCTGTCGCCGGAGAGAGTGGTGTATGTGTCATGTGGTCCGGAAACACTGGCGAGGGATTTAAAGTATCTCACAAAGCATGGATATACAGTGAAGCGTGCAACACCATATGACTGCTTCCCATATACAGAGCACATAGAGACAGTGGTCTTACTTTGCAGATAAAAGGCAGATAAAAGGTCAATAATAGTATTCCAATTCGCCGTCAAATGGTGTAGAATAAAAACTACTTTCCATGTATACTAATGAATGATTACAGCCCATATACGGAGGATAAATATGAGGACGCTATATACATTTGACAAACACAATTATTCCGATGATATGGAGGTATTTGAGCGCTTCGCGGTGCGCGCGGTTATTATCAGAGACGGCAAGCTTGCCATGCAGCAGGCCGGTGAGGGCTACTACAAGATACTGGGCGGCGGCATCGATGCAGGCGAGACCAACGAGGTGGCGCTGGCACGGGAGGTGCGCGAGGAGGCAGGGCTTCTTGTCGTGCCGGAAAGCATCAGGGAGTGCGGCAAGGTCATAGAAAAGAGACGCGATATATTTGAGGCTGACAAGATATATTACTGTCACACCTACGTGTATTTCTGTGATGTGAAGGACGAGCATGTGGCAGCACAGATGACAGACAGCGAGATAAGGCTTGAGTATCATCTGTCATGGGCTACGCCGGATGAGATAATAAAGGCCAACAGCGCTTTTCTTGATAAAGAATGGATAGCAAGAGACACTAAGATTGTTGAGTTGATAAAAGAAATGTGTTAAAATAATGCCTGGATGTAAATCCGGGCATTTAATATAAGGAGAAGCAGTATAAATGGATAAAAATAAAATCAAAAATAAATTAAAGGATGATCCGGCCTTCACTCTTGAGGTGCAAAACCCGGAGGTTGAGGCGCTGATGACACAGTATTCAAGCGACAAAAAGGCGGAGACGCTCAATAAGCTCATTGAAAAATGCACTAAGAGCAGATTCCTGGTACCTGCAAATGTCGGAGAGAACAACAAGCCGATTCCGCTATTTATTAAAAACGGTGAGGGAGAGGCTTTCATGCCGATTTATACCTCAAAGGCACAGCTTTCTAAGGATCATCCGTCACCATGCATTGTAAATATGCCGTTTCTTGCAGTCAACAATATGGTGGCAAATAAAGAGTCAAAGCTTGATGGTATCGCATTCAACCCGTTCACTCACAATCTGATTTTCAAAAAGCCTCTTGTAGAAAAGATTGAGGCAGTGGAAAAGGCCAGAAGAGAGGGACATCCTACATCACCGACAAAGGGCAAGACTGTACAGATGACAGCAGAGCAGTATGTCATCTTTGAGCGTATGCAGTATGAGCATATTTTCCTGCCGGCGAAGATGTTTGAGGGCGGAAAAGAGTTCATGGACCGACTTGCCGATGAGAAGGAAAAGCTAATAGATGAGCTGTACGAGGAGGCATATCAGCAGAAGCGTATGTATCCATATATGGAGGAGGATTTCTCTGTTATGTCTATGCAGATTTCTGATACGCTTAATGTCACCAGAGTTGATTTCCCGACAAGAGATATGGCTCCAAACTGCGCAATCCGTGCTTATCTCGTGTGGGATGATGCTGCATCACAGGGCAGATATTTTGTAATTGATGCGAAGGGCGATAAAACTACTGAGCTGGCTGAGATTACAGAGGATTACAAGCGTCTTGGATATGGAGCTGCACCGGTTGAGGGGGCTGAGCTTCAGACTGTTCTTGACCTGGTTAAGAACAGTGCAGAGGAACAGAATTAGAAAAGTAATGTAGGGCAGGATATATAAAGGAGGTCGTGTATGAAGGAGTTTTTAGGCAGAATAAAGGCTGATTTTCTACTGTCATCAGTGCTTTGCATAGCGCTGGGACTGGTGTTTATCATATGGAGGGCTTCGGTGCTCACGATTGTGGCCAATGTGCTTGCGGTAGTGCTTATCATCATCGGAGTGGTCTATATGTGCAGCTATTTTTTGAATATAGTTACGAATGGTTTTTCAGCGATGCTGGGGCTTGTGGTTTTGGCAGTGGGTATATGGTTCCTGGTACAGCCAAAGGTTGTGGTGAGCCTGATACCTATAGTCATCGGTCTGGTGCTCATTTTTCACAGCATCAGGAGCATTATTGAGGCAGTGGATGCCAGAAAATACGGTTACGGAGGCTGGAGTGTCGGCCTGATTTTTTCAATAATCAGTCTGATTTTTGGAATAATCTGCGTGACAAATGCATTTGATGTAATGAAGACAGCCACTGTTGTTGTCGGTATCATACTGATTTTCAACGGAGTGTCCAATATCTGGATTACAAGCCGTGCCACAAAGGCTGAGAGCGCCTACAACAAGCAAAAGGAGTTTGAGGCAACGTTTGTTGAGGATAGAAAAGAGGACAATTAAGCAGTAACAGAAAGGCGACAGAATGCGTCGGATGGAGTTTAAGATGGAGAGACCCGGACTTACCAAGGTCGGTGACCATCTGAAGGTAACAGAGAGCAAGCTTCCAACTTCATATTATTATACGATAGAGCATGCGATTGCCATGTCGGGAAACTACGTGGTCAGCGAGAGGCTCAAAAGCCGTGAGGGCGATGTCGTGGATGTGAGGGAGACTGAGAAGGGCTACTTTGTCACGATGGAGTTTGATGAGTAATGACACAGCAAGGTAAGAATGCAATAGATATGGTGCTCGCTGAGAGCCTTATAGAGCTTTCGGCGAAAAAGCCAATCGATAAGATTACAATTAAAGAGATAACGGACAAGGCCGGAGTTATCCGCCCTACGTTTTACAATCATTTTCAGGACAAGTACGAGCTGATAGAGTGGATTATCAAAACCGAGCTGCTTGAGCCCATCAAGCCACTGCTCAATGCCGGAATGATTTTTGAAGCGATTGTGCTGATGCTCAATAATATCTCGGCAAACAGTGTTTTTTACAAGAAAGCACTAAAGCTGGAGGGGGCAGTGACGTTTAATCAGATTGCCATGAAATGCGTCTGCGAGATGTTTATGAATATCATAAGCGAAAAGAGCACAGGAAAGAAATCCAAATACCGCTGGCTCACACCTGAGGTGATTTCTACATATTATGCGCAGTCGTTGTGTTTTATCACGGAGGGCTGGATAGCCCAGGGCATGGATGATATTGAGCCGAAGGAGATGGCTGAGGCATACATGTATCTGATTACGCGTTCGATGGATGATATACTAAGTGAGCTGTAGAGGACAATTGTCATGGAAAATGACGGCTTAAGCAAGCTCATAAAGCAGAATCATAAAGAGGCGCGTGTTCATATAAATATGAAAATGCTGTGAAAAGGTGTCAGAAATCAAATACAATATCATATATGTGTCATATCGGATATACAAATTGATGGATTTGTATATCTCACATGACAAATCGAAGAGATTGAATATTTATTTATTCGGTCTTTTTTTTTATACTTCAATACGAATAAAAGAAAGAGTGGTGAATCTAATGATTAAATTTGGAAAAGGAGTCGTAAAACATCGTGTGCTGATACTGATAGTTGCATTTGCACTGCTTATACCGTCGGGCATCAGCTTTATCAACACGAGAATCAACTTTGATATCCTTTCTTATCTGCCAAGCCAGATAGAGACTATGAAGGGTCAGGATATCATGGTAGATGAGTTTGGAACCGGAGCGTTGTCATTTGTGATCTTAGAGGATATGAAGGATCAGGACATAGAGACTCTGGCAGATGACATAGAGGACCTTAAGGGTGTAAATGATGTCATCTGGTACGGAACAATCGCTGATTCCACATTGCCAAGAGAGGCAATTCCGGATGAGGTGTACGACGCATTCAACAATAAGGATGCAAACAGTCAGCTCATGCTCGTCACCTACAGTGACACAATGGGTTCGGATGAGACAATGGAAGCCGTCAACAAGATGGATAAGATGGTGAAAAACCACTGCTTCGTAGCAGGAATGGCAGCGGTCAACGCAGATACAAAGACACTTGTTATGCAGCAGGCTCCAATATATGTCATCATAGCAGCATTGCTTTCAATGCTTGTCATGGGAATTACAATGGATTCAATAATTGTTCCGATGTTATTCCTTCTAAGCATAGGAATGGCTATTATCTATAACCTGGGAACAAACTTTATACAGGGACAGATTTCATACCTGACACTGGCACTGACAGCAGTATTGCAGCTCGCCGTAACAATGGATTATTCGATTTTCCTGTGGCACAGCTATCAGGAGCAGATAGACAGATATGACGGAGACAAGAAGCGAGCCATGGCACATGCCATTTCCCACACAATTGTCTCAGTAACAGGAAGCTCAATCACAACAATCGCAGGCTTCGTAGCCCTCTGCTTCATGAGCTTTACACTTGGACTTGACCTGGGAATCGTAATGGCAAAGGGCGTTGTATTCGGAGTTATCGGATGTGTAACAATCCTCCCTGCACTGATTCTTGCATGTGATAAGGCAATCGAGAAGACAAAGCATAAGATTCTCATGCCTGATGTTTCCAGGATTGCAAGTTGGGTAACAAATCATTATAAGATACTTGCAGTGATTTTCATCGTAGTGCTCATCCCGGCAATATACGGATACACTCATGATCAGGTCTACTATGACCTTGCAGGAACCATGCCTGACAGTGCATTCAGTAAGCAGGCCAATGAAAGACTCGATAAGGAGTATGCTATGGGTGCCACACATATCATCATCGCACCGAGCGATATGTCAAAGGCAGACAGCATAAGCATGATAAATGATATCAAGAAGGTCGATGGAGTAAAGCTTGCAGTATCGCTTGATTCAATACTCGGACCTACCATACCGGATGATATGGTGCCGGATGAGGCAAAGGAGATATTTAAAAACGGTGATTACCAGATGATGCTTGTTTCATCAAAATATGCGACAGCATCTGATGAGGTAAACAACCAGATTACAGAGATTAAAAAGATAGTAAAGAATTACAGCGAGGACGCAATGCTTATCGGTGAGGCACCTTGTACAAAGGATCTTATCACTATCACAGATACAGACTTTAAGCGTGTAAGTGCGGTATCAATCGTATTGATATTCCTTATCATTCTCGTGGTATTCAAATCGGTATCGCTTCCAATCATACTTGTAGCGGTCATCGAGTTTGCAATCTTTGTAAATATGGGAATTCCGGGATTTACAGGAACGAAGCTTCCGTTTATCGCGAGCATCGTAATCGGAACCATACAGCTTGGTGCAACGGTTGACTATGCGATACTTATGACCACAAAGTACAGAAAGAACAGATACACCGGAATGGACAAAAAGCCGGCAATCACAAAGGCACTTGCAGATTCGACAAACTCAGTTATCGTCAGTGCACTCTGTTTCTTCGCCGCAACCTTTGGTGTAGGACTTTATTCAAACATTGATATGATTAGTTCTATCTGTATACTGCTTGCACGAGGCGCAATCATCAGTATGTTTGTAGTAGTATTTATACTTCCGTCAATGTTTATGATTTTTGACAAAGTAATATGTGCCACAAGCGCAGGCTTTAAAAATAAGAACCTGACAGCTTAGTAATCTGATTAATCATAAATGAGGGATAAAATACTTTTTGACCCTCATAACATAAAAATATGACCTCAAAAACAAAATCAGGAGGAATGAGACATGAAATTACCAGAATTGAAAGAAAAGTTAAAAAGTAAATATATTGTCCGTGTTGTAGCCGGAGTCCTCACAATAGCACTTGTAGGTACAGGAATCGGAGCAACAGCAGTTTTTGCCGAGAAGGACAGCACCGCAGTCACAGCCGAGGCAGACAGCACAACAGACAGCAGCAAGGATGCTGATGACATAGCAGATAAGCTCATGGACAGCGTATCATTAAAGGATAACGATGCAGACAAGGACGAGAGCGTATACCTCATCTCAGATGCAAACGGCAACGTAAACAAAACAATCGTAGTAGATCACCTTAAAAATAAAGACAAAAAGGATACCTTGGAGGATGCTTCAAACCTTTCAGATATCGAGAACGTAAAGGGCAAGGAAAAATTCACACAAAGCGGTGATAAGCTCACATGGCAGGCAGGCGGCAAGGACATTTATTACCAGGGCACAGCCACAGCAGAGCCACCTGTAACACAGAAGGTTACATATTACCTCGATGGAAAAGAAATCTCACCTGAGGACCTTGCAGGAAAATCAGGAAAGGTCAAAATCCGTTTTGACTACACAAATACCACATCATATACAGAGACAGTAAACGGCGAGAAGCAGACCGTTTCCGTACCATTTGCAGCAGTAACAGGACTTGTACTCGGTGATGGCTTCGAGAATATCGAAGTGACAAACGGCAAGGCTGAGGTAAGCGACTCATCAAGCGTAGTGCTCGGCTATGCACTTCCGGGCTTAAAGGACAGCCTCGGAATCAAGGACAAAGACCTCGATGGCGATGTAAATATCCCTGAATACATGGAAATGACAGCAGATGTGGAGAATTTCTCAATGCCTGCAGCCATGACCTTCGTGGTAAACGCATCTGATTATGTAAGCACAGACGGAATTGACACATCAGACCTCGATGACATGATAAATGACTTAAAGGATGCCTCAACACAGCTTCAGGATGGCTCAAAGACACTGGCAGAGGGTACTGACACACTTACTGACGGACTTTCAACATTGCAGAGCAAGCTCGGCACATTCGCATCAGGAGTTGGCACACTGCAGAGTGGACTTAAGACATATACTGATGGTGTTAGTACATTAAGTGGTGGACTGAATACACTTGGAAACAGCACAGGAGCCCTTGTGTCAGGAGCAGATAAGCTTAATAGTGGAGCAGGCCAGCTTGCAAGCGGAAGTGCAACACTTAAGGATGGACTTAAGACGTATACAGATGGAGCAAGCACACTCAATGGTGGACTGAATACACTTGAAAACAGTACAGGTGCATTAGTTGATGGAGCAGATAAGCTTAATAGCGGAGCAGGCCAACTGGCAAGTGGAAGTGCAACACTTAAGGATGGTTTGAAATCATATACGGATGGAGCAAGTCAGTTAAATACAGGCTTGAACCAGCTTAATGACAACACAGGAAGTCTTGCAACAGGTGTGACCAGTCTTAATGATGGGGCAAAAACGCTTTCGGATGGTATTAATGCTGCAAACAAGGGCGCAGCAGGAGTATCTGCAGGTGCAGCACAGCTAAAGACAAGTATTGATACGGCAAAAACAGGAGCTGATTCTCTTGCAGCAGGAGCAAAGCAGGTTGATGAAGGAGTTGGTCAGTTGACACAATCTTTATCAGATATGCCTGAAACAATCAAAACCAATATAAATAAATCTCTGGAACCACTGAATGAATTAAATGTCGGAACATTATTTAAAACTCTTGGATATATTGATACAGATAAGATTACAGCAGACAATGTATCAGCAGCAGCGGATGCAGCAGTAAACAATGCAGGAGATATAATAGATGCTTTGACTAATATGCAGAATCAGAATCCATCTGCAACTTATAATCAGATACTTGTTGGTCTATCTCAGGGAAAAGGTGCTGTATCAGTATATTCTGCCGTGAACCAAAGTGTAACAGACAGTGCTTCCACAGTGCAAGCTTTAAAGGATGGCTCAGCAAAGGTATCAGATGGTGCGTCATCATTAGATGCTGGTTTAGGACAGTTGTCAGATGGAGCATCTGAGTTGTCAAGCGGAGCTTCTGATTTAGCAAAAGGAACTACACAGCTTGCAACAGGAGCTACAGAGCTTCAGACAGGCACACAAAGTCTTGCAGATAAATTACCAGAGCTGACAAAAGGAATCACCAGCCTTGTAAATGGTTCAAACGAGTTAGTTAAAAACAATGATACACTTAATGTCGGAGCAACAGCACTCAATGCCGGAGCAAGCCAGCTTTCAGCCGGAACACAATCACTCATGAACTCAGTACCGGCGCTTACAAGTGGAATCAAGCAGCTTGTGGATGGCTCAAATACATTAGTTGCAAACAACGATACATTAAATGCCGGAGCAACAGCACTCAATGCCGGAGCAAGCCAGCTTTCAGCCGGAACACAGTCACTCATGAACTCAGTACCAACTCTCACAAGTGGTATCAAGCAGCTTGTAGACGGCTCAAACACACTTGTAGCAAATAACGCACAGCTCAACAGCGGAGCCTCACAGCTTGCAGATGGAACAAATCAGATAGTTTCAGGTGTTGACCAGCTCACAACAGGTTCTAAGACACTTTCAGAGGGTGCACACACACTTGCAGACGGTATGGTACAGTTCAATGAGGAGGGAATCAACAAGATTCTCGACGCATACAACGGTGACTTAAAGCCATTCACCGACAAGCTTCAGGCAGTAATTGACGCAGGTGAGGAATATCAGACATACTCAGCAATCGCTGATGGACAGACGGGCAGCGTTAAGTTCATATATAAATTAGCTTCAATAGATGCTAAGGCAGATAGCGACAAATAATTAATTAAAGGATGTTTAAACATAAGGGGAGGCAAAAATGGGCTGGATAGAATATCTGTTAATCGTGGCGGGAAGCTCACTGGAGATTTTCGTTGCGATGGAATGTCAGGGATCCCTGATCCAGAAAGTAAATAAGAAACAGCTTACAGCCATTTGCTTCATAGTTGCAGTTTGCCAGTTGTTAGCAATGTATATCGGGTATTTCCTGTCAAGCTTCCTTAATGGAAAATACTCGGTGAAGGATGAAGCACTTTTAGGAGAGATAATTTCTATCGGAATACTGATAGGACTGGGGATCAGGCTTATAGGAAAGGCTATAAGAAATGAAAGGATTGAGGAGCACTGTCAGGCACAGCTTGACATGAAAAGAGTGTTAAGGATAGCAGGAATCACCGCATTTTATACGGTTCTTGCAGGAATAGCATTCGGCTTCCTCGGTACCGGACTTTTCACCATTATGATAATGGTGGCGCTGCTCACTGTAATCTGTATAGTGGCAGGCATTTACACAGGATATCACTTCGGTTTTGAGCAGAAGACAAAGGTATATATCGTGGGGGCGATACTCTTTTGGGCGGCTGGAATTGATGTGATAGTAAGGCTTGTAAGTGCAAAATAATGCATAGGGCTCTGTTCGTAAGGACAGGGCTTTTTTGCTGCCCATTGCAGTATGAAATACTTCGCTTGCAATGTCAAAGTAAATGCTATAGAATATTTTCATACTTAATAACACGCAAATGAGGAGATTTAAAGTTATGAAACAGAAATTGAGAAACCTTTCGGCACCGGCCAATATAATATTTGCCATTCTTGCAGTTTTTATTTTCATTGCACCCTTGCAGTGGAGCGGAAAAGTGTTGGGACTGATTCCGGGCATGGAAAAGGTGGATGACTATCTGCTGCAGGCTATTGTGGAGACCGTTATTTTAGTTATTTTTCTTGGCATCACATATTTATTTGGGCTGTGGGATATCTTTAAGGAAAATGCAGCAGGATGGACCAGAAGCTTATACACAGGCGGTTTTTTCATAGTGTATTGTCTGTATGCTGTTGTTTCAGGCATATATTTGTGCTTTTTGAGCGAGCATGGTGATGTGAAGGCATTTTACAACATCATCTTTTTCTTTATTGCGGTCTGCCTTGTAGGGCTCGTTGAGGAGCTGGTGTTCAGAGGCGTGGTGTTTAATCTGCTGCTGAGAGCTTTTCCAAAGACGAAAGGTGGAATCACAGGAGCCGTAGTTTTGGGAGGCGTACTGTTTGGATTGATGCATTTTTCCAATATGGGCGCAGGGGTTAAGTTTAGCAGTTGTCTGATACAGGTTATTTCAGCAGGTCTCATGGGTGTGCTGTTTTGCATGATATACGCGTCTACGCGCAATTTCTGGATGCTTGCCATTTTCCATACTGTTGTAGATATGGGAGGACTTTTATCATCGGGAATATTTGAGGGAGGAGGAGTGGCCGACAGGATTAATGAGTTTTCGGCAATGAATTGTATCGCATTTGTCGTACTAGGTATTCCTATGCTTGTTATGTTGCGTAAATCAAGGCGTATCCGTCTTGAGATGCTCTACAACAATGTGACTATCATAGATGACGAGAGTGAGGGCGCTAAGCTTGCAGTGGTTTCACTGGTGCTTGGCATTTGCAGTATTATTTTCTCGTTTTTTGGATATCTGGTGGGACTTGGAATTGTCGGCATGCTTGCTTCCAAAATGTCAAAAAAGGCAAAGCAGTATAACAATGCAATAGCAACTGCCGGTATGATTACATCGATAATAGGATTTGTGCTGTCGGTCATCTGCACGATTGGCATGGTGGTGCTGTTTGCAAGTGGCATTTATGACAGACTTGTTAATATGTCGATGCTGTAATAATACGAAGCAGACCTTTGAATGTGGTAAAAAGTCTACATTCAAGGGTCATTTTTTAAGGAGAAACCATGAACATTTTACTGACAGCAATAAATGCAAAATACATACATTCAAACCTCGCAGTTTACTCACTGCGCGCCTGTGCCGGGGAGTACAGGGATGCTGTGGAGCTTGCGGAATACACGATAAACAATCAAAAGGATTACATTCTTGAGGAGCTTTACAAGAGAAAGCCCGACGTACTTTGTTTTTCGTGCTATATATGGAATATTGATTATGTGACTGATATTGCACGCGAGTATAAAAAGCTTTGTCCGTCAGTGCCGATATGGGTTGGAGGCCCTGAGGTGTCTTACGAGGTGGAGGCATTTCTGCGGGAAAATCCATACATAGACGGTGTGATGATAGGCGAGGGTGAGGATACCTTTAGAGAGCTGTGTGGTTACTATGCGCATAAAAGAAAGCTGAGTGATATTGCAGGCATTGCTTTCAGAAAAAACAGCACAGGTAATAGTACAAGTAATAGAACAAGTGTGAACAACGCAGGCTGCAAAGCGGATGAAATAGTATTCACAAGTCCACGCCCAATCAAAAACATGAGTGAAATTCCATTCTGCTATGATACGCTTGATGATTTTTCAAACCGCATCATCTACTACGAGAGCAGCAGGGGATGCCCGTTTTCGTGTAGCTATTGCCTGTCATCGGTGGATAAGACACTGCGTTTCAGGGATACTGAGATTGTCAAAAGAGAGCTTAAGTTTTTTATAGACCAGAAGGTGCCGCAGATTAAGTTTGTGGACAGAACCTTCAACTGCAATCATGCTCATGCCATGGAGCTGTGGCGCTTTATAAAGGCGAATGACAATGGTGTGACAAACTTTCACTTTGAGATATCAGCGGATCTGCTGAATCAGGAGGAGCTTGAGCTGATTTCTGATATGAGACCGGGGCTGATACAGCTTGAAATCGGTGTGCAGTCCACCAATGAGGTCACGATTAAGGAGATTCACAGGACTATGAAGCTTGAGAGGCTTAAGGAGGTTGTGAAGCTCATTCAAAGCGGCAACAATATCCATGAGCATCTGGATCTGATTGCAGGGCTGCCATACGAGGGCTATGACAGCTTTGGGCGTTCCTTTGATGAGATTTATGAGCTTAAGCCAAACCAGCTCCAGCTTGGATTTTTAAAGGTACTCAAGGGCTCGTACATGTTTGAGCATGCCGCGGAATATGGTATTGTGTACCATGACAAGCCACCGTATGAGGTTATGTCCACAAAATGGCTTTCGTTTGATGATGTGATAAAAATAAAGCGCGTCGAGGATATGCTTGAGGTGTATTACAACAGCGGACAGTTTGAGATTACGATGAAGCTCATGGAGTGTATCTTTGACAGTGCGTTTGAGTTTTTTCAGGAGCTTGGAGATTTTTATGAGGCAAACGGCTATTTTGGAATGAGCCATTCGCGCATCAGAAGGTGTGAGATACTGCTTGAATTTCTGGCTTTATACCTGCATGGCTGCGACAGCGATGCTATGACTTCTATGGGATTATCCGAAAATCACGGAGATAGAGATAATACTGATTTTGACGAAAATGCCATAGATAGAGATAATACTGATTTTGATGAAAATGCGCAGATTTACAACATGATTCAGGAGTCACTCATCTTTGATTTGTACTATCGTGAGAACTGCAAGAGCCGCCCGAGGTGGGCCACAGATATAGGAAGCTTTAAGCATATGACACATGCATACTGTAAGAATGGAAAGCTGTCGCATGTGGAACCGTTCCACTATATTTTTCCAGACAAGCACACGCGCAAGCTGGATGAGCTGCCAAAGTATCATAAGGAGCCGGTGTGGGCGCTTTTCCACTACGACATGAGAGACCCGCTTGACCACCAGGCGCTGGTGGAGTATGTAGAATAACGGTAAAGCGATATGAATATAGCGGTAAAAGCCGGGAAGGTTTACGGACTAAGAAAAATGAGCAACATAGATAATATAAAAAATTACACGGTGATTGACCTTGAAATGACAGGTCTTTCAGCTAAAAATGACAAGATAATAGAGATAGGTGCGGCACGTGTGAGGGGCGGCGAGATAGTGGATACGATATCCACACTGGTAAATCCGAAGCAGCATATTCCACAACGTGTGCAGGAATTAACGGGAATTACCGACAGTGATGTGGAAAACGCGGCAGATATGGACGTGGCTGTGGATAACCTGCTTAATTTTATCGGGGATGATATCATACTCGGACAGAATGTGACCTTTGATTACAGCTTTTTAAAGCAGTGGGCGGTAAATCACAAGAGAACCCTCTCGCTGAATGCATATGATACTCTGAAAATAGCCAGAAAATGTCTGCCTGCTGAGCAGTCAAAGAAGCTGGAGGATTTGTGCGAGTATTTTGGTGTGAGTAGGGAAAATGCCCACAGGGCGCTCGATGATGCGATAGAGACAAAGCAGATATTTGAAAAGCTGCTTGCACTGATGGATGAAAAGGGTGAGCCGGTGGAGTCAAAGCCACTTGTATACAAGGCAAAAAAACAGACACCTGCCACAGCACATCAGGTCAGACAGCTAAAGGAGCTGATGGCTGAGTATGGGATAGCAGATGTCATATCGTGGGATAACCTGACCAGAAGTCAGGCCTCAAGGCTGTACGATGAATATCGCAGTAAGTACATTAATAGGTGTGTGGATGGCACGGAATAAGTTTCAATACAATAAGTTATAATACAATAAGCTATAACGAAAATAAGCTATAACGCAAATTAATTACCGGCCGGGGCGGTATCAGCTTGCAGGCTCTCAAGCATAGAAACGATTCCATCCCTTGAAAGAGAATTAAGCTGCTTTGCTTTCTCGATAAGCTCTGCAAGCCGGTCAGTTTTTGACATGCTGATGAAGGCGTTGGCTAACAGACTGTATACGTTCTTTGAATCGGCACCCTGCTCCACTGCAAATTCGAGCAGCTCATTGGCCAGCGATTCATAGCCTGCTTCCTTAAGCCTATTGTAATAGTCCGGCAGCATTGAAACAAATTTCGTGAAATTATCATCATATTCAGACAGCTTTTTAAAATTGAGAATGCCATATTTAAGCTTTAAATCAGTGTTTGTCATTCCGGTGAGATTGACAAGGGTTTTATCCCTTAAATCATTTATTTTATCATTATTTAATGGAAAAAACTTTTCCGGTATGGTAATATAACACAGGTCAGTGGTATCTCCGCGGAGGGTTGAGTTGGCTTTGCGCTCCTTTTCCCAGAACTCCTCGGTGACCTTTGCCTGGGCAGAATCAGCTCTCTTTATGGCCAAAGTAATCACTGCAATAAATAAAATGAATAAAATTAGACAAATTGGAATCATATGTTGGAAAATCCTTTCTCATATATGAAAATAGTATAACTCATTTTTGAACAGAGGTGAATAGTATGTACGATTTTAATAAAAAAAGAAATCAGAAGGTGGTTGCTATAGTGATAATAGTGGTTATAGCAGCGATGCTTGTGACAACATTTGTGTCAAGTCTTGTATAGCTTTTCTTGAAATATGGAAAAAATATGATAATATGATATAAAATGCAGTTCAGTTAAGCGATGACGGGGGTGCTTTTAACAGCCTCAGGAAAAGGAAGCGGAAATGAAGATTAATAAAAAAGTATTATTACTGGGTACAATGGTATTTGTGCTTGTGGCAGCATCGGGCATGGTAAGTGCATATGCAAGCGGTTCGTCAGGCACAAAGAAGGCAAAGGTACAGACAATTACAGAGGGTGTGTGCATTGGCAGTGTGGATGTAGGCGGTATGACAAAGGAAGAAGCAAAAAAAGCAGTTGATGCCTATGTTGACAGCATAAAGGATACATTCTTTTCATTAAAGGGGGCCAATGGTTCATTTGATGCAACAGCACAGGAAATGTCTGTTTCGGCGGACTCTGATGCAGCGGCGGACGAGGCTCTTTCAGTGTGCCATGAGGGCAGCCTGATTGATAGATTTGTGGAGTCAGAGGAGCTCAAAAAGGGCAATGTTGCCGTCAATATGTATCTGTCGGTTGATAAACAAAAGACCGCAAATATGATTTATGACAAGAGCGACGAGCTCAATATAAAGGCAGTTAACAATTCGCTGCAGAGAAACGGTGACAGCTTCGATTTTGTCCCGGGACAGGAAGGCAAAGAGGTTGATGTGGTAAAATCTGTCTATGCCATAAATGATTTTTTGCAGAATAGCTGGGATGGTTCGGCGAATGAGATAGAGCTGGTCACAAATACGGTTCAGCCGAGGGGCTCAAAGGAGGAGCTCTCAAAGATAAAGGATAATCTGGGAGGCTTTTCTACAGATTTCAGCAGCTCGGCAGCAGGGCGTGCAGCCAATGTAAAGAACGCGTGTAGCCTGATAAACGGCAGTGTCATATATCCGGGTGAGCAGTTCTCGGTTTACGAGGCTATCAGCCCTATCACAACTGACAACGGCTATCAGATAGCAGGCGCATACGAGAACGGTCAGGTAGTGGACTCGGTAGGCGGAGGCGTGTGCCAGGTTGCTACCACACTCTACAATGCGGTTATAAGGGCTGAGCTTGAGATAGTGCAGCGCTACAACCATTCCATGATAGTAAACTATGTAAAGCCATCTGACGATGCGGCAATCGCAGGTACCTACAAGGATCTTAAGTTTAAAAATAATCTGGACAATCCGGTGTATATAGAGGGCTATTGCAGTGGTGGAGTCATCACCTTCAATGTGTACGGAGTGGAGACGAGACCCGCAAACAGGGAAATTTCCTTCAGGAGTGAGACACTTTCCGAGGAGGATCCGGTCACGCAGTTTAATTTTGATGCAGGTCAGCCGGTCGGTTATTTCAACACCGAGCAGTCTGCGCACAAGGGAGTGACCGCAAGGCTATGGAAGACGGTCACAGTTGATGGAACAGTGCAGAGTGATGAGGTATTCAACAACAGCAAGTACAAGTCATCACCGAAAATCGTGACGGTCGGTACAGCAGGAGCATCAGCGGAGGTTGTTGCGCAGCTTCAGGCGGCGGCAGCGGCTAATGATGAGGGCTCGGTTAAATCCATTGCTGCGTCTGCGGCAGCAGCGGTTCAGGCAGCACAGACTCAGACGCAGGATCCGAATGCGGCAGGGCAGACACAGGGTGCGCAGACCCAGACTACAGATCCGAATGCAGCAGGGCAGACACAAGGTGCTCAGACACAGCCGACAGACCAGAATGCGGCAGGGCAGGCACAGTAAATACACAGCATATTATTATTAGGAACAGGAAAACACATGAAAAACGGTAAAATATCAGAGTCGGTTTTAAAGCGCTCTGTCTTAAAACAACTTCATACCACAAGCGACAGAATACTTTTTAAACCGGCAGTAGGTGAGGACTGTGCGGTGATTTCCATGCAGGCAGGCGACCAAACCAAGTTAGTTACTGCTACCCAGACGTTCACACTTGATGTATCGGATAAGCATGTGCGTGCTAACTGCGCAGTTTATGATGCATTGAACAATATTTATGCCATGGGGGCAAGTCCTATTGGGATAGAGCTGGCACTGCTTGTACCTACCACAGAAAACGAAGCCGTGCTTCGCGAGACGGTGAGAGCGATTGATGCTGTATGTGAGAAAGCAGGCATTGTGGTGCTTGGCGGACATACACAGGTGAGCCGTGCGGTGAAGAATATCGTGGTGACAGTTACAGCAATAGGTGAGGCCTATGAGCAGATGCTCACACCATCATCGGCAGCAGCACCCGGCATGGACATAATAGTGACAGGCTATGTGGGGCTTGAGGGCACCGCAATTCTTGCAAATGAGAAAAGAGCCGAGCTTGAAACGAGATTTTCCAAGGCATTTATAGATAAATCAGCAGCATATATAGACCATATTTCCACCGCAATGGAGGCCGCATCCGCGATTGGCGCCGGTGTGGCGGCAATCCATGACGCTTCGCAGGGAGGCATCTTTGGAGCACTCTGGGATATGGCAGAGGCTTCGGGAATTGGTCTTGACATCGATTTAAAGAAGCTCCCTATCAGGCAGGATACGATTGAAATAAGTGAATTTTTTGACATAAACCCGTATAAGCTTTTGTCAGGAGGAAGTCTGATAATCATAGCTGCAGATGGTACCCGTGTGCTCAGAGAGCTTGAGAAAACAGGAAAAAATGCTGTTATAGTCGGTGCCACAACCGATTCAAACGACAGAGTGCTGATTTCCGGCGAGGAAAGACGGTTTTTGGAGACTGCCCAGACTGACGAGATATACAAGGTTTTCAACTAATATATTTGAATCAGGAGATTATATATCATGAGAGAAAAGATATTAACATTTATAGAGAAAAACAGCAGGATAAACCTGAAGGAGCTTGCAATCATGCTTGGTGTGGATGAGGCAAGTGTGGCAAACGAGATTGCTGCTATGGAGCAGGAGAATGTCATCTGCGGATATCACACACTGATTGACTGGGACAAGGCAGGCCTTGAGAAGGTCACAGCCATGATAGAGGTCAGAGTGACACCACAGCGCGGCATGGGCTTCGACAAGATTGCCGAGCGTATATACAATTATCCTGAGGTGAAGTCGGTATACCTTATCTCAGGCGGCTTCGACCTCATGGTCACACTCGAGGGCAAGACTCTGCGCGAGGTATCACAGTTTGTGACAGATAAGCTTTCCACACTGGATCAGGTGCTTTCGACAAAGACAAACTTTATTCTGAAGAAATACAAGGACCATGGAACTATCATGGCGGCACCTGTCAAATCCGATGAAAGGGGAATTATGTCATAATGAGAGACCCTTTATCCAGTACAATAAAGACTATCCAGCCATCGGGCATCCGTAAGTTTTTTGATATAGTGAGCGAGATGAAGGATGCGATTTCGCTCGGAGTAGGTGAGCCTGATTTTGACACACCGTGGCATATCAGGGATGAGGGCATATATTCCCTTGAAAAGGGACGCACCTTCTACACCTCAAATGCCGGACTTAAGGAGTTAAAGGTTGAGATTGCAAGATATCTCGACAGAAGATACGGCATGACATATGATTACAACAAAGAGATCATGGTAACTGTCGGCGGCAGCGAGGCTATAGATATTGCACTGCGCGCCATGCTCGATGCGGGAGATGAGGTGATTATCCCACAGCCAAGCTATGTTTCATATGTGCCATGTACTGTTTTGGCAGGAGGCGCACCTGTGATTGTGGAGCTCAAGGAGGAAAATGATTTCAGGCTGACAGCCGAGGAGCTTGAGGCTGTTATCACTCCAAAGACAAAGATACTTATCATGCCTTTCCCTAACAACCCTACAGGCGCTATCATGGAAAAAGCAGACCTTGAAGCAATCGTTCAGGTGGTTAAGGAGCATGATCTGTTTGTGATAAGTGACGAGATTTATTCGGAGCTTACATATGTGGATAAGCATGTATCTATAGCATCGTTTCCGGGAATGAAGGAGCGCACAGTGCTCATAAACGGTTTTTCCAAGGCATATGCCATGACAGGCTGGAGGCTTGGATATGCATGTGCACCTGAGACAATTTTAAAGCAGATGCTAAAGATTCATCAGTTTGCAATCATGTGTGCGCCGACCACGAGCCAGTATGCGGCTGTCGAGGCTATGAAAAACGGTGATGAGGATGTTGCACAGATGAGGGAGGAATACAACGGCCGCAGACGATATGTGCTTCACCGCTTTAAGGAGATGGGGCTTAAGTGCTTTGAGCCTTTCGGGGCCTTTTATGCGTTCCCAAGCATCAAGGAGTTTGGCATGACATCCGATGAGTTTGCCACAAAGCTTCTAAATAGCAAGAAGATTGCCGTGGTTCCGGGAACTGCATTCGGAGAGTGCGGTGAGGGCTTTTTACGTATATCATATGCATATTCGCTTGATGATTTAAAGGAGGCGCTCGGCCGCATTGAGGAGTTTGTCACAGAGCTTCGCGCCGGGATGGATAATAAATAGTTTAAATTGACAGGAGACAAAATGGCAAAGCTGAACATAGTGTTACATGAGCCGGAAATTCCGGCAAATACAGGAAATATCGGAAGAACCTGCGTCGCGACAGGCACGAGGCTTCATCTTATAGAGCCGCTTGGATTCTCACTTTCAGAGAAGGCACTAAAGAGAGCCGGAATGGATTACTGGAAGGACCTCGACGTCACCACATATGTGGACTGGGAGGATTTCCTTGAGAGAAATCCGGGCGCAAAGATATATTATGCGACAACAAAGGGCAGACATGTGTACTCTGATGCTCATTTTGAGCCAGACTGCTATATTATGTTTGGCAAGGAAAGCGCAGGCATTCCGGAGGAGATACTAAAGGAGCATCCGGATGAGTGCATCAGGATACCGATGATAGGTGAGACAAGGTCACTTAATCTGTCAAATTCAGTAGCTATCGTGCTCTACGAGGCATTGAGACAGAATAATTTTGATCATATGAGGCTTGAGGGAGAGCTTCATCACCTGAGCTGGGATGACTAAATCAAGCGGCAAAGCGCATATTTTTGGCAGCTATTTGGGCTTTAACAGCTATGATAATTGTAAATACGGTAGATTTTTAGGAAAAAGAAATGGGCATAATTAAAACAAGCAAATTAGTACATGAATTTATACGAAGAGACGAGGAAGGCAATGTAGAGTCAATCACTACAGCACTCGACAACGTAAACCTCGACATAAAAGAGGGACAGTTTATTGCAATCCTCGGTCACAATGGTTCAGGAAAATCAACTCTTGCGAAGCATATCAATGCACTTCTTGCGCCGAGCGACGGCACCATATGGGTGGATGGCATGGATGTGTCAAAGGAAGAGAATGTCATACCTGTCAGAAAAAGTGCAGGTATGGTTTTCCAGAATCCAGACAATCAGATTATCGCCAATGTCGTGGAGGAGGATGTGGGCTTTGGACCTGAGAATATCGGTGTGCCGACAGATGAAATCTGGCAGCGCGTGGACTATGCACTAAGGTCTGTCGGTATGACAAAGTACCGCACACATTCACCGAACAAGCTCTCCGGAGGACAGAAGCAGCGTGTGGCAATCGCGGGAGTTGTGGCAATGGAGCCAAAATGTATAGTATTTGACGAGCCTACAGCCATGCTTGACCCAAACGGCCGCAAGGAGGTCATAGCCACAGCCCATGAGCTCAATAAGAAAAAGGGCGTGACCATTATTCTCATCACCCATTACATGGAGGAGGTGGTCGGCGCAGACCATGTCTATGTCATGGAAAAGGGCAAGGTGGTCATGGACGGCACACCGCGTGAGATTTTTTCAAGGGTAGACGAGCTGAAGGAGCACAGGCTTGATGTGCCGCAGGTGACACTGGTAGCCGATGAGCTCAAAAAGGCAGGGCTTGATATCCCTGATGGAATCCTGACGAGAGAAGAACTTGTAAATGCGCTTGTTGCGCTGAAAAACAGATAGGCGGGAGAAAATATGTCAATAATTCTAGATCACATAAACTATTGCTACAGTGCCGACTCAGCCTACAAGGTGCAGGCACTTAAGGATGTAAGCCTTGAGATAAATGATGGAGAGTTTATCGGAATAATCGGTCACACCGGTTCGGGAAAATCCACACTTATCCAGCATATGAACGGCCTTTTGAAGGCGACAAGCGGTCATATATACTACAATGGACAGGATATATATGACAATGATTATGATTTAAGCAAGCTGCGTCACAAGGTGGGGATGGTGTTCCAGTATCCTGAGCATCAGCTTTTTGAGACAACCAACTTTGAGGATGTATGCTTTGGACCGAAAAATCAGGGCCTCGATAGGAAAACAGTGGAGCTAAGAGCCTATGAGGCACTGCAGAATGTACATTTTCCGGAGGATCTCTACTATCAGCCGCCGTTTGATTTGTCCGGAGGACAGAAGAGGCGTGTAGCCATAGCTGGAGTACTTGCAATGCACCCTGACGTACTTATACTCGATGAGCCGACAGCGGGACTGGATCCTGCGGGCAGAGATGAGATACTGGGACTGCTTTTACAGATGAAAAAGGATCTGGGTATCACAATCATACTCGTATCACACAGCATGGAGGATGTTGCGGAGTATGTGGATCGCATCATTGTTATGAATTCAGGAGAGGTGATGTTTGACGGAGTGCCGAAGGAGGTATTCTCACACTACAAGGAGCTCGAGGCAGTCGGACTTGCAGCACCGCAGGTCACATATCTGATGCATGATCTGGCGGAAAAGGGCATACCGGTTGACCTTTCGGCAACGACAGTTGCGGAGGCGAGGGACTCAATACTAAAAGCCTTTAAATAGCTCACCAATGCTGACATTTTGATACAAATTATGAGGAAGGAATACAAAAATGATTCGTGATATTACCATAGGCCAGTATTATCCGGCTCAGTCGCCAATACATAAACTGGACCCAAGAGTAAAGCTTTTCGCAACACTTATATATATTATTGCGCTGTTTTCCTACAAGGGAATAGCCGGTGTGCTGTTTATAGTTGCCGCGCTTGCCGCAGTTATAAAGATTTCGAAGGTGCCCTTTAAGTTCATGGTAAAGGGACTCAAATCCATTATAATACTGCTGCTTTTTACAGCATGCTTCAGCGTGTTTTTCACACAGGGAGAGTACACAATCTGGGAGTACGGTATACTGCACATTTCTGATACCGGACTGATAAATGCAGCAACCATGATGATACGACTTGTGCTGCTCATTATAGGAACCTCGCTCATGACACTCACCACCACACCAAACCAGCTCACGGACGGTCTTGAGAAATCACTGGGCTTTTTAAACAAAATACATGTTCCGGTGCATGCGATAGCCATGATGATGTCGATAGCGCTTCGTTTTATTCCAATCCTTATTGAGGAGACGGACAAAATAATGAAAGCACAGATGGCAAGAGGAGCTGATTTTGAGCATGGAAATATCATAAAAAGAGCAAAGAGCATGGTGCCTCTTTTAGTACCGCTTTTCGTATCGGCCTTCAGGCGTGCGGATGACCTCGCAATGGCCATGGAAGCCAGATGCTACAATGGTGGAGAGGGCAGGACAAAGATGAAGCCGCTCGTATATGAAAAGGACGATAAAATAGCATATCTTTTCATATTTGCGTTTTTAGCGGTTGTGATAGTGTTTAGAATCCTTCTGCCGGTGAATCTGGGCAATCTTATTTTCAGATAGTGAAATAGATAGTGCAGGTAAAACAGGAGAGATATATGCGTGTAAAAATGATTGTAGCCTACGATGGCACAAATTATTGCGGCTGGCAGATACAGCCAAACGGCATAACAATTGAGCAGGTATTAAACGAGCACCTGAGCCGCCTGTTAAAGGAGGATATAAAGGTGACAGGAGCAAGCCGCACCGATGCGGGAGTGCATTCACTTGGAAATGTGTGTATGTTTGATACCAATACCCGCATGCCGGCGGAAAAGATATCGTATGCACTGAATCAGAAGCTGCCGGAGGATATAGTGGTGGTCGATTCCTGTGAGGTAAGCGATGATTTTCATCCGCGCTTCTCAAAGAGCCGTAAAACCTATGAGTACCGCATATTAAATGCGAGGTTCAGAAATCCGACACGCAGGCTTGACACATATTTCTATCATTATCCGCTTGACACAGAAAAGATGAGTGAGGCTGCAAAATATCTCATAGGAGAGCATGATTTTGCAAGCTTCTGCTCGGCAAACTCGCAGGCACAGACCACAGTCCGCACGATATATGACTGTACGGTGTCAAAGGCCGGTGACATCATCACAATACGTGTGACAGGAAACGGCTTTTTGTACAATATGGTGCGCATAATCGCAGGAACACTTGTGAAGATAGGTGGAAGCGATATGCCGGCAGATGCGATAAAGGGCATAATAGCCGCAACAGACAGGGCAGCAGCAGGTCCTACAGCCCCGGCACATGGGCTTACAATGATAGGACTCAAGTACGAGTAACAGCTTTAGATTTTTAATATTGTATTAAGATTTTTGGAATATCCGTTTTTAGCTTCAATAATAGGCTATAATGTCGTTACAGTTAATACACGGTACGGTAAAAAGAAGCTTGGAGATGAAGACGGTTATGAGATTTACAAAAGTAAAAGAGAAAATTATAAAAAACAAACCCATAAACAGCACAGACGAAGGAAAAGGCAGACATCGTAAGGTAATCCGTATAGGAGCGTTTGCCCTGGTATTTGTCGTGCTGTTTTCGTTTGTCTCGACATTTTTTAAGATGACGGATGCTGTCAATATTGCGACTATAGAGGGGTTTTACAAGGAGCCGAAGAACACAATTGATGTGATGATGATAGGAGCCAGCGAGGTATACGCTGATTACAGCGCAACCGAGGCCTGGAAGAATTATGGATACACATCATACTCGCTTGGGGTATCAGGAGTGCCCGGCAGCCTGTACAAATCAATGCTCAGAGAAGCTCTTACCAGACAGCATCCGAAGGTTGTGGTTTTTGAAGTGAATGGCTTTTTACAAAATGACAGCTATTACGACAGGACGGTAAAGCTGCATAGCTGGATAGACAATATCCATAATGAGGAAAACAGGCTTGATACAATAAAAGAGATTGTGCCAAAGGATGAGCAGGATAACTTTAGAAACCCTTTAAAGCTATATCACAGCAATTGGAAGGATATTGACAAATGTGCACACACCTTTGCCACAAGAGTTGGAATGTATTTTGCAAAAACATCATGCATGAAGGGATTTTCATCTATTGCAAAATATTCCGATTGCCCATCAGGCAAGCAGAAAAAGCTCTACTTTACCGACAAGAGCAGAGCGTATATGACTGATCTGCTTGAGTATTGTAAAGCACAGGGGGTGGAAAAGGTGCTTTTTGCGAGGTTCCCTCATGAGAAGGAGGTAAAGAATCCGCAGGTGCTTTGCGACGTGAAGGAGCTGGTGGAGTCTTATGGCTATGATTTTGCGAGCTTTGAAGGCGATAAGGAACTTATCGGAATCAATAGTAGAGATGATTTCTACAATTCAGAGCACCTGAATATAAATGGAAGCCTCAAATTCACTACATATATGGGAAAATATCTGTCTGATAATTACAGGCTTAATGCAGACCACTCACCGGAGCTTAAGAGTGCATGGGGCGAGTGCGCAAGGCGCGCTGACAAGGTGATAAGTGCCTGCGCAAAGGATACGGATCTGAGTCTGGGCAATCATTATTTTGAGATGTCCGTTTATCTGCCTTATAATTTTTCGTCAAGCCTTGCGACAAATAAGGTAGCAGATACGAACAACGATGCAAAGCCTGTAAAGGAGTTAAATACCCCGGTTAAAAAATAGCATGATAGTGTATGGACTTTAAAATAAATACTGCCTGTTAATTAAAGTATGTCTGGCAGTATTACATTAGAAAATAGATTTGGAGTAAATAAAATGGAACTCATTTCATTAAAATATGCGATATTTGTAATAGCATTGCTTGTACTATATTATTGCTTTCCGAAGAAATACCGCTGGTATGTGCTTCTGGCGGGAAGCATGGCATACTATGTGATTATATGTAAGTGGTATGTGCTGTTTATCATTTTCACAATATGCACCACCTATGGCTCAACAATATGGATTGACAAGCTGCTAAAGGAGCAGAATGCCATCGTAAAAAGCCACAAGGAGGACTGGGACAGGCAGACCAGAAAGGAATACAAGGAAAAGGGCAGAAAAAAGAGAGTGGCAGTCATGCTTTTTGCGCTGCTTTGCAATTTCGGCATATTGGCATTCCTTAAATATATACCATATGCGGGCGAGCTTGGACTTTTGCTTCCGCTTGGCATATCCTTCTACACCTTTCAGTCCATGGGCTATGTGATGGATGTATACAGGGAAATTGTCGAGCCTGAAAAGAATTTCCTTAAGGTAGCGCTGTTTGTATCATTTTTCCCTCAGATAATACAGGGACCGATTGCGATATATGATAAGCTTGCGGGACAGCTTTATGAGGGACATTCCCTGAGACTTGAAAATCTGCAAAAGGGTGCGCTTCTGGTACTCTGGGGAGTCATGAAAAAGCTTGTGATAGCAGACCGTGCGGTAAATATCATCAATTTTGTAATGGATAAGCCGATGGATTTTTCGGGCACTTATGTATTTTTTGCGGCAGTAGTGTATGCGCTGCAGCTATATGCGGATTTCTCGGGAGGAATCGATATAGTGCGCGGTATTGCGGAGATGTTTGGCATAACGATGTCAACAAACTTCAATCATCCGTATTTTTCGCGCTCGCTCACTGAGTACTGGCACCGCTGGCATATGACTTTGGGAGACTGGTGCAGAAACTATATCTTCTACCCGCTTTCAATCTCAAAGCGTTTCCTGAACTTTGGCAAATGGCTAAAGCCGAGATTTGGTGCGCATATCAGCAAGGTGCTGCCGGGCTGCATCGCGAGTGTCATCACATTTATCGTCATCGGAGTATGGCATGGTGCCAATATGAAATACCTGTATTTCGGACTCTGGAATGGCATTGTCATCATGCTTGCAGAGCTTTTTGCTCCGGTAAACAAAAAGGTGGCAGGCGGCTTTTTTAAGCTGACCGGCCTAAGGGAAAAGGGCATATTTGCAACAATTGTATCAGTGCTTTGGACCTTTATGCTCATACTGGTAGGCTACTATTTTGACATAGCAGCAAATGCGTCGACTGCATTTCACATGCTTTTTAAATCAGTCGCGGATTTCCATATCAGCGAGCTTGGAATAAACAACATCATTTTGAATCTCGGAGCATGCGGACTGGACGAGTACGATATACTTTTACTTATAATATGTACGCTGCTGTGGTTCTTCATAAGCTTCGTTGAGGAAAATAAAAAGCTCGACATGCGCGATTTTATACTTTCAAGAAAGCTGCCGCTTCGCTGGGCGATAATATATCTTGGCATTTTTATAGTAATAATATTCGGTTACTACGGACCGGGAGTGAATCCGGCTGATTTTGTATATATGCAGTTTTAAAGAAAAAGCCGAAAATAAGGGTGAAAAACACTTGACAACAGTCGGTTACGCAAGTATAATATCTAGGTCTGTAAAAGTAGATAAATGGAAGCCAAAGCCCCGGCAACCATTTAGTATAGATAATGATAGTCATCTGAGATGGAACAGAGGACTATAAGATGTCAAAAAGGAAGTGGCGTCCGGACATACGCGATTTCAAGAGGCATCGGCATTAAAAGTAATCGAATCATTTAAGGAGGAAAACCGATGAAAACATTTATGGCTAGTCCTGCTACAATCGACAGAAAATGGTACGTAGTAGACGCTGAAGGTAAGACATTAGGACGTTTAGCATCAGAAGTTGCTAAAGTATTAAGAGGAAAGAATAAAGCAATCTTTACACCACACATTGACACAGGTGATTATGTAATCGTTGTCAATGCTGACAAGGTTAAGGTTACTGGTAAGAAATTAGACCAGAAGATTTACTATCATCACTCAGATTATATCGGTGGTATGAAAGAGACAACATTAAGAGAGATGATGAACAAGCACCCAGAGCGCGTTATCGAGTACGCTGTAAAGGGAATGCTTCCAAAGGGACCTCTTGGACGTCAGATGTATACAAAGTTATTCGTATACGCTGGACCAGATCACAAACATGCAGCTCAGAAGCCTGAGACATTAGAGTTTTAATAGGAGGTAAAGTAAATTGGCTACTACAAAGTATTACGGAACAGGAAGAAGAAAATCATCTGTTGCTAGAGTATATTTAGTACCTGGAACAGGAAAGATTACAATCAATAAAAGAGATATCGATGAGTACCTTGGTCTTGAGACATTAAAGGTAGTTGTTCGCCAGCCATTAGTTGCAACTGAGACAGTTGATAAGTTCGACGTTTTAGTTAACGTTCGTGGTGGTGGATACACAGGACAGGCCGGAGCAATCCGTCACGGAATCGCTCGTGCACTCCTTCAGGTAGATTCAGAGTACAGACCGGTTCTTAAGTCTGCTGGATTCTTAACACGTGATCCACGTATGAAAGAGCGTAAGAAATACGGTCTCAAAGCAGCTCGTAGAGCTCCTCAGTTCTCAAAGAGATAATTCAACCGAATATCAAAAGAACATCAAAACCCTTGGAAATCCAGTATTTTCAAGGGTTTTCTTTATGTCTGAATTTAGAAAAAGAAAATATATAAATATAGAAAACCTTTGATTCCTGTATTAGCGGGTTCAAATGGCTTGTAAAAATACACATATTGTGATAACGTAAGGGCGTATGAATGTCAGATCCTTTTTGGGGACAGGCATTACAAATAATGAATAAGAGGCAGCAAAATGGATTTTGAAAGCAGAAGACAAAGAATTTTAGACAAGATGGAGGACAATTCTATAGCAATATTGTACTCAGGCATCGAGCACCATGTGAGTGCAGATGAGTATGATTTATTTACAGCACAGGCTAACCGCAATTTCTTCTATCTGACCGGACTTAGACGTGACAACATGGTCCTTGTCCTGGATAAATGTGTAGAGCCTGCTAAGACGATGCTCTTCATAGAGGAGGCAGACCCTACGATGGAGCGCTGGTACGGCAGGAAAGTGACTATGGAGGAAGCCGAGGAAATATCAGGAATTGATGAGATAGAATATATTTATGAGCTTGAGAGCACACTGGACAGGATAATGACGCGCGAGGATGTATACACAGCATATTTTGACACGTATCGTCATCAGAAAGTGGATTTGCCGGATTATAATGTGGTAAAAGCCAATGAATTTCGGACAGATTATCCGGGAGTTGCTGTGAAGAATCTTTTCCCGCTTGTGGCAGAGGAGCGTATGCAGAAGGATGAGGATGAGATTGAACTTACCAAAAAGGCAATCACTCTCACAAAGGACGGACTCTGCAATGTGATGGCTAATTTAAAGCCGGGCATGAAGGAATATCAGGCACAGGCAGACTTTGAATATATCATAAGACGCGGTGGGGCAGAGTGGACAGCTTTCCCTACAATCGCCGGAAGTGGAATGAATGGAACAATGCTTCACTATGACACAAATCGTGAGACGATGGAGGATGGAACACTGGTTCTTCTTGACCTTGGAGCCAGAATAGATGGCTACAATTCGGATATTACCAGAACATATCCGGTAAATGGCATGTTTACCGAGCGCCAGAAACAGGTATATGATATTGTGCTTGCCGCAAACCGAAAGATTGTCGAGGCTGCAAAGCCGGGAATGACTACAAAGGAATTAAATGAAGTATGTAAGGATGTGCTTGCAGACGGGCTTATGAAGCTTGGACTTATAAAGAATTCTGTAGAGATTTCTAAGTATTACATGCATGGCGTGTCACACCATCTGGGAATTGATGTGCATGACGTGACAGTTGACTCAAACAGCAGGCTTCGTCCGGGAGCAATCATCAGTGATGAGCCGGGACTGTATATAGATGAATGGGAAATCGGTATCAGGATAGAGGATGATGTGCTTATCACCGAGGACGGTGCAGTGTGTCTGTCGGAGGATATCATCAGAACCACGGAGGATATAGAGGCCTACATGGCAGAGCACAAAAAGAATTAATCGTGGTAAATGATAAATTTTACGGTTTATAATATTTTTATGTGACATAATCTGATTTATGTATTATAGTAGTGCTAGTACATCGAATAATAAGTTTCTGATGCATTGTTATTTCTTATTTGGTGTACTATAGTATAGCAGTTATTTTTTATTGCTGTATAGGTGCAACGAAAATAATTCGTTCGACAGATGGAAGGAGAACAACTATGGTAAAGAAGATTAATAGCAGTGAATTTGAACAGGTTAAAAATAATAAGGCTATCATTGTTGATTTTTCGGCAGAGTGGTGCGGTCCATGCAAGATGCTTGCGCCGGTAATGGAGCAGCTTTCTGATGAAATCACAGATGTGGAGTTTTACAATATTGATGTGGACGAGAATCCTGATCTGGCAAGAGAGTATCGTATAATGAATATTCCGGCAGTTATTGCAATCAAGGGCGGTCAGGTTGCCGGTCAGCAGATTGGTCTTGTGTCTAAGGATGATATGAAGGGCTTTATAGACGGAGTTTTCTAGGACAAAGCGTTTTATGAAGCTTTCTAAGAAGCGAGAAGACACCTGCAATGAACTTTTTGTGAATATGCAAGGTGTGATGCTTAACAGTTATTATGGATAGTGTAAACCGGGCAGGATATCGTGCCCGGTTTTACATTTTTTACATTTAAATTAGTTCTCTCGGAAGATTTTTCCAAAGATAAATCAATAGGAAGTTGGTACTATAGAAAATATGATAATAAAAGATATCGAATTTAAATTAAAAGACGGCAGAACTGCCATTTTGCGAAGTGCAAATGAAAAGGATGCCAAAGCTCTTATAGAGTACATGAAAAAGTCAACCGGTGAAACGGATTTCTTACTGAGGACACCGGAAGAATGTGAGACCCGGACCATCGAGCAGGAGATTGATTTCATAAATAGCTGCAATTTGTCGGATACACATACGCTGCTGGTTTGTGAAGCAGATGGAAAAATTGCCGGAAATTGCATGGTCTGGTGGAATAAACGCGCGAAAACCGGACACAGGGCAAATGTGGCAATCGGTTTGCTGAGCGAATTCTGGAATCAGGGGATCGGAACGAGAATGTTCCGGGAAATGATAAAAATAGCAGAAAGCAATCCGAATATATTACAGATGGAATTGGATTTTATTGAGGGCAATAGCAGGGCGAGAGCACTTTATGAGAAGATGGGCTTCAGGATAACTGGCATCAAATTTAATTCTATCAGACAAAATGACGGAACCTTGTGCAATGAGTATTCAATGATAAGGGAAATTAGTAGATAAGCAAACTTTTTATAAAAAGCCACAATATGTATTTTAGTGAGTACCAGAGAGTTTATACCTTGTAAACGTTTACTATTATGTTATACTGTAATCATTGCCGGGCATACTAATGTGTGAATGTGAACGGTAAACGGAAAAAGTAATAAGAACAGCAGGAGAAGGATTTTATGCTGTATCATAAATAAAAAATGAGGTGAAAATCGTGCTTAAAGCAGAAAATTTAACTTTAAACGTAGATGATGAGGGCGGAAAGAAATGCCTTCTGAACAATATATCATTTCAGGTAGAGGACGGAGAAATGCTTGTCATTACCGGACCAAACGGAGGTGGAAAATCCACTCTGGCAAAGACCCTGATAGGTATTCAGACACCGGACAGCGGAAAGATTATACTTGACGGACAGGATATCACAGAGCTCGACATCAATCACAGGGCAAATGCGGGAATAGGCTTTGCATTCCAGCAGCCACCGAGATTTAAGGGAATGACAGTCATGAAGCTGCTCAAGCTTGCCGCAAAGGATGAGCTTTCAGACAAGGAGTGCTGCGACCTTCTCACCGCGGTAGGACTCTGTGCAAAGGATTACATTTACCGCCAGATTGACGGCACACTCTCAGGTGGAGAGATGAAGAGAATTGAGATTGCATCAGTGCTTGCCAAGGAGCATTCGCTTTGTATATTTGACGAGCCGGAGGCTGGAATCGATCTGTGGAGCTTTTCAATGCTCATACAGAAATTCGAGGAAATCCATACTGAGAAAAAGCAGAGCCTCATAGTGATTTCACATCAGGAGAAAATAATAAATATGGCAGACCGCATCATGATAATTGATGGCGGAGAAATCAAGAAAATCGGCACAAAGGACGAGGTGCTGCCTTATCTCAATGGTGTACAGAAATGTCACAAATGCGTAGAGAGACTGGAGGGAAGAGCATAATATGGTAAAGCTTGACAACGTAACAGAGGGCGTATTGGACGTCATAAATGATAATAAATTCAGTCAGACCGGTGCCTTTAATCTGCGTGAAAACGGCACATCAATCTGCCACGGAGACAGCGAGCATATCAAGATAAAGAAAAAGACGGACAAGCCCGGCATTGATATTTATATTGATGGAAAGACCGACGGAGAGGCTGTCTATATCCCAGTAGTACTCAGCAAATCAGGCATGACAGACCTTGTATACAACGATTTCTATGTGGAAGATGGCGCAGATGTAAGGATTGTGGCAGGCTGCGGAATCCACAACAGCGGCTGCAACGAGAGCAGACACGACGGCATCCATACCTTCCATGTGGGCAAAAATGCGAATGTCAGATATGAGGAAAAGCACTACGGCGAGGGAAACGGAACAGGTGCGAGAGTGCTCAACCCTGTAACAAATATATTTGTGGGTGAGAATTCTGTTTTCACTCTCGATACAGCACAGATAAAGGGTGTTGATTCTACAGTCCGTGAGACCAATGTGGAGCTTGGAAAGAACGCAAAGCTCTATGTTACAGAGCGTCTCATGACAGATGGAGAGCAGAAGGCGGAGTCAAATATCGAGGTGCAGTTAAACGGAGAGGACAGCTCTGCACAGATTGTTTCCAGATCCGTAGGAAAAGGAAACTCAGTCCAGACCTTCCATCCGAATGCTATCGGCAACAGCAAATGCCAGGCTCATATCCAGTGTGATTCTATCATCATGGATCATGCAGAGGTCGGTTCAATCCCTGAAATCAGGGCAAAAAATATCGATGCGGCTATCATACATGAGGCAGCAATCGGCAGGATAAACGACGAGCAGCTTCTCAAGCTCCGTACACTCGGACTTACAGAGGAAGAGGCAGAGGAAGTTATCATACAGAATTTCTTAAACTAAATCAGGCGTAAATAGAAACCCCGGAGCGAGATATTGATATGCTATCAAAGCATACAATACGCTCCGGGGTTTATTTTATGTTACTGTTCATGCCTGACAGTGTGACCAGTAACTATTTTACAACGGCAACCGGTTACTACAAAAATGCAAATCAGCATAAATGGTTTATATGATACGAATTATCATTAACTGTAATCTTGACATAAACAGTAAACAACAGTAAAATGAAACCAAAACAGTAAACAACAGTAAAAGACAGTAAAACAAATTCAAAACAGTAAACAACAGTAAAAATGGGAGGCTGATATGCAAAATCCATTCACGCTTACATTTGGAAGAAGTCCACTAGAGTCGGTAGACCGTCCGGTACAGATTAATGAGATAATTGAGAATTTTACAGCGGATACAATAAATCAGCAGATGTTTATAATTACCGGTGTGCGAGGTTCAGGAAAAACAGTAATGATGACAGAAATTTCGCATAGGCTAAGAGAAAATGATGACTGGGTGGTTATAGAACTCAATCCGGCAACAGAGCTGCTGCCTGCAATGCTTTCAAAATTGAATAGTGATAATATATGTGCGGGACTTATAAAATCGGCAAAGCTCGATCTATCATTTTTCGGTTTTGGAGTATCTATAGAGGGGACACAGCCGATTACAGATGCAGAGACAGCTATTATAAAGATTTTGGAAAGGCTTAAAAAGAGTGGTAAGAGACTGCTTATTACGATAGATGAGATGACAAATAGTGAGTACATGAAGGTTTTTGCAGGAGCCTTTCAGATATTTGTAAGACAGGAGCTGCCTGTATTTCTATTAGGAACAGGATTGTATGAAAATATAGAGGAGCTTCAGAATGAGAAGAGCCTTACATTTTTGTACAGAGCACCTAAAATCCAGCTCAAACCATTAAATAACGCGGCAATAATCAATAAGTATAAGACTATTTTTAACATATCTCCGGAGAAAGCAGCACAGATGGCGGGACTGACCAAAGGCTATCCTTTTGCATTTCAGGTTTTAGGGTATCTGACGTGGAACAATGATGGTGACTACAATGGCATTTTGGGCGAGTATGAACAGTATCTGAGCGAATTTGTATATGACAAAATCTGGTCGGAGCTTTCTCAGAAGGATCGCATGGTTGCAAAGGGGATTGCAGATATAAAAAGCGGAAAAATAAAAGAAATCAGGGATGCAATTGGGATGGAGACAAACGAATTCAATCCGTACCGTAAGCGCCTTATAAGAAAGGGAATTGTATCGGGAGAGAAACGGGGATATGTGTATTTTACGCTACCGCTTTTTGAGGAATATGTGATTGAAAATTATTAAAATGAGCACAGGTTCAGCAGATTATAATAAGGAGTCAAAATGAAAGCGTATTATCATCTACCGGGATTGTTTGAATTTTATGAATTATACAAAGAATTTCTCCCACTGTACCGCAAGCACCGGGAATATTTCTATGACTGGTGCGACATAGGCTCAATATACGGAGCACCGGCAGACTGCGTATGGGGCGGAGGCCGCGTCGGTTTTGGTGAGCACGATTCGAAGGAAGTGCTTAAGCTGATGCAGGAATTTGGTATATCCGCGAGGCTTACCTTTAGCAATTCATTGCTTACTAAGGAGCATCTTTCTGACAAAAAATGTAACGAACTGTGCAGGATATTTGATATAGGCAGAGATAATGAGCGAAGCAGGGGCTTTGGAAACGGCATAATCATCTACTCAGATATTCTGCTTGATTACATAAAAGAAAACTATCCTGACTTTTATTTTGTGTCCTCAACCACAAAGGTTCTCACGGATTTTTGTGAACTTGAAAATGAGCTAAACAGAGAGGATTTCCGCTATGTGGTACCGGATTTCAGGCTGAACAAATCATTTGACAATCTGAAAGCACTATCACAGCATCAAAAGGAAAAAGTAGAATTTTTGTGCAATGAGTGCTGCTGGTTTGGCTGCACGGACAGGAAGAAATGCTACGAGACGGTTAGCCGCAAAAATCTGGGCGAGGATTGCCCGGAGCATTATTGCACTGCACCTGATGCAGGGCAGGGATATCTCTTTTCGAAGGCGATGGAAAATCCGGGATTTATAGGAGTAGACGATATAAAGAACACTTATCTGCCGATGGACTTTAGCAATTTTAAAATAGAGGGAAGAGGGCTTGGAAGTGCCATGATACTGGAATTTCTGCTTTACTATATGACGAAGCCACAGTATCAGGTACATGTCAGAGAGCACATTTATCTCGATAATATGCTGGATTTATTTTGAAATATAAAAACTATACATTAACCACAACAGGAAGGATGATTCTCAAAAATGAATATTAGAAGAGCACACGAAAAAGACATACCAAGACTTATAGAATTATTAGAGCAGGTGCTACAGATCCATGCCGATATCAGACCGGATATTTTTATCCCGGGAACGACAAAATATACAAATGAAGAGCTTGCGGAAATGATAAAGGACGATACAAAGCCGATATATGTTGCGGCAGATGACGATGTATGCATGGGATATGCATTCTGTCAGATAAGACAGCAGCCGTTTTCAAACAACATGGTGCCGTTTACATCACTTTTCATAGATGATCTGTGTGTAGATGCAAAGACCAGAGGACAGCATATCGGAGAGCAGCTTTTTGAACATGTAAAGAATGAGGCAAAGCATCTCGGCTGCTACGAGATTACTCTCAATGTATGGAGCGGTAACACATCTGCTGAGAAATTTTATGAGAAGATGGGGCTTAAGACAAAGGAACGCCAGATGGAGTATATTTTATAGGAGAAAGGCGGAAAAATGCCAGACATTATCATAGTAGAGGATAACAAAGAAATAGGCACCTTGCTATGTGATTTCTTAAGAAGAGAAAACTACACAGTAAGCCTTGCAGATACAGGGGAAAAGGCGTTATCAATATTTGAGCAGTACGGAGCAAAGCTTTTGGTGCTTGATATCGGTTTGCCCGGACTTGATGGTTTTTCGGTCTGCTCGAGGATACGAGAGACCTCTAACACACACATACTTATCGCAAGTGCCAAAACCGATAAGGAAAGCACGCTTAAAGGCTTGCAGATTGGAGCGGACGATTACATCAGCAAACCGTTTGATGTGGATATATTGATCGCAAAGATAAACGGTATATTCAAACGCAAATATGCCCGCGAGGAGATCATATGCAATAACCTCAAATTAAATACGGTAACGCAGACACTGACCGTTGAAGGGAAAGCGGTAAGCGTCACGGAAAAGGAATTTCAGTTATTGAGGCTTCTGGTGGAGAATAAGGGCATTACCCTTAAAAAAGATTATCTGTTTAACAGTGTATGGGGGAGCGACAGCGAATCCGAGCCTCAGACTCTGACAGTACATATAAAGTGGCTGCGCGAGAAAACGGAAAAAGATCCAAAGAAACCGGAGCACATCATAACAGTGTGGGGAACAGGATACAGATATGAATAAATACAGAAAATTTGTCGGGATATTCCTTTGTATAGAGCTGATACTAATCGCAATATCAAATGTGCTCTTTTTTATTATGGCACATATCAATGAGCCGGAAATAAGGAGAACTCAGGAAACAACAGGCACAATATACAAAGTAATCTATACACAGACAGACCACAAAACATTGATCCTTATGAATGTTGGTATGGGAATCATGTTTTTACTGTCTGTTTTTTTAGTGATGTACATAGGAAAAAAGATATTAAAGCCTTTCCATAGGATGATGTCACTTACGGAGGAGCTGGCAAAGGGAAATTTATCTGTCCCTATCAAGGCAGAAAAGAGCAAATTCTTTGGTAGATTTCTGTGGGGAATGGATATGCTGCGCGATAATTTAGAGAGCAGCAGGGAAAAGGAGCTTGAGCTTCAAAAAGAGAAAAAGACGCTCATACTTTCATTGGCACATGACCTTAAAACTCCGCTTTCAGCGATTCGGTTGTACAACAAAGCATTATCTGAAAATCTCTATGATACACCGGAAAAAAGAGCACAGGTATATGCAGGAATTGACAAAAACGTAACAGAGATGGAGGGATATGTAACCGAGATTATGGCTGCATCGAGGGAGAAATTTTTAAACCTTACGGTAGAAATGGGCGAGGTCTATCTGTCATCTGTGATGGAATATATAAATGCATATTATACGGACAAACTTTCAAATCTGCATACTGCATTTGAGGTTGAAAGCTACTTGGACTGTCTGCTGTGTGGAGACAGCAGCAGGCTAATCGAGGTGTTACAGAATATTATGGAAAATGCCTTAAAATATGGTGATGGAAAATATATCACGATTTCATTTTCCACGGAGGAGGACTGCTGTCTTATCACGGTAAAAAACACTGGATGCACATTAAAGGAAGATGAACTTCCTCATCTGTTTGACTCATTTTACCGCGGAAGCAATGTGGGAAATGCGAAAGGCTCAGGGCTTGGACTTTACATATGCAGACAGCTTATGCACATGATGGACGGAGAGATATTTGCAGAAATAAAGGAGAATGAATTTTTTGCTACAGTAGTAATCCATAAAGTATAAAATGCATTTAAGGATTATTTAATAATTTCCCATGTAATATGAATACAACGTAACAATACATATTACAGAGAGGAGAAAATATGTTTTTTCGAATATTGAAAAAAGATATGAAAAGAAAAAAGACAATGAACATAATCCTGTTTGCCTTTATACTTTTGGCAACGATGTTTGTGTCGAGCGGTCTTAGCAATGTGGCAGCAGTCATGAACGGCACCGATTATTTTCTAAAAAAAGCAGGCATCGGGGATTATGTTGTTATCATGATGGGAACGGACACGGATGATCCGATAAGGGATGTTTTAAAGAAGCAGGAGGATGTAAAGGAGTACAGGAAAGAAAACGTAGTGTTCGGAAATAAATCGGATCTGACTGACACGAAGGGAAAGGCACTGGAAGCAAGAAATGCGACCGTGTACCAGGCTATAGAGGACAGCAGGCTGAAATTCTTCGACAGCAAAAATGAAAAGATAAAATCAATCGAGCCGGGACACGCATATGCGACAGGAGATTTCATGCAAAAAAATGATCTACAGCCCGGGGACAAGATCGCGATAACATATGGCAATGTAAAACTTTCCGTAATACTTGATGGGGAGGCAAAGGATGCACTGCTCGGTTCAAGTATGATGGGGAACAACCGGTTTTTACTCAGTAAGAAGGACGAAGGAAAGCTGGCAGAGGATACAGCAGAAGGTGTACAGCAGGGAAAAATATATTATATAGATCTGAAAAGTGGTGCGGATGAATCAAAACTTGCATCGGCGGTATCGGGAGAAGAGGGCGTGACATTTTCCGGTACTCATTCCATGATAAAAATGTGCTATCTGATCGATATGATAGTCGCATTTCTGATGCTGGTCTTAAGCGTATGCATGATGCTCGTTTCGTTTATCGTGCTTAAATTTTCCATCACTTTTACGATATCAGGGGAGTTCCGTGAGATCGGAGTGCTAAAAGCGATAGGAATAAAAAGCACAAATATACGAGGACTTTATATGGCAAAATATCTCTTTTTGGCGATAGCAGGAGCGATAGGGGGATTTATATGCAGTATACCGTTTTCAAATATGATGCTAGAGTCGGTAAGCCGTAATATGGTGCTCGGAGGTGGAAACAGCTATTATGCTTTGGAGTTTGCAGGCGCATTTATCGTTGTGGCAGCGATACTGCTTTTTGCATTCAGATGTACAAAGCTTGTTAAAAAATTATCACCTATCGATGCTATACGCTCAGGACAGACAGGGGAGCGTTATAACAGAAAATCACCACTTCGTCTGGGAAAAAGCCGTGGCAGCACAAGCAGATTTTTAGCCATAAATGATGTACTTAGCGCACCAAGACGCTATGCAACGATAATAATAACGTTTTTTATATGCACAGTACTGGTGCTTTTACTTGTAAACACAACGTCTACGATGAGAAGCGACACACTTGTCACGACATTAGCTTCGCGCAGCGACCTTTATTATACGGATCTGACTGAGATGATGGGCAGTATGACAGCGGATGGACGAGAGCGTGTGGAAAACTATCTGAGGGACACGGAAAAACTTCTGGCAGAAAATGATATGCCTGCAAAGGTAATCTCAGAGGTGCAGTATAAATATCGAGTGAGTGCCGGTGGAAAAGATTACTCAATCGTATGCTTACAGGGCATTCATACAAAAGCCTCGGATTATGAGTATACCGAAGGGCTTGTTCCGCAAAATGCAAATGAGATTGCGATAACGCCGACGATCGCTAAAATGACCGGAGCAAAGATCGGAGATACGGTAACGATAGATTACGGAACCGAGAAGAGGGAATGTATCGTTGTGGCATATTTCCAGAGCATGAACCAGCTTGGTGCGGTAATAAGACTTCATGAGGATGCACCGACTGACTTTGCTCATATTTCAAATATGGCAGCATATCAGATTAATTTTACTGATGATCCGGCTGTGTCTGAAATTGAAAATCGAAAAGAAAAGATAAAGAAGTTGTTTGACAATGAGGATGTGATGAATGCTGCAGAATACTGTGACGATAGCATGAATTGCGCATCTGCAATGGAGGCTGTGCAGTATCTGTTCCTAGGGATAACTCTGATAGTGGTAGTTCTTATCTGTGTTCTGATGGAAAGATCGTTTATCAGCGATGAAAAGAGCCAGATCGCGATACTAAAAGCGACAGGCTTTTCAGACCAACGGATAATCAGATGGCACACCGCACGATTCGGGTTTGTAACGCTTATAGCGGTTCTGCTTGCAGCGATATGCTCAGTTCCGGTAACACATCTGGTTGATGGCCCAATCTATAGTATGCTTGGAGTCTCGAAATTATCCTATGTAATAGATCCGTGGAAAATATTCCTGATCTATCCGGGCATCGTCTTTTTGATGACGCTTGCGGCATCGGGACTTACGGCACTTCATATCAGAGGAATAAAGAGCAGCGATATATCAAATATTGAGTAGGAGGAAAGAAGCATGGCAGCATTACTTAGCGCAAAGAATCTTTGCAAAACTTATGTGATAGATAAAAGACAGAATAATGTCCTTAAAAATATAAATTTAGAGGTAAACGAGGGCGAGATGATCGCCATTATGGGACCGTCAGGATCAGGCAAATCAACACTTTTGTATGCGATATCCGGTATGGATCGTGTGACGAGCGGACAGGTCATTTTTGATGGAAAAGATATAACCGAACTTAGAGAAAAAGAGCTTGCCAAACTGCGTCTTGATGAGATGGGATTTATCTTCCAGCAGATGTATATGATGAAAAATCTAACGATATTAGACAACATCATACTTCCTGCGGCAGAGAGTAAAAAGACAAAGGAGAGCAACAAGGAAAAGCAGATGCGTGGAGAGGCGCTTATGCGAAAACTCGGCATCATAGAGGTGGCTGACAACGATATAAACGAGGTTTCCGGTGGACAGCTCCAGCGCGCCTGCATCTGCCGCAGTATGATGAACTTTCCGAAACTTCTCTTTGCGGATGAACCTACAGGAGCATTAAACCGTACTTCCTCAAATGAAGTTATGGATGAACTTGTAAAACTTAATAAAGAGGGAACAACGATCGTTATGGTGACACATGACGCAAAGGTGGCATCGCGGTGCAGCAGGGTACTTTTTATTGTTGATGGAAATATAAAAGGCGAGTACACGGAGCTTTCAAATGAGGCAGATCCAAACCGACGGGAGAGAGAATTGAATAACTGGCTGATGGATCAGGGCTGGTAGGACGCATGATAAAGGGGATGAGAATGAAATTATAAGACTTATCGTACAAAAATAGTAAAATGCCGACTAATCTAAAATCAGACTTTAGATTAGTTGGTGTTTTTGATTGATTACACATCTAATAACAACTATAATAATAATATCAATCGAATTTATATAATGCGAGGTGATTTTATGTTATTAATGTGCAAAAACACACCGGTTTACGATATAGATAATGAAAAAATACTAAATACAAATCTGCTGCCCGGACTTATGAAGCAAAAAGGTGCAAACAATCATACTTTTACAAAATGGATGAAGTACCGCTATTCATCCGGCACAAACACGATGGCCCGAAAATTAAAGGGAATCACATTCGGACAGGGAGCTCGTATGCGCATTAACCGCGAAACTAAAGCTTTGAGCTTCAGCGATTGTTATTGGATAAAAGCCACGGATGATCCTATACGCTTTGAGGAGATAAGTCCCTATTACAAGCCTTTCTGGGACGGAAATGAAGCATTTGCAGGACAGGCTGCTCCGACGCTTTATGTGGGAGGTGCGCTGTCAAAGGAGTGGAGACAGGATGGAAAACTCTACAAGTATGGCGATATTTCTGTGGAACTGCAATGTATTGAGCTTTGCAGGAAATGTGGTATTTCCGTAGAAAACGCAGATGAGACAATAGGCGGAATCGCAATTTATAATATCACTTCACCAAAGTTTATGCTTGAGCAGGCTGATCAGTCAGGAAGACTTGATCCAGACGATTTTGATGAGCAGACGATAATTGAGCTGTTTGGAAAAGCCGGAGCACAGATGCTTATCATAGATGCGGTAATCGGAAACGGCGACAGGCATGCAGGTAATTTTGGCTGGCTTAGAAATACGGATACAGGAGAGTATGTGAGTATGGCTCCGTTATATGATTTCGATCATGCACTGGACAGCACATTAGAGTCAGATCGACTTTTGACGGATGCGGTTAAGTTTTGCATGCCGTATAAGGATGAAATCAGGCGAATTGCAGGTGTAGTCGCAGAAGCGGAAAATGAGGTATTTAAGAAAAGAGCGCAGAGGATCTTGAAGTTAATAGAGTAGAATAAAAGTCTTGTGATATGAAAGCCAGGATACTATTATGCCACATTAATGCTCGTTGTGATTTTAATGCATAGTATTACTTGAAAAATGTGCAGATACAGGCGAAGCAATGCAGCAGCTTGTACTTGCATATATGGATGCAAGGGATAACCCCAAAATAAACAAATCAATGACTCAAAGGATTTTTACTACGAGGCATTGCAGGAGTCATCTATAGGATGGCATACAAATGAGAATTCATATTTTGAATATATGAAAAATTTTCTGTCTATGCTCTATAAATGTTACAAAGAATTGGACAAAAGATTTTCTACTGTAAATGGTAAAAACAGGTTCTGTTATGAAATTGGGGCAGGCAAGGGCAACGAAATATGTCAATGCAAAATATTAAAAATAAATTGAAAAAACGGGGCAATGGATATATTCTGTATTTGGAGGGAAAAAAATGTATCAAATTTTTATAGTAGATGATGATTTAACAGTTCAAAGAGAACTGAAAATATTGCTGGAAAATCATGGATATAGAGCCACGTTGGCAAAAAATTTCACGAATATTCCGGAAGAGATAGAAGAACAAAGACCGGATCTGGTATTGCTGGATATTTCACTGCCTTCAGAGGATGGCATCATGCTGTGCTCGAAAATACGCATGCTGTCAGATGTTCCGATAATTTTTGTTACATCACAAAATTCATCAGCGGCAGAGTTGGAATGTATGCTTAGCGGAGGCGATGATTTTATCGAGAAACCGTATCGTCCGGCGGTGCTTTTGGCGCATATATCGGCAGTTCTCAGAAGAAGTGGCAAAAAGGAAAATGATAATGTACTCAGCTTCGGAGATTTGGAGCTGGATTTAGTTGCAGGAAAATTGAGGTATGCCCAGAGCACGGCGGAGCTGTCTAAAAATGAATTACATATTTTGCGCTTCTTTTTTGAGCATAAGGGTGAGATTGTATCAAGGGATGCTTTGATGAATAATCTGTGGGACAATGAGAGCTTTGTTGATGATAATACATTGAGCGTAAATATAAAAAGAATCAGGAGTAAGCTGGAAAGTGTTGGAGTGTATGATGCGATAGAGACAAAAAGAGGAATGGGGTATATTTTTAAATTAAAAAGGAATGGTGCGGATGATGAAATTTAAGGATTATTTTCTCAATAAGATAACGGAAATACTGGGTACATTTTTTGTTCTTTTTTTAATGCTTGAGTTTTTATATATCATAGGAAATACATTCAGTGTTGTATTTATGATAGGGGTGGTTATTGCCATACTAATAATGACGAAATATTTAATGGACTGGTATAGAAAAAAGAAATACTTTGAAATAATTACAGAACGGGTAAAAGATCTGAAGGAACCTTGGTTGATTGCAGAGCTTTTGCCCGTTTCTTATACGATAGAGGACGAGATATATCAGGAATTATTGAGAAAAGTGGGCAGCAGTGCGATTGAGGAAATACATAAAATAGAGGATGAGCAGAAGGAATATGAGGATTATATAGAGCAATGGATTCATGAGGTAAAGACACCAATTACCTCGATACATTTGATGCTGGAAAATAGAATTTCGGAAAATCCGGGGTTGAAAAGAGATTTAAATGTGGAGCTTAGCAGGCTGGAAAATGATGTGGAGCTTGCGTTATATTATGCGAGGTCTGAGCAGATATACAGAGATTATCTGATACAAAAGTTAAATTTCCGGAAAGTGCTGCTTAAGGTGGTGAATAAAAATCGTACTGTCATAATGAACAGCTCAGTGGCGATAGATTTAGATTGCGATGAAGCTTTATACGCATATGGTGATGAAAAATGGCTTGTCTTTATGCTTACACAGGTATTACTAAATGCGATTAAATATAAAGCTGAGGCTGATGCCAAAGTAGTCATGAGAGCAAAAAGAGATAATAAAAGAATAGTTCTGAATATAATTGATAATGGCAAAGGAATAAAGAAGGAAGAGCTTCCAAGAATTTTTGATAAAGGCTTTACCGGAAGTAATGGAAGAGACAATGAAAAGTCAACCGGAATGGGCTTGTATCTCGTTCATAAATTATGTGAAAAGCTTGAAATTGATATAAAAGCAGACTCTGTCTATGGAGAATTTACAGAGATTAGTTTTTCACTAAAAAATGTTTGCTAAAGTTGTTTGCTTAAGTGACAAAATTGTAAGATTCAGGTAAGGAAAATCAATATGTCTTTGAATTAGTGGCTGATATAATAGTGACATCATCAAAGAAGGAGATAACAGAGGAAAATATGTTAAGTTTGAATGGATTGACATACCGCAATGTTAAGGAAAATATAGCAAGAGAACCTGTATATTTTTTTACTATGATACTCATAGAAATGCTTATGTTAGCATTCAATTCAATGCTTTTTTCAAAGGATGTCCAGGAAATTTGTCAGGAAGGCTTTATCATGGATATTTTGATCGGTTTTGTGACGATTTTTATTATTGCTGTAATGGTATGGTTAATCTATTACATGATGCGTCAGTCATTTAAGTACCGGAGTAAAGAAATATCTCTTTACATGCTGTTTGGACTTAAACAGAAGGAAATATACAGAAATTATGCAAAAGAAACAATGTTGATGGCGACACTTGCATTTGTTCTCGGAGCAGCAGCCGGAGAGATGCTGAAACACTTTGTGATGGCTATTTTTTACCGCATGTTCCGATTGGACTATGTTATTGAAATGAACTTCTATTATCAGGCTATCATATTGACAGCACTGATATATTTTTTCTGTTATATAGCGGCATTGGCCAAGATCAGAAAAAAATTTTTGAGGTTAACCATTAATGAACTCAGTCAATTGGAAAGAACTAATGAGAAAAACAAAGCTTCAAAAGCCAATAGAACACGAAAATGGCTGTTGTCCGGTAACAGGTTGTTTATCTGGAGGTCGGTAGAGTCAGAGATAAAATCGATAAAGAAAATCATATTTTTTGTGTCATTCCTTTTGATGATTTCGATTGTAGGAAGCTCTGTTGCCATGATGTACACAGACTATGAGAATAATCAGATTGATGCAGAATATCCGTATGATGTTATGGTATATCATGAAAATCCGGATTTAAACTTCAATAAAGAAAAAGAAATATTGGACAGCTCCTCAGGAATTAAGCAGAGTCATGAATACAACATTTACCAGAATCAAAGCAGCTATATGAATAACTGGTTGTACTGCAATCTGTATTTTTTTGGAGACAGGCTTAAGGACAAAAACGGAGAATTTGATGAAAGTAAACTGGAAAAAGAAGATGATTATGATGTTTATTATACATACGACACATATATGAAGCTGAGTGACTATAATGCTCTCCTGAAAATGCTTGGTAAAGAGCAGATTTCGTTGAAAAAAGATGAATACGTGCTTCAAATCAAACAAAGGCTTGAGCCGGAATTGTCAGATACTATCCTTAACAGAGTGATTACATGTGGAAACGAAAAATTACACTGTAAAAATATAAGCACAGTTGATTTTGAACAGAACGGACACAATGGGGCAGATTATGTTTTAGTAATTCCTGATGAAGCTGCTCAAAATATGACTCCATACTATTCTGTTCTGACTGCAATGACAAGGGAACCGGTAACCGAGGATATTACGGACAGGTTTGACGATGATAGCGGAAATTTCCGTTACGGCAGCAATCATAGCATTTTATACACCAGTCCTGTGCTGGCAAAAAAGGAAGTAGAGATATCATTAAAATCTACAGTTACAGCGGTACTTTTTCCATTTGCTTATGTGAGTCTCATTTTCTTATGTGTTGCAATTTCACTTCTCGCAGCCCATCTGATGAGCACAACAAAAACGAATAAAAAACGCTATGACTTGCTGATGAAAATGGGAATGACTAAAAAAGAAATTGATATGATCATTCATAGGCAATTAGCGATAAATTATCTGATCCCTCTGGTAATATCACTTATTCCGGGATGGATTATATCAATTAAAATGAGCACACAGTTTATACTTGATACGGGACTGCATACATCATATGTGCGCTATATTCTGTTGTCTCTTTTATGGATACTTACAGTATATATCATTTATTTTATAATGACAGACGTATTTTTCAGAAGAAACATACATTATGGAAGGGAAAGATAAAAATTATGAAACCATCATATTACAATTATATTATTGAAAATAAAAACGGAAACGGTAATGCTCTGTATTATAACATGAGAACAGGCAGTCTGGCACAAGTGAACGAAAAAAATCATACAGATTTTTTACAGTTTGTAGAATCTGGAACAAAAATATCAGATAAAAAGTTTTGTGAAGATTTAAAATATTGTGGTTTCCTAATTGAGGATGATTTCGATGAAAAAAAGGATATAAAAATCCGGATGTTAAGCTCCAGATACGATACATCTGTTTTATCCTTAACTATAACACCGACAATGGCATGTAATTTCAGATGTGTATATTGTTTTGAAAGTGGTCATTACAGTAGTGGACGTATGTCAGAAGAAACTGAGAATGATATTTGTAAAATGGTTGAGCAGGAAGCCACTCATTTGGAAAAGCTGGTTATTACGTGGTATGGTGGAGAACCATTGTTAGCCATTGAGCCTATAGAAGAACTGACGTATAAATTCAAGGAAATATGTAAACAGTTTAATATTGAATATTCAGCAAGTATTATTACGAATGGTTATTTATTAACTGAGAGTGTATGTGACATGTTATTGGAGCTGGATATAACAGATGCACAGATAACATTGGACGGAAATGCTAAAATCCATAATTCAAGACGTCCTTTAGCTAATGGTGGAAATACATATGATACAATCATCAATAATTTAGAAAAAATTCATGGAAAAATTGGTATAGCAATTCGTATTAATGTTGACAGGGAAAATGAGAAAGATGTGCAATCCGTTGTTGATGAACTTAAAAAAAGGGGAATATATGAAGATGTATTTTGCTATCTCGGATTAGTTACATCAACAAATGGAACATGTTCAAATTGTACATGCATGTCATCTGAGAAGTATTCAGAATTTAATTTGGATTTTTGGCTGAAAAATAATATGCCACTGGAATCTTTATATCCAAAACCAATGGGAAATTATTGTGGTGCAGATTATGCGCAAGGTTATGTTTTAGATGCACAAGGAAATATATATAAATGCTGGAGTGATGTTGGAGTCATGGAACAGCGTATAGGGACTGCACATGATTGGAATGAGACAAATAAAAAATCAACAATTAGTGACGTACAGTCACAAAGCGTGTTTGAAAAATATATGTTGTATGATCCCACAGAAGATCCAGTATGTAGTAAATGTAAATTTATGCCAATATGTTTTGGGGGATGTCCTCATAGTAGAATAGAAAATAATCAGTTGTGTGAGCAGTATCGCTATAATGTCGGTGAGTTTATGCAGGCATATGCGGATGCTGTATTAAAAGAGGAAAGGGGTGAAGACTATGCAAATTCTGGTACAACCTGCAGCTAAGAAATGTAGTTCGGATTCGTGCAATTATACATGCCCGGTTTTTAATATGGGCTTTGAAGGAATCGAAACATTTATTGAAAAGTTTGTTAAAAAGAAACATAAAGGGAAAAAACATAAAGCTAGGGTTTGCTGGTATGATAACTAGTTATAATATTTTAAATTTGATGATACAGGAGGAAAAACAATGGAAATATTAAAAAATCCAGTAATGGCTGCAAAAGCAAAAGCGTGTCATGCAAAAGGATGCAAAAAGTATACATGTTTTTACCATATTTTTGGTAAATAACAAAGAGAGATTAATTTCTCAAAATATATTGGAAATATATTAAAAACAGTATTTTTTGATAAAAGACTGTTTAATCTGCGAAAGGGAGGTAATCATGATGGAAGTGTTATTAAAGCCAGCAAAGACAACTAGAAAAGGTGCTTGTAATAGCAAAGGCTGTAAAAATTATACATGTATTTATCATTTATTTGGTAAATAAAAAATAGAAAAGATTATGGGCCAATGCAAAATATGAGACATTGACCCTATAATTTTATGATAAAAGGAGATGCGCGATGAATATTAGAGTCCTTTTAAAAAATGAAATTTTAAATTTAAAGAAGAGCATTTTCGCATACATAGTCATTACTATTGCTACAATGATTCTGCAGTTAATAGTACCCTATGTAAGTGGAATGTACATTGATTCCTTGGTCGATAAGCATTCTGCAATTATATTGTTCGTAGTGGCAATAGCAGGTTTGAATTTATTTTCAATCTTGACAGAATATGGTATGACATATGTTATGACAAAGTTAAATAATACTTTTTTGTATAGGATATGCAATAAAATATTTCAAACTATATATGAGAGCTCTTTGACATTCTTTGAGGACAAGGATTCAGCATTTTTAACAGATCAGATTACCGGAGATGGGGCTACAATTTGTGGTTTTTTATTAAATAGCTTTCCGGATTTTGTGTATAATGTAATACTACTTTCAATAAGCGCGTTATTTGTTATAAAAGCAGATGTATTGTTGGGATTAATAATTATAGTTACTGTACCAATATATTTTGTTGTATATAAAAGACTGGAAAATAATATGTATAAAAACGAGCAAGAGTATAAAATGGCTGGCAATGAGTATACAGCAAAAGGAATGGAACAAATCAGATGTGCGCGTTTTGTTAAAGAAAATAGTGTTTCGAAGGAAATGGAAGAAAGATTTGCCATGGCATTTAAAAGCATGCTTCAAGGGGCAATTGGTCAGGTGAAAACACAATATCTTTTTTCGAATATTAATCGACTTATAATGGTGTTTTGCTATTTATTGGTGCTTGCAATAGGTGGATATAATGTCATAAATGGAAAAATATCTATAGGTTATTTTACTATTATAACAAGCTATGTAAATATGATTTTATCATCCACCTCAGATGTTATAGAGTTTTCCGGAGATTATCCAAAAGTTAAAGTAGCTGTTGACCGAATGAATAAGGTTTTATCTGAATGTTACAATTCTACTGAACAATCGGAATCTTTGATAGATGATAAGATTTGCATTGAAAGCATAAATTTGGAAAAGCTGTCATTTTCATATGGAGATAAAATATTATTTGATAATTTTTCAGCAAAATTTGAAAAAGGAAAAATTTATGGAATAATTGGGGAAAATGGTGCAGGAAAATCTACGTTATTGGATGTTATTGTTGGTTTATATCCCGATAAGTATAAAGGTAATATATATTATGATAATTGTAATATTAAAAATCTGAAATGCGATGAGATAAGAAAAAAACAAATTGCTTTCCTAAGCCAACAGGTTGAAAGAATTAATATATCACCGAAGGAATATTTACATTTTGGAATTGAAAATTATGATATTGTTAGCGAAAGAAAACTGTGTGATTATTTTGGATTAACTGATGACTCAAATTTAGATCAGGAAGATAATATTGTTCATTGTTCCGGCGGAGAAATGCAAAAGCTCGAATTAATCAGAAATTTTCAAAAAAGCTGCATAGTGAAAATAATGGATGAGCCAACAAATGGATTAGATTCTGAGACAGTAAAGAGATTGGTTTGGTTATTGGAAAAAGAGAAAAAAGAACATATATTTATCATAGTATCTCATGATAAGAGAGTACTGAATATTTGTGATGAAAAAATAGTAATTAAAGAATAGGTTTAAATTGCAGAGGTGGAATTAATATGAGTGCATTTTTAAAGGTAGATAATCTGGAAAAATATTATGGAAGCGCTGAAAATATTACGAAAGCTATAGATAGAATCAGCTTTGAAATTAATGAGGGGGAATTTGTCGGAATCATGGGAGAATCAGGCTCAGGAAAGACATCATTGCTTAATATACTTGGAACTGTGGACACGGCTACGTCAGGGCATGTGTTTTTTGAAGGAAAAGATATCAGTAAAATGAGCGAAGATGAAAGAGCAGATTTCAGAAAGCAAAATCTTGGATTTGTATTTCAGAATTTCAATTTGCTGGATATGCTGACCATACAGGAGAATATTTATATTCCATTACTTCTAACCAAAAATCAGGGAACAGATGTGATGAAAAAGACGGAAAAGATTATGGAAATTCTCAATATAAAAGAAATAGCAGATAAGTATCCGCATCAGGTTTCCGGTGGACAGCAGCAAAGATGTGCATGTGCAAGAGCTCTGGTTAATAACAGCCGTCTGATTTTGGCCGATGAACCGACAGGGGCTCTCGATGCCCGCAATTCAGAAAAACTGATGGAAATGCTTGCAGATGTAAATGAAAAATTAAAGGCAACAATTTTAATGGTCACACATGATCCTTTTTCGGTTGTCTATTGTAATCATATTTTCTTTTTAAAAAATGGTAAAATCTCCTATGAGCTGTACAAAGGCTCCAGAAATAAGGAAGAATATTTAGCGGCTATTCTGGATGCGCAGAAGAATTGATACAATTTATTTTTAAATGTATGTTGACAAACACAAAAAGGAGTGATAAACTTTAAACAAATTTAGCGAGATAAAGCATTAAATCGTTAAAGAAGTGAAAACAGTTTAAACTGTTTCGACAATTTAATAAGTTGTAAACCGTTGAAGCGGAGATAACGGCAATGATGCCTTTACAGAGAGCCTGTGGTGCTGAGAATCAGGTGTGAAACAAGTTGTCAAATGGACCGCTGAGGGCGCAGTCAAATGGATTTATCATTCATCCAGAGTATTCTGCGACGTGAGGGCATACGTCATTTGTCCGGGATATGTTGGTATCCTGCCAAGCGCACGAGCTTTATCGTGAATTCAAGGTGGCACCGCGGATAGTTAAGATTATTCGTCCTTGACAGAACTAAAATTCTGTCAAGGACGTTTTTTTAGTGAACAAAAGAACACAATGGAACTTGCAAATCTGCATGCTTGCATGCGAGATTTCAAGTGAACATTGGGTTGTACAACATAAAGCGAGAATTGTAGCAGCGCAAGCTGCGGAGAAGCCTTGAAAAGGCGAATTCGAGCTGTATGTTGGGCATTTGTTCACGGTTGAACACTGGACAGTACAACATAAAGCGAGAATTGTAGCAGCGTAAGCTGCACAGAAGCCTCGAAGAGGCGAATTCGAGCTGTATGTTGGACATTTGTTCACACAAACACAAAATTTGGAGGTAAGCATATGAAAATTTCACCTACACTGACCGAAGTTAAAGAAATAGCAAAAACCGGGAAGTATGACATTCTTCCTGTAAGCTGTGAGATATTATCAGATTTTATCACACCTATAGAGGCTATGAGGATTCTGCAGAATGTTTCAACACATTGTTATCTGCTTGAATCAGCACAGGCCAATGAAGCCTGGGGAAGATATACATTTTTGGGATATGATCCAAAGCTTGAGATTAACTGCATAGATGGTCACATGAAGCTTGGAAAGCTTTCGGTGGAGACGGAAAATCCTTCAGAGTACATCAGACAGATTCTTTCAGAGTACAAGAGTCCGAAATTTGATTATCTGCCTTCGTTTACAGGTGGCCTTGTAGGTTATTTTTCGTATGATTATTTGGGCTACAAGGAGAAAAGCATCAGAGGAAAAGCAAGGGACACAGAGGATTTCAAGGATGTTGATCTGATGCTTTTTGATAAGGTAATAGCATTTGACAATCTGTGCCAGAAGATAATACTAATCGCAAATATGTCACTTGATGCTCCGGAAACAGGCTACAACAAAGCGATTGTTGAGCTAAAGCAGCTTAGGGAGCTTCTGATGCACGGAGAGAAAAAACAGAATATGGGTGGAAAGCTGCTGGGTGAGGTCACACCGCTTTTTGAAAAGGAGCAGTATTGTGAGATGGTCGAGAAGGCAAAGCACCATATCAAAGAGGGGGATATTTTCCAGATAGTTTTATCCAACAGATTGAGCGCACCGTTTGAGGGAAGCCTTTTTGATACCTACCGCGTGCTTCGAACGATAAATCCTTCGCCGTACATGTTTTATTTTTCGGGAACCGATGTGGAGGTTGCGGGAGCATCTCCGGAGACACTTGTGAAGCTTGAAAATGGAGTGCTTCACACATTCCCACTGGCAGGCACGAGGCCGAGAGGTGCCACAGCAGAGGAGGACAAAAAGCTTGAGGAAGGGCTACTTAATGACGAAAAAGAGCTCGCAGAGCACAATATGCTCGTGGACCTTGGAAGAAATGACCTCGGAAAGGTAAGCAAATTCGGAAGTGTACAGGTAGAAAAGCTTCATTCCATAGAGAGATATTCACATGTGATGCATATAGGTTCGACAGTGCGTGGAGAGATAAGAGAAGAGTACGACGCACTCGATGCAATTGAGGCCGTGCTTCCGGCAGGAACACTTTCAGGAGCGCCAAAAATCAGAGCGTGCCAGCTTATCGGAGAGCTTGAGGACAACAAGCGAGGCATTTATGGTGGCGCGATTGGATATATAGATTTTACAGGAAATATGGACACATGTATTGCAATCCGTATTGCCTACAAGAAAAACGGCAAGGTTTTCGTGAGAAGCGGAGCGGGAATCGTTGCGGATTCAGATCCTGAGAAAGAATTTCAAGAGTGCATAAACAAGGCAAAGGCTTCTCTTAAGGCACTGGAAGTCTCACAGGAGGTGGAAGAATGATTTTACTGATTGATAACTACGACAGCTTTTCTTACAATCTGTATCAGCTAATCGGCGAGATAGAGCCTGATATCAGAGTAATCAGAAATGATGAGATGACAGTTGAAGAGATTAGGGATTTAAAGCCTGACCGCATCATATTATCACCGGGACCGGGAAGGCCTGAGGATGCGGGAGTGATAATAGCTGTGGCAAAGGAGCTTGGAAAGGAAATCCCAATCCTTGGTGTGTGCCTCGGCCATCAGGCGATATGTGCAGCATACGGTGCGACAGTTACATATGCAAAGGAGCTCATGCACGGAAAGCAATCGGACGCATCGTTTGACACAGAAAGCCTTTTATTCAAGGGTTGCCCGAAAAAAGCAAAGGTAGCACGTTACCATTCACTTGCTGCAGATGCGGACACGATGCCTGATTGCCTAAAGATTACAGCCACTACAGATGATGGTGAGATCATGGCTGTTGAGCACAAGGAATATCCGATATACGGAGTGCAGTTTCACCCGGAGTCAATCATGACACCGGACGGAAAGCAGATGCTTAGTAATTTTATCAAAGCTTAATTGAAAATTGCAGCGTTTAATGAATTTATATATTAGTTGTTGAATTGAAAACAAATAGCAGAACAAAATTATAAACGAAATATCATCGGAATGCAGGAGGACATAATCATGATCAAAGAAGCCATAGTAAAAATCGTAAACAAAGAAGACCTCACATATGACGAGGCATATGCAGTGATGAATGAGATCATGGGCGGTGAGACAACACCAACCCAGAATGCAGCTTTTCTTGCAGCTCTTTCCACAAAGAGCGCAAAGGCTGAGACAACAGACGAAATCGCAGGCTGTGCAGCAGCCATGAGAGCGCATGCGGTACAGGTGAAAACAGGTATGGATGTGTTTGAAATCGTAGGAACAGGCGGAGACAATGCACAGAGCTTCAACATTTCAACAACCTCTGCACTTGTTGCGGCAGCAGGTGGCATGAAGGTGGCAAAGCACGGAAACAGGGCAGCCTCTTCATTATGCGGTACAGCAGACTGTCTTGAGGCGCTCGGCGTCAACATAGACCAGAGCCCTGATAAATGTGTGGAGCTTTTAAATAAAGTCGGCATGTGCTTCTTCTTTGCACAGAAATATCACACATCAATGAAATATGTCGGACCTATCAGAAAAGAGCTTGGTTTTAGAACAGTATTCAATATTTTAGGACCGCTCACAAATCCGGGTTCACCGGCCATGCAGCTTCTGGGAGTGTATGATGAGTATCTTGTAGAGCCGCTTGCACAGGTGCTTGTAAGTCTCGGAGTAAAGCGTGGAATGGTAGTATATGGCATGGATAAGCTCGATGAGATTTCCATGAGCGCACCGACCAAGATATGCGAGATAAAGGACGGATGGTTCAGAACCACAGTAATCTCACCGGAGGATTTCGGCTTTGAGCGCTGTACAAAGGAGGATTTAAAAGGCGGTACACCTGAGGAAAATGCGAAAATTGTACGTGATATCTTAGGTGGACAGAAGGGCCATAAGAGAAATGCAGTACTCATGAACGCAGGCGCATCACTTTATATTGGAGGAAAGGCCGACAGCATGAAAGAGAGTATCGAGCTAGCAGCAGAAATCATTGATTCAGGAAAAGCACTTGAAACACTCGATAAGCTCATCGAGGTAAGCAACAGCTAAGCACACAAAACAGGAAGGGAAAAGCGATGAATATTTTAGACCAGCTTGCAGAATATTCAAGGCTCCGCGTGGCAGAGGACAAGAAAAAAATAAGCCTTGAGGAAATGAAAAATATCGCGATTCAGACGAAAAACGAAAAGCTTTGTGATTTTGCATTTGAAAAAGCACTCAAAAAGGATGACTTGAGTTTCATATGCGAGTGCAAGAAGGCTTCGCCGTCCAAGGGGCTTATAGAGCCGGATTTCAGATATCTTGAAATTGCAAGGGAATACGAGGAGGTAGGTGCGGATTGCATCTCGGTACTGACAGAGCCAAAGTGGTTTTTAGGCTCGGATGAGTATCTTAAGGAGATTGCAAAAACGGTTTCGATTCCGTGCATCCGAAAAGATTTTACGGTTGATGAATATCAGATATATCAGGCAAAGACACTCGGTGCCGCTGCGGTGCTTTTAATCTGCTCCATACTGTCAGAGGTGCAGCTTGGTGAATACATAAAAATCTGCGACAGCCTTGGCATAAGCGCCCTTGTGGAGATACACAATGAAAAAGAGGCAGGGATGGCGGTAAGAGCCGGTGCCAGAATAATAGGTGTAAACAACCGCAATCTGAAGGATTTTACAGTTGATACAGCTAACAGCAGAAAGCTGCGCGACCTGATTCCCGATGACATCATATTTGTATCGGAAAGCGGTGTAAAGAGCACAGATGATATCAGGGCAATACGTGAAATCGGAGCTGACGCAGTGCTTATCGGAGAGACGCTGATGAGAGCGGACGACAAAAAGGCTAAGCTTGATGAATTGCGATTAAGCTAATAGAGATATATAAGTATCTTCATGGTTTTAAGAATATCTGTAACTATTAAGTACAGAAAACAAAATATTTACAAATATACATCAGAAGGGAAAACATCATGACAAATCCAAACGGAAGATTTGGTATTCACGGAGGACAGTACATTCCTGAAACCCTCATGAATGCCGTTAAAGAATTAGAAGAAGCATACAATTATTACAAAAATGATCCTGAATTTAACAGAGAGCTCACAGAGCTTCTCAACGATTATGCAGGAAGACCATCGAGACTGTACTATGCAGAAAAGATGACAAAGGATCTCGGTGGAGCAAAAATATACCTTAAGAGAGAGGATTTAAACCATACAGGAGCCCACAAGATCAACAACGTATTAGGTCAGGCACTTCTTGCAAAGAAAATGGGCAAAACCCGACTGATAGCTGAGACCGGAGCCGGTCAGCACGGCGTGGCAACAGCAACGGCCGCAGCCCTTATGGGTATGGAATGTGTTGTATTCATGGGCGAGGAGGACACAAAGCGTCAGGCGCTCAATGTATACCGCATGCGTCTGCTCGGAGCAGAGGTTATCCCTGTTACATCAGGTACAGCCACATTAAAGGATGCCGTATCGGAGGCAATGAGAGAGTGGACCAAGAGAATTTCAGACACACATTACTGCCTGGGCTCGGTTATGGGACCACATCCGTTCCCTACCATCGTAAGAGATTTCCAGGCGGTCATCTCAAAGGAAATCAAGGAGCAGATGCTTGAAAAGGAGCACAGACTGCCTGATGCGGTTATCGCATGTGTGGGCGGCGGCTCAAATGCCATTGGAAGCTTTTACAACTTCATAGAGGATGAGGGAGTTGAGCTCATCGGCTGCGAGGCAGCAGGAAGAGGAATAGATACCTTTGAGACTGCAGCTACAGTAAATACAGGCCGTCTTGGTATTTTCCACGGCATGAAGTCATATTTCTGTCAGGATAAATACGGACAGATTGCTCCGGTTTATTCAATTTCTGCAGGACTTGACTATCCGGGAGTCGGACCGGAGCACGCATATCTGCACGATATCGGCAGAGCGCAGTATGTACCTGTAACAGATGATGAAGCGGTAAATGCTTTTGAATACCTCGCAAAGAAAGAGGGGATCATCCCTGCAATCGAGTCCTCACATGCAGTGGCATATGCCATGAAGCTGGCGCCTACAATGGACAAGGACAAGATAATCGTTGTTACTGTTTCAGGCAGAGGCGACAAGGACTGCGCGGCAATAGCAAGATACAGAGGGGAGAATATTTATGAGTAAGATAAGAAGTGCGTTTGAAAACGGCAAGGCATTTATACCATTTATCACCTGTGGTGATCCAAATTTAGAGACAACCGCAAAAATCGTAAGAGAAGCAGTTGCAAACGGAGCAGACCTTATAGAGCTTGGTATTCCATTCTCTGATCCTACAGCAGAGGGACCTGTAATCCAGGGCGCCAACATAAAGGCACTTGCAGCCGGAGTTACAACAGACAAGGTTTTTGACCTTGTGAGAGATTTGAGAAAAGATGTCACAATCCCTATGGTTTTCATGACATATGCAAATGTGGTTTACTCATACGGTGCAGAAAAGTTTATCAGTACATGTAAGGAAATAGGCATTGACGGACTCATTCTGCCGGATATCCCATATGAGGAAAAGGAAGAGTTTTTACCACTCTGCGAGAAATATTATGTGGACCTTATTTCATTTATCGCACCTACATCAAAGGATCGCATTGCGATGATAGCAAAGGAGGCAACCGGCTTCATTTATGTGATTTCAAGCCTCGGAGTCACCGGTACAAGAAGCGAGATTAAGACAGATCTGGCTTCAATAGTCAAGGTAATCAGAGAAAACACAAATGTGCCATGTGCTATCGGTTTTGGCATTTCAACACCCAAGCAGGCAAAGAAGATGGCAGATATCTCGGATGGTGCCATTGTGGGCTCTGCCATCATAAAGATAATCGATGAGTATGGTGAGGCTTCACCAAAGTATGTCGGTGAGTATGTTAAAGCAATGAAGGATGCGCTGTAGAGGCATTGTATTTTTATGTATGTAAAGGAGATTTTCTAAGGAAACTTAAAATAATATTATAAAATCAGAAAAATGACTTTTATACCCATATTTCAAAAATAAAATTTATGAAATATGGGTATAAAACTTGAAAAGCGAATATATTAATTATATAATAAGTGCAAATAAGACAGTTCAGAGGGAGGAATATCAGGATGCTGTGTCAATTTTCTTTTAAAAACTTTAAATCATATAAAGAAACAACAACATTCGATTTTCAGGCAACATCTATTCCGGAGTTTTCAGAATCGTTGTTAAAAAGCGAGAAAGCAGATGCACTTCTTCCCGTAGGGGTTATATATGGTCCGAATGGTGGCGGGAAAACCAATCTGTTACTAGCTCTTTCATGTTTGATTTCTACAGTGGTTAAGCCAATATATGAATTGGAGAAGGCAAGAGAAAAGATTATTATTCAGCAGAAGATAAGTGCGGCACCATTCTATTTTAATGAAATATCTAGGAAAATGCCGACAGAATTTGAAGTGTATTTCCGACAGGAAAAAAATGAATACAGGTACAACTTATCAATATGTGGGGATGACATTGTTGAAGAATCTCTGTATTGGAAATCCATTGGTGGAAAGAGAACGGGTATGGTTTTTGATAGGGAAGGTGCTGAAATTACATTGGGTGCAAGCATCAATAAAGCGAGTATTAACCGCTCGGTAAACCCCAAGATGCCATATTTATCTTTTTTGGCAATCAACTATGATATACCGGTAATTGTGGAAGTTCAGAAGTGGTTTGAATCATGCATTGTCAAAAACTATGCAAATCCGATTGCAGACAGACAAATAATGTTTTCTGATGATGAATCATATCGAAAGAAAATTGTTCGTGCACTAAATGATGTTGATATTGATGTATCAGGTTATCGGTATGATGAAGAAAATCATGAACTGTATACACAGCGTATGATAGAGGGAAAGATTTATGAATTAAGTTTTAATGATGAGTCAGATGGAACAAAGAAAATGATTGCGGCATTACCTGTGATTTTGTTAGCACTGCAAGAAGGTCGGCTGGTGATTATTGATGAATTGGATGCAAAATTGCATCCTAAGCTGCTTCGTTATGTAATTTCATTGTTTAAGAATAAGAATGTAAACAAAAAGGGAGCGCAGTTACTTTTTACTTCCCATGATATGACAACAATGAAAAATACAGTTTTCAGACGGGATGAAATTTGGTTTGCGGCAGAAAATGAAAGGCACGAAAGTGAAATATATTCCCTATATGAAATCAGAAGAGAAAACAATGAACGAGTAAATAGTACTGCAGCCTATGATAAACAATATCTGGAAGGGCGTTATGGTGCAGATCCATATCTTACAAATATGCTGGCAGGAGGAGATTGGCTATGAGTTTAAAACCTTTCATGGATTTTGCAATAACAAATGCTGAACGCTTGGATGCAATGAATGAAGGAAAAACTCCTGCAAGTTCAGCTCCAGGCACAAAAGTACATGAATTGATTAAACACTTGAGACCATATTTAAAAATCGGATAGGATAGGAAGAAGGAACAAGTAAAATGATGCAGCAAAAAGAAAGATTAGAAAAACAGCTTGATTTCATCAGAGAAATCGACAAGGAAAAGGAGATATTCCGCCAGACTTATTTAGCTGATGCAAGCCGCAAGGAAAATGATGCGGAGCATGCCTGGCATATGGCTATCATGACCATGCTCTTGAGCGAGTATGCCAATGAGAAGATAGACGTGCTAAAGACAGTAGGAATGCTTTTGATACACGACATAGTAGAGATTGACGCAGGAGACACATATGCCTATGATGAGGCAGGCAAGGCCACACAGCATGAGCGTGAGCAGAAGGCGGCGGAGCGTATATACGGACTCTTGCCAAAGGAACAGGGCGAGCCGCTTTTAGAGCTGTGGGAGGAATTTGAGGCGCAGCAGACACCGGAAGCCAGATTTGCCCGCACCATGGACAATATCCAGCCAATGCTCCTAAACGATGCATCGGACGGGCTTTCATGGCGTGAGCACAGTGTAAAGCTGTCGCAGATACTCGGCAGAAATAAGCGCACAGCACTTGGCTCAGAGAAAATCTGGGATTATGCGTTTAACAATATACTGAAAAAGCATGTTGAGAGCGGAAATATCATAGATGATGAGGGCGTCTTCTCTGCGGAAGCCGGTGCGTGTGCAAAAGCCAACGAGAGTAATGGACGGTAATAATGATTTACTGAAAAATCCTTTGAAAATCACGTATAATTCTATTGTAGACCGTCGTCTTGTATGATATACTTTACTGGATTAAATCGGTGAACTATAAATTAAATGTAATTATTCAAGGTGGCTCGAATTGTTACATGACAAGTATATTGAGCTTCATCGAAATCCACAGAATAAAACACACGGAGGAATCAAAATGAATATTGTATGCTTAGACCTTGAGGGAGTATTGGTACCTGAAATCTGGATTGCATTTGCAAAGGAGACAGGCATTCCTGAGCTTGAGAAGACAACAAGAGATGAGCCTGATTATGATAAGCTCATGAACTATAGAATAAATATTTTAAAGGAGCACGGACTCGGATTAAAAGAAATACAGGAGACAATCGCAAAGATAGATCCAATGCCTGGCGCAAAGGAGTTTTTGGATGAGCTTCGTTCAATCACACAGGTAATCATCATCAGTGATACATTTTCACAGTTTGCAGGCCCTCTCATGAAGAAGCTCGGCTGGCCGACAATCTTTTGTAACGAGCTTGAGGTTGCTGAAGATGGCGAGATTACAGGCTTTAGAATGAGATGTGAGCAGTCAAAGCTTACAACTGTAAAGGCACTGCAGTCTATCGGATACGATACCATCGCAAGCGGTGACAGCCATAACGATTTAGGCATGATACAGGCCAGCAAGGCAGGTTTCCTTTTCAGAAGCACAGATGCCATCAAGAAGGACTACCCTGAGCTTCCTGCATATGAGACATATGATGAGCTGCTTGCGGCGATTAAAGCAGCATTATGATTAAAGGGTCAAAAGGTATTTTGCCCCTCTAATCATAAATATAGTCGATAAACAACTTCCCACATGATATTTAGAGTGGACACATCCACCTGTACATGTGGGAAGTTTCTATATATTTATGTCATGCAAAATCATATGAAAGAAGGTAGAGTGAAGATGTATACGGTAACACACATATATGAGGCTGATTTTGGCTGTGAGGAAAGAGCGGATGGCGCAAAAGCAAAATGCGTGGTTTATCTCGAGGACGAAAACGGCAGACAGCGTCATGTAGAGGTTGAGGATGAATGGCTTACGGCAAATGGGATAGAAGAGGGAAGCAGCTGGAAAGAAAATATCACAGATGAAGCCTGAATCATAAACTATGAGATTAATTATGTGATTAGGGTATGTGAATAAATTTTGTGTAGATGCACATTGTGTATTGACAACAGTGCAAAAGGTGCTATAATAAAATTAACATATGAACAATCATTCATATGTTCAATAAAAACGTACAGTAAAACAAATAATTCATGAAAATAAGGAGAACACCACTATGAAGAAGACTTACAAAATCGATGTAGACTGCGCTAACTGCGCCAACAAGATGGAGGATGCCGCAAAGAATACAGCAGGTGTAAAGGATGCTACAGTCAATTTCATGACACTCAAGATGAGCGTTGAGTTTGAAGAGGGACAGGATGCAAAGGCGGTTATGCAGGAGGTTCTTAAGAACTGTAAAAAGGTAGAGGACGACTGCGAGATTTTCTTATAAATTGCCGGGCGCAGGAATGACAAATGTTATTATTTCAATGCCTGCGCTATAGTAAGGGCGATTATCAAGAGATTATAATGAATGGAGCTATGGCGTATGAATAAAAAGCAGAAAAAAGTACTTGCGCGTATCATAATCGCAGCGGTACTCATGATTATATTACATTTCATACCGGTTAAGGGAATTATCAGGTTCCTGCTTTACATGGTCCCTTATCTGGTTATAGGATACGATATCCTGAAAAAAGCATTTAAGGGAATCAAAAACAAGCAGGTATTTGATGAAAATTTCCTGATGGCGGTTGCCACTGTGGGTGCGATAGCGGTTGCGCTCTATGAGAATGGTGACTATACAGAGGCTATAGCCGTTATGCTCTTCTACCAGATAGGAGAACTGTTTCAGAGCTATGCAGTCGGAAAGAGCCGTAAGAATATCAGCGAGCTCATGGATATCAGACCCGACTATGCCAATATTGAGGTGGACGGAAAGCTCACCCAGGTTGACCCTGATGAGGTTGCTATCGGCTCAGTAATCGTGGTACAGCCCGGAGAAAAGGTTCCTATCGACGGTGTGATAGTTGAGGGTTCATCTACATTAAACACCAGTGCGCTTACAGGTGAGAGCGTGCCGAGGGATGCAAAATGCGGTGATGAGATAATCAGCGGATGCATCAATATGTCCGGTGTTTTAAAGATTAAAACGACCAAAGAGTTTGGCGAATCAACGGTTTCAAAGATACTTGACCTCGTTGAAAATTCAAGCTCAAAGAAATCAAAATCAGAAAACTTCATATCAAAATTTGCCAAATATTATACTCCGGCAGTCTGCTACAGTGCACTTGCACTTGCGATACTGCCGCCGATTGTCAGAATACTTTTCATGTCAGCCGCACCACAGTGGGGCATATGGATATACAGGGCACTTACATTCCTCGTAATAAGCTGTCCGTGCGCGCTGATCATCAGTATTCCGCTCAGCTTTTTTGCAGGAATCGGAGGCGCCAGCCGCGAGGGTGTTCTTGTAAAGGGCTCAAACTATCTTGAGACCTTATCACAGACCAGATACGTTGTATTTGACAAGACCGGCACCATGACAGAGGGCGTTTTCGAGGTGGCAGGAGTCTACGACAATACGCTCGATAGAGAAAAGGTGCTCGAGTACGCAGCACTTGCAGAGAGCAGCTCATCGCATCCAATCAGCAGGAGCTTACAGAAGGCATATGGAAAGGGAATCGACAGAACCCGCGTGACAGACGTTGAGGAAATCAGCGGCCACGGAATCACCGCAAAGGTAGATGGCGTATCTGTAGCGGCAGGAAACTACAAGCTTATGAAAAAGCTGGGCTTAAGCTACAGTGAAACTGACAAGGTCGGCACCATAGTCCATATCGCAATAGACGGCAGCTATGAGGGCTATATCCTTATTTCAGATAAGATAAAACCAACCTCAGCGGCAGCAATAAAGGCATTGAAAAAAGCCGGAATAAAAGGTACAATAATGCTTACAGGCGATTCGAGGACAGTAGCCGACTCAGTAGCGGCAGAGCTGGGAATTGATGAAGTATACAGTGAGCTATTACCGGGGGATAAGGTGGCAAAGGTGGAGGAACTGCTCGCAAGAAAGGGCAGCAAAGAAAAGCTCGCCTTCGTCGGAGACGGAATCAACGATGCACCGGTGCTCTCAAGAGCAGATATCGGAATTGCAATGGGCGCCATGGGCTCAGATGCAGCAATCGAAGCCGCAGATATCGTCCTCATGGATGATGATCCGCTAAAGATAGCAAAAGCAATAAAAATATCGCGCAAATGCCTGCGAATAGTATATGAAAACACATACTTCGCAATAGGCATCAAGCTGATCTGTCTAGTGCTCGGAGCAGTCGGAATAGCCAATATGTGGCTCGCAATATTTGCAGACGTAGGAGTAATGGTGATAGCAGTGTTAAATGCAATCCGCGCATTATTCGTACACAAGCTCTAAAAAGGTAGAGCTCAAAGAGCAGATATCAAAATGCAGATATCAAAATGCAGATATCAAAATGCAGATATCAAAATGCCATAAAACTACTATATAAAAAATACCGGACAGAATGCACCCAAGAGGTGCACTCTGTCTTTCGCGTATAATAAAAGAAGTTACTGTTCACACGAAAGTGTGACAGTAACAAAAGACAATTAAACGGCAATAGCTAATAAACAAAAGCTAAGTAAATTCCTGCAGTGCCCCCACACGCATCCGGACCAGCCCCGTAACTGCGAAGGCACTGAGCAGTTACGCTCCTGCCAATACGACGCGTCCATACCCTTCAATGAGCCAAAACCAAAGGGTGCTTGCAGAAATTGCATGTGACATCGCGAATATGGAGATATTTAGAGTCTGTTGGAATTATGTCACAACACAGCAATGTCCGTGCATGGACGCACGGACAAGGCGTTAGCACCACGGACGGCGCTAAAAGCCGGTTGCGTCCTATAGCCAAAACCTGAAATCATAATTCCTACAGAGTCTTAATATCGAAATACTGAGCGAAGGCACATGCAATTTATGCGGAGCACCCGCTCCATAGCCAAAAAGTAAATATAACGCAAATATAACGCAGAAAGGACACCACCATGAGCGAAAACATAAATGAACAGATAGAATGCTGCGACTGCAACGAAATCCACGAAGATCTTCTGAAAATAGTAAATGATACAATGCCTGAGGAAACCGAGCTCTACGACCTTGCAGAGCTTTTTAAGGTATTTGGCGACTCCACCAGAATCAGAATCCTCTTTGTGTTGTTTGAAGCGGAGGTATGCGTCTGCGACCTTGCAAAGGTGCTCAACATGACACAGTCCGCCATATCACACCAGCTTAGGATATTAAAGGCCAACAAGCTCGTAAACAGCAGACGTGAGGGCAAATCAGTGTTTTATTCGCTTGCAGACGGACATGTGCGCACAATCATTGCGCAGGGACGCGAGCATATCGAGGAATAATACAGGGAGGAATATACGTGACAGAATTAGAAGAATACTATAACAAATTCAACGAGGAAAAGCGCCTGAACAGCCGCCACGGCAGGGTAGAGTTTATCACCTCCATGAAGTATATACACGATTGTCTTGGCAACCTGATGAATGAGAAGCAGCTTGATCTTCGCTCACAGATTAAAATCCTGGATGTAGGTGCGGGAACGGGCAGATACTCAGTGCCTCTTGCCGAGGAAGGCTATGATGTGACAGCACTCGAGTTAGTTAAGCATAACCTCGGCAGACTGAAGCAAAAGAGCGATAAAGTAAAGGCATACCAGGGCAATGCCACAAAGCTTAAAAAGTTTGGAAACGATGAATTTGACCTCACACTCGTATTCGGACCTATGTATCATCTGAAGTCGGCAGAGGAAAAGCTTGCCGCATTGAATGAGGCAAAAAGGGTGACAAAACCGGGCGGTTACATACTTGTGGCATACATTATGAATGAGTACAGCGTGATAACCTATGCCATAAAGGAGAAGCATATAAAAGAGGGCATAGAGGGTGGAATGCTCGATGAGAGCTTCCATTGTACAGAAAAAGCTAATGATTTGTACAGTTTTGTCCGATTGGAAGATATAGAGGCATTAAATGCACAGGCAGCCCTTACACGTGAAAAGATAATAGCAGCCGATGGAGCGGCAAATTATATCAGGCCATTTTTGAATGATCTTGACGAGGAAGAGTTTGATATGTTTGTACAGTATCATCTTTCAACATGTGAGAGAGCAGACCTGATGGGAGCAAGTGCGCACACGGTTGATATTCTAAGGGTATGATTTTTTGAATAAAGTCTGTTATTATGACGGGGTATGCCGGAATAATAACATAAAAGTATAATATAACATATCAAATACAACACAGTATAAGATTACATATGAGGAAAAATTATGAAAAACAAGGGATTAAAAATTCTATTATGTGTGCTTTTGGTTTTATGCATCATTATGGCGGGAGCGCTCATAGGAAAAGAATATATTGGAGATAATATAAAGGAAGCCTCTAACCGGAATGGCGTTGATGTAGTTAGAGACACATCGGATGCCGGAAAAGCAGAGGATAACGCAGTTGACAGTACGGCAGAAGGTACAGAGAGTACACAGTCTGATGCAACCAAAGCTGAGGCAACAGAAGCGGATAAACAGCAGCCACAGATGTCAACCATAGTGATTACGGCTACAGGAGACTGTACACTCGGTAACAATCAGGAGCAAAGCTATGACGGCAGCTTTAATTCTTATTATGACTCAAAGGGACAGGACTACTTTTTCGGCGGCGTGAGAGATATTTTTGAGGCTGACGATATGACACTCATCAATCTGGAGTGTGTGCTATCGGATGCGACTGAGCGCGTAGAAAAGCGCTGGAACCTTAAGGGAAAGCCTAGCTACATCGGAATTATGACAGGCAGCTCCATCGAGGCCTGCAGTCTTGGAAACAATCACACATATGACTATGGTCAGGCGGGACTGGACGATACGAGAAATGTGCTCGACAATGCCGGGATAGTGTATGGCTTCAATGATCATACCGGTATTTACGAGACTGCTGATGGGACAAGGATTGGAATAGTGTCGGTCAGCCTTTTGTCACAAAACGGTGACCGAGAGGCATATATCCAAAACGGTATAGCGCAGCTTCGTGAACAGGGAGCGGCGATAGTTATCGCATGCTGTCACTGGGGCATAGAGGGTGACCATTACCCTAATGACTATCAGCAGGCGGCAGCACATCGTATCATCGATTGGGGAGCAGACCTGGTAGTCGGAAACCACCCTCATGTACTGCAGGGGATGGAGGTCTATAACGGCAAAATGATATGCTACAGTCTTGGAAATTTCTGCTTCGGAGGCAATAAAAATCCGGCAGACAAGAACACGGCGATTTATCAGCAGGCATTTACTCTGATAAATGGTGAATTGCAGCCGGGCATAGATGCTCAGATTATTCCATGCACCTTAAGCAGCGTAAGCTCATACAATGATTTCAGGCCGACAGTGGCTTCGGGCGAAAAAGCTCAGGAGATATGCAATTTAATGAACACATATTCACAAAATTGTAGTAATATAGAGATTGATGGGCTTGGAAAGCTGCATGTAAATTAATAGCAGATTTTGCAACTGTGAAGGTACTGAACAGTTACGATTTTTTAACGAATTAAGATAAAAAGCAGTCATGCAACAAATAGCATGTACCATCATACAAATATAGTAAGGGAGCAAAGAGCAATATGTATATGTGGAGAGAGCGCAGTAAAGAAGAAAAGCATGAGGATGTAGTAAATACAGGCCTGCTGCCGCTTGATGTGGTAGAGGGATTTAAGATACGTCCGGGCTTTTTCAGAATGTACGGAGCGTGCGTGGCATCGAACGGAGTGAGCTTTACTATCAATTCCCATGGGGCAACGAGGTGTACTCTTTTATTGTTCAAACCACAGGCACCAAAGCCGTATGCGAGGATTCCGTTTCCTGATTCATATAGGATAGGAGATACCTACTCCATGCTTGTTTTTGATATAAAGCCGGATGAATTTGAGTATGCATTTTCGTTTGACGGACCATATGAGCCGGCAAAGGGACTTTTGTTTAACGGGGAAAATGTCCTTTTAGACCCATATTCCAGAGCGGTCACTGGACAGCGAAAATGGGGAGAAAAGCCGGAGGGTGGCAAGGATTTTGAGTACAGAGCCAGAGTTGTAAAAAGCAGCTTTGACTGGGGCAACATAAAGCAGCTTGAGCAACCATTTGAGGACCTTGTGATTTATGAGACACATGTGAGGGGCTATACAAAGGATAAGTCCTCTGGAGTCAGCGCACCGGGCACATTTGCCGGTTTGAAGGATAAGATTCCGTATCTTAAGGACCTTGGAATAAATGCAGTGGAGCTCATGCCGATTTTTGAGTTTGATGAGATGGAGAGCGCGAGAGTGGTCGATGGTGTGCAGCTTTACAATTACTGGGGCTACAATACAGTATCATTTTTTGCACCGAATACCAGCTATGCCTTCAACGAGGAGCACAACCACGAGGGAGACGAGCTGAAATCGCTGATAAAGGCTTTAAAGGAAAAGGGCATAGAGGTCATTCTTGATGTGGTGTTCAACCATACCGCTGAGGGAAATGAGATGGGACCGTGCTTCTCCTTCAAGGGAATAGACAATAACGTGTACTATATGCTTACACCGGATGCACACTACTACAATTTCAGTGGCTGTGGAAACGTTATGAACTGTAATCATCCTGTTGTGCGCAGCTTTATCATAGACTGTCTGAGACACTGGGCCATTGAGTACAGAGTGGATGGCTTCAGATTTGACCTGGCTTCCATTCTCGGAAGAGACCAAAACGGTGCACCTATGGCCAATCCGCCGATTCTTGAGTCGCTGGCATTCGACCCGGTACTTGGCAAGATGAAGCTCATCGCAGAGGCCTGGGATGCAGGCGGACTGTATCAGGTGGGAAGCTTCCCGTCATGGAACAGATGGGCTGAGTGGAACGGCAGATACAGGGATGACATGAGAAGCTTTTTAAAGGGCGATGACGGTATGGCGGGAAATGCCATCACACGTATCACCGGTTCACGCGACCTTTACAGCCAGGAGAGCAGAGGACACAAGGCATCAGTCAATTTCATGACCTGTCATGATGGCTTTACACTTTATGACCTTTATTCATACAATGAAAAGCACAATGAGAAAAACGGCTGGAATAACACAGACGGAGACAACAACGGACATAGCTGGAACTGTGGCGCAGAGGGTGAGACAGACGATCCAAATGTAAACGGACTTAGAAGGCGCCTTATAAAGAATGCATTTGCAGCGCTTTTGTGCAGCCGTGGTCCGGCGATGTTTTTTGCGGGCGATGAGTTCTGTAACACCCAGTTTGGAAACAACAACGCGTATTGTCAGGACAATATCATTTCTTGGCTCGACTGGAGCAGGCTTGAGGAATTCAAGGAAATCCATGATTTCGTGCGTCATATGATTCAGTTCAGGAAAGAGCATCCTATACTCAGAAAGATGACAAAGCCTTCATCCTGCCAGTTCCCGGAAATCAGTGTGCACAACGGTACACCGTTCAATGCCTCAACGGATTACAAGACGAAGCTTATCGGCATCATGTATGCAGGAAGAAATGAGGAGGACACGGAGGATGATATTGTATTCTATTGCATGAATGCATATTGGGAGCCGCTTGTGATGCAGCTTCCGGTGCTTCCGAACGGAAAACACTGGCATGTGGACACCAACACCAATGCAGAGTATTTTGACGGAGAGGACTTCACGGAAAAGACAGAGCTTTTGGGTGTCAACACCATAAGAGTTCCTGCAAGAACCACGATAATACTTGTGGCAGAATAACAAAAAAACAGCCCGGAACACATTGTGATATGTGCACCGGGCTGTTTTTTGTTACGGTTTTGGCTTAGACTGTAACATTTCCCCCTTTCATTTTTCAATATATTTTATGTGACATTTGCATCAGTAGCCTGTGATGGTTATGAAGTGATACCGGAAGGCATTGTATATATCACATAATCAGTTGTGAGTTGGACAAATTTCGTCTGTGAATCCAAGAAAATAATTGGGTGTGACACCAAAAATTGTACTTAGATGGCAAATGACAAAAATGTCAGGCACTCTACGGCCTGTCCTGTAGCCTGAAATAGTTGATTCTGCACAGCACATGATTTCAGAAAGAGCAATGTTGGTCAAGTTGTGGAGCCTCATCAGATAATCAAGCCTGTCAGGCACAGTTGTACTAATGGTTGATAGTTGCTTTTCTAATAGAAAGTTATTTATACTATTCATAAGTGAATTGTAACACAATAATTACAAAAATCAACAAATATCTAAAAAATACGAAAATTAAAATTACAATTTTAAATCCAGCCACCATCAAAAGTGATTATCTGTCCTGTGAGGTAATCAGGTGCAGTGATGACGGAGTAAGCCATATCTGCGACCTCACAGGCTGTGGCAAAGCGTCCGGCAGGGATTTCATCGGCCAGCTCAGCGCGTTCTGTCTCATCAAAGCAGCGGTTCATATCGGTATCTATGACACCGCAGGCTATGGCATTTACAGGAATATGCGATGGCGCAAGCTCCTTGCCGAGTGCCTTGGTAAATGCATTTATACCGCCCTTGCAGGCTGAGTATGCCACCTCACAGGAGGCTCCGACATTGCCCCAGACAGATGAAATCTGCAGTATACGGCCACATTTATCGGCAACCATATAAGGGATGACGAGCTTTGTAAAGTTGAAAACACCGGTCAGATTTATCGCCACGATATTGTTCCATTCCTCCGGCGTCATGTCGCTCAGCAGCCCGATATGCGATATGCCGGCATTGTTAATGAGCACATCTACATGGCCAAAATGGGAAATGGTATTCGTAACCATATCCTTGGCAAAGAAAAAGTCTCCTACATTTCCGGTGTAGCATAGCACCTCAATTCCGTATGCACAGTGAAGCTCATCAGCCAGTGCCTTTAGCCTGTCAGATGAATTGCGGCAGCAAAGTGAGAGGTTATAGCCACAGGAAGCCAGCTTTTTGGCAATGGCGGCACCGATACCGCGTGAAGCTCCGGTTATTATAGCTGTTTTATTTATGTGATTTATGTGATTGGTGTGATTTGTCTGATTTGTCATGATATTCTCCTTATAATTTATATACCGTGGTGCTAAGCCGATCGCTGCGCTGTCGGGCCGGCTTCATAGTATAAAGAAAATAATTACGTGATTAAATTACAGTTCTGCCATGGGTATGATACCTCGCTGTGAGGCTGGGCACAATAGTGTAAATTTTTATCATCTTATACAGCATAAATCATACCATAAATATATATTATGGGGTAGACAAAATTTATACATTGTGATATTATTTAATAGTTGCAAAACGAATTGCAGACGGCGTGTGGCTCAGTTTGGTAGAGCGCTACGTTCGGGACGTAGAGGTCGCAAGTTCGAATCTTGTCACGCCGATTTATTTATGTATGTATCTGAATAGTTATCGACTGTATTATTTTGGAGCACGCGCATAGCGTGTTTTTTTGTTACTGTTCAGTGTGAATAGTAACTTTTTTATTTAGTTCTTTGTAAATCAAAACAATATATTGCTTTATTGGTAAAATAACAGTAAAATAGTACTAGGGTATTGGTTTGATTTAGGAAAGGTACAGGAAATAGGGGATATGAATATTGTTTCACAAATGTGTGCCATTGCGGTGATGTTCGTAATAATGTATTTTTATATTTCGCAGAAAAAGATTATATTACATACATCGAAGGCTTTTGCTGAGGTATGGATTGCAGGCCTGTTGTCACTTTTCTTTGATATTTTCGCACTTGTTGCAATTGAAAAAAGAAGCGGATATCCTCATACTGCTACCAATATTATCTGCAAATTATATCTCTGGACGGTTACATGGGTTGCCATGGTGGCCTTCTGGTATATATGCGTGGATATTTTCAGGAAAAAAGAGCTTGAGCGCAAATGGAGAAAGCGGCTGTGGATATTTGGAATCTTAACTGATATTCTGATAATGGTCGTACCGATTAAAATTTATGATTCGGATAATATAGTTTATACATATGGTCCGGCTGTTATTATAACATATGCAGTAACTGTAATTCTGCTGGCGCTTATTCTAATGCTGACAAAAAAATACAGTCAGGCTATAAATCCGAGAAGAAGAAAGAGCATGCAGGTCTGGGTGGCTCTTATGTTTATATCGGCGGTTATTCAGTTTATAGATAAAAAAATATTGATTGTCAGCTTTGCGAGTGTGATAGGTGTGCTTATCCTTTTTATTATGCTTGAAAATCCAATGGCAAATATTGACAGGGATACAGGATTTTTCAACCTCAATGCCCTTTTTGAATACATGAAGGAGGCATATGGACAGGGGAATGATGTATCGATAGTGTGTATTCGCTATGGAAGCAATGAAAATGATTTTTTCACCCGCGAGATGGAAAAAAGTATTTTTTATGAGGTGGTTTCTTTTATAAATAAGCTGACTGATAATTATGTTTTTAGAAGCTCGGCAAACGAGTATCTGCTGGTTTTTGAGAATACTGATAGTGCAGAAAAAACAATCGGAATATTGGAACGCAGGTTCGACAAGCCATGGGGCGGTGACAATATGACGATGCTGTTTGGAGAAATATATTATCTAAGGTCTACTGAGCTTGTGCGGAGACCATCGGATATACTGGGGCTTTTTCAATATGCCAAGCGTAACAGAGCTGAGTTTACGGGGCGCGGCGTGATGCTCATAAATAATGAAGTCATTGAGCACATATATGATGAGAATTCGGTTGAGAATGAGATAATAGAGGCATTGCGCGATAACCGTGTTGAGGTATTTTACCAGCCTATTTATAACACTAAAACGCATAAATTCACCTCTGCGGAGGCGCTTGTCAGAATAAGGTCGCGCGAGGGAAATATCATACCTCCGGGCAGGTTTATTGCTGTAGCTGAGAAGCGGGGACTCATTTTAAGGCTTGGAGAGCGCGTGTTTGAGAAAGTGTGCAGATTTATTGTACAGCATGATATACATGCGATGGGAATTGAGTATATTGAATGCAACCTGTCAGTGGTGCAGTGTGCTTATGACCATTTAGCGCAGGATTTTATTGCAATTATGGAGAAATATCATGTGGATGCAAATGATATTGTGCTTGAGATTATAGAGTCTGCATCTATCACTGAAAAAAAGATACTGCTTGATAATATGAATGCCCTGCGTAAGGTGGGAGTGAGGTTTGCGCTGGATGATTTTGGCACAGGTCAGTCAAATTTAAGCTATATTGTTGATATGCCGATTGACATTGTGAAGTTTGACAGAGGCATGACAAATGCATATTTTGACAACGGAAAGGGCAAGCCTGTTATGGATGCCGCAATGGGCATGATTCAAAAGCTAAAGCTTGAGATTGTTTCTGAGGGAATCGAGGAGAAGGAGCAGTTGGCAAAACTGGATGAGCTTGGAATAGATTACATTCAGGGCTACTATTTCTCAAAACCGAGAAATGCTGCTGAGTTTATTTCATTCATAGAAAGTAATAATGCATAGTTTATTTCATTCATAGAAAGTAATAATGCATAGTTTATTTTATTCATACAAGATAATAATGATATGAGGGGCAAAAGGTATTTTGCCCCTCATTTATGATTAATCAGATTGCTACATGCTACGCATTTCCATAATCTGACTACACCTCGAAGTCCGCTAATTTTCTGCGTCCCCGCAGCAAACTGTTACTTTCTCGGTGTAGTGCGGGTCACTAAGGTATACATCGAATTGCATGCAAGCGTGCATCGATGATACCTTTTGACCCTTTAATCATAATATTTGGGTAGAAATGTTTCCATATGGCAGGGGAACATATGAATCTTGAGCAATAATTATTTTTATTTTTTCTGAAAATTCATTTTTTTTGTCTTTTTATTTAGAAAATACTGGATTTTTAAATTATCATAAGGTACAATAGCCATAGGTTGGTAGCATAGTAAGCGGGTCTTGTGGAGCTGTAATTCCTAAAATTTCTAAAACAGCACCCCAAACCCAGCCAAAAAGCTTGAAAAGAGCAGGAAAAAGTAGCTGAAACCGCAGAAATTCCCCAAACAGCATCCCAAACCCGCCCAAAAAGCTGGAAAAGAGCAGGAAAAAGTAGCTGAAATCGCAGAAATCCCCAAAACAGCATCCCAAACCCCAGCCAAAAATCCGGAAAAGAGCAGAAAAAGTAGCTGAAATCGCAGAAATCCCCAAAACAGCACCCCAAACCCCGCCCAAAAAGCCAGAAAAGAGCAGGAAAAAGTAGCTGAAATCCATTAAAATCATAAAACAGCTCCAAACTATAGTCGGTTTCTATATTTATATGGTGCTATCAAACAAATGGAGACCATAATCTCCACTTTTGAAGATAAATGACAGCTTTCATTTATCATATTCCCCACAAAAACAATTGAATTACTGTTAGAATCACATACATGGCATCACATGATGCAAAGAGTTAGGAGGAAAATAAAATAAGTTCAATAGATAATAGAATCCAATGGTTGGAAGGTGAGATATTAGAGATTCAGGAAAGGCTGGAGACTATCACTGAGGAAGGGACAATCTATCCAACACAAAAGGATGGAAATGTTAAATGGTATGTTTGGAAAAATGGCAGAAGAGAGTATTTATCAAAGAAAAATGATAAAGAAATCAGAAATCTTGTCAATAAAAAATATCTGGAGCTTTATCTGAAGGACACAATAAATGAACTAAGACTACTCGAGACAAACAGGAAGGCCCGGAAAAAATATAAAACGGATTATGCCCAGAAAATGTTGAAGCAAAAACCTTATAGCAGTATACTTTTAGCCGTTGATAAGAAGGAAAATGAAGAGGCAAATGAAGAGGCAAATGAAAAGTCACAGGTTCCAAACCCTGAAGCTCTCAAGTTTTATACTAAAATGGGAATTATAGTGCGGTCAAAATCAGAAGTAATTATTGCGACAGCCTTGTATGATAATAATATAAAGTTTGAGTACGAGAAGGCGATTAAAATCTCAGATGGTATTTATTATCCCGATTTTACGGTTGAGAAGAAAAATGGCGACATAATTCTGTGGGAGCATCTTGGCCTGATAGACAATCCAGATTATCGAAATAAAGCTTATCGAAAGATATTGAAATATAACGAAAATGGATATTATCAGGGAAAAAATCTTATATTGACATATGAAACAGCGGAAAGTCCATTGGACCCCATGGACGTAGAGCATGAAATAGAAAAAATGTGCAGGTGATAAAATGCTCAAAAAATTACGAAGAAAATTTATAGTCATAGCTATGCTATGAGTTTCAATTGTTCTTATTGCAATTGTAGGCACGATAAACATCGCAAACTATATAAAAGTACAAACGAGGCGTTGGATGCATGTCTTAAGCTGATTGACGGAAACGGAGGAACATTCCCGGATCTTTTAGATACAGAAAACGCAAACACAGATACATTCGGCAATACAGCAGATGAAAGTACAAATAAAGGGACTCCCACGCTCAAAGAGCCACCATCCGGCAGAACAGATGTATAGCCACCGGAGGATATAAATTTATAATCGTATTGTAGATTAAAAATATTTTTTTACATGCATTTTACACACTAATGATTTTGCATTTTACATTTCCCCATTACTATATCAGTTGTAACAAACAAAGAAACAAATTCAAGAAAGTAATGAAAGAGGAAATTAAAATGAAAAATCGTATGAAAAAACTTTTAGTTTTAGCAACTGCTGCAACAATGATGACAGCAGCATTTACAGGATGTGGTTCAAGCTCAGACGGAGCAGACAACAATGCAGATACAAGCGCAGATGAAGGTACATCAAATGAGAACTTAAGCGGTTCACTTTCACTTGCAGGAAGTACTTCAATGGAGAAGCTTTGTGAGGCGCTCAAGGAGTCATTCATGGAGAAAAACCCTGGAGTAACAGTAACAGTAGAGTATACAGGCTCTGGTTCAGGAATCGAGTCAGTAACAGCAGGAAGCGTAGATATCGGAGATTCATCAAGAGCACTTACAGATGATGAGAAAGCAAACGGCGTTGAGGAAAACATCGTAGCAATCGACGGAATCGCAGTAATCACAGACAAGGACAACTCAGTAACAGAGCTTACATCAGATGACTTAAAGAAAATCTACACAGGTGAAATTTCAAACTGGAAAGACCTTGGTGGAAAAGATGAGGCAATCGTAGCAATCGGCCGTGAGGCAGCTTCAGGTACAAGAGGAGCATTCGAGGAGCTTCTTGATGTAAAGGATCAGTGCAAATATGCACAGGAGCTTGACTCAACAGGAGCAGTTCTTGCAAAGGTAGGCTCAACACCGGGAGCAATCGGATATGTTTCACTTGACGTGCTTGATGATACAGTAACAGCAATGAAAATTGACGGAGTAGAGGCAACAGAGGAAAACATTGTAGCAGGCAAATATCTCCTTTCTCGTCCATTCGTAATGGCTACAAAGGGCAAGATTGATGAGCAGAACGATATTGTTAAAGCTTGGTTTGACTATGTAAACTCAGATGAGGGACAGGCAGTTATCAAGAAGGTAGGTCTTATCCTCCCTCAGTAGAAATTATCGGGCATATTAATGATACGAAATACAGACATCAGTATTAATACATATCGATAAGATACATGGTTTCCTCAGGAAATGGCAGGTTTCCTGGGGAACTTTTTGAAACAAGGAGTATCAAATGAAACATAAATCCATAGTAGAGAATGTTGCCAAAATAATATTCACGGTATGTGCGGTTGTGGCAATATTCGCAGTATTATCAATAACAATTTATATGTTCCTTAAAGGCGCACCGGCATTTTTCAAGGTCGGAGTGTTAAACCTCTTATTCGGAACAAAATGGGCGCCGACAGCGGCAGACCCAAGCTACGGAATATTGTACATAATCCTCACATCCATCATAGGAACAGCAGTATCTATACTCATAGGAGTACCGATTGCTCTTCTTACGGCAGTATTTCTCACTGAGGTGTCAAACAAAAAGCTCTCAGCGGTAGTGCAGCCGGCAGTAGAGCTGCTTGCAGCCATTCCATCAGTAATCTATGGACTTTTGGGACTTATGATACTTAATCCGGTATTATACAAGCTGGAGAAACATATTTTTGCAAACTCAGCAACACATCAGTTTACCGGCGGATCAAATTTGCTTGCAGCAATCATAGTGCTTGCAATCATGATTCTTCCTACGGTAATAAACATGAGCGTATCATCAATACAGGCAGTACCGCAGCAGATGAGAGCGGCATCCCTTGCTCTTGGAGCAACAAAGATACAGACAATATTTAAAGTGACGGTTCCTGCAGCAAAGTCAGGAATCATGACAGGAATTGTGCTCGGAATAGGTCGTGCGCTTGGAGAAGCGATGGCTATCAACATGGTAGCCGGTGGAACGGTAAGCTTTCCACTTCCGTTCAACTCAGTGCGTTTCCTTACCACACAGCTCGTCAGCGAGATGGGATACGCCAGCGGACTTCACAGACAGGTGCTTTTCTCAGTAGGTCTTGTGCTTTTTGTGTTTATCATGATAATCAACCTCACCCTTATGAAACTCAAAAAGAAAGGAGCTGTGGAAAATGACTAGTATAAATGGAAAACGCCGTAGAATAGGCGATGATGTAGTATACTTTTTCATATATCTGTGTGCGGCATTATCGGTAGTGCTGCTTGCGGGAATCATCATATATGTATTTGTCAGGGGAATCGGCCAGGTAAACTGGCAGTTTCTGACCAGCGAGACATCCGTCTTAAGAGGTACTGTCGGAATAGCGGGAAACCTGCTCAATACACTTTACATCATAATTATCACCATGCTCATAGCAACTCCTGTCGGAGTGGGAGCAGCTGTGTACTTGAATGAGTATGCAAAGCCGGGTAAGCTCGTATCCACAATAGAGTTTGCCACAGAGACACTTGCAGGAATACCGTCAATCATCTTTGGCCTCTTCGGAATGATGTTTTTCGGACAGACAATAGGCTTTGGCTACAGTATCCTGACAGGCTCACTGACACTGACACTCATGGTGCTGCCTCTCATCACAAGAAATACACAGGAGGCGCTTAAAACTGTACCGGACAGCTACAGACACGGAGCAGTCGGACTTGGAGCCGGAAAATGGCACACCATCCGCACCATCCTGCTGCCGTCAGCCATGCCGGGAATCATCACAGGTGTTATCCTTGCAATCGGCCGAATAGTAGGTGAGTCAGCAGCACTCCTCTTTACGGCAGGAAGTGCAGGAATGCTTCCAAAGGTTGCCAGCGGTTATTTCTCAAAGATAATGCAGTCAGGTGGAACACTTACCATCAAGCTCTATCTTGCAGCGACAAGTGAAGGAAAATTCGACCAGGCATTTGGAATTGCGGTTGTGCTTCTCGTAATCGTATTCTTAATCAACATCCTGACAAAGGTGCTGGCAAAGAAATTCCAGGCGAAGTAAACAAATCAACCGGTTATTATGATGATATTAGGGTCAAAAGGTATTTTACCCCTTTAATCATAATAATAAATTAACGAATATATTAAATAACAAATATAATGAACTAACTAAGAAAAGAAGCTTCGATTTGATATCAGTAAATCGGAGCTCCTTTTGAGTTTCATTAAGATTATTTCTTAAACAAATCTTAATGTGTTACATAATTGGATTTTAATGTTACAATTGATACAATAAGAACAACATAAAACTTCCGGAGGCAATTATGTATAAAGTATTAGTATGTGATGATGAGAAAGACATTGTATCAGCAATCAGCATTTATTTAACCAGCGATGGCTACGAGGTAATCCCGGCGCGAAACGGGCTGGAGGCGCTCGATATAGTAAAACACAATGATGTGCATCTTGTCCTGATGGATATAATGATGCCTGTCATGGACGGCATAGAGGCGATGGTGGAAATCAGAAAAATCTCTAATGTGCCGGTCATACTGCTCACTGCCAAAAGTGAGGATACTGACAAGGTACTCGGGCTCACGGTCGGAGCAGACGACTATGTGACGAAACCGTTTAACCCGGTAGAACTGCAGGCGAGGGTGAAGTCGCAGATCAGGAGGTACATGCTTCTTGGCGCAGGCAATACAAGCGCAGGAAAGCTGGTAATCGGCGGCATTGAGCTGGATGACAAATCAAAGACAGTGACAGTTGATGGCGAGGCAGCAAATCTTACACGTACAGAGTACGATATTTTGAAGCTTCTCATGGAGCATCCGGGCGAGGTGTATTCGCCGAATCAGATATATGCAAAGGTCTGGAAGGATGAGCCATACGGGACAGAAAACACGGTGGCGGTACATATCCGTCATCTCAGAGAAAAAGTAGAGATAAATCCGGCTGAGCCAAGGTACTTAAAGGTCATCTGGGGTCGCGGATACAAAATTGACGCTGAATAGGTGCATGCTTGATACAGCTTTGTCAAGTGAAGCACTATAAAATGGAAGGTGAATGATATGAAAAAAATATCAAGAAATCTGTGGCTTAAGCTGGCGGCATTTATAGTATGCTCAGTCATGGCGGCAGGGCTTGTTGTAACAACGATAGTTGCAGTGTATACAAACAATTATGAAAGCACAGCACAGCTAAGGGATGAAATTCATGCGAATATTGCAGCAGCCTATAGCAGACAGATGGTGTACAACTATGAATCCGGTGATGACACTGCATTTTCGCAGATGACTAATGATACCAATCTGCAGGCCGCAGTGGTAAAGAGCAATGAAACATCAGAGGACAAGGTAGATGTAAAATCTGATGCAGCAAAGGTGTATTCAAGTGTGGATGAAATATCAAATCCGGATTATATTTTTAGCTACAAGGCAAAGAACTTAACGCGGAACAGGCTATCATATCTGTGGGATGCAATGAGCGGCAGCTATGAAGAGTCAGACGATGCATCAAACAATATGAACAGTGAGAGAATCAGCTCAATCATGTATTCCAAGACAAATGGGCTCTTTTATCTGTGCCTGAATGATGGTACCGCTTATGTCATTCCAAAGGTGAGGGTGATGACAGGCTCTAACGATAACAGCTCGCTTGGCTTATATAAGGCAGTTGAGAAAACCGATGAGAATGGAAATAATTACTTTGCCTACGAGGAAATGTTTACAGGCCAGTCACTCGATATTACAGGCTTTGCCGAGTGGAAAAATGTAAAGTGCTATGATGAAAAAGGAAATCATATAAAGTGTGGCATGAATCTGAGTGATGACGGCGATTCGCGCTTTGATAGTGACGGCTCTTACTACGATTATGATGAGGATATTTATTATGACAGCTACGAAATCATAAAAGTGGTGGAGCAGGTGAATGAGAGCTATGAGCTTTTACCGGATACCTTTAATATATCGGATACCGGAATTGTGTACTATCCATACACCCAAACGGAAGATAAGCCTGAGTACTATTATGTGTATGCAAAGCTTCCGCAGCAGCTTCAGGAAAAGGGCGATTACTTCAATCAGGCAGACAGCTTACTTGACGTCATGGAATTTACAGAGGCTCATTTGAGTGTATTGTTTGTCATATTTATACTTGGTTTTGTGATTACAGCGGGGTATCTGCTGACAGTTGCCGGAAAACGTGAGGATTCGGAAGAAATTAAATTACGATTATATGACAGGCTGCCGTATGAGGTGATGCTTGGAGTGACAATGTTTGCAGACTTTATGGTATTTCCGGCGGGCTTTTTACTTATAAAGCAGCTTCCGGTGGTGGCACTCATTTGTCTGGCGGCAACCATGGTTTCGCTTGAAGCAATCCTGACAACATACGTAAGAATCAGGGCACATGAGTTCTGGAAGCATACACTGTGCTACTATGTTGTTAGATTTTTCTTAAAGCCTGTCAAAAAGCTATGCAGGATGGTATTTGCTCCAATCAGATACGGCTTTTCATGGATAGAAAGAAATGTACCGCTGTTTCTGATCAGTATGCTGGCATTCGGTTTTATATGTCTGCTTGAGCTTATAGGCTTTGGCATGGAGCTTATTGGATTTGTATTTATTATAAAGATTATAGAGCTTGCGCTGCTTATCGCATTTATCATGCAGTATGACAGGATAAGATGCGCCGCAAAGGCAATAGCAAACGGTGATTTTTCACAGCCGGTTGATACGTCAAGACTTATGCTGTTTTTCAGAAAGCATGGTGAGGATTTGAATAATGTGAGCAATGGAATAGAGGCCGCGGTCTCTGAAAAAATGAAGAGCGAGCGCTTCAGGACGGAGCTCATCACAAATGTGTCGCATGATATCAAGACACCGCTCACCTCGATTATCAATTATGTGGACCTGTTGCAGAAGGAGGACATAGATAACGAGAAGGTACGCGAATATCTTGACGTTCTCGACAGACAGTCATCACGTCTGAAAAAATTAATTCAGGATTTACTTGAGGCTTCAAAGGCATCTACCGGCAGCATAAATGTAGAACTGGAGGAACTGGATGCGGCTGTTATGCTGTCACAGGTAGCTGGAGAATACAAAGAAAAATTCGAGAAAAATAATCTTGATTTAATTATCAAAAATGACGTTACGCCCGTCATGATTCAGGCAGACGGACGACATCTGTGGAGAGTGTTTGATAATCTGATGAACAACATCAACAAATACGCCCAGCATGGCACGAGAGTGTACATTGACATCATTCCAAAGGACAGCGGAGCCATCATAACCTTCAAGAATGTATCAGCTACACCGCTTAATATCTCAAGCGATGAGCTTAAGGAGCGTTTTGTCAGAGGAGACAGTTCGCGAAATACCGAGGGCAGCGGACTTGGACTGTCTATTGCAGAAAGTCTCATGAAGCTCATGAATGGTACTTTGGAGCTGACTGTGGACGGCGATCTGTTTAAGGTGACTCTGGAGTTTTAGGCTTATTAAAACAATATTATGATACCTATTGACCGTCTAATCATATTATATATTGAACTTATAAGACATAAGAAACAATAAAAGCCGGGGCATCTGCCCCGGCTTAAAAAATTATTTTTCGCATTCTTTTACAAAATCAACTACTTCCATATTCTTTTTCATTATATTATCGTCTTTTTCCATTTCACTAATTGTCATCCAATAATAGTGTCGGGAGTTAATAGAAAAGTCGTTTTTATTCATTATTTTTGGAATATTTTTAAATTCTACTTCGTACAGCCTATGGTTATACACTCTGTTTTCGTTATGGCTTACGGAATATTTTTCCTGTACTCTGGATGATATATATTTGCATTTGATTTCTTTTTTGGGTATACCTAAGTCATTTGATAAATTACTGATGATAAAGGCTTCATTGTCTTTATCTGCGGTTTTTAAATTGGGAAACAGCTTACAGTCCCATCTTTCATCATAATATGTAAGATATTTTGTTTTTATGCCGGGGGCACTGTTTTTGATTATAATTAATGAATGATTATGCTGTATCATGTCCAATCCTTCTATATCCCTCAATAAGTCTGTGTGAGTGTAATTATTGTTTTTGAAATCAATAATATCATATATTATTTTTATCATGTAAACAATTCCGATAACACAAAATATAGTTTTAAATATAATTCCCGGGATGATCCATATGGTTTCATAGGTTGCTGTCCATACTGATATTAAGAAAGATATACCTGCTATAATTGTATCTATTGTTATCTTTTTGCCTATAAAATCGCGCTTTTTTTCAAGTAAAAGCTCCAATTGTTCCCTACTAATTAAAATTTTCATAACCCCTCCGGATAATAGTGTTGAAACACATGATATATAATTATAAATGATGAAAAATGATATGGCAATAAAAAATATAAAGAGATAGAAAACAAAAACCAAAAACAAAAAGGAATGCTATTACAAATTATAATAACATTCCTGAATAATCATATCATCTCCAAAAACCTCTCATGAATCCGTGTATCATCATCAAGCTCCGGATGAAAAGCCAGCCCAATCTGGTTCTTATACTGTACACCGACAATTTTGCCGTCATACTCGGCGAGCACATGTACATCATTTTTGGCGGAGTCATCAATAGCTTCCACGTAAGGCGCCCTGATAAATGTCATGGTAAAGTCAAAGCTATTGTCAAACCTTGCTGTAGCCTCGAAGCTTCCGAGCTGTCTGCCGTAGGCATTTCTTTTAACAGTGACAGGCAAAGTGCCGAAATATACGTTGTCATCGTTGCTGATATGTGAAGCTAAAAGGATAAGACCAGCGCAGGTTGCAAGCACCGGAAGTCCGTTTGCGATTCTTCTCTTAAGCTCATCAAACATATCAAGCTCACGTAGCAGCTTGCCCTGCACAGTGCTCTCACCGCCCGGCAGCACGAGTCCGTCTATATCACAGATATCTGATTTTTTGCGCAGCTCAACACACTCACAGCCTAAAGATTCAAGCATGCGCTTGTGCTCAATAAACGCTCCCTGAACGGCTAAAACACCAATCTTAAGTCCTGATTTCATTTTATTTGCCTCTTTCTTCCATGATGATTTTAATCTCGCTCTCGTTGATTCCGACCATAGCCTCACCGAGATCCTCAGAAAGCTCTGCGATAAGCTTCGCATCTGTAAAGTTTGTCACAGCCTTTACGATAGCGGCAGCTCTCTTGGCAGGATCGCCTGACTTGAAGATACCTGAGCCGACGAACACACCCTCAGCACCGAGCTGCATCATAAGAGCGGCATCAGCCGGAGTAGCCACACCACCTGCCGCAAAGTTTACAACAGGAAGTTTGCCATTATCGTGAACAAACTTAACCAGCTCGAAAGGCACCTGAAGATTTTTAGCTGCCTCGAAAAGCTCATCCTCACGCATGGAAGTAAGCTTAGCAATCTCAGAATTCATCTTTCTCATATGTCTGACAGCCTGCACGATATCACCGGTACCGGGCTCACCCTTTGTACGGATCATGGAAGCTCCTTCGTTGATACGGCGGAGAGCCTCACCGAGATCTCTTGCACCACATACGAAAGGCACCTTGAAATCTCTCTTATTGATATGGTACACATCATCAGCAGGTGAAAGCACCTCAGACTCATCAATGTAGTCAATCTCGATAGCCTCAAGTATCTGAGCTTCCACGAAGTGACCGATACGGCACTTTGCCATGACGGGGATGCTGACAGCCTCCTGAATGCCCTTAATCATCTTAGGATCGCTCATTCTTGAAACACCGCCTGCGGCTCTGATATCGGCAGGGATTCTCTCAAGCGCCATGACAGCACATGCACCGGCAGCCTCGGCAATCCTGGCCTGCTCCGGAGTCGTGACATCCATGATGACACCGCCCTTTAGCATCTGTGCAAGACCTTTGTTGAGTTCGTATTGAGTATTCTTATTGTTTTCCATTTGTTAAATCTCCTTTTGGTTTTTGCATTTGTATTTTTGCATCAATTTATATGATATGAGGGTCAAAAGGTATTTTGCCCCTTTAATCATTTATATGACGAAAGTAGTCAGGCGTGAGCAAATATGTTTAGGTGGCGCAGGCGGCGTGTACACTCTCGTGAGAGCGCATAGCGGAGCTGCTTAGATACTGTTGAATTATGCTCAAGAAAACCAGAAATGCACCGGCATGGAAGCCGGGGCAAGGAGCTATCGAGCCATGGAGGGCGAGTAGCGACGGTTTCGTCTGCAATAGAAAACCTATAAGGCATAATTCTTACAGTATCTTGGCAGCAAAGCGTAGCGAACACGAGAGTGTACTCGCCGCCTGCGCCGCCGGGCTGTATTTGCTCACACCAGCCATATATCATGATTGCAATATTACGCCACATCTGGTAATATTAAAATATTCAAAATAAGGAAAATAAAAATGCCAGAAAGCGGTGAATCAAATGCTGACCTACGACCTCACAAAAACAGACGGTCCACTCTACAAATGCCTGTATGAGTGCATCAAAAACGATATATCACAGGGAAAATTAAGCTCCGGTGAGAAAATGCCATCAAAACGTACCCTCGCCAAGAATCTGGGGGTTAGTACCATTACGGTTGAAAATGCATATGACCAGTTGATAGGCGAGGGCTATATGTTTGCAAGACCCAAGAGGGGCTATTTCATAGCCGATGTGTCAGATATCAGGGTAATCAAGGCACCGGTGCAGAAGGAGCTTAGCATAAAGCTGCCGCCTGAGCAGGATGAAAGTATATTTGACTTCTCATCAAACAGGACAGACTCGGGTAACTTTCCATTTTCCATATGGGCAAAGCTCATGCGAGAGACGATTTCCCTTAGGGAGCAGGAGCTTTTGTCGGTGTCGCCGTGTGGCGGAGTGAGAGAGCTTCGGGAAGCGATAGCAAGCCATCTGTCATCGTTTCGCGGTATGAATGTGGACCCGGACCAGATAATAGTTGGAGCGGGAACAGAGTATCTGTACGGACTGCTTGTGAAGCTTTTGGGTACGGACAAGGTATACTGCGTGGAGGATCCGGGCTATAAGAAAATCAGCCAGATATACGAGTGCAACAATGCAAAATGCCTGCCGGTGCAGATGGATGAGCAGGGCATCAGCGTGGAGCTTATAAAGAAAGCGAACGCGCAGATAGCACATATCAGCCCGACACACCATTTTCCGACAGGAATCACCATGCCTGTGAACCGCCGCTATGAGCTTTTGGCATGGGCCAACGAGAGCAGCGACAGATACATCATAGAGGATGATTACGATAGTGAGTTTCGCATGAACGGACACCCGATACCGCCCATCCTCTCGATTGATGCGTGTGAAAAGGTCATCTATATAAATACATTTTCAAAATCTCTCACATCCACCATCCGAATCAGCTACATGGTGCTGCCGGAGCATCTGGCAAATGAGTTTTACAGGAGGCTTTCATTTTACTCATGTACGGTATCGACCTTTGAGCAGTACACGCTGGCACGATTTATCAGCGAGGGCTATTTTGAAAAGCACATAAACAGAATGAGACTGCACTACGGCAGAAAGCGCCAGAGCGTGCTTTCGTCCATAAAAGGCTGCTTCACTGAAAAGGAATGCAGGGTAATAGAAAATGACTCCGGACTGCATTTTATCATACAGTTTGACACGAACCTTCCGGACAAAACAGTTGAAGAGCTGCTTTTGAAAAAAGGCATAAAGCTTCAGGCGATTACCCATTTCAACCTGATCAAGCCAAAGGAGGACAGGCATCAGTTTATTATCAATTACTCAAATATTGATGCAGACAGGATAATGGATGAGCTTTTAATTATTAAAGATACAATACTTTAACCAGACAGTACTTTAATAAAGCCGACTATAAAGCATATAAATAGTGTATACAAATAATAAATACAAACAGTGCGAATAATTTATGCGTGTAAAAATTTGACATAGATTTTACATACATCTGATAGAGCATTTTACAAAGCATCCATATAATGTATTCTCGAAGACAAGAAATTTATTACATGTTGCAGGAGATACAAATGGAGAAAAAAATCAAAATTCAGGTTCGCGACCTGAATCTGTATTATGGCCAGAATCATGCACTGCATGGTGTCAATATGGACATAAAAGAAAACAGCGTGACAGCGCTGATCGGACCGTCAGGATGTGGTAAGTCTACATTTTTAAAGTGCATCAACAGAATGAATGATCTGGTTGACAACGTCAGAATCGAGGGAAACATAGAGATAGATGGTGAGAATATATATGCACCATCAGTCGATACAACCGTACTTCGCAAAAAGGTCGGCATGGTTTTCCAGCAGCCAAATCCGTTCCCGATGAGCATATATGACAATATCGCATATGGCCCGAGAGTGCATGGCATCAAGGATAAAAAGATACTCGACCAAATAGTTGAGGAAAGTCTTCAGGGTGCTGCGATATTCAATGAAGTTAAAGATAGATTAAAGAAATCTGCTATGGGACTGTCGGGTGGACAGCAGCAGAGACTGTGTATTGCGAGAGCGCTTGCCGTACAGCCGGAGGTGCTTTTGATGGATGAGCCAACATCAGCGCTTGACCCTATCTCTACTTCAAAGATAGAGGAGCTCATGGAGGATTTAAAGAAAAAGTACACAGTTGTGGTTGTAACACATAACATGCAGCAGGCAGTGCGTGTGTCAGACGATACAGCCTTCTTCCTTGTGGGAGATATGGTTGAGTTTGGTGACACAAAGACAATTTTCTCATATCCACAGGACAAGAGAACAGAGGATTACATCACAGGGAGGTTTGGTTAATGAGATCGAAATTCGACGAGCAGCTTAGGAAGCTGAATGAAGAAATGATGCACATGGGAAGCATGATTGAGGAGTCAATCCAGAAAGCAATCGAGGCATTTATACATCAGGATGCCGATAGCGCCAAAGCCATCATGGAGGGCGATTCAGAGATAGACAGAGAGCAGAAAAAGATAGAGAGCCTGTGCTTTAATCTGCTCATGCAGCAGCAGCCTGTAGCAAGAGACCTTAGAACAATTTCTGCAGCGATGAAGATGGTTACTGATATGGAGCGTATAGGAGACCACGCAGCCGATATCAGCGAGATGACCATTTTGATGAGCAGTGACAAGCCATACAGGGTCAATATAGAGCATGTCAAGAGCATGGCTTCAGAGACAATGCTTATGATTATCAGAGCAATCGAGGCATATGTTGAGAAGAACAATGACAAGGCTCACATAGTGATGAAGCAGGATGATGTGGTTGATGAGCTTTTTGATAAGGTAAAGGCTGAGCTTATTGATTTCATCAGGGAGCATCCGGAGGATGGTGAGCAGGCAGAGGATCTTCTCATGGTTGCAAAATACTTTGAGCGTATTGGAGACCATGCGACAAATATTGCTGAGTGGGTTGAGTTTGCGCTTGATGATAAGGTTCGCAAATCATGATTTAATCTTTATGCTGAAAAATTAAATCATAGTTATATACAAACAAAATTGATACAGACGATGGATTTTACATAAATTTTACATAAAACCATCGTCTGTTTTACATTAGTAATGTATAATCGAAAGTAAAAAGCAGGTAAAAATTTTACATAAGATTTTTTGAAATGGAGAAAGCTATGGCACTTATTTATATTGTAGAGGACGACGAGAGCATACGTGAGATAGAGAGTATTGCTTTAAAAAACAGTAATTACATAGTCAGTGCATTTGAAAATGCAAAGGAATTTTACAAGAAGCTGGATGAACTCGTACCGGACCTTATACTGCTTGATGTGATGCTTCCGGATGAGAGCGGCTACGATATCGTGAGAAAGCTCAGAAAACGTCCGGCCACACAGGATATTCCTATTATAATGGTCACAGCCAAGACCACAGAGATGGATATGATAAAAGGGCTTGACGGAGGCGCAGATGATTACATCAAAAAGCCTTTCTCAATCATGGAGCTTATCACAAGAGTAAAGGCACTGCTCAGGAGAACAGCGAAGGAGGAGCCGAAGCTTTTAAAGCTGGATGATCTGGTGATTGACCATGAGCGCCATGTGGTTACAGTGAACAATGAGCCGGTTGACCTTACATACAAGGAGTATGAGCTTTTAAGGCTTCTGATGGGCAGTCAGGGCATAGTCATGACCAGGGATGTCATCATGAGAAGCGTCTGGGATACTGACTTTGAGGGCGAGACACGTACAGTGGACATGCACATAAAGACACTCCGCCATAAGCTGGGTGACTATGGCAGCAGGATAAAGACAGTCAGAAATGTGGGCTATGTTATAGAATAATAGCTGTTATAATGATTTCTAATATACATAAGCGGAGCGTACAGCATGAAAAAGAAGATTAATTACTATCTGGTAGCAACAGCACTTTTTGTAGCAATTGCCACTATGGTTTCCATGACAGTAATCAACTATTACCTCTTTCAGAAGCAGGTAAAGGAAGACCTGCAGGTCATGGCAGAGACAATAGAAAGCACCGGAATACTAAAACAGAATATAAATGAAATCCCGCAGATTGACGTGGAGGGTATTCGTGTCACCTGGATTGACAAGGACGGCACAGTGCTGTATGACAATCAAAATAATGTGAAAAAACTTGAAAATCATGGCAATAGACCGGAAGTTGAATCAGCATTTGATAAAGGTACGGGAGACAGCGTGAGAACATCAGCCACCATGAACAGCAATACCTTCTATCATGCCATAAAGCTCAATGATGGAACGGTACTGCGTGTCTCTATTGCAGCAAGAAGTATCTGGAACATGTTTGCAAGCAGTATACCTGCCATGCTTATAGTGACGGTTATAATAGTAGGAATATGTGTGGTTCTCGCAAAGAGCCTGACCAGAAAGCTCATGAAGCCAATCGAGACACTCGCAGGCAACCTGGAGCAGGCCTCTGTCATCCAGAAAAAGACAGAGTACAAGGAACTCGTGCCGTTCATGAATGCGATAAGGATACAGCATGAGGGCGTGCTTGCCGCGGCAAAGAGCAGACAGGACTTCACAGCCAATGTGTCACACGAGCTAAAGACTCCGCTCACAGCCATCTCCGGCTACGCAGAGCTCATAGAAAACGGCATGGTCGAAAAGGAGCAGCAGATTCATTTTGCCACTGAAATCAGAAGAAATGCACAGCGCCTGCTTTCCTTGATCAATGATATCATAAAGCTCTCGGAGCTTGATTCCAGCGAGGCGCAGCAGGGCTTTGAGCAGCTTGATCTGTACGGTCTGGTCAAGGACTGCATGGAAAATCTACAGGTGAATGCCGAGCAGAGAAAAGTAGCACTCAATTTTGATGGCACTGACTGTATGGTACGAGGCAACAGGCAGCTTCTCACGGAGCTCGTTGAGAATCTCTGCCAGAATGCTATCCGCTACAACAATGAGGGTGGCACCGTAAATGTGACGGTACATAAGCTCGGTGGCAAGACAGTTCTCACGGTCGAGGACAACGGCATAGGCATCCCAAAGGACCAGCAGGAGCGCGTTTTTGAGCGCTTCTACAGAGTGGACAAGAGCCGCTCGAAGGAGACCGGCGGCACAGGCCTTGGGCTTGCGATAGTAAAGCATATAGTGCAGCTGCATGATGCAGGGCTTACGCTCGACAGCGAGGTGGGACGTGGCACAACAATAAAGGTGGAGTTTTAGCTCCGCCTTTTTGCGTCTTCTGCGCCATACCAAGCACACAAGCTCTTGCAAAATCGTGGCGCAGTGTTTATAATAATTTGTTAGCAGCGGAAACAAGGCAAAACCAGGAGGAACAGCCATGTATCAGGAAATATCAAAATTACTTATGTACGGAGATTTATCTCAGGATGAGATACTTTATAAATTGGGACAGCTCTTTGAGCAGTTTGAGGTGGGCGAGTACAACAAGACAGAGCTTGTGCGCGACATCAATACACAGGTCAAGAGAATCCTAAAGGTAGCGACAGACTATGGTTTTGATGACAATCTGTGGCACAACTATCTCACTTTCTTCCTTATGATGAGTGAGAATCCGTTTTCCATCACCTGTGAGAAGGTCGGAGCCAGCGATGGCAGCGTAAATGGGCTTGTGGCAAACGATTTCAGGATTTTTAAGAAGCTTTTCGATTATGATTTCAAGCCAATTGAGTCAGCACTCGGAATCGACTGCTTTACACAGATCAGCAATTATAAAGCCATTGTGAAAAAGGATCTTATGTACAATCACAATGTCAGCGAGAAAGTAAGGGCGCTGAGCAAGAAGCTTGAGGCAGCTAAGGATGAGCAGGAGTTCTTTGATGTGGTAACAGGCTTTTACAAGGCATACGGAGTCGGCATGTTTGGTCTCAACAAGGCATTCAGGATTGAGGAGCATCTGGATGGTGGCTTCTCCTTCATGCCAATCAACAATATGGATGCGGTCATGCTCGATGACCTGATCGGCTACGAAATCCAGAAGAAAAAGCTCACAGACAATACAGAAGCGTTTGTGCAGGGCAAAAAGGCCAACAATGTGCTGCTTTTCGGAGATAGCGGAACCGGAAAATCAACAAGCATCAAGGCTATTGTCAATCAGTATTATGATGACGGACTGCGCATGATTGAGATATACAAGCATCAGTTTAAATATCTGTCAAAGATTATCGCAGCAATCAAAAACAGAAACTACAGATTTATCATATATATGGATGACCTCTCATTCGAGGAGCACGAGATTGAGTACAAGTTCCTAAAGGCAGTTATCGAGGGCGGCGTGGAGACAAAGCCTGACAACATACTGATTTATGCAACCTCTAACCGCCGTCACCTGATCAAGGAGACATGGAATGACCGCAATGACCAGGACAACAGCAATGACAAGCATCACTCAGATACAGTTGAGGAGAAGCTGTCACTTGTAAATCGTTTTGGTGTGACAATCAGCTACTCAAAGCCATCGCAGAAGGAGTTCTTCAATATCGTAACAGAGCTTGCGAGAAAGAGCGGCTGCACACTTTCAGACGAGGAGCTGTGCAGGGAGGCAAACAAGTGGGAGCTCAGCCATGGTGGTATTTCGGGACGTACTGCAACACAGTTTGTCAACTACATTATGGCTAACAATTAAGCAGCAGGCATAAGCATGAAAGGATAGTATATGCTCTACCAGATAAGTAATGGCGCTGTCGCATTTGGCGACGACGTCATTTTGCATAGTATAGATTTTGAAATCAGAAACACAGAAAAGATAGCGATAGTCGGCAGAAACGGCTGTGGCAAGACAACACTTTTAAAGCTCATTTCAGGCGAGGTTGAGATGGAAAAGCTCGACAGCGATGAGAGCGCCTTTATTGCAAAGGCAGGAAACCCGGAGATAGGGTATCTGAAGCAGATTGCGTTTGATGATCCTGATGTGACACTCGAGCAGGAGGTGCGCAAATGCTTCGTGAAAATGGACGAGCGAAAGGCAGAGCTTGCGCGCGCGGCTGCAGAGCTCGAGCATGATTATTCCGATGAAAAGGTAGCCAGATATACCGCGATGGAGGAAGCCTTCAAGGATGATGGCGGCTACTATTATGAGAAGGAATATGAGGTCATGATCCGCAAGTTCGGCTTCTCAGATGATGAGCGTAAAAAGCCAATCCGTGACTTTTCCGGAGGTCAGCAGACCAAGATAGCATTCATAAAGCTGCTTTTGTCAAAGCCTGACATACTGCTTTTGGACGAGCCGACCAACCACCTCGATGTCACGACGATTGAGTGGCTTGAGGGCTATCTGAAGTCGTACCCGAAGGCAGTGGTTGTCGTATCCCATGACCGTATGTTTCTCGACAATGTGGTCGATGTGGTCTACGAGATAGAGTACGGCACAGCAAGGCGCTATCCGGGCAATTATACCAATTTTATCGCCCGCAAAAAGGAAAACTACGACAAGCAGATGAAGGATCACATCGCCCAGCAGAAGGAGATAGAGCGTTTGCAGCGTATGGTTACGCGCTTCAAGGGCAAGCCGACCAAGACATCCATGGCGCAGTCAAAGCAGAAGGCTATCGACCGCATGGTGATTATCGAGGCACCGGACAAGTACGACAACAAGACCTTCCATGCCAATTTCCAGCCCGAAAAGGAGACCGGAAACGATGTGCTTTATACATCAGAGCTTGCAATCGGCTATGACCATCCGCTTTCCGTAGTGTCGCTTGATTTGAAAAGAGGCGAAAAGCTTGGCATACTTGGCGGAAACGGACTTGGAAAATCGACATTTTTAAAGACCATCGTGGGTAAGATCCCTGCACTTTCAGGCGAGTACCGCTTTGGAACCAACGTGCAGATAGGGTATTTCGACCAGCAGATGGCCATGTATACAAGCAACAAGACTGTGCTAGATGATTTCTGGGATGAATATCCGAATCTTACAGAAACCGAGGCCAGAAATGCACTCGGAGCTTTCCTTTTTTCAGGGGAGGACGTGTTCAAGAACGTAAATATGCTCTCAGGAGGAGAAAAGGTCAGACTGGCGCTTTGTAAGATTTTAAAGACCAGACCGAACGTGCTCGTGCTCGATGAGCCAACTAACCATATGGATATCGTAGGCAAGGAAACGCTAGAGAGCATGCTTAAGGACTACAAGGGCACACTGATTTTTGTATCACACGACAGATATTTTGTGAAAAAGGTAGCCACACAGCTGCTTGTGTTCGAGGATGGCACGACCAATCTCTATCAGTTTGGCTATGAGCAGTATCAGGAAAAGCTCGATCGTGAGGCTGAGGAAAGCAAAAATGTATACAGAGGCAATGCAATATTTGGCGGCGCGATAAGCCAGAACGGCAGCAGTCAGACAGGCAGTGATGTAAAACGGAGCACGTCACAAACCGGTGCAGCAGGTAATGTGGGCGAAAGCACCAATGCAAATAGCGCAGCCCAGGCAGGCGGCATGGCTGTCTCATCAACCGGCAAAGCATACTACAACCCGGGCAAGGAACGCTCAAAGATACAAAAAAAGGTCAAAAAGGCCGAGGAGGACTTGGCGGTCAAGGAAGCAAAGCTCGATGAGCTCAAGGCTGAGCTCATGAAGCCGGAGTATCAGTCAAGCTACTCAAAGCTCACGGAAATCCAAAACGAGATAGACGCTCTCGAGGAAGAAATCCTTATAGATATGGAGGCGTGGGAGGAGCTTTCCTCTCAGCTTGAGGCACTGGGATAGGTTAGATGCGCTGTGGTAGCTTAGAAACGTTGTGATAGCTTAGATGTGCTGTTGTAGTTGAGAAATGTTGCGATAGTGTATAAAAAATCACTCGACTTGATGTTTTTTATTCTGATGAAATCCCTAATCATAGCGAAATCAAGCGATTTCGCGAAAAACCGTAAATAAACCCTTGATTATTTATATAAATTGCATAAAAATGATTGATGAAAACGAAATTTATGGTATAATATTTACATGATACAGACAACGTATCAAATAAACGATAAAGGGGTTGGACATCATGAGAATAACAATTTCAGGAAAAAACATCGAATTAACAGAGGGGCTTAAGCAGGCAGTAGAGGAGAAGCTGTCAAAGCTGGAGAAGTTTTTTAAACCGGACACAGACGTATACGTTACACTCAGCGTAGAAAAGGATAGACAGAAAATCGAGGTTACTATCCCGGCAAAGGGACATGTTATCCGTTCAGAGCAGGTCAGCAATGATATGTACGTATCAATTGACCTCGTAGAGGAAGTAATCGAGAGACAGCTTCGCAAATACAGAACCAAGATTTCCGCAAAGAAGTATGCACCGGCGATATTCCAGGATGATTTCGTGGAGGCAGACGATGCAGAGGACGAGGAAATCAAGATTGTCCGTACAAAGAGATTTGGTATGAAGCCTATGTATCCTGAGGATGCATGCATCCAGATGGAGCTCTCAGGCCACGATTTCTTCGTATTCAGAAATGCAGAGAATGACGAAGTAAATGTAGTCTACAAGAGAAAAGGACATACATACGGACTTATCGAACCGGAATGTTAGACTCTTGTTTTTCATCATAATTTAACCTTTCTTTCATCTAAAATCGGCAGCCGTTGGCTGCCGGTTTTTATGTCTGTTTAACCTCATTTGGTCTTGGATATGCGATTGGTTCCAATGGCAGTAAGACCACAAAAAAATAACCGCCCCAGCCTGGAAACTGAACGGTTATTTTAACTAAGTAAATGATCAGGCGAACCGTTGTTATAGGTAGCACCTTTTTGTTAACTATATTTTAACATTCATTTCTAATCATGTCAAAATTATTTCAAAAAATGAAATAATTGAGAGAATTACATAATTCATAGTCATTGATTTTACTGATGTTTCAGGACATATAAAAAACAATATATTTTTTAGTTTTTAGTTTTCAAAAGAAGCTTGCACAGAAATGTGGAGGCTCTTTTTATGTGAAATAATTAGAGGCTTCCACTATTATGCCAGAAGCCTCTAATTTTTAAGCTGTTTTGGAGATTTTTGCGGTTTCAGCTACTTTTTTCTGGAATTTTTTCGGCTTATGGACTGGTTTTGGGAGCTGTTTTGGGAATTTTTGCGGTTTCAGCTACTTTTTCACGCGATTTTTTCCGGCTTATGGGCTGAGTTTGAGAGCTGTTTTGGAGATTTTTGCGGTTTCAGCTACTTTTCTCGTATTTTTTCCGCCTTATGGGCTGAATTTTGGGAGCTGTTTTAAAAGTTTTATGGATTATAGCTCCTCAAGACCTGCCCACTATGCTATCAACCTAGGGCTATTGTACATTATGCTATGCAAATAGAGCAATTATCAGATATAAAGGCATTGGTTATGCGTCTCAAATCTGACCCGGTTACCGGTTCTAAGACGCAGTCTTGGTTACGATTATGTCGAAAAATCAAAGATAATTCAAGGTTTATTACAGCACCATTCAGAGAAACAAAAGCATTTGAAAAACTATATAATCAACGAACCAGCGTAGAGCGTACGTTCGGAGATTTAAAAGATAATTACAACCTTGATAACATCCGGGTTGCAAAAATGGCAAGGGCAAAAGTCTTTATGGATTTATCTTGTATTGCCCTTATTGCATCAAGACTACCAGATGCAGCCAGCAAGGAAAAAACCACAAAAATAGTACAAATTTATCATTACAAAAATTCTGATATAAAAAGAGCAATATTAAACAAAAACCAACTGAATTAAACCCAAACCCATGTCATATTTTGTCGAAAACTGCTAATCACCTATCAATATTAAATCTTCTAATAGAAATCTTCAAAATACCAGCGCGTAACGCGCCTAGAATATTGATATATTATATGGAAAAATGAATCCACCAACAAAAACAAAGAGGGAAATTTCGCAAAGACGACAAAATTTCAAAAGAAAGACAAAAAAAGAAGTTCTACGAAAAATAAAGTCGATGGAGGGATGAAATATTTGGGAAGAATTTATTATGAACAGAAAGGACTTATTAACCTCGATGATATCGTAGATATATTTATTGAGGTGGGAAATATACACAATTACCTGGAAAATGCAGCCTTGCGGATTTTGCTTTTTGGCAATCCTGAGCTGAATTTTTATCAGTGCCGATTATTAGTATTGAAGTACGGAGAATCACTTTCACAGGATGATTTGCACGGGCGGATGGTATTTATGAGAATGATACAGCTGCTGGAAGCCAACACAGTTTAAAATAAAATGAGAATTTCTTTTTTGACCGGGCAACCGGTCTTTCTTTTTTGCACAAATGGTGTTATAATTTTGAAGAAATTATGTTGATTACTCATAGCTTTAAAAAGAAGCATTGCATTGTGTTTAATTAAGCCAAAGCATGATAATTCAATCAAAGAAAAGAGGACAAAAATGAACATCGTAGTACTTGCCGGAGGGCTCAGCACAGAGAGAGATGTTTCCTTCAAGACAGGAAGCATGGTAGCTAAGGCACTCAAAGAGAACGGCCACAAAGTTATATTATTGGATGTATTTATGGGATATAGTGACAGGGAGGAGGACCTGACAGGTATATTTGACCGCGCGGACGAGATAAGCGTGCAGGTCAGTGATATTCCGACAGAGGCACCTGACCTCGCAAAGGTAAAGGCTTCCAGAAAGGACCAGTCACCTTGCTTCTTCGGACCAAATGTCATCAAAATGTGTCAGATGGCTGACATTGTTTTCATGGCTCTCCACGGAGAAAACGGAGAGAACGGAAAGATACAGGCAGCATTTGACCTCTTCGGTGTCAAATATACAGGCAGCGATTATTTAAGCTCAGCCATCGCCATGAACAAGGAGACATCAAAGCAGTTCTTCCTTGCAAACGGTATCCCTACTCCAAAGGGTATTTCCATGACAAGAGCGACCAGACAGGACGATATCACAAAGCTTGACCTGACACTTCCATGCGTGGTAAAGCCATGCTGCGGTGGTTCAAGCATCGGTGTCACCATCGTTAGGGATGCGGCAGAGTTCAAGGCGGCACTTGACGATGCCTTCAAGTGGGAAAATGAGCTGGTTATCGAGGAATTTGTACAGGGCAGGGAGTTCTCTGTCGGCGTTATCGAGGGCAAGGCTCTTCCTATTATAGAGATTGCACCGAAGGAGGGCTTCTACGATTATAAGAATAAATACAAGGCGGGCAGTACAGTAGAGACATGTCCGGCCGAGCTTCCTGAGCAGGTGACAAAGGATATGCAGCACTATGCCGAGGAGGTTGCGCGCGTTATCGGGCTTGACACATATTCACGCTCAGACTTTTTGCTCAATGACAAAAATGAGATGTTCTGCCTCGAGGCAAATACACTGCCGGGCATGACTCCGACCAGTCTTCTGCCACAGGAGGCAGCGGTTATCGGTATGAGCTTTAATCAGCTCTGTGAGCATCTGATTGACATATCTTTGAAAAAATATGAGGTGTAGCATGTCGGATAAGTACATGAAGAATCTTACATTTGCAAATATCGCAAAGGCCTGCGAGGGCACATACATAGGCGATGAGACACAGCTCGATACGACAATCACCGGCGCCGTCATAGACAGCAGACAGGTGAAGGAGGGCTATCTTTTTATCCCGATAAAGGGAGAAAGGGTGGACGGGCACAAATTCATTCCGACTGTGTTTGAGCAGGGGGCGGCAATTGTGCTCTCTGAGCATGAGCTTACGGACCCGGCAGGCCCATATGTGCTTGTTGAATCAACCGCCGATGCCATGAAAAAGCTCGCGGCATTTTACAGAAAAAGCCTTGATATCAAGGTGGTGGGTATCACCGGAAGTGTCGGCAAGACCAGCACCAAGGAGATGATATCATCAGTTCTTGAGCAGAAATACAGCGTCCACAAGACCGCAGGCAATTTCAACAACGAGATAGGCCTGCCACTCACCATTTTCGGAATCAGGGAAAGCCATCAGGTAGCGGTGCTTGAGATGGGCATATCTGATTTTGGCGAGATGCACAGGCTTTCTACTATGTCTTGCCCGGATGTCATGGTCATCACCAATATCGGCTACTGCCATCTGGAGTTTTTGGGCGACAGGGATGGTGTGCTTAAAGCAAAGACAGAGTGCTTTGAGCATATGATGCCGGATGCGGTCGCAGTGCTGAATGCAGATGACGACAAGCTGGCCACAGTGCAGACGGTAAATGGAAAGCCTGCCATATACTATGGCAAGGAATCAGCATCAGGCGTTCATAAATCAGTATATACCACAAATATTGAAAACCTGGGCTTTGACGGCATGAAGGCTCATTTTGTCACTCCGGAGGGTGAGTTTGATGCACACATCCACATCCCGGGTGAGCACAATGTATACAATGCCATGGCGGCAGCGGCTGTCGGATTGCAGCTTGGTCTCACAATAGCTGAGATTAAATCAGGAATCGAGAAAGCAGAGACAATCGCAGGTCGTACCAATTTCATCAAAACACATGGCATGACAGTGATAGATGACTGCTACAATGCAAATCCTGTATCCATGAAATCCTCTATCGAGGTGCTTTCACATGCAAAGGGCAGGACAATAGCAGTGCTTGGAGACATGGGCGAGCTGGGAAGCGATGAGAAAAAGCTGCACCATGAGGTAGGCGAAGCAGTTGGAGAGAATCATATCCATACACTTTTTGCCGCAGGAGAGCTTGCAAAGGAATATGCAGCCGGAGCCGCAGAGAAATCGTCCGATGTAGATATCCACTATTTCGAGGATAGGGAGACAATGACACAGGAGCTTCTTTCATATGTGAAGGAGGGCGACACCATACTGGTGAAGGCATCACACTTCATGGAGTTTCCTAAGGTGGTCGAGGCACTGAGTGAGTAAAATTAGGTAAAATCAATCAGGTGGAAATTAATTCGATATTTAATAATTGTGAGGAATGGATATTTTCCAAGCCTCATAATATTATAAAAGAAAGAGAGAAAAATAATGGCACAAAATCCAATCGTAACAATCACAATGGAAAACGGCGATGTAATCAAGGCGGAGCTTTATCCGGAAATCGCACCAAACACAGTAAACAACTTTATCAGCTTAATCAATCACAACTTCTATGACGGAGTATGCTTCCACCGTGTAATCAAGGGCTTCATGCTCCAGGGCGGAGATCCGGACGGAAACGGCACAGGCGGCCCTGGCTATGAAATCAAGGGCGAGTTCACACACAACGGCTTCAAAAATGACTTAAAGCACACAGCCGGTGTACTTTCAATGGCACGTACCATGATACCTGACTCAGCAGGCAGCCAGTTCTTCATCATGCATCAGGATGCACCACATCTCGACGGCGAGTATGCGGCATTCGGCAAGGTAATCGAGGGCATGGATGTGGTAAACAAGATCGCAGAGGTGCGCACAGACTACATGGACAAACCACTTGAGGCTCAGGTCATGAAGACGGTAACAGTTGAGACCTTCGGAGTGGACTATCCGGAGCCGGAGACAGTTTAATGATAATAATTATCGATGAGGCAAGCGCAAAACTTGCCTCTTTTTACTATCATGACGAGATATTCAAGCTGCAGTGGAGAAGTGTGGCAGGCAAGGCATCTATGTCAGAAGAGCTGCAAGAAAAACTGTATGGTGCACTACCGGGAAAAGTGCTGGATGAGTTGCAGAAGAAACTGCCAGATGAGCAGCAGAATAATTTATGTGTGTATGAAATAGAAAATAATTCAGGATATACAGAATCTGCAGATAACACCGCGAAAGCTAATACGGGAAATCTAAGAATACCGAAAGCTCCCGCCAACTACATCTGGATAGTATCAAACAGGCAGCAGAAGCAAATAGCTGACTCACTCGGCATAGCATCAATAGGAGAACCGCAGTGCGGCACGCGCTATGCAGTCGAAAGCCTTGCAGAGCTTGATATTGAGTATCTGGATCGGGTGCGCAGGCGGTATAATCACATCCCGTGGGACATCGGCGAGACAGACAGGTGTCTGATACGTGAGCTGTCCCTGTCAGACCTTCCTGCGCTCTATGAGCTCTATGACAAGCCCGGCATGACAGACTTTGTGGAACCGCTTTACGACTACGAGACAGAGCTTGAATACCAGAAGGCATATATAGAGAACATGTATGGCTTTTACGAGTATGGCATGTGGCTTGTATTTTCTAAAGAAACAGGGAAGCTGATAGGACGGGCAGGGCTTGAGCACAATGAAATGGGCTATATGATAGCGCCGGAATTATGGAACCAAGGCTATGCCACGGAGGTGTGCCGCTTCATCATAGACTACGCGCGCAAAAACACAGACTTTGAAGAACTTTACTGCCGGATAGATGAGAGAAATACGGCATCGGTTCGCCTTGCAAAAAAGCTTGGATTTACAAATAGCGGGCATATGGATGAAGATATAAACGCTTCTATATATAGAAAAAACATAAAAAACAATGAAAAACATTGAAAAATATGCAATTAGGCAATAAAATATAAACATAGTTTAACGATTTGGAGGACGAAAAAATGAAGAAATATGCATACGGAGTAGATATAGGTGGAACAACTGTAAAGATAGGCTTTTTCGAGACCACAGGAAAGCTTGTCGATACATGGGAGATTCCTACACGCACAGAGAATTCAGGCGAGCTCATCCTGCCTGATATTGCAGCATCCATCAAGGAAAATAACGAGAAGCACGGCATCGAGATGGGTGACATCGAGGGCGTAGGCATGGGAGTGCCGGGACCTATAAAGGATGACGGAACAGTATTGAAGTGTGTCAACCTCGGCTGGGGCGTGTTCAACGTGGCACAGTCACTCTCAGTACTGTGCGACGGCATCAAGGTAAAGGCCGGAAACGATGCCAACGTAGCTGCGCTCGGTGAGATGTGGCAGGGCGGTGGAAAGGGCCATCAGGATGTAGTCATGATCACACTCGGCACAGGCGTAGGCGGAGGAATCATCCGCGAGGGCAGAATCGTAGCCGGAGTAAACGGAGCAGGCGGAGAGATAGGACATATGCCTATGGTAGATGATGAGTCAGAGTGCTGTGGCTGCGGCAAGAAGGGCTGCTTAGAGCAGTATGCATCAGCAAACGGTCTCGTAAGAGTGGCAGAGAGATACATTGCAGCACACAGGGATGTGGCAACAAAGCTTGATTTAAATGCAGGCTTCACAGCCAAGGATGTATGCGATGCGGCAAAGGCAGGAGATGCAGCGGGCATTGCGGCAGTAGAGCAGTCTATGAAGCTTCTCGGCAAGGCAATGGCAGCAGTAGCATGCGTCATGGACCCTGAGGTATTTGTTGTAGGCGGAGGCCTCTCAAAGGCAGGCAGCATCATCATCGATACAGCAGCAAAGTACTATAAAGAGTATGCCTTCCATGCAAGCCGTGAGACAGAGATCAAGCTCGCCACACTCGGCAATTCAGCCGGTATGTATGGCGGAGTAAAGATGGTTATCGGCTAACAACATAAGATTGCAATTTTTAAAGAAATAAAATATAATGGCTACTAAAGATACACTACAATCGAGGTGAGACTATTGGCAGATTACTCAACAGAAGAATTAGAAAAAATAGCGGACAAATTTCGCTCAGATACCAGCGGTATAAGGGGAACAAAGGATTTTACGAGCCCGGAGGAGCTTTACGATGAGCTGAAAAAGGAAATCAAAAAGTACCATCCGTCGGATGACACGAGCCTTGTGGACAAAGCCTACAGGGTAGCTTATGATGCCCATAAGGGGCAGGCGCGTAAGTCAGGAGAGCCTTATATCATACATCCGCTGTGTGTTGCCATAATACTCGCCGAGCTCGAGTTGGATAAGGAAACCATTGCAGCAGGACTGCTCCATGATGTGCTGGAGGATACCATCATGACTATGGATGAGATGCGCGCGGAGTTTGGAGACGATGTCGCACATCTGGTGGATGGTGTCACGAAGTTAAAGCACCTGCATCTGACAGACAGCACCAAGGATCCGAAGGACAAGAACGCGGACAGGCTTGAGATGCAGGCTGAGAATCTGCGCAAGATGTTTCTCGCCATGGCAAAGGATATCAGAGTCATCCTCATAAAGCTGGCAGACAGACTGCACAATATGCGTACACTCAAGTACCAGTCCAAGGAGGCACAGCAGCGTATCGCCAGAGAGACACAGGATATCTATTGCCCTATTGCACAGCGACTTGGTATCAGCAAGATAAAGATAGAGCTCGAGGACCTTTGTATGAAGTACCTCTATCCGGATGCCTATTACGATCTGGTAGAGAAGGTAGCCCTCAGAAAGACAGAGCGCGACACCTACATCCAGGGCCTGGTAAACGATGTCAAGAAGTATGTTTCAGATGCCGGCATCAAGGCTGAGATATACGGCAGGGCAAAGCATTTCTTCAGTATATATAAGAAGATGGTCAATCAGGACAAGACGATAGACCAGATATATGACCTCTTTGCCATCAGAATTCTGGTGGATACCATACCGGACTGCTACGCAGTGCTAGGTATCATACATGAGAAGTATAAGCCTATACCGGGCCGTTTCAAGGACTATATTGCCATGCCGAAGCAGAACATGTACCAGTCGCTTCACACGACACTCATAGGCCCGAGCGGACAGCCGTTTGAGATACAGATACGTACCTATGAGATGCATCGTACAGCTGAGTACGGTATCGCAGCGCACTGGAAGTACAAGGAAGCAAACAACGGCAATGCCACTACCACCACTGTCACAGAGGAGGAGAAGCTCAGCTGGCTGCGCCAGATACTCGAGTGGCAGCAGGACATGTCGGATAATAAGGAGTTTATGACTTTATTAAAGAGTGATTTAAATTTATTCTCCGACAATGTATTTGCATTCACACCGTCCGGCGATGTAAAGAACCTGCCAAAGGGCTCCACACCTATAGACTTTGCCTACAGCATACACTCTGCGGTCGGCAACAAGATGGTCGGTGCCAAGGTAAACGGCAAGCTGGTGCCGATAGACTATGTCATCAAAAACGGTGACCAGATAGAGATAATCACCTCACAGAACTCCAAGGGACCAAGCCGTGACTGGCTCAAGGTCGTAAAGAGCACACAGGCCAAGAACAAGATCAACCAGTGGTTCAGAAGTGAGCTCAAGGAGGAGAATATACAGCACGGCAAGGATCTGATAGCAGCCTATGCCAAGGCAAAGGGCATCAACTTTGCTGAGATAAACAAGCCTGAGTATCAGGAGAAAATACGCCGTAAATACGGCTTCCACGACTGGAACTCATGCCTTGCAACCGTCGGTCACGGCGGACTCAAGGAGAGCCAGATAGTCAACAGGATGTACGACGAGTACAAGAAGGATCATGTGGTGCCGGTGACAGATGCAGATGTGCTTGGCAGCATCGCAGAAAAGCAGCAGGCGGCAGCAGGCACACAGCCCGAGCACAAGTCAAAGAGCGGTATTGTGGTACACGGACTCTATGACGTGGCTGTGCACTTCTCGAAGTGCTGCAATCCTGTTCCGGGAGATGAAATCGTGGGCTTTGTCACAAGAGGCCGAGGCATCTCCATCCACAGGACAGACTGCGTGAATATCATCAATCTGTCCAAGATAGAAAAGGACAGGCTCATAGAAGCAGAGTGGCAGGATACAGCCCTCATGGACAACGGTGCCGAGTATCAGGCAGACTTAAAGATATTCTGTCATGACAGGCCGGGACTGCTCGTAGATATCACAAAGATATTTACCGAGAAGGAAATCAATATCAGTGGTATACAGTCCAAGACCAGCAAGCAGGGTATCGCTACAATCGAGGTGTTTTTTAATATCAAAGGCAGGGACCAGATAAAGGTTCTCGTGGAGAAGCTCAGACAGATAGAAAGTGTAATAGACGTAGAGAGGACCACCGGCTAAATCCCGGTGGTTCTTGCGTGAAGCATAACATATAACAGACAAGGAGTACACTCATATGGTAAATATGAAGATAGACCACTTCGTAGTGGGACCGGTGCAGACCAACTGCTACTTTGTCACCAATATAAAGACAAAGGAAATGATAATAATAGACCCGGGCGCGTGTGCTAATCAGCTCGCCAAAAAGGTGGACGAGTCAGGCGCAAAGCCTGTAGCAATACTGCTCACACACGGACACTTTGACCATGCCACTGATGCAAAGCCGCTCGCAGACCGCTACGGCATCAAGATATATATCCATGAGGCAGACAAAGCCACACTTGATGACCCGCAGCTTAATGTCAGCTACATGATGGGCCAGTCAAAGACCTTTTATGCAGATGTATTTTTGAAGGATAAGCAGGAGCTTGACATCGCAGGCTTTCATATAGTAGTGCTTCACACACCGGGGCATACACCGGGCGGCTGCTGCTATTATTTCCCGTATGAGGACGTGATCTTTACAGGAGACTCACTGTTTTGCGGCTCAATCGGACGTACGGATTTCAAGGGCGGCAGCATGTCAGACCTCGTGCGCACAGTGAAGGAAAAAATCATGACACTGCCTGAGCATACAGAGGTGTACCCGGGCCACAACGACACAACAACCATAGAAAACGAGAGGATGTATAACCCTTACTTATGATAGTAGTAGTATTTAATAAACCGGATTTTGAATATGATGTGCACTCACTGCTCAAGGAGTTCTTCCCTCAGGAGGATGTGCAGATGTACTATAGCTGCTCACCTGATGAGGTGGAGGGAAAAAACTTAGCCTGCACACACCACGAGATGACAGATGATGGAGTAAAGGAATTTGCGGATGCCTCACAGGTATTTAAGATAGACTATGTGGGCGATGAAATTGCAGTGGAGTGGACGCTGAATAGGGCCGGCGGAAATAATTCCATGACAGATGAGATGCAGCAAGCCGACGAAAGTGACATTAAAACAGCCGGAAAAAGTATCTGCACAAAAATATCCGTGGACGGCACAGACCGCAAGGAAACCAAAAACCGCCTCAAGCTCGCCCTGTATTCCATGATAGAAAAGGGCACAGGAAAGAGCCTTCCGTGGGGCACACTTTCAGGCATCAGACCGACCAAGATAGCCATGAAATGCATAGAGGACGGCATGAACGATAAGAAAACCTACGACTATCTGAAGGAAACCTACCTCGCAAGTGATGAGAAAATCGACCTCTCAATAGGCATAGCAAAGCGTGAGAAGGCACTGCTCGATAAGGTGGACTATGACAACGGCTACAGCCTGTACATAGGTATACCATTCTGCCCGAGTACCTGTGCATACTGCTCGTTTACATCATACCCGCTTGGCGTGTGGAAAAACCGTGTGGACGATTACCTCGATGCACTCGAGAAGGAGATAGACTACACAGCACAGAAATTCTACCACAAGAAGCTAAACTCCATATATATAGGAGGCGGCACACCGACCACACTAAGCCCTGCTCAGCTTGACAGGCTTATCAGAAAAATCAAATGCAGCTTTGATTTAAAGGACTGTCTGGAATTTACGGTGGAGGCAGGCAGACCGGACTCCATCACGAGAGAAAAGCTCCTGGCACTAAAGAAAAACGGCATCAGCCGTATATCAGTAAATCCACAGACCATGAAGCAGCAGACACTCGATATAATAGGAAGACACCACACAGTAGAAGATACGATACAAAGCTTCAAGCTCGCGCGTGAGCTGGGTTTTGACAACATAAACATGGACCTCATCATGGGACTTCCCGAGGAGACACTCGATGATGTAAGGCACACAATGGAGCTGGTGAAGGAGCTGGCGCCTGACAACGTCACCATCCATTCACTCGCAGTAAAGCGAGCTGCAAGACTCACCATCTTCAAGGACCGCTACAGTGATATGCAGATGGTCAACACTCAGGAGCATATGGATCTCTGCGCAGCCTACTGTAAGCAGATGGGGCTTGAGCCATACTACCTCTACAGGCAGAAGGGCATGGCAGGCAACATGGAGAACGTGGGCTATGCGGCAAAGGGCAAGGCCGGTGTATACAACATACTGATCATGGAGGAAAAGCAGACCATCGTGGCGTGCGGAGCCGGAGCAAGCACCAAGCGCGTCTGGCCCGTACCGAATCCGGATGGCACACACCGCATCGACAGATGCGAGAATGTCAAGGATGTAGGGCAGTATATCGCAAGGATTGATGAGATGATAGAGAGAAAGCAGAGGCTGTTTGAGGAAAAATAGGCAGTATGACATATAATAATGTATAATAATTGGTGCTGTAATACCATAGCGGTTAGCGAATGTGTCAAAAATTATAAAGAAAACCTAATATTCATTGACAAAGAATTAAAAATGGGTGAAAATATATTATTGAATACCCTGATTAGATACAGAAAAAGATATAAATAACCTAATAAAACATACGTAAAACAAAACAGGTTAAAATAATTCGGGGGGGGTACAAAGGTACCTCCCCTAGAACAGGTATAAAGGAAAATAAAAGATACCACAAGGAGAATTTGGAAAGAATGTACAGAAAGAAAGGCAGAGGATGGACAAAGCATATAGATTTTATGCTTATAGATATCGCATGCATTGTTATAGCATTTTTTATTTCATATGTGATACGCTTCGGCTTTAATAACCCATATGTGGACAAGGACTACCGTATACTGGGTGTAGCATTTCTTCTGATAGATTTCTTTGTGGAGATAATGGCAGATTCATTCAAGAACGTCCTAAAACGCGGATATCTGGATGAATTCATATCGACCTGCAAGCACGCAGTGCTTGTATTTCTGGTGACAGCGCTATTTCTGTTCACCACACAGATGGCTGATATATACTCGCGATTATCATTTTATATCATGTTTCCAATCTATGTGACAATAACATATGTAGCAAGACTAGCGCTCAAGAGCTTCCTTAAGAAAAAGGGCTTTGGAGCATCAAGAAAATCGCTGTTTGTCATAGCACCTGATGCCATGCTTCGTGATACACTGTGCACAGTGGAGAAAAGCTGTATAGGCTATACAAAGATAGTAGCAGCTTCACTGGATACAGACATGAAGGGCAAGACTATATGCGGCATACCGATTGTTGCAAACCACGATGGCATAGTGGACTATGCGTGTGATGAGTGGGTGGATGAGGTACTCATCCCGCCGTGCAGTGAGGATGAATATCCGGAGAAGATGGCAGATATATTCCTTGAGATGGGAATAGCTGTGCATACAGGCATAGCAAAAAACGGAACAGCCCAGGGTGGCTATAAGCAGATAGAAAAGATAGGCGACTATACCGTAGTCACATCAAGCGTGAACTATGCAAATACCAGCGCACTTCTGGTAAAGAGGGGCATGGATATAGTCGGAGGTCTGGTTGGTTGTCTGTTCACACTTATCATCATGATATTTGTGGGACCGGCGATATACATAGCATCGCCGGGACCGATATTCTTCTCACAGGAGAGAATCGGCAGAAACGGCAGAAAGTTCAAGATGTATAAATTCCGCAGCATGTATATGGATGCCGAGGAGCGAAAGAAAGAACTTATGGCACAAAACAAGATAGGCGACGGAATGATGTTCAAGATGGACTTCGACCCGAGAATCATAGGCAATAAGGTGCTGCCAAACGGAAAGAAGAAAACCGGAATCGGGCAGTTCATCAGGAAAACAAGCCTGGATGAATTCCCACAATTTTTCAATATACTAGTGGGAGATATGAGCCTGGTAGGCACCAGACCACCAACACTCGATGAGTGGGAGAAGTATGAACCACATCACAGAGCCAGAATGTCATTCAGACCCGGACTGACCGGACTGTGGCAGGTGAGTGGCAGGAGCAATATCACGGACTTTGAGGAAGTGGTGAAACTGGATACCCAGTATATTGGGGAGTGGAGTGTTAAGGGGGATATGAAGATAATATTTAAGACGTTTGTAGGAGTTTTGAAAAACGATGGAGCAGTGTAGTTTCTACAAGGAGAAATATTAACATATGAAAGTTGTATTAATGGCCGGAGGCAGAGGAACCAGGATTTCTGAATTATTCCCTGATGTTCCAAAGCCACTAATTCCAATACAAAATATGCCTGTCTTAGAGCGAGAAATTATTTCACTCAGAGAACAGGGGTTCACAGAGATAATCCTGACAGTAGGGTATATGGCTGATAAAATAAAGGATTATTTTGGAGATGGATCAAGGCTTGGAGTGAAAATAAATTATTTTGTAGAAGATAAGCCTTTAGGGAATGCAGGTGCTTTGTTTTTTCTGGATTTAAAAGAAGATTTTCTGCTTTTGAACGCGGATGCTGTATTTGATGTGGATTTTAACAGAATGGTGAAATGTCACAGACAAAAAGGTGCATTGGTTACATTGTTTACACATCCAAATTCTCATCCATATGATAGTGGATTAATTATTGCTGATAAGAGTGGTGAAGTAAAGCAATGGCTTACAAAAGAAGAATCCAGACCAAAGTATTACAAAAACAGGGTAAATGCCGGTCTTCATGTAATTTCTCCTAAAGCATTGGAGATGAGTGGGATTGATAAAAGCTCAATTGGTAAGGAAAAAGACGGGAAGATTGTAAAAGTAGATTTAGACCGTCAGATTCTTAAACCATTGTGCTCCACAGGAAAAATATTTTGCTATGATTCGCCTGAATATGTAAAGGATATGGGAACACCGGATAGGTATTATTCGGTGTGTGAAGATTTTAAAAAAGGTGTTGTTTCAGCAAAGAATCTTAGTAATAAACAAAAGGCAATCTTTTTAGATAGAGATGGAACTATTAATAAGTATGTAGGTTTTTTAAGAAATATAGATGAATTTGAATTATTACCAGAAGTTTCAGAAGCTATAAGAATGATCAACACTAGTGGTTATTTAGCTATAGTAGTCACAAATCAGCCTGTTATAGCAAGGGGAGAAGTTACATTTGAAGAGTTGGATAACATTCATTGTAAAATGGAAACTCTACTTGGAAAAGATGGGGCATATATTGATGGGTTATATTTTTGCCCGCATCATCCACATAAAGGTTATGAAGGTGAGATACCTGAATTGAAAATAGATTGTGATTGCAGAAAGCCAAAGCCGGGAATGTTGCTAAAAGCAGCAGAAGAGTTGAACATTGATTTAAATGCCAGCTACATGATAGGGGATTCTGATTCGGATGTTCAGGCTGGTGAGGCGGCAGGCTGTACAGGTATAAAAATAAATGAAGGCGGACTATTAGACGCTGTGAAGGGAGTATTACATGATTATAACTAAGACCCCATTTCGCATGTCATTTTTTGGTGGCGGAACAGATATGGAGGAATATTTCAGGGAAAATGAAGGTGCGGTTCTTTCGACTACATTTGATAAATACTGTTATGTAAATGTGAGGCATCTCCCAAGGTTTTTTGATTATTCAACAGAGCTTTCTTATTCAAAAACAGAGAGAGTAACTGATATAAATGATATTCAACATCCGGCAATTCGTGAAGCGATGAAGATGCTTGATATGAGAGAGATAAGACTTACATATGAAGCTGATCTTCCGGCTCGTTCAGGGTTGGGAACCAGCTCATCTTTTGCAGTAGGAATGCTTAATGCGTTTTATGCTCTTAAAGGTAAATATGCAGATAAAAAGAAACTGGCAGATGAGGCAATATATCTTGAACGTGTTCTGTGTAATGAATCAGGAGGATGGCAAGATCAGATAGCAGCTTCCTTTGGAGGCTTTAACAGAATTAATTTCAATTCAGATGGATATGAGGTGCTTCCTGTAATAATATCTCCGGAAAGAAAAAGAATGTTAAATGATAATTTATTGATGTTCTTTACAGGGTTCACACGTTTTTCTTCAGATGTGCAGAAGGCAAATAAAGCAAGCAGTTCAGAAGACAAAAGTGTAAGACTTAAAAAAATGTATAGTCTGGTAGATGAAGCAGAGGCTGTTCTTACGGACAAGAATAGAAATTTAGATGAGTTCGGTCATCTTCTTGATACTACATGGAAATTGAAGAAAGGAACAGGTGGAGCCGTAAGTACAGGAAGTATAGATGAGTTATATGAAAGAGGCATGAAAGCGGGTGCACTTGGAGGAAAGCTCCTTGGGGCTGGTGGAGGAGGCTTCTTAGTATTTTATGTTCAGCCGGAAAAACATGAAGTTGTGAAAGAAGCAATGAAAGACCTTATGTATATTCCCTTTAAATTTGAAGATGGTGGCACAAGAGTGATTCATTATAGTCCGGAAGAATATGAAGAAATTTAGTAAATGTAAAAGGTGAAGTAAAGTGTTGGAAGAGAATATTCAGAAACAGATTGATGTATTAATCGAAAGATATCCGCAAATAGATAATTGCAAAAAAGAAATCGAAAAAGTCTATTTAGTTCTTGAAGAGAGTTATGCAAATGGAAATAAGCTTTTAGTTGCAGGAAATGGTGGCTCAGCAGCAGATTCTGAACACATAGTTGGTGAGCTGATGAAGGGGTTTGAAAATCCCAGAAAGCTTTCTTCAGAATATAAAGAAAAATTAATGTCTGTAAATGATGAACTTGGCAAGGTACTTGGAGAAAATTTACAGATGGCACTCCCAACAATTGCACTTGATGGACATGTCGCACTTACAACTGCATATATGAATGATTGTGAACCATTGCTTTGTTTTGCACAGCAGGTAAATGGATATGGAAAGGAAGGAGATGTTTTCCTAGGAATTTCCACATCCGGTAATAGCAAAAATATTTTATATGCTGCAGTAGTTGCAAAAGCAAAAGGAATGAAAGTTGTAGCTCTTACTGGTGCTAAGGATAGCAAATTGTCACAGATAGCAGATGTAACAATAAAAGCACCTGAGACTAGGACATATAGAATACAGGAGTATCATTTGCCAATATATCATTGCCTGTGTCTGATGCTCGAAGAAAGATTCTTTGGAGATAATAATTAAAATGCTAGAGAAACAAAGATTACTTAATACATATGTAAATAATGTCACATTAGATGAAACATTAGATGAAATCGATGGATTCATTCGAGAAAGAAAAAAATCATATATTGTAGCAATCAATGTGGATGTAGTCATGAAAATGGAAAATGATGATTATCTTAGAAGGATATCCAATGAAGCTGATATGGTATTGGTTGATGGAAAACCTCTGATATGGATTTCAAAGTTATATAAACGTCAGATAAAAGAAAAAGTTTCGGGGTCTGATCTTGTACCACAGATGTGTAAAAGAGCGGCAGATGAAAATTATACTATCTTCATTATAGGTGGTAAAGATGGAGTCGCAGAACAAGCAAAGAAGAAGCTTGAACAGAAATTTCCTGGCATCAGAATAGTTGGAACATATGCACCACCATTAGGATTTGAGAATGATGAATCTGAATTAGATAAAATAAATCAGATGATTACTGATGCACATCCGGATTTGTTAATAGGATGTTTAGGATGTCCAAAACAAGAAAAGTGGATATATGAGAATTATATGAAATATGATGCTACAGTTTCAGTATGTGCTGGTGCTACAGTTGATTTTTTGGCTGGAAATATCAAAAGAGCGCCGCGATGGATGAGTGATCATGGACTTGAATGGTTTTATAGATTTTTGCAGGAACCAAAGAGAATGTTTAAAAGATATTTTCTTGATGATGTAAAGATATTGAGATTGATATTTAAATATCGAAAGGACTGATTATGGATTTAGGCAAACAAAACATTTTGTTCTTTACTCGGACAATGATGCTGGGTGGAACAGAAAATGTTGTTTTACAATTATGTGAAGTGTTTAAACCAAAAGTTAATAAGATAGTTGTTTGTTCATGTGGCGGTGTAAATGTTGAAAAGCTCACAGAAATGGGAATTAGGCATTATCAAATTCCGGATATATCATCGAAGAAAGATATATTTAAAATTTGTAGAACAGTAAAACAAATCGTAGAAAAGGAGCAAATAACAGTAATACATTCACATCACAGAATGGCTGCATTCTACACAGAAATTTTATTTGGCAGTTCAATCATAAAAATTGCTAATGCACATAATACATTCTTTGATAAGAAATTGCTGACGAAATTTGTTTATAAGCATACAAAAGTTATCGCTGTTGGCGAGATGGTGAAGAAAAATCTCGTGGATTATTTTAAAATTCCTGAAAAACAGGTGTCCGTAATACACAATGCGGTAAAGCCATTTGATGGCAATTATTTAGAAGATAAATATATAAGGAAGCTTCATGATGATGGAAATTTTGTTGTTGGCAATATAGGTAGATTATCTGAACAAAAAGGAATGGAGTATTTTATTGAATCTATTCCCAAGATACTAAAAAAATATCCTCGAACAAGATTTGTAATCGCCGGTAACGGTGAGGATGAACAAAAATTATTTAACTTAGTAAAAAAGTTAGGAATAGAAGAATGTATTAAATTCTTAGGATATAGAAAAGATGTTCAAAATCTAATGTCACAACTTGACTTAATTGTTTTGAGTTCATTGTGGGAGGGATTGCCACTTACACCGATTGAAGCATATTCGGTAGGTAGGACGATCGTTGCAACAAGAGTGGATGGAACACCGGAAATTGTCAGAGATGGAGTGGATGGATATTTAATTGATCCTAAAAATTCAGAACAAATAGCGGATGCTGTTTGTAAAGTAATAGAGATTGATGAAAAAAGAGCACGAATGGAAATGAATGCAAAAGAACGTTACGTTCAAGAGTTTTCATTTGCACAACTTGCGGAAAAATATAGTCGATTTTATGAGGAATTGTAATGGATAATTTACATAATAAAAGTTTAGGCAATGATATGCCTAAAGTGATTAAATGTTTATATTATACAGTAACATTATTTGTTAATGCTATTTGGAATAAAGTACCTAGTCGTCATATGAGAAAATGGGCATATCAAATTTTAGGTGCCAAAATTGGTAAAAACACTTTTTTATGTAGACGCGTGGAAGTATTGTTACCTAAAGCATTAAAGCTTGCTGATGGTGTTTCCGTTGGCTGGTTTGCTGAATTAGATGCAAGGGGCGGAATTACGGTAGAGCATGATACTAATATTTCCAGTCATGTGAAAATGATTACAGGAAGCCATGATATAGATGACCCTGATTTTACAGCAGATTTTAGACCTATTACAATAGGACATCATTGTTGGATAGGCACAGGAGCAACTATTCTTCAAGGAGTGACTATAGGTGATGGTGCAGTAGTAGCTGCGGGAGCTGTTGTTACAAAGGATATACCACCTTATGAAATATGGGGGGGGGTACCTGCTAAATGCATAAGACAGAGAAATCACGACTTGAGATATCAAGTAGGTGCACCGCCAATTTTTCATTAAGATGTGTTATTAATGATTTTATAAAAAAAATACACTTATTAATAAAGAGCTTACTTTATTATGCTGTGTTAAAGATTAAATTTGGGAAAGACATCAAAATAAAGCCTATAAACGCTATTAGAGGTAAATTAGAAATACAATTACAAAAGAATAGCAAGTTGAAAATGGGTGTTTTTTTGATGACCACAGGACCATGCTATATCAAAATTATAGAAAATGCAAAATGCAGTATAGGTGATAAAGTTTTTATGAATCATAATTGTTCGATTACCTGTGCAAATGAGATTACAATTGGCGATAATTGTAATTTAGCAAATAATATAGTTATTGTTGATCATGATCATAATATAGGTGATACAGGAGTTGTTGCAGGGTTAAATAGTAAGCCTATTCATATAGGAAATAATGTTTGGATTGGCGCAAATGTAACAATATTAAAAGGAGTGACTATAGGTGATGGTGCAATAGTGGCTGCAGGAGCTGTTGTTAGACAAGATATTCCAAATTGTGAGATTTGGGGTGGAGTCCCAGCTAGAAAGATATGTAAATTAGGAGAAAGATATGTTAATTAGTGTTATTGTTCCAATATATAACGTAGAAAGATATTTGAGACAATGTTTAGATAGTCTTATAAATCAAACTTATAATGAATTAGAAGTCATTATGGTGGACGATGGTTCAAAAGATAGTAGTGGAAAAATATGTGATGAATATTCTGAAAAATATGATAATTTTAAGGTAGTACATAAAGAAAATGCCGGTCTTGGCATGGCGAGAAATACTGGATTTGAGCATATTAAAGGTGAATATGTTACTTTTGTCGATTCAGATGATTATTTAGAGCCGGATTGTATTGCTACACTATATAATGAGTTAAGAAATAAAGATGTCGATATGTGTAAGGGCGGATTTAAAAGAGTTATTGATTCGGGAAAAATTGTATCAAACAGAATATATGATAATGAATTATTTCAAGGTGAAAAAGCGAAAAAAGAAATGCTTCCAAGGATGATCGGAAGTTCACCGACTAAACATGACAGTATAGAAATGTGTGTGTGGGGGGCACTTTATAACACAAAACCTATTTTTGAACACAACTTAAGATTTCCGTCTGAAAGAGAATTGATTTCGGAGGATTTGGTTTTTAATATCGATTATATGCAGTATGCAAATGGAGCATGTACTATAGATAAGGCTGGATACAATTACAGAGTAAATTTAGGGTCGTTAAGTACAAGCTATAGGAAGGACCGATTTGAGGCGAGTAAGCATTTTTACTTAGAGATGCATAAGAAATTGATGGATTTAGGATATGGTGATGATACTGTATTAAGATTACAAAGAATGTTTTTTATTTATATTAAAATGTGTATTAAACAAGAAAATGGTCATTTAAAAGATATGTCATTTAAAACTAATTTGTCTAATATTGGGAAAATATGTAGAGATGAAACTGTAGGTGATGTGATTAGAAATTATCCTACGAATTTATTGGAATTTAGGCAGAGAATATTTGTAACTTTGATTGATAAAAAAGCAACTATGTGTATGTTTTTTTTGAATTTTTTAGGGTTAATCTAGAAGTAGAAGAAAAATTATGAATTTAAAATTTAAGTGTGATTATAAAATTAATATTTTTTATTGTGCATATTTTTTGTTATTTGTTTCTTTTTTTATGTCAGATATTGTAGTTAGTAATGGTTTAGTTATTCAACTTTTTCGTTACACAAGTTATTTATTAATGATTGTTGGATTAATAAAAAAGAATATAAAAAATAATAATATATATTGGTATTTTGGTGCTTTTGTAATATGTTTAGGAATTTCACTTATAACAAGAGATGTTTATTGGTGTACAATAATACTTGTGATTTTAGCTATGGCTGAGCAAGATATGAGAGAAATTTTTAAAATTAGCTATTTTACAATGTTGATTTTAACAATTGTAGTAGTTTTATTAAGTATAATAGGCGTTATACCAAATGTTGAGAATATGAGGCTGGGAGAAGAAGAAATTAGATTAGGTTTAGGTTTTTATCATAGTAATGTTTTGCCATTAATTCTTTTTTATTTGATTGTTTATAGGATAATACTTAGTAGAAATAATGTTAGTTTTAAAAGAGTTATAATATGGATTGTATCTACGATAATGGCATATTTGATATGTGGTTCGAAAAATGGACTTATGGGAACCATTATTTTATTAATTATGTTTTTGATAATTACAAGAAAAAAGTTTTCAAAAAGCCATATTTTATTATTTCTTTCTAGATTCGTTGTGGTATTTTTATCAGTTGGATCATTTTTTATTATGTATTTCCAAGGAATTGGTGATGCAAAATTGTATGTTATAAATAATTACTTTTCAGGGAGATTTGCTATTGCTTATCATGCTATGACAAGGATTGGAGTTCATTTAGTTAATTTTATGAATGGAGATAAGTATGCGGAAACAATTAGTCAGTGGTTTGTTATAGATAATGGGTATTTGTATGTAATGTTGAGATATGGAATATTATTTATAATTTTTTATTATGTT